>Ga0068852_100000017_pt1 | contig 132313 bp, 98 predicted proteins | sample KBSCornC22_FD_66594 | JGI IMG/M metagenome (GOLD analysis project Ga0068852, IMG submission 66594) | Corn rhizosphere microbial communities from Kellogg Biological Station, Michigan, USA - KBS Corn C2-2 | ecosystem: Host-associated > Plants > Roots > Rhizosphere > Soil ... | reverse complement strand
AGAAGCTCCTCACCGTCGATCTTGATTTCGGTGCCGGAATACTTGCCGAAAAGCACGCGATCGCCAGCTCTCACATCCAGAGGGAAGACCTTGCCTTCGTCGTTCGACTTACCCTTACCGACGGAGATAACTTCGCCTTCTTGTGGTTTCTCCTTGGCGCTGTCAGGAATGATGATTCCGCCGCGAACGGTTTCGTTTTCTTCTACACGACGGACGAGAATGCGGTCGTGAAGTGGGGTGAAGGTAGTCGTTACAGATGTTGCTGTCATTGCTTCTTGTCCTTTCAATACTGCAGTTTTTTGCACCTGCAGGTCGCGCAATTCATCGTTGCTCTCTCGCTATGCTGGAGCTAATCGTCGCCAGACGACGTTCAAAAAATGCCCGCGAGCTCGATCACTTCAGTGCGCATTCCATCGTCGGAATGCTCGACCGTAAAGTCCTCGAGAAAAGTCGATCGAGTCGACAGAGAGTCGTCGTGCGTGGCGTCCGAGCGGTCGGATCTGGAGGCTAGTCCAATCGTCGTTGACCAGCAGCTGTCTTTCTCGGAATCTTCGGATACACGATCTCGGATCTCGTGTCGTTGAGGAATGCTCATCGCAGCTCCAGTCGCTCGGATGCGTCCTTGAACGGTGATCGTCTGGGGCAATGCCAGAGGTGCCGGAGGCGAGAGGTGGAAGTAACCTACTACTCGAGCATACACCTGCTGCAGTACACGTGCCGCGAATCTGATGTTTCATTGAGCTCTCCAGTCGATTCTGAATGAATGCGGTTGTATCGATGCCTGTCGAGAGAAGCGCGGATGATTACAGGAACGGGACCTGATCCGCAGGTGTCGGCCCGGATCGAGAACTGGAAAAGGGAATTCGAAGTCTCAAAAGCCCCGCGATATAAGAGTGGATTTGAAAGGGGCTTGAACGTTTGTGAGATGCTGCATTCACAGCAGGTTTACTCATGGCCGTTTTCAATCTGTGACAAGGTTGTGACTGATGGATGTGCAATCTTTTGCGTAGCCCCAGGAGAAACGCGGTCGGACCCCGTGATGTCGTAGTTTTGATATTCAATCGTCAATTCTGCGCGTCCACCTATCCGGATTGACGAGACGCTATGGTTCCGCTGCGGAAGGTAGAAATCGTTCACTTTTTTGTATGACTGCTCTATCTGGCTGCTTTTTGTCCAGAAGGAGGGATTCTTGGCAGGTTCTGCCTCCAGTCGGACCACAGCGAAATCGTTCGCGTCCACCCAAATGCGGCCGCGGAAAAGAAACTTGCTCTTTGTTTTGGGCTCTACGGTCAGCACGTACATTCGCCGCGAGGCGATTGATTCATATCCGACCATTGTGAACTCGTAGTTTTCACTGTTTAGAGCCGTGCGTCGTTGCCCATCGATCGATAAAGCCTCTTTTTCGGCCTGCAGGAGCTTCTTGAAGACTTTGTCAAGGATTACCTTTGAACCAGTCGAAGACCGGATGATGAATTCCTTGGAATCCGGCGCCTTGTAGGTCACGTCTACGACCATTCCTGCGACGGTCAAGCCGAGAAGACCGCGGTAGATCACGCGATACGTTCGCGTGCCTTGATACGAGTGGAGTGCTTGAGCACGCCGAAGGTTCATCTCAAGGAGTTTGTCTCTAACCTGTGCTGCTGTAAGCGGGCTACGCTCTTCGGGCAGAACGCCTTGCATTTGTGCGCCGGCAAGCTGCTGGATTGCGATGCAGACGGTCAGAAACAGGGACCCAGCGGTGAATAGATGCCTGATGCATCCAGTCGAAGGAAACGCCCAACTTGTTGTTCTGCCGGATTTCATCGCGCAGTCTCCTCCGAAAGCCTTGCGTAGGACGGATCGCCAGAACCCTCGACCGGCTTGCGGACGGCGGGAGCGCACCCCACGAGCAACTATCGGTCATTCACACGTCGGGAATCTGATCAGAATTGACCAGCTTGTATTGCGCCTTCCCCCGGGCGAGCCATCGAAGACGGAAGAAGCGCCTTGACGGGCTTTATCTGAGAAACACTTCAGCTGTTCTGTACACGACCGGTTTCCGGAAACGGTTGAGATCAATCTGCTCTGCGCAGACGCATTCTCAGATTGCGAAACTTCGCCGAACTTCTCGCTGAATTGTGCGCCTTACAAACGATTTCGCTCTCTGTGCTAGATGCCGCAAGAACGGGAACTGAAGCCGGACGGTTCGTGGGATTCTCTGTGGTCTGACTTGGTCCGAGGAAAGCCGGTGAACTTTAGGGGTATGAAACGGGGTACGATGGCAAGCATGTGAGTATAAGTGATTCACAATCAACGTTCCCGGCTGCCTGGGGGGCAGCCAAGACCGAAGTTCTGGGGATTCCACCGGAAACAGCGGCGACGTGCCGGCGGTTCAGCGAGCGATTTTCGTTGGGTATGCAATCGCACATTCGTAGCCGGAAGCCAATTCTCTACCTTTGCAAACATGCCGACTTCTACCGCGGTTATCCGGCGAACTGCATCCGTGTCTGGGGGCACGGTTCCTCTGGCGAGTGCGGCGAAGTCTTCGCGTAATGCTTTCAGATAGCAGAAAGATTGCAACGCGATAGCCAAGATAGTCGGCGCAGATCAAGATGGCGCAAATAGGCCGGGACTCTGGGTACCAGTCGGATCTGTTCGTGCGGCGCCAGGGGATTCAAAAGCCGCAGTTCAACAACGGTGGGTTGCCACATGTTGTTCAAGAGCCAATCGAGCTTGCTCCGATCTGACGCGGAATTCATTTGCTGCTCGGTCCAGGCGTTGGTATTCGTCCTTGGGAGATATTCCGATTTTTTGATTCAGTTCCGTAACCGCCGCCGAAAATTTGGTGGTGGCCGATTCGTACTCTGCAGCTAATCGAGCCTTCTTTTCACATCTCATAATTCAATGTTCGCCTCGACTCTGACAGCTATTCGAAACAGATTTTAACGGTTCGGGCCGATTGAGACTCGCTTCCTGATCGGGACGGCTGCCCAGGACCTTATCCAGCCAAAAGCAGAGTGATAGAGCAGCAAACACTGCAGGAGGTGAAGGAGGACCAAGGCGCCAGGTTAGCCGACATGTCATAACGCTCGGGAATTCTAAAGAGGCACGCACGAGCTTCCCAACGCAAAAATCAAACCCAAGGGTAAACCCTAGGTTAGAGCCCGGCATCTCATCACGTGGGCTATGCTCGGCGTACTGCTCGCTCAGAGCGAAACTATCAAAGGGCTGTGGTCAGGTCATAAAAACACCACGGCCCGCGACAAACTCGCATTGAACTTATCGATGGGGCTTCGCAATGGATTTCCAGGCTGCACAACGTGAGATCGACTCGATCGTAAAGATCTTGAAGGAGGCTGAAGAGTCTTCCGGTCTCGCCCACGATGACCCCTCTGTGATCGCACTAGAACAGATCATGCTTGCGAGAGTCTCGAAACTTGGAGCAGCCAAACTGAAGGGCGCCCAGGCGCCCGACAATAACCCGGTTGAGCCTACCGGAGAACAAGCCGAAAGTCCCGAGCCGTAAGATTCCTCCGCGCCGTGCGAAGAAAGGTAAAAAGCGGCAACTCAGCATCTTCAGCCAGGCCATCAGCCCAAGCTCGTTTGTTCTATCAACAAGCGGGCTGTCACCGACCGATAATGCGATGTTCCAGAGCGTAGCGGGTCAGGTCTGCAACAGAATGCAAGCCGAGCACTGCGGTAAGGCCGGCGCGATGAAATTCAACGGTTTTCACCGAAATATTCAGCGCCTCTGCAATCTCCTTCGTAGATTTTCCTTCCGCGATCAATTGGAGAACATCGCGTTGTCTGGGGCTGAGTGTGGAAGAGTTGGTTTTCAACTTCCCTGGGTATTCCTTCATGAGCCTGTCATATACGTTCCGCAGCGAATGCGTTATGTACAAGCGCCCTTCTAAGACACTCCTGAGGGCATCGACCAGTTCACCAGCAACCTCCTGCTTGGAGACGAACCCTGCCACCCCTGCGCGGATTGCCGCGAGCAGATACTCGACGTCATTCTGCTGGGTGACGCATACCACCAGGGTGTCGGGGCAACACTTCTTCAACCGGGCCGCCGCCTCGATGCCATTCAGCTCAGGCATGCCAATGTCCAGAGTAACGATGTCGGGTTTAAGATGTTCAGCTTTGGCGACCAGATCGCGCCCATTTGACACGCTCCCAAGGACCTCGAATTGAGCTCGCAAAATGCTTGCAATCCCCTCCACCACAAGAGGATGATCATCCGCGATGAGAACTGTTTTCTTGCTCATATAAAGATATCGGATGCCGTTTCAGTGTACGAGGATTTCCTGACTGTGCCCGGTCTCTTCTGAGCGGCAATTGAACCATATTGAGGGCAAGAATTCCGCCAGGTCAAGGCCCACATCTAGCAATCTTCCCAGTTATCTTCAGCACCGGGCAAACGTAGGATGGAAATCTCTACCGCCGGGGGGGGGGGGCAGATTGTGCTTATTTTAGCTATCGGACAAGATCCCATGGTTCTGAGTTCCCGTTGTTCCATCCTTCGGTATGCAGGTCATGTGGTAACGCCATTATCTTCCATTGCAGAAGCCATCGAGTTATTTCGAAAGGCAGATTTCGACCTGGTGCTTCTCTGTCATTCCGTTCCCGTCGAGGATAGGGACATCCTTACCTCCGCGATCAGGGCGCTAGATCCGAACATTCCAATCTATACAGTCGCAGCTCTCTCACGTGAGACACCAGCCGGTTTTGCTGACGGCCTTCTCTCATGTAGCCCCCGAAATCTGATAGGAGAGATAGGGCAGGCCGTGCGAAAGGCCACTCCACGACTAAACAGCGTTTGATGAGTTTAGCGTCGGTCGTTGTGCCGGTTTTCAAAAATAGACGTAGTTTGCGCCCGGGCGGCCGCTCAACGGACTTCGTTATTCTGCCCGATAATCTCAAACTTGATCGCGCAGCGGCAGAACTCACATTCAACGGTGTTGACTCCCTTGATGGCATCGAGCACCGGAAAGGTTCGCAAACAATCGGTGCAAGTCACGGCGACAAATCCCTTGTCGTTCTTCACCCAGACCGCCGCTTTGACCGGTCTTCCTGCGCGCGGGCGCGGAGGAAGTTCATGGAGTAAATCCAGGATCTTTTTGAATAGAGCTTCCGGCTTGTACTGTCCTTTGGCAAAGAAAGCGTCCGCCAGGACACTCTCCGGGAGCGACAAGTCAGAGAACTGGCCTGAGATCACAATCACAGGAATGATGGGAAAGCGGCGCCGGACGACGGATAGCAGTTCGAATCCGTTCATATTGGGCATGCTGAGATCGGAAATGATGATGTCGGGCAAGGAACGCTTGAGTGCAATCAAAGCTTCGAAGCCGTCAGTTGCGGTGTGCACCTCATATCCCTGAGACTCAAGCAGCATCTTGCCCACTTCGAGTACGCGGGCATCATCCTCCACGATCAATATGCGGTATCCAAACGACGAATCGGGCACAATGTCTCCGGTCCCAATCTGATGGGATCTTGAGCAATTCGCAATTTATCATACTTCGTGAAATGAGGCGGCCGGGAACCTACCCCCTGGTCAGAACTGAAACCCGGAACGTCGTTCCGCATCTTCCCGGATTTCGTAGTCAGAACGTCCCGTTTCGGCCAAGGGTCAACATGGTTGATCTATCCACGACGAACCCACATCGTTCTATCCCGGTGCTAGAATTCAAGCAAATTCGGGGCGCCGACAGAGCGTTATACGAGTTCCTTGCCATTCGCAAGCTCTCCGGGTCTAGCTGGATAAGGGGTCGGTGTCGATGGAAACCAAGAAGCTAAAAAATGGTAAGCGGCGGCCTTCGCAAGCTCCTCAAGCAGAAGCGGGACCGATAGTTGTCGGAATTGGAGCGTCTGCCGGAGGTTTACATGCCCTCAAGCACTTTTTCGAAAAAATGCCAGCCGACACCGGACTGGCATTCGTGGTTGTCGTTCACCTCTCGCCTGAGCACAAGAGTCATCTCTCCGATCTACTTCAGCCAAGTGTCCGATTCCCGGTCCGCCAGGTAACCGAGACCACGGCACTTTTGGCGAACAATGTTTACGTGATTCCTCCCAATGCCAATCTCAGCGCGATCGATACTCATTTGCGGCTTTCGAAATTGGAAAGCGAGCGGCGCGCGCGTGCCCCGATCGACCATTTTTTTCGAACCCTTGCCAGCGCTCACGACGGCAAGTCTATTGGCATCATTCTGACCGGTACTGGTTCCGACGGCACGCTTGGATTGAAAGACATCAAGGCGAAAGGAGGCCTCATTATCGTTCAAGACCCGAACGAAGCTGAGTTTGACGGAATGCCGCAGAGTGCGATCGCGACCGGACTGGTGGATCGCGTGTTGCCGATCGCAGAGATTCCGGACGCGCTAGTTCGATTCGTTAGAACGGATCCGCAAGTTAGACTACTCTCCGACGGCAAGGAGGGCGAAGAGAACGAGCGGATTCTCCTCCCCAAGGTTCTAGCCATCCTTAAGACCCGAACGGAACGGGATTTCAGCCGCTACAAGCCCGCGACGATTCTGCGCCGCATCGCCCGGCGAATGCAGCTTAACTACATCGAAGAGTTCAATGATTACCTTTCTCGGCTGAGAGAGGATCCGGACGAGGCCCGCGCGCTGGCAGACGATCTGCTGATTACGGTGACCAGCTTCTTTCGCGATCCCGAGGTCTTTGAACAGCTCGAAAAAGAGGTGGTGCCTGCGCTGTTTGCGGGAAAGGGGCCTAAGGACAGCCTGCGGGTGTGGTCGGTTGGCTGCGCTACCGGCGAAGAAGCTTATTCTCTGGCGATGCTATTGATGGAGGAAGCCGGACGAAGGGAGGATGCCCCGCAAATCCAGGTATTCGCATCCGATCTGCACAAGCGATCTTTAGATTCGGCTCGCGAGGGAGTTTTCCCGGGAGATATCGAAACCGATGTGAGTCAGGGCAGGCTGAAGCGCTTTTTCCAGAAGGAGAATGGCGGGTATCGCATTCGCAAGGAAATTCGCGATCTCGTGGTCTTCGCCCCACATAACCTGCTCGGCGATCCGCCATTCTCACGGATCCATTTGATCTCCTGCCGCAATCTCCTCATCTACCTCGACCGCTCCATACAATCGGATGTGATCGATCTGTTTCACTACGCTCTCGCTCCGGACGGGTACCTGATTCTAGGATCGTCGGAGACGGTGGAAGCCTCAGACCTCTTCCGAACCGAAGATAAGAAGCTGTGTATCTATCGTAAGCGCAACGTGCAGGGTCCCGAACCGCGTCTGCCCGTGTTCCCGCTCGTGCACGTAAGAGCCGGGATAGGAAATGTTGCGAAGCCGGAGTACTTTCCCGGATCCCTGCCGTTCGAGGCTGTCCATCAGACCTTGCTGGAGCGATATGCGCCTCCGAGCATATTAGTGGGTCACGACGACAGACTCGTTCATCTGTCCGAGCACGCCGGAAAATACCTGGTTCACCCCGGCGGGACGCTGACCTCGAGCGTTCTGAAATTAGTTCGCGAAGAGCTTCGGATCGAATTGCGGTCTCTGCTTCAGCATGCCAGAACGAAACGAGAGCCTCTCGACTCAAGACCGATACCTGTTCGTTTCAACGGCCATGCCGTTCCGGTGGTAATGCATGTGCGACCGGCGGCTGCGACGGAGGAGGAAGGGTATGTATTGGTCATTTTCAATGAGCAGCCCCAACTCACCATTGACGCCGCCCTCGCCCAGACCGGGATAGTTCTCGAACCTGGGCAGGAGACCGAGCGAATCGCCGAACTTGAAAAAGAGTTGAATGGCTCTCATCAACGTCTGCAGGCCATGATCGAGGAGTACGAAACCAGCCGCGAAGAGATGAAGGCAGCAAATGAGGAGTTGCAGTCTTCGAATGAAGAACTGCGCTCCACCATGGAGGAACTCGAGACATCCAGGGAAGAACTGCAGAGCATCAACGAGGAACTGCAGACGGTAAGCCAGGAGAACCGGCACAAGGTCGAGGAGCTGACGCAGCTTTCAAACGACCTGCAAAACCTCATGGCGGCCACAGACATCGCCACTCTCTTCCTGGATCGTAATCTACGCATCCTGCGGTTTACGCCACGGGTGGCCGAGCTGTTCAACGTGCGCGTGACTGACCGGGGCCGTCCAATTTCGGATCTGACTCACCGCCTGGGATACGAGCAGCTTCGCAGTGATACGGAGTCAGTGCTGAACCGGTTGGTTCCTATCGAACGCGAGATTGAGGACGACGCGGGCCACTGGTTTCTGGTGCGCATTCTCCCTTACCGCAGCCTGGACGATCGCATTGAAGGCATCGTGCTTACTTTTACCGATATCAGCGCGCAAAAGTCCGCCGAGCGTGTGTTGCGTTCGTCGAGCCTGGAATTATTCCGCGAGGGCACCTGGTTGCGGACGTTGCTGGATAGTCTGACCGATGCGGTTATCGCGGCGGACAACGAAGCGCGCGTGACTTATATCAACCCCATGGCCGAGAGGCTGACCGGATTGCTTCGAGCGGAAGCCATCGGCAAGCCGATCTCGGCATTCTACGATGTTCGCACCATCTCCGGGGAGCCTGTCCAGAAAAGCCAGATCGAAAGGGCAATTGCGGCCGGCTCCCTAATCAAGAAAGATCGCTTCAGGGTACGTTCCCGTAGTGGAAACCTGACATCCGTGGAGGAGTCGGCAGCGCCAATCCTCATTGGCCGGAAAGTCGAAGGAGCCATTGCGATCATTGCGGACATCGCAAACCAAATCGCACGGGAGGCGACACAGGAAGTAGAGCGCGAACGTTTGGAAGGAGAGGTGCACAAGACGACGGATCAGCTCGGGCAAACACGGGCCGAGCTTAGAGCACTGTCGGCTTATGTTATCAACGCGCAGGAAGAGGAGCGCAGGCGGCTCGCCAGGGAGCTGCACGATGACTTTGGTCAACGGGTGACGGTTCTAGGCATGCGTACTAACCGCGCAATCGAACAACTTCAGAAGGATCCATTGGAAGCTGAACAGATAATGCGGAGTATCAGCGACGAAGTTTCCATGCTGAACCTGGGATTGCGAGAGGCATCACACCGTTTACATCCCTCAGTTCTTGAAGATTTGGATTTAGTTGCGGCACTTCGGAGTCTGATCTCAACTTTCCGTGACGATGGGATCGACATGACTTTCAGGCTCCCCGACGATCTACCCTCGCTGAACGCGGATGTCTCCACTGCCATATACCGCATTGCCCAGGAGGCGCTCAGAAATGCGCTGAAACATGCATCAGGGGCGCCGGTTCATATCACTTTGGATGTTCTGGACAGCTCGGTTCAGCTTACGGTTCGCGATGATGGTCCGGGGTTCGATCTAGGCCGGATCAGGCTCGACGGCGGCCTCGGCATACTGAGCATGAACGAGCGAGCTCGGCTGGTGAACGGGTCGCTTGTCGTCGAGTCTCGGCCAGGTAATGGTACTGCTGTAACGGTGCGCATGCCGATAGAAGTATCGCATTGAGCAGGCCTTGCTCTTACGCCGGGCAGGCAGGGTCTCTATGCATCATGTCGGTCGGTGCATCCAAGTCGAGGATCGGCTGTTTCACTCGGAAGCAGCCAGTCTGCTGTTGCCGGCGAGATCTCGAAGCGCTCTTTGCTCTTTTTTGCGCTTCGTGATCTCCTCGCTCCATAACTCCGGCGCTTCATGTGGAGATTCGTTCGAGGCTATTTCCAGCAATTTGCTCAGTTCTTCCGACTGTGAAAGCGCGACATCCAGGGCATGCTCCACGACCCTTGTTTTCTGAGCAATCATCGTCTGCAGTCCGAATCGGTGCCCGATGTGGCAGCGGTACTCGCGCAATCCGCCAAGGCGTACGGCCTTCATCGCTCCGCCGCAGTCGGGACAGGCCTGCCCAAAGTTTTCTTCAACAGGTTGCAACGGTTCACTGGGTTCTGATTTGTCGTGGTCTGCCATGCTTAGCCTCGCCAGAAGCGGGCCCATTTCAGCCAGGCCCACGATATATTCGACGTTCAGCCCTCGAATGGCGCTGTCCGGCATCGAGCGGAATCTTGCTTCCGCGGGATCCTGAACAATCGTCGTGCCATGGTGCTGCTGAATCTCCCACAATCCGGCCGCGCCGTCATCCAGCAGTCCTGTCAGCAGGACACCCGCCACACGATCTTCGTATACATTTGCCGCAGAACGAAACATGACATTGATACATGGCCGTTGCATGTTTTCCCTCGGGCCGTGAGTCAGTTCCACGCGCCCTGGCCGCAGCACGAGATGGTAATCAGGAGGAGCCACGTAGATGTGCCCGGTCCGGATTGGGGCACCGTCTACGGCGTTTGCCGCCGGCAGAGGCCCCGCACGATTAAGAAAATCGGGCAGAATGCCCAAGCTGCGTTCAGAGACATGCAGGGTGATAAACACAGCGGCGGGCAATTTGGCCGGGAGCGTCCCGACCAGCTTTTGGAGCGCCTCAAAGCCTCCTGCCGAAGCCCCGATTACGATGATGTCTCGTGCAGCCATTCTGACTCAGATGCAGTTCCTAAACGCGCGGATCGATTCGATGTGGTGATCGGGTCAGCCAAATCTGGTACGGCCGCCCTCCCAAGTTCAATCCGTAGCAGAGGAGCCGATTCGGGAGGGATGACTTGGGCTGCTGGGGAGCTGACCCTCTGTACGGTATCCAAACGCCAGAAACGGCCCACATACTCTGGATCGTAGCTCTGATGCAGGGAATCACGTTCGAACGGTATCGGGTTGGCAATTTCTACCGGATTGGGCCAAATGCGCACACCGCAACTTACGTCGTGCAACACGGACATCAAGCGCTGGTAGAACTCGGCTACAGTCATCGGCTCCAGAGAAATGGTTCTCCGATCGCCTTCACTTGTTTGAAGGACGAGGAGGTGTTCAATGAAGTTGAAGTCAATTTGCAGCATCAGAGAGCCATAGGGCATCGGTGATGTAGTGGCCCCGTTGACTCTAGGGTATAGAGTCACATTCCATGAGTGATTGATTGGCGAGTCAGCGCCAGGCGAATTTTGCCAACCATCTGCATCCAAAGTTGCAGAGTCGCACAGGATTCACTCCAGGCAGCTTGCGGTAAGCAGGCCAGAGAAGAGGTCACAACGAGCGCTACAGGATGCGGCGCTGAAAGATGCGATTGAGCTTAAGGTTTTATGGAACTCGTGAGTTCAGACAAGTAGCGTCAATAGCCGCTGAGGTTTTACTTTGTCACGTGGTTGTACACAATCTTTCCACCGATCCTGGTTGAAGGGACCGGTCCTGGGAAGACGGCGGCTGGAACCATGAAGATATGTTTGCGAAAGCCCGGCCAAATCTTGGGAGCGGGGTCGATCTCGACCCGCTCGCTGCGGCCCTCCAATTGCAGGGCGCCAAGGCTTTCGACGAGTCATGGAAGAAGCTGATTGCAGCCGACGCGAACGCGCTCAGCGATCTGCTCGGACAGATCGTCTGTTCGACTTGCCATGAAGATGGAGCTTCAAACTCCGATATAGCAGAGAAATACCGATCCAGCCCATGAGCGCAGCAAACACATAAGCGGGAAAGCGCGGCAACAACACGAAGAGAACGCAGAGACCCAGCAGCAGTGTCCCCGTCGAGGCAAAGATGCGTGCTTCCACCGGCTGGAATACCCGGCGACTCGTGAAGGCTGCGCCGACCGCATTGCCAATGCGGATGGCGCCTGCCGCCGCGCGCCCGATGCTCCCGCCACCTCTGGCGGTTGCGGCGATTGGATGGCGCGGCTCACCTGGCGCCCGTACCCTCCGCTTCCTGTCCAAAACGACTTCAGTAGCGTTGTTTAGATCTTCAAGGTACATATCCTCCATTTTCTGGGCGAAATCTACGTCTTCGATGACCGTGTCCAGTTCGCAGTTGCCGAGCCAGCTGGCGATATTGAGATTCGTCGAACCAACACGTGCCCAGCGGCTGTCCACCACTGCGGTCTTCGCGTGCAACATAGAGCCATTCCATTCGAATACTCTGACCCCAGAGTCTAGCAGTGGCCGATATCCCGATCGGGAGAGGAGTCGGACCAGGGGAATGTCGGTGGCATTCGGTATCAGCAGCCGCACATCGACACCGTCCCGGGCTGCGGCTCTCAAAGCCTGGACATAGGGAGCAGTCCCCGCGTAATAGGCATCCGTGAGCCATATCCGCCTCTTTGCGAGCGCTGCCACTAATTGGTCGAGCCGAAACATACCCGCCGTGGCCGGCATCGTAGCCACGATGCGAAGATTTACAGTCCCTGCCGGAGCGAGTGCGCGTCTGCAGACCAGGTCGGACTTAGGAATCGGTTCGCCTAAAGTCGCCCACTGCTGCGCGAATGCACGTTCGATATCAGCAACCGCTGGTCCTCGCACCTCCACACCAGTATCGCGCCATGGCAGAATTTTCTTCTCGGGTACTCCGACCCACATCCGTCCTATACACAATCCGGTGATAAACCCTATTTCGCCATCCACGGCAAGCATCTTGCGGTGATCGCGTAACAGCCAACCAAAGGGAGAATCAAAACGTGGAGGGTTGTAACAACGTACCTCCACTCCGCTTGCGCGGAGGCGATTCCAAAAGCGTCGCGATGTCTTTCCCCTGGCGCCTAACCAGTCATAGATCAGCCGAACCCTTACGCCCTCCCGAGCCTTCAACTTCAGGGCTTCGGCGAACATCTGTCCCGTCTCATCTTCGTGGATGATATAGCTCTCGAAATGGATATGCTTCTTGGACGCGGTGATCGCATTCAGCCACGCAGGGTAGTTCTGGTCTGCGTCCTTGAGCAGATGTACGTAATTACCTTTAACGAGGGGTGCACCGGCTGTTCGCGAAAAAGCCTGGTCTGCGATCGGCTGCAACGCAGGCCGGACCGGCGCTTCATTTGAATCGGGAGGCCGATTTTCTTTCACATGCCGCCTGCTTGTTGATATGCCAGGGCCAATCCTGGATCGAACGGCGCTTTGGGTCGCTGAGCAGCTTTCATCGTACCGCGATTTGTGCGCAGTCAATAATAGGCGCTTGCTGTCTGGCTTCGTCGCGTATTAGTAGGCCACTACTCGATCGCAGGGTGGAAAACTTGGGTCTGCAGCAAGCCAAAGACACCTCCGAAGATGTGCGAAAAACTGCCACACGGGAATCCAGTGGAATGTTTGGTGCGCCGTCTGTCTTCCAAATTGCGGGATCGTTCTCAGCGGTCCTTAGGCGGGCGGACCTCTCCAATGAGTTTAGGCGAGAACGCCATCTGGATGCCGAAGAAAGATATCCGGATCATAAATCGACGCAAATATCGCTGCCTCTCTGCGAATTCGTGACCAGGTCGCATCGGCTTCGATCATGCTCTCCATCACGCCAAGGTACTTCCCGGATTCGATGTTTCCGTATTTAAAAAAGCAATCGGAGATGATGACGGTGCCTTTGGCAGTATCGACCGCGACGGCCATTGAGGATCGATGATGAACGCCGGCCCAGAAGACACGGAGTCCCGGTAATACATCTTCTTCATCGGCGAGGAGGCGCAGCTTTTCCCAGCCATCGTTCTGCAGGTAGTGATTGACATCGGGTGGAACTCGGAGATGTCGCGGAACATGAAGGTGATAGTACGGCGCTTGGAAGTCTTCAATCCAACCGCGGCGTGAGATGCCGATAGTCGCGTTTCGAAACAGCGGAATATTTGCTGTGGCATACGCCTGCAGCGGAGTGACCAGCACAAGCGATATGTCCTCTGGAGCGAGGCCCTGCGAGCTGAGGATGTTCTGCGGAAGTTGCGCTTCAGTCCGGACGATCTGAGCTTCCGGATAGCCGAAGAAGTTCAACCAAGCCTGATTGATAATGGTCAGGTCCTGTGGCGGGCCAGTATTGATGAGAATGTTGTGGCCGCCGGCGCGAACCAGATAGATGAGAACGTTCATCTCCTCGCGGCGGTTCCATGCTTCCATCCAGTAAACCTCAGGACCCGGGACCCAAAATGTCCCGGCATTGAATGCCTGCACGGAAAAATTCATCGCTCTCCACCATTTTGGTTAATATGCGCTCGGAATCTGCTGATGCCGTCAAGGAAGATGCCTATATCGCTGCCCAGGCTGATCATTCTGAATCCTTCTGCGATCCAATGAGCGGCCGACTCTTGATTTGGCGGAAGAAAACCTGCTGCGACGCCATATTTGCGGCAGGTCCGCACGAGATCATTCATTGAGGCGATGAGTCGGAGATGATCGAATTGCGCGGGAATTCCCATTGAGACCGTCAAATCATAGTGTCCGATCCAGGCTACGTCGACTCCTGGGACAGAGATGATCTCTTCGAGATTCTCGAATGCCTTCGCCGTCTCCACCTGAATGATTACAACGGTGTCCTGGTTTGCCCTGGCAAAGAATTCCGCGCCAGCCGGCCGATAGAGATCGTGGGCTATGCCCAGCGCAACGCCTCGTTTGCCTTCAGGGGCGTATTTGAGCTGGCGCACGATTTCCTCGGTCTGCTGCCTGGTCTCGACCCGAGGAACCATCACTCCCTTTGCCCCAATGTCGAGAACACGGGACAGTGGTGCAAAATTCAGGTCCGGGACACGCGCCATTGGCACAATGCCACTGCCGCGGCAGGACGCAATCAACATCTCGAGCATGCCGATATCGCAACGTCCATGCTCCATGTCGAAGATCACGAAGTCGAGACCGCTTGCATCCAGCATCGGACCGATGCCGGGCGTAAAGAACTCAAGAAGGAGCTGGCCGAGCAGCAGCTCTCCGTCGCGAACACGCCGGCGGAAGTCTTTCATCCAGCCTCCTGCGATGTCGCATTGACTCTTCGACGCTCGAGCTTTTTGAGGAAGTTTGGATTGTCGAGCACCTTCGGATTTACTACATGCTTCGGCACCTCGCCGCGATAGACGGCAAGCGCACCCATGCAGTCCATTCGGCCCATATCCCTGAAGAGCTCTTCCGTCCAGGCGATGGAATGGGAGGTGAGGATCACGTTGTCCATTGAGGCCAATGGGGATTCGCCGTTCAGAGGTTCCTTCTCGAAGACGTCCAGCGCGGCACCCGCGATCTTGCGTTGCTGCAGCGCATCGATCAGCGCGGCTTCGTTCACAATTGGTCCACGAGCTGTATTGATGAGAACTGAATCGGGCTTCATTATCGAGAACTGATCAGGTCCGAGAAGTCCTCGCGTCTCAGGCGTGAGAGGACAGTTGACGAGAACATAGTCGGACTGCGCGAGCAATGCATCGAGCGAGACGAGCTTTACGCCAAGCCCCGCGGCGCGAGACTCTGTTGCGTATGGGTCGAAGGCAATAACGGAGCGCACGTCCAGCGCTCGCAGCAGGCGAATTGCTTCGCAAGCGATGTTGCCCAGTCCGATCGTACCGACTACGCGATCGCGCGGTTCTCGCCCCAACGGCTGCGTGCTTTCTGCCCATCTACCTTGGCGAACGAGTCTGTCTTTGTTCATCAGGCGGTGTGAGAGAGCCAGGATAAGGAGAAGGATCGATTCTGCGACAGGACGCACAACGGCTGTCGGAGTGATGTAGACCGCGATTCCGTGTTCAGTGCAGGCATTGAGGTCGACGTTGTCATAGCCGACTCCGCAGCGGCCTATAGCACATAGCCGATCGATGCCTTCAAGAGACTTTGAGGTAACCCGCGGCTTCAGTGATATCAGAACATCGCAGTTGGCAAGTTGCGCGGCCGAATACTCCGGAAGATATTCATTCAGAAAGGTGTAGGCGAAAGCGGGAATCTGATCGAAGAGCGAGAGGCCAATATCAGGAAACGCATGGGAACCATCCGCGCGGCAAAAGTCAGCCGAAAGACTCACCCGGAATGGTGCTGAAGATTCTTCGTTTCGAGTTCCATCCGGAGGAGTCATGCCTTCCTTTCAAGGACGACTACCCAATCCTGAAAGATGGGGACCTCGGCGATCTTCCACGATCCGTCAGCGCTTGGAGTGACCGCTCCGATGTTTGTCTCTGCGCCGTCGACGGGGTTGAAGAAGAACGCTCGATATGACCTTGCATTCAGATTGCGGAAGGTCGAGCCCGTGTACGAGGCGGGTATAAATGCGATGACTGCCTCGCCCGGAACTTCGGCAGAAAAAGGCTTCCAATAGTCCTCCTTGCTCCAGCGGGGATCGATCAAATCCGGCTTCGGCTCCAGTTTCCACCACGAATATTGCATAAGCAGGGATTTCGCCAGGCCCAGTTGGCCTGATCCGGGAAGTGCCGCAGCGATATCCCATGCCGGGCCACCCCAGGAGTGGCCATGAGGTGAAAGCCCATATGGCTTCTCGCGAGTATTCACCTGCCAGATTCCATTTGCGCCATACGTATGACCGGCGGTTCCGCTCAGCAGCGACGACCAGAACATGAAACGTTGCACTTCCTGCCGGCTCGCTTCCTGGATCCCTTCGTAGCACACCTCACCGATGAGCACCGGCATTTGTGGAGCGGCGGCAAGCGAGCGGTTCACTGTTTCGATCGTGTTGGGCACACTCTGCCGGTCACTGTGTCCCGTTTGGAGCATGTCGAAATCCAGAACGGATGGATCGTCTACGCACTCACGGGCACTACTGGACGGATGAATGGTGATGGGGTGCTGATGTGGGTCAATCGATCTCACATAGCGGGCCAGTTCAGTAAGACCATGCTTTTGTGCTGCGGCGTCCGCTTCAGGAGTTTTTGAAAGGTAATAGGGCATCGTGCCTTCGCCTGCCAGACACCAGACCACTGGGTAGGCGCCCCAGCGAGCGACAAGATAACGCCAATGCTTCTTCACTTTCTCCATGCCCATTCGCGGAATGAAGTATCCCCAGAAGCCGACGATGCAGGCCGCAAGACCGTGATCTGCGAGGTAGCGGATGCGGACATCGGCCGCGTCGAAATAAGCAGGATTAATCTTCGTGAAATCGCGATCCCAGGGATAGCCGGCCTCGTTTGCGCCGCGCTCGTCAAATGGTTCCATGTCGGGATAGAGACCGGCCACGATCTGTACGATGGTGAAACCTTTGTGCACGCGATCAGTTGTCAGCGTTTCGAAGCCATCGGGCCACGAGAGGCGCTTGCACAGACCCATCCACCACGTATCGCCGAGCCAGAAGAATGGCGTGCCGTCCGCATGTTGGAAATGGCGCTTGTCCGGTGCGATCCTCAAAGGGCCATGTTTGTAGTGAGAATTCATGCCTGCGTAGGGTTGAACATCGAGGGCCAGTGACTGACCATGAAGATTCCGATTGCTGGAATCATTACAAACCGACCGGACTGTGTAGCGGCCTGGCGCGAGGGGCGCATAACGAACGCACCAGGTCGACTCACCAGCCCAGAATCCCGGGACGCGCTCTTCGGATCCTGAGGGTGTTGTGATTATCGCGTCGACCTCGACCTGGTTGAACGGGTCTGAATACTCCTTATCGCTCTGGTAGCACCATTCGGTCGCCAAGCCTGCAGTGGCGACCGTCGCTTCGGCGAATCCATACGCACCGGCTGAGACCACAGCACCAGTTACCGCAATCGACTTGATGAAGTCGCGTCTAGAAATTCCGTCAGACATCATTCCGCCAGGCAACAAAAACCTCCTACGCTAGTTCAGTAACGGAAAGCTAGAGCAGTCATTTGGTCCTGTCAAGCATTTGAAGAGGCGTCTTCCTCGTGCGGCTAACCCAGGGGATCGTTGGGAATCTGCTTGACAGTCCAACTTGGCCAAAATTAAGTTGACCACGCACAGGCAGATGGATCTGATTCAGGGCACCCAAGGGACCCAGTTAAATAAGGATGGCTCATGAAGGCCTTCGACAATTTCATCAACGGCAAGTTTGTCCGCTCGAATGGCGAGAAGCGGATCGAGGTTATCAACCCGTCAAACGGCTCTCCGATCTGTACCGTCCCAGATAGTACGGAGCAGGATGTAAACAATGCGATTGCGGCGGCGGTTGAAGCGCAACGTTCCTGGGGAGCACTGCCTGCGGCAAAGCGGGCAGGGAATCTGAAGGCATTGGCGGCCAAGATTCGGCAGAAAGTTGAACCGATCGCAAGGGTCATCACGGAAGAGCAGGGAAAGACTCTGGGACTTGCACGCGTCGAAGTGGAGTTCACCGCGGATTACTTGGATTACATGGCGGAATGGGGTCGCCGGATAGAAGGCGAAATCATTGAGAGCGATCGAGAGGGAGAGACAATCTTTCTGTTTCGCAGGCCTATCGGTGTGATCGGCGGAATCCTGCCATGGAATTTTCCCTTCTTTCTTATCGCGCGCAAGGCTGGGCCGGCGCTGATCACAGGCAACACTATTGTGATCAAGCCCAGCGAAGAGACACCACACAACGCGGTGAAATTTTGCGAACTTCTTGCCGAACTGGACTTTCCTCCCGGACTCATCAACGTCGTGCATGGCCGGGGGCCTAGCGCGGGGCATGCGCTTTCTTCTTCACGGGACGTCGGAATGATCAGCTTTACCGGCAGCGTGAATACCGGATCGGCGGTGATGGCCGCGGCCGCGAAGAACATCACGAAGGTCAATCTTGAATTGGGTGGAAAGGCCCCGGCAATCGTGATGGCCGATGCCGATATCGATCTGTCGGTCAAGGTGATCAAAGCTTCTCGCGTAATAAACAGCGGGCAGGTTTGCAACTGTGCGGAGCGGGTATACGTGCATCGTTCGGTTGCGCAGGAGTTTGTTGAAAAACTGACCAGTGCAATGCAGGCCACTCACTTTGGTGATCCGCTCAAAGATGAAAGCGTCGAATACGGCCCCCTGATCAACGAAAGTGGATTCAAGAAGGTAGAACGTCTTGTTGGGAGTGCGGTGGCGGCAGGAGCCGAAGTGCGAACGGGCGGGAAGCGCGCAGACAGAGCGGCTGGCTATTACTACGAGCCAACCGTGCTCTCAGGTTGCACCCAGACTATGGACGTGATTCGTCAGGAGATCTTTGGCCCCGTGATTCCGGTTGTTGAGTTTGGCGATCTGGATGAGGCGATTGCCTACGCCAACGACTGCGAGTACGGTTTGACTTCTTCCATCTACACCAAAGATCTGAATACCGCCCTGCGCGCCTGCCAGGAGATCCGATTCGGCGAAACCTATATCAACCGAGAAAACTTTGAAGCGATGCAGGGGTTTCATGCCGGATGGCGCAAGAGCGGAATCGGTGGCGCCGACGGTAAACACGGATTGTATGAATTCACGCAGAGCCACGTCGTCTACATGCAAAGGTATTGAAGGTCCGGAGAACTATCCATTTGAAATTAACCGGAAAAGTTGCAATCGTAACTGGCGCGGCGAGTGGGATCGGTCGGGCTAGCGCCATTGCTTTCGGACGCGAGGGAGCGAAAGTTGTAGTTGCGGATCTGTCCAGGAGCGGGGCTGAAGAGACGGCCCGATGGATCTGCTCCGACGGATCTGAAGCATTTCCCATCGAGGTCGATGTGTCAAGCGAAGCGGATGTTCACCGGATGGTGGAGGACACGGCAGCACGCTGGGGGCGAATTGACATTCTCTTCAACAACGCAGCCGTTCTGCTGGTAAAGCCTGTCGAGCAGATGAGTGAGACAGAGTGGGATCGTGTGATGGCGGTCAATGTGAAGGGATCGTTTCTCGCTGTCAAGCATGTGGTGCCACACATGCGTCGAGGCGGAGGGGGCGCGATTCTCAATACCGGTTCGATCGCAAGTCTTGCTGGTCAGGTCGGGACTCCAGCGTATTCCGCCTCGAAAGGCGCGATTGCATTGCTCACCAAGTCGCTTGCACTTGACTTAGGGCGAGACCGGATTCGCGTGAACTGCATCTGCCCTGGGATTACCGACACGCCTATGCTACGCGAGCACCTTGGACATGGAGCCGAAGGCGAAGCTCGCATCAAGGCGCGGCTCTCTCGGGTCCCTCTCGGAGAAATACTGAGACCGGAAGATGTGGCCAGGGCTGCGCTTTATCTGCTTTCAGACGATTCGGCTGGAGTCACTGGCGTGCTTCATGTGGTCGACGCAGGATTGATGGCGGCCGCAGAATTTGATGAGCCGTTGAAGTGAGTCTCACCTGATTCAGGTTGGGTTGTGGGCAGAGGCATGCACTAAGAGAGGTGATGGTTGGGCGGAAATCCGCTGTTGGGCGTCTTCTTGCATTGGTTGGGAGGCTTGGCCTCTGCCAGCTTCTATGTGCCGTTTCGTCGCGTGCGCGGGTGGTCGTGGGAGACGTATTGGCTTGCGGGCGGCGTGATGAGCTGGATTATCGCGCCATGGATACTGGCGGTATCTCTAACACACAATCTTTTTCACGTCCTTCAGACCGCGCCGATTTCTGCAGTCCTCTGGACCTACTTTTTTGGAGTGTTGTGGGGACTGGGAGGATTGACGTTTGGCTTGACGATGCGGTATCTCGGGCTTTCCCTTGGCATGTCTGTCGCTCTCGGCTATACGGCGGTGTTTGGAACTCTCGTCCCACCCATTTTCCATAGGCAGTTCATGCAACTGCTGGCGCAGCGATCGGGAATCGTCATCCTCGTGGGAGTGGGAATCTGCATTGGGGGAATCGTGCTGGCGGGAGCAGCGGGAATTTCAAAGGAACATGAGCTTTCCCATGAGGAGAAGCTCGCGAGTATTCAGGAATTCAGCCTGAAGCGCGGACTCGGAGTTGCGACGTTTTGCGGCGTGATGAGCTCCTGCTTCGCATTTGGACTCGATGCCGGAAATCCGATCAAGGAACTGACCGTGGGGCAGGGAACTCCGGTCATGTGGCAGGGTTTGCCTGTGCTCGTTGTGCTGCTGGCAGGAGGATTCACAACCAACTTCATCTGGTGCTTTGTGCTGAGTATGCAGAACAAGAGCTATGGTGAGTACCTGCGTATCCCTCGCTCATCCGAGAGTGAACCGATGGCACATCCGCCGCTTGAAAATGTCACAGATGCCGCATCCACAGAGATGGCCCTTGAATCCGAACTTCATCCGCCCGCAACTTCATCACTTGCAGCGAACTACGGTTTCTCGGCTCTGGCCGGCGCGACCTGGTATATGCAGTTTTTCTTCTACACAATGGGCGAGACGCAAATGGGGCGCTATAAGTTCTCCAGTTGGACCCTGCACATGGCCAGCATCATGATTTTCAGCACCATCTGGGGAATCGCGCTGAAGGAGTGGAGTGGCGTCAGCTTGCGTACAAAGATTCTCGTGTTTCTTACGCTGTTGACCCTCGTGGGCTCCACAGTCGTCGTGGGCTATGGCAATCTCCAGGCTTTGCATCCGTAACCAGTGCGTCCGGTACTAGCCCCGACCGATAAACGGCATCCTGGTCGCCATTACTGTCATGAATTGAACATTTGCTTCGAGTGGCAGGCTGGCCATGTAAAGCACAGCATCCGCCACGTGCTTCACATCCATCGTCGGTTCTGGCCGCGTCTCGCCGTTGGGCTGCAACGCGCCTTTTTCGATTCTTGTCATCATGTCGGTTTGTGCGTTTCCGATATCGATCTGACCGCAGGCGATGTTGTAGGGTCGCCCATCCAGAGAAATGCTTCGGGTCAGTCCGGTGATGGCATGCTTCGTTGCCGTGTAGGCGACAGAACAGGGTCTGGGCGCATGCGCCGAAATTGATCCATTGTTGATAATGCGGCCTCCGCGCGGCTGCTGCAACTTCATAATTCTGACCGCTCCCTGCGCGCACAGGAAGGCGCCAGTCAGATTGACGTTCACCACTTCGCTCCATTGCGCGAAAGTAAGGTCTTCCATTGGAATCGCGGGCGCGCTTATGCCGGCGTTATTGAATAAGAGATCCAATCGTCCGAACGTCTCGCGTGTCGTCAAGAATAGCTGATCCACTGAGTTGGGCTGGGCCACATCCGCCGGCACGGTCAGAATGGATGGACCGGCGCTGTCGGCCATTGCAGCTGTTTCTTCAAGACGGGCAATGTTCCTTCCCGCCAGGACAAGGGAATATCCGGCAGCGTGAAGAGCCAAGGTGACGGCTCGTCCTATGCCGCTGCCCGCGCCTGTAACCATCGCCACCCTGCTTTGACTATCCATCGTGTTTAGATCCTCCATCCTAGTCTTCTCTTCTCTAAAGGTTGTTTCGCACCCACCATTCGTTCTTTCAAATTCATATTTCATCGAGCGGTGTGTCCTGGGGGCATTCTAAAATCAACAGCTGCACTGAAGAGGAATCAATGAGCATCTTTGAAAGATTGAGCAGGAGGGCGCTGCTGAAGTTTGGCTCACTGACCATCGTGGGTCTGGCAATGAAGGACCGATTGCGAGCAGCGGCGACCGACGGCGGAGATAGCGAGTACTCCGCATTTGTGAAGCCCCCGGATAGCGCCCGGCCCTGGGTGTACTGGTATTTCATGGACGGGCATCTTGAAGCGTCTGCAATGAGAGCCGACCTTGAGTCGCTAAAGAATGCGGGGCTCGGCGGCGGAGTGTACCTCGAGGTAAATATCGGGATTACTCCGGGCCCGATCAAGTTCATGAGCGAGCCGTGGCAGCAGATGGTTGCCGATGCATTCGGGCACGCAGATTCACTTGGTTTGGAGATGGCTCTGGGTGCGGGTGCGGGCTGGTGCGGTGCGGGAGGGCCATGGGTGAAGCCGGATGAGTCGATGCAGTTTCTGGAAACCAGCATGACTCGAGTACACGGTCCTGGAAAGTTTCAGGGAGCACTCCCAAAGCCCAAACCACGGACGCCATTCTTCGGCGAGGAGACGTTAACGCCGGAACTTCGCAAGGTTTGGGAAGAGTTTTACTTTGATGATTATGTTCTAGCTTTTCCGGCCACACAGGACGAGGCGAAGACGCCAGACCTGGAAGAGAAGGCTCTATACACGCGAGGATCTTATTCGTCGCAGATCCTGGGGCCGTTTACAAGGGTGCCATGGGTACGTCCAGCTCTGCCCTCGCATTGGGAATATCCAGAGATCGCAGTGCAGGAATGCGTGGCTGCTGCGAAGGTACAGGATCTGACAAAGCTTTTAAGAAGGGACGGCACGCTCGACTGGGTTGTACCCGAGGGCGAGTGGATTGTCATGAGAGCTGGCCGTAGAATCACCGCGCAAACCACGCGCCCGGCTCCGAATCCCGGTCTGGGTTGGGAGACGAACAAGTTTGATCCCATCGCTGCGGAGCATCACTTCGATGCATATTTCAAACCTCTCCTGGACAGGATTGGCGATCGACGGCATAGGACCACTGGCTTGACGACACTGCACTACGACAGCTGGGAGATGAGTTCACAGAACTGGAGCGCGCAGTTCGCCTCCGAGTTTGAGCGTCGCCGTGGGTACGCACTGACGAATTACCTTCCAGCTTTTGCGGGTTTTGTGGTCAAGGATCGAGCAATTACGGAGCGTTTCCTCTGGGATGTGCGGCAGACCGCGCAGGAGCTGACAATTGCCAATCAGGCCGAAGCGCTCAAGAACATGGGGCGGAAGTACGGTTTGCAAATGGCTCTGGAGCCGTACGATCTCGACCCGTGCTCGGATCTGGAACTGGGCAAGGTTGCGGATGTTCCGATGGCGGAGTTCTGGTCTCACTACGGGCGAATCAACACCGATTGGAGCGTTGTCGAATCGACGTCTGTAGGACATACAAACGGTAAAAAGGTGATTGCGGCAGAGGCCTTCACTGCGGAGTTTCCGGAGCGCTGGCTGCAGCATCCTGCATCGATGAAGAGCCAGGGTGATTGGGCGTTCTGTGCCGGAATCAATCGGATCGTCTTCCACCGTTTCCAATCGCAGTCAGGCACGGACAAGGCGCCCGGAATGACTATGGGTCCAGACGGCGGATACGGGGTTCACTGGGATCGAACACAGACGTGGTGGGATATGTCGGGCGCGTATCACCGCTATGTCACGCGCTGTTCTGCGATGCTGAGGCGCGGTCTGTTCGTCGCTGATGTTCTGTATCTGGCGGCGGAGGGCGCTCCCAATGTGTTCCTTGCACCGCCTTCTGCCTTTCAGCCCGGCGAGTTCAGCGACCGGTGGGGACACAACTTTGATGGTTGCGCGCCTGGGACTCTAATCGCACGAGCCTCCGTCAAAGACGGCGAGATCCTACTTCCGGACGGCATGCGGTATCGCGTACTCGTTCTCCCGCAGGTCGAGACTATGACGCCAGAGTTGTTGAAGAAGATCGCAGAACTGACGGAGGCGGGCGCAACTGTGATCGGTATGCCGCCGAAGGCTTCGCCAAGTTTGAGCGGTCATCCGGATTGCGATGCGCAGGTTCGTGCGATTGCAACATCATTGTTTGGCCAAAACACAAAAGAGGGAACGATCCGCAAAGTTGGCGTCGGATCAGCGGTGTTTGATTCAAGTGCGTACCGCTGGGCGCAGCAAAATCTGCTTGCAGAGGCGCGATGGATCTGGTCAGCGGGTTCAGATACGTCTGCGGCAAACCGAGGCCTCCGGTCATTTACGCGGAAGTTCCACGTTGAGAACGCGACTGATTTCGATATCGTGGAGGTGCTCATCACGGCGAGTCCGGCCTTTGAGATCTCAGTGAATGGATCTCGGCTTGGCGGTGGCAACGTGATCGACCAGGTGCGACGGCTCGATGCGACATGGCTGATTCACGACGGCAACAACGAAATGCGAGTGACCGTGGACTGCGACAGTGAAACGTCCAAGTCGCCGTTTGGCGTTATCGCCGCCCTGTGTGGGATGGGATCATCCGGCAAACGTCTGCAGGTGGTCACCGATCGTTCCTGGACGGCGAGTCAGTACTCTGATGCCCCGGGCGATGCCGCTGTCGAACTCGGAGGATTCGCAGCTTCACCCTGGAACTTGACGGAAGCGAGCCTGCAGGCGGCTTCAGTCTATCCGCCTTATCGAATCACATCGCGACTGCTTGCTGAGCTCGACGTGAAACCGGACTTCGAGGGTGACGGAATGCGTGCCATTCATCGCCGCGACGGCGACCAGGATATCTACTTCGTTGCCAACCGCACCGACCGGGAGCTGTCCGCTTCGTGGGCATTCCGAGTGACGGGGAAACAGCCTGAGTGGTGGGATGCATTGAACGGCGAGCGGCGGCTCCTCCAAGATTTCGAGGAGAAAGAAGGACGGACCAATGTTCCAGTGCGTTTGGAAGCTCACCAGAGCGGTTTCGTGGTGTTCCGCGGCAGCGCGAGGGAAAGATCAAACGCTGAGAATTTCCCTCGGCTTCGGCCGCTGTTGATTTTGGAAGGCGCATGGGTAGTAACATTCGATCCGAAGTGGGGCGGTCCCGGCCCGGTGCGCTTTGATCATCTTGAAGACTGGACCCTGAGGCCCGAAAACGGAATTCGATATTACTCAGGAAAGGCTGTCTACAAGATCAGGTTCGACGCAGAAGACATTGGTGATCGAAATCTTTCACTCTCACTTGGAGAGGTCCGAAACATTGCTGCGGCGCGATTGAATGGACAAGACTTGGGTGTGGCGTGGTGTGCGCCGTGGCGCCTTGCTTTGCCCGAGCGTGTGCTGAAGGCGCGCGGCAATGAGCTGGAAATCACTGTCGCAAACCTGTGGTGGAACCGGTTGTTTCGGGACAGCTCGTTGCCCGAAGCAGAGCGTCTGACTTGGATTCCAGGAAAGTATCCGTTCTCTGGAAACGAACGGCTTCAGCGATCCGGGCTGCTCGGACCTGTGCGGATCGATATACCGGACATCTAGCCCAGGTAGCACTGCTTGTTGCTTATTATTGGTTTGCATCAACGACTGGAGACATTGTGCATGGTTGCATCGAACCCCAAGGCGCTGCTTGCGACTACTAGTCGGATTGTCCTGCTGCATCCTGTGCGCTGTTTCTGCCGGAGTCCGGCGACCTGCCTGAGCGCCCGAACGAGTGAACAACGCTGTATCGAGCAATGGATTTGTTAATCAGATCCCATTGCATGCCAAAGCTAGAACGCGCCGAGCGCTGCAGGCAGTTTGAAGGAATAAAAAGGTTTTGTAGCAGCAACATGACGGGGCTAAACTGAACCCCCTGGATTGCGGCAGGCGGTGATGCGCGAAACCAGGATGGCAGGTGGAGGTACTGAATGGGTGTGCTCGGGAATAAGGTGTGGCAATCAGCCGTGCTCGGGGTCCTTCTCTCTCTTGCCGTCCTGCCCTGTAGCACCGGTGGTCAGGCACCGAAGCAATCGTCTGGACACGTTCCGGTTGTCGAGGATCTAGTCCAATTACTCCAGGTGCGACCAGACTTGCGAGAAGCACTAGAAGGCGCAATTCGAGCCGCTGACCTCAAAACCATCGAGAACACGGAGGCGCTTTTCGATCTTCTGGACGAGAGCGTCGCAGCGGTTCCAAACGTGGCGGAGCACCGTCCGCCCCGAGAATTCAATCTCTTCTACATCATCAATCACGCGCCGGAGGATCGGCTGAATCGTGACGACAGCTTCATAGCCTGGATGAAGAAATATATGGAAGCGCGTGGCCATTTTATGGATACGCCCGCGTCGGCTGCGAGAATCTCCTCCTATACGGCTCTTCCCAACTGGCACATGGATGACTACATCACCGATCCAAGCGGCTGGATGACCTTCAACCAATTCTTCGCTCGTGAAGTGAAACCCGGCAGGCGGCCGATCACTGAACCTAGCAACGACAAGGTGATCGTATCGCCAGCCGATTCGGTTTTCGAGGGCGCGTGGGACATCAACTCGGACTCGAAGGTGACAGTCAAGGGCGTCACCTGGCCGATAGCGAAGCTCCTGGATGGCAGTCCATACCAGGACGCATTCAAGAACGGTGTCTACACCCACAGCTTCCTGAACGCCAACGACTATCATCGCTACCACCTCCCTGTCGCCGGTCAGATCAAGGAAGTCCGCAAAATCCAAGGCCGTGTCTACATGGACATGGTCAGGAAGGCGGATGGCAGCCTTCAGGCTGTCGACGGGGATACATACCAGTACAACCAGGAACGCGGTCTGATCATTGTCGATTCACCCGAAGTGGGTCTGGTCGCGGTTCTACCGATCGGCATGGGCCCCATTTCCTCGGTCAACCTGACGCCCGATATGGGCGCCAGGCTGCAGAAAGGCGATGAATTCGGCTACTTCATGTTCGGCGGCTCTGACATCGTGATGCTGTTCCAGAGTAAGAACATCGTGATCGACGCCGAGGTGGGAAAGAAATATCTGCAAGGGCAGCGCATCGGAGAGGTCCGCTAAACTTTCACGTTCCGGAGCCGGATGCATCACTCTCATTCGAATCGCAATAGGGCTGCAGGCTCTTTACACATCGCAAAATCGCAATACTGCTTGGAAGCAACAGCCGGAAGCGGTGCAACTCTCAAGAGTATCTTTGGCAAACGTGCAACAATTGTCAGATCTGCGAGATCTCGCCTTCTTGTCTAAGGCACAATTTGAGGCACGACGTAAGCCTGCAGCAACGCAATCAGGCCAAGGACCCCGGCAAATAGGACGCTGTGCCAGAAAGTGCTGCGCAGTACCTTTCCCTCTTGCCCGATGAGGCCCACCGTAGTGACGCCGACGGCAATGTTTTGAGGTGAAACCATCTTGCCGGCAACTGCTCCTGAGGAATTTGTAGCCGCCAGCAACAGGGGGTTCAGGTGTAGCTGGTGGGCCGCAGCGACCTGCAGGTTCCCGAAGAGCAGATTGGCTGCCGTGTCACTACCGCTCAGGAAGCAGGCTACCCAGCCGAGGTAACTGCTCAGGAGGGGAAAGATGCCGCCTACACGCGCAACAGCCGCCCCAAGCGTGTAGGCCATGCCGGAGTAGTTGTAAAGATAGGCCAGTCCCACGATAAAGAGGACCGTGAGGCCCGGTACCCGCAACTGCTTCAGGGTCCTACCACCCACTTCCACGAAAGTTCCTGGGCGAACCCTGTAGCAGATGGCAACAATAATCGTCGCGACCAGGACCCCGGTTCCCGTGGCCAGAGGCTGGAACGAGAAGATGGCTGCGTAGGGCTTCTGATAAAGGGTAATGAAGACTCCGTTGTGCAGCGCGGGAACCTGCATCAGGACCTGTCCCCAGGCCGAGACCCGGAATAGCGACCAGGCGATCATGACAATCGCGAGGATCGCCCAGGGCGCCCACGCCGACAGCGCCGAACGGCTGAAGAGTCGCTCGTGGGATGTTGCAGAAGAAGAACGTGAGTTCGCGCCCTCGCCCTCGATCCCCGGCTTCCATATTTGGAGGAATGCAAGCAGGGCGACAATCGAGATCAGGGAACTGAGAATATCGGTGGCATATGGTCCCCAGAAATTCGAGACAAGGAACTGCACACCTCCGAAGCTCAAACCTGCGACGAGCGCGGGGGGCCAACTGCGGCGAAGTCCCTGCCTGCCGGCAACCACTAACACCAGGTACATGGGCAGAATCAGGCTGAGAAACGGTAGCTGTCTCCCGACCATCGCCGAGAGCTTCAGCACATCCATGCCCGTGACGCCAGCCAAGGCAACGATTGGAATTCCCACCGCGCCGAAGGCAACGGGTGCAGTATTAGCGATCAATGCGATCACCACGGCCTTTCGAGCTTCGAGCCCCAAACCGACCAGCAGAAAGGCCGTCACCGCGATCGGCGATCCGAATCCAGCGCTTCCCTCAAGGAGCGCGCCGAAGCAGAATGCCACCAGAATTGCCTGAACGCAGGAATCCGATGAGGCATGGCGCTGCACCCACTGCCGCAGTTGGTCGAAAGATCCGGTTGATACCGAGAGGTTGTAGAGCCATAACGCACAGAGGACAAGCCACAAAATTGACCACATGGCATAGGCGGACCCATACAACACACTCCAGCATGCGAGAGGGATCGGCATGCGCCAGACTGCAACGGCCAGAATCGCAGTTGTGCCCAGGCCACATGCCGATGCAAAGAGGCCGCTCTTGCGCAGCCCTCCCATCAAGATCAGCACCACGATCAGTGGAGTTGTGGCGATCGCGGCGGAGAGCACGACCGAGTGAAGGGGATCAAGCGGCTGCGGCCACAAGGGAGGAACAGTGGACGAGTAGGCGAAGGTCATGGGCTGCCGGGGACGTTGAAATTCAGAGCGCAATTAATACTAGCGCTTGCACATGGTGTATGTCGGGAAGATCGTGGGAGATCCGATAGATGGATTTGAAGCCAACATTCCTTCCGGGAAATTCGAAACGATGATTGTGAGACCCTCGCAATTGGCAAGTATTTCCTGCTCAAATCCCTTAAGCTTGTTTGCACGGTGCTGAACGAAAGACAACTCGACGAATTGCGAGCTACACTCGGACCGGACCGGATCATCACTGGGCGAAGCCAGCTGCAGACATACGAATGTGACGGGCTGACTAACTTCAGAGTGCTGCCCGAAGCAGTCGTGCTGCCTCGCAACACCGAGGAGGTGCAGGCTGCAGTTCGTTTTTGTGCGAAGCATCGGGTGCCGTTCGTGAGCAGGGGTGCAGGTACGGGCCTCAGCGGAGGAGCCCTTCCGGCAGCCGGAGGAATTGTCATAAGCTTGGCGCGAATGAACAGGATTCTCGAGGTGGATATTCCCAATCGGTTGGTGGTCGTTGAACCAGGAGTGATCAATGCTCAGGTAACTCAGCGCGTTAGTCCCTTCGGGTACTTTTATGCCCCAGATCCTTCTTCGCAGTCGGTTTGCACAATCGGCGGAAATGTTGCCGAGAACTCGGGCGGAGCCCATTGTCTTAAATATGGCTTCACGGTGACGCACGTGCTGGCGCTCGAGGTGGTGCTTCCTTCAGGAGAGATGGTGCAGCTGGGGTCTCCAACTCTGGACACTCCTGGCTACGATCTGCCAGGGGTTTTCGTCGGCTCAGAAGGCACATTGGGAGTGGCGACGAAGATTACTTTGAGAATCGTTAAACGTCCGGAGGCTGTTCGAACGTTGCTAGCCGCGTTTCATTCCATTGAGGCTGCTGGGCAAACGGTGAGTGACATCATTGGCGCAGGGATGCTGCCATCTGCGCTGGAGATCATGGACGCGCTATCGATCAAGGCGGCGGAAGCCGCTGTGCACGCTCACTACCCGGAATGTGACGGGCTGCTGCTGGTTGAACTCGACGGGCCGGGCAGGGAAGTTGATGCGCTGATGTTTGAGGTGCAGGAGCTCTGCAAAAGAAATGGGGCTTGGGAGATTCGCGTCGCTCAGTCTGAGCAAGAGCGAGCCCTGGTCTGGAAGGGTCGCAAGGCAGCATTCGCAGCAATGGGCCGGATTTCACCGAACTACATCGTGCAAGATGGAGTCATTCCGCGAACAGCGCTGCCAAAACTGCTCAGCGAAATCAGTGATATGGCGAAAGCAGCTGGTTTGCGAGTCGCGAATGTCTTCCATGCCGGAGATGGCAACTTGCACCCGCTGGTCCTTTACGATCGTGCCGTCCCGGGAGAAGAAGAGAAGGCCCTGGAGCTGTCGTATCGCATCCTGCACCTGTGTGTAGAAAACGGAGGATCGATCACCGGCGAGCACGGTGTTGGTAAAGAAAAGCAGGAGGCCCTGGGGCAGATGTTCTCGGAGCCGGATCTGGCAACAATGCAACTGGTTCGTTGTGCGTTTGACCCGGAGAGCCTCTCAAATCCCGACAAGATCTTTCCGCGTCCCCGCCTCTGCGCTGAAAAGCCCGGACCATATGTACCCCACCCGTTGGAGACAGCGGGAATCGCGGAGCTTTTCTGATGCATTCGCCTTCCGTATTGAGATTTGAGGAAGCGGCCGAGCACCTTTCCGCGATCACCGGATCCGACTTCGTGCGCCTAAACGGCGCCAAGGTTACCGCGGCCCCGGGTAGCACAGAGGAGATCTCTGCAATCCTGCGCTTTGCGAATGCAAACGGACTGGCCGTGACGGCTATGGGCGGGGGCACCAAATCTTCCTGGGGAAATTCAGTGGCGGCGGACATTGTTCTGCGGCTCACCCGGCTCAGCAGATTGCGCGAGCACGCTTGGCAAGATTTAACGTGTGCTGTCGAGGCTGGGTGCACTTGGGCTGATTTGCAACTGGCATTGAAGTGCCACCGACAGATGGTCGCACTAGACCCCGCATGGCCGGGCCGTGCAACCGTCGGTGGAATTGTGGCCACAAATGACAGCGGTGCTTTGCGGCTGAAATATGGTAGTCTCCGCGATCTCATTATCGGAATGACCATAGTCCTTGCTGATGGAACAATTGCGAAAAGTGGTGGCAAGGTCGTCAAGAATGTTGCGGGATATGACTTGCACAAGTTGATGATCGGAGGATTCGGAACGCTGGGCGTAGTCACGAAGGTCAACTTTCGTCTTCATCCAACCGAGGAACGTCGAAACAGCTGGACAGTAAGGGCAATGGACCCGATGTTTTTTCGCGAGGGTCTCGCTGCTTTGCTGGATTCGCAAACCGTTCAGAGCAGCATTCAGATCCGGACTGATGGCAAGCGTTTCGCGTTGGATGTTTGTGTCGCTGCACTCCCAAAGACCATAAGAGACTTTGGTGATCAGCTTCAGCAAATATTTCGGAATCTTGAAATTGTCCAATCGAGCGAGGAGGTTTGGCGGGAGCGTGAGGAGCTTTTCATGCGAGGCGATGCTTTGATTCTGAAGGTATCAATGCTTTCGAGCCAGATTTGTTCTTCCACTTCGAATCTGATGAAATTTGCGGCCGAAGCGGAGATCGACGTCGCGATCGTTGCGCAAGCAACGGGATTGATGATGATCAGGCTCAGTTCTTCGGCAGAATCAGCGATTTCTTTTGTAGATCGTCTGCGGGAGCAGGTCGAAGGGGCAGGTGGACGTGTTGTCGCTCTTCAAATTCCAGAGATGCTTCGGGAACGTCTCGATGTGTGGGGTGCATTGCCGAGTTCTGTTGAATTGATGCGGGAGATCAAGCACCGTTTTGATCCGAATCTCATACTGAATCCAGGTAGATTCGTGGGGGGCATTTGAGTTCCATGCCTAGCATGTCTCCCCAGTCTCCCCACCAAAAGGGTTTGCCCACAAGCTTTGATGCGCACCATCCGCCCGAAACTAGGCACATTGACGATTGCGTGCACTGCGGTTTTTGTCTGCCCGCCTGCCCCACATATGTGCTCTGGGGTGACGAGATGGATTCGCCTCGCGGCCGCATCTACATGATCAAGAAGGCTTCGCAAGGAGAAGCACCCCTCGACGAAAATTTCAGTCGCCATATGGACAATTGTCTAGGCTGCATGGCATGTATGACGGCGTGCCCATCTGGCGTTTTTTACAACAAACTCATCGAGCCGACGCGCGCTCAGATTGAAAGGAACGTACCCCGCAGCCTTGGCGAAAAGCTATTTCGGAAATTGCTCTTCGCTACGTTCCCTTATCCTCAAAGGTTGCGGATCCTTGCCCTGCCCTTGCTGATCTACCAGCGGTCGCGATTTCAGAGCTTGATGGGATGGCTCGGGATCTGGAAGCTAGTACCAAAGAGGATTGCGGCTCTAGACGCGCTCTTACCGAAGGTAAAGGGCGCATTTGAGAAGTTGCCTTCGGTTGCCCAGCCGCGAGGTTCTGCGAGACGGCGTGTCGGTATGCTGAGCGGATGCGTGCAGCAGGTCTTCTTTTCGCATGTGAATGCCGCGACGATTCGTGTGCTGGTCGCGGAAGCATGTGATGTCATCATCCCGCAAGACCAGGGATGCTGCGGCGCCCTGATGTTGCACTCCGGGCTAGAAGGAGAAGCGATCGGGCTTGCAAAGAAACTGATCACAGTATTCGAGCGAGCCAACGTGGACACGATCGTGATCAATTCCGCCGGCTGCGGGTCAACAATGAAGGAGTATGGATACCTTTTGCGTGATGATCCAGCCTGGGCCGATCGCGCCGCGCGCTTCTCGTCGAGATGCAAAGATATCTCGGAGTTCCTATGTGCCTTGGAGCCGCAGGCGATCAGGAATCCTGTACAGTGTCGCGTTGCCTATCACGATGCTTGTCACTTGCAACATGCTCAGGGCGTGCGCGATGAGCCCCGGCGTCTGCTCCATGCAATTCCCGGATTGGAAGTGGCGGAGATCCCAGAAGCACAACTCTGCTGCGGTTCCGCGGGGATCTACAATCTTCTTGAGCCTGAGACGGCTCAGGAGTTGGGCGATCGCAAAGTTGACAACTTGATGTCCACACATTCGCAGGCGGTAGTTTCGGCGAATCCTGGATGTTTACTTCAACTGATGAGCGGAGTGCATCGCCAAGGACTCGCTATGATGCCAGCTCTGCATCTAGTGGAATTGCTGGACGCTTCAATTCGCGGGATGTCTGCAGCCGATCTGTTGAAAGGCAAGGCAGCTTCGAACCAAGTTTAGCGATCACCGCCGGTAGCACATTAGATTGTTTGTGGAGAGCTTGATGTCAAATTCGATGAGTGTTCCTGGAGTCGAGATCCTTGCCCCGGTGTCAGCGGCACATGCTGAGATCCTGACAAGTGATGCGCTTGCGTTCTTAGCTGACCTGCATCGAACGTTCAATGGACGGCGCAAGCAATTGCTCGCCGCCCGTCATGCGCGGCAGGAGCGATTGGACTCTGGAGAGCGGCCAGACTTTCTAGACGAGACGACGGAGATCCGCGAGCAAGAGTGGACCGTCGCGCCGCTCCCTGCTGATATCCTCGACCGCCGCGTCGAGATCACTGGACCCGTTGATCGGAAGATGATCATCAACGCTCTCAACTCGGGAGCCAAGGTATTCATGGCGGACTTTGAAGACTCCAACACCCCGACCTGGGACAATTTGCTCGACGGGCATGTGAATCTGCGAGATGCCATCAGGCGCAACATAACTTTCAATGACCCGGCAACGGGCAAGCTGTACCGTCTTAACGAAAAGGTTGCAGTATTGTTCGTTCGCCCCAGAGGCTGGCATCTGGAGGAACGGCACCTTCGCGTGGATGGAGAGCCGATGTCGGGTTCATTGTTCGACTTCGGGCTGTATCTGTTTCACAACGCGAAGGAGTTGCTGACTCGAGGCAGTGGTCCGTACTTCTATCTTCCGAAAACAGAGAGCCACCTGGAAGCTCGTCTCTGGAAGGACGTATTCATCCGCGCACAGCAATCCGTGGGTATTCCACATGGCTCGATCAAAGCAACAGTTCTAATCGAAACCATTCTTGCAGCTTTCGAGATGGATGAGATTCTTTATGAATTACGGGAGCACTCGGCTGGGTTGAATTGCGGCCGCTGGGACTACATCTTCAGTTTCATCAAGAAGTTCGCGAACGATCCCAATTCGATGTTGCCCGATCGTGCGCAGGTTACGATGACTACCCACTTCATGCGGAGCTATTCCAAATTGGCGATCAAAACCTGCCATAGACGAGCTGTCCACGCGATGGGTGGCATGTCGGCATATATCCCTATCAAGTCAGACCCGGTGGCAAATGAGAAGGCAATCGCCCAGGTGCGCGCAGACAAAGAGCGCGAAGCTAGCGATGGTCATGATGGTACTTGGGTGGCGCACCCAGGTCTGGTCCCGATCGCCCTTGAAGTGTTCGACCGTCTCATGCCCGCCGCAAATCAGATTTCAAAGCAATTGTCCGACTTTCATCCGACTGCGGCAGACCTGCTAAGAGTTCCGGATGGCGAGATAACGGAGGCGGGCTTGAGGCAGAACGTGGCGGTTGGTCTTGGCTATCTTGAAGCCTGGCTGAGGGGAATCGGTTGCGTGCCGCTTTTCAACCTGATGGAAGATGCAGCTACAGCGGAGATAAGTCGCGCCCAATTGTGGCAATGGATTCGCCACCGAGCGAAGCTCAACGACGGCAGAACCGTGGAACTCGGAATCGTCGAGGATGTGATCGCCGGTGAACTCAAGCATCAGAAGAACAATGTCGATGCGAAGAGGTTTGCAGCATATGAACAAGCGGCTGATCTGATGCGTGAACTCATTCGAGCCCCTCAATTCATTGAGTTCTTGACGGTTCCTGCATACCAGAGAATTTTGAAAGAGGAGGTCTTCTCCGTCTAGCGGATGATGAGACGCTTGCGACCCTTTCAATTTTGGAATCTCGCGCGAATGATCCCACGCGTCATGAGGTAGAATTCTCTGCTTTGAATTGCTGCTTCGCAATCGATTCGCGGCGCCGATTTCGTCGTTCTGCTGATGCGAACCAAAGCCTGGCTATGACTTCCTCAAATCCGGCTGGTCTGCCCAGGCGTTCCGGGCAACGCAAGCCAGAAATCGCGTTCATCAACCGTCGCTGAACTTCAAGATGGTGAGGTATGCCCAGCGATGGCGTGGAGAATCAGAGGCCAATCCAGCGGATGCAATTCATGGCCGCTTCCTCGCAAGGTGAGCAAGCGGGAGCCTCGCAGAGCACTTTGCAAGGCCAACCCATGAGCATAGGGAACCACCAGGTCTTCAGTCCCGTGGATGATCAGGGCAGGTGTCCGAATCTCGTCGAGCCTGCCGGTCCACTCGGTCGGCTCTTGCAAACCTGCGTGATTGAAAGGTGTCAAGGGATTCGCAGTGCGAGCAGAGTCTTCTGCAGCCAAACCTCGGATGAACTCTTCATCGAATGGATGAGCCGATCCCGACAGCAGACGCCAAGCCCCCACCTGGTATTCAAGCACGGCTTCTCGATTGGCCCAATCGAGTGTGGCCGCTCGCGCATGATATTCGAGCAAGCGTGGATCCATGGCAGGCATGGACGAGTCCTTTGGCGCCAGGGTCTCCGAAGCAATCAGAGTCAGCGTCTTGACCCTCGCAGGAGCTTTCAGTGCGAGCAACTGGCCCAAATACCCACCAAGAGACATTCCAGCCAGATGAGCACTTTCAATGTTGTAGGCATTTAGCACGGCAAGCGCATCATCGGCTAGCGTTTCAGTAGAGTAAGTGGCGCCGCCTGGTCCATAGCTGGTTGAGCGGCCGGTATCGCGGTGATCGTAACGAATGACGAAGCGTCCCCGACGGGCCAATTGCATACAGAATGAGCGTGGCCACCACACGCCAGATGCCATCGCACCCATGATCAAGAGCACAGGATCGGCGTTACAATCGCCAAAGCTCTCAGTAAATAGCATGCCACCATCTATCGCAGCGAAACACTCGTTTATCGTCGAGTGAGAGTTCATACATTCCATGCTAGGGTATTCCAGCAAAAAAGTACGAGGTGCGAGTTCAGGAAGTATCAGCGGAAGAGGTTAAGATGCGTACCAGAAGGCGGACTGGATCGCACAGGATCTTGGTCTTTGCAGGTGAGGTGAGTTGGGATGGCGACCTCGCCCGGATCACGAATCCATCGGTCGTGGAATTGAGTCTTTTGGAAGAAACACAGTAAACACGGTGCCTGAAGCGCCCGGAATTGTCCGGGATTTGAATCGAATACTTCCTCCGTGCCGCTCGGCAATACCTTTTGAAACCCAAAGGCCCAAACCAGTTCCTACATCCTTATTGATGGTGAAGAATGGCTCGAACAACCTCGCCCCATGTTCTGGAGCGATTCCGGTTCCAGTATCTGCAATCGTCAGCCGAACGCCACGTGATGATGCATTATTCCAAGTGCGCGCTTCGGCGACCCTAACACGGATCGTCCCACCGCGAAAGATCGCATCAATGCTATTGTTCAGCAGATTCGCCGCAAGCTGCCGAATCTCGCCCTCGATTGCGCAGATTTCAGGATCGCTCCTGATTTCCAGTTGAATTAGCGCAGATCTGTTTCTCGCTTTCCGCGCGAACACCGCGACGAGCGACTCCATGATGTTCCCAAGTCTTAGCGGTTTTGCGCCGCTTCTCTCTCGATAAAATCCCAGGGTCTGCTTGCTCAGCAGTGCTACACGACTCAATTCCTCATCAGCCTGGGCGAGAAGAGGCTGAATTTGCTTCGGATCATTGTTGCAACGGGCAAGATAAAGAAGGTTGATTATAGCCTCAAGAGGGTTATTGATTTCATGCGCAATGGTTGCCGCTAACCGTCCTACTGAGGCCAGGCGCTCCGTCATCCGCAGAGCCTGTTCAGTTCGCTTTTGTTGCGTGATATCGCGCACGATCTTTGAAGCTCCAATAACTTGTCGGTTTTCGTCGCGGATCGGAGAAATTGTGACCGCAACGTCGATCCGTCTTCCATCTTTGGCAACTCGTACAGTCTCAAAATGTTCCATTTGCTTTCCAGCTGAGATCGTCGTCAAGATGCGATCCTCCTCGTCCTGCAATTCGGGTGGGAGGATCTTTCGTATATGTTGACCGAGCATCTCTTGTGCAGAATAGCCAAACAATCGCTCTGCCTGTGGATTCCAGCTTTTGACCAAGCCGGCGAGATCTTTGCTGATAATGACGACTTCGGACGATTCTACGATTGCTGCTAAATGGCGACGCGCTTCCTCTGCTGCTTTGCGTGCAGTGACGTCGATATTGATGCCTGTCATGCGAGCCGGTGTGCCGGATTCATCTTTGAAGACCTGCCATCCGCCCAGGATCCAGTGGGTGCTCCCATCGGGCCACACGGTGCGCCATTCTGCCTGGACAGGAGCCCCGGTTTGGAAAGCGAGATCAACCTGCTGGAGAACGTAAGGCCTGTCTTCAAGATGAACCCGCCGTGTCCAATCTTGTTGTGTGTCCCCCAACCCTCCGGGGTCTAATCCGTACATTGCTTCGAGTTCGGGAGTCCTTCGGTTCTCGTGAGTGCGAAGGTTCCATTCGAATGTTCCGATTCCAGCGGCCTGCTGGGCCAAGCGCAAACGCTGTTCGTTTTCATAGAGTGCCCGCTCCGTCTGCGCACGATTCCCGGCTTCCTGATGTTTCGAAATGATGATGGCTGCGGCGTGGGTCAGTACATTCGCGAGTTGAAGATCACGTGACATCGCATGCCGAGGTTGTTTGAAGTACAGCGCGAACGTACCGATCGCTTTTCCACTGGATGCCTTCAGAGGAAAGGACCAGCAGCCTCGAAAATCGAATCGTTCGGCGAGCCACAGCCATGGTTTCCAGCGTGGGTCCTCACAAACATCCGGAGTCAGCAGTGGCTCGCCTGTATGTACGGCGAGGCCGGACGCAAGCGAGTCCGGACCGATTTTAAAACCGTCGACCCCACGGGCGTCGTCTGTCGGCATCCCAGCTACATGGTGCAACTCGGTCCCAGCTGTATTGGCGATGTAAAAGGCGCATCTGGCCTCACCACGGTATTGCTTTTGGGCAGTACGGATCAGCACATCAAGAGATTCAGAGAGCGGCGCACCATTGACAGCATCCTGGAAGGCTTGTTTCTGACCGGCCAACCAGAGCTCCGACTCGCGCAGAGCTTCCTCAGTGTTTTTGCGATTCGTGATATCCGTGCAGGCGCCGACGAAACAATTCGGCTGGCCCTCGCCGTGCTGCATCTTGGCTCGGCCGTAAAGCCATCGGTAGTCCCCTTGGGGCCTCATTACTCGGAATTCCATTTCAAACTCCGCGCCCACTCGACACGCGTCGATTGAAAAATTCCACCGGGCCATATCGTCGGGATGCAGAAGACACCGAATTTCGGCGATGGTGTTGATGCTCTCGTCCGACTTCAGGTCCAGGAGCTTCTTGAGATTCTCATCGATCCCAACAACATCTGTCTCCGGGTCCCATCTGAATGTGCCGGTGCTGGACGCTGCTAGCGCTATCTCGAGAAGTTCCTTACTTCGACGCTCGGTCTCCCCGGCGCTCCGGACCTTCTCAGCCGCTGCTTTCTGATCTTGAATATCAAGGCAACCGCCAACATATCCCTCGAAGCGTCCATCTGAGGTGTAGCGAGGAACGCCATGATCCAAAATCCAGCGGTACTCGCCGCTATGATGTCGCAGACGGTATTCCATTTCAAACGGTTGGCGCGCATCAAAGGAACTGAGATAGATTTGCAAACAACGCTCGAAATCATCCGGATGAACGTTCTCCGTCCAGCCGTTTCCGATTTCCTGTTCCAGAGTGCGTCCGACGAAATTGAGCCAACTCCTATTGAAGTAGTAGCAAAGCTTATCCGCACCAGACAACCAGATCATGACGGGTGACGCTTCGGTGATCATCCGAAGTTGTTGCTCACTATGCCTCAGAGCATCTTCTGCGATGCGCTGTTCGGTGATGTCACGAGTAAAGCAGCGGGTGTGAATGAACCTGCCATTCTCGAACAGCACACTGGAGTCGATGATCACACAGCGGATCGAGCCATCTTTGGCACGCAATCGCGCGTGATGCTGACAGATTCTCTCGCCGCTACCCAGGCGATGAAGAATATCATCGAGCACAGGTGCATCGACGTGAAACTCGGCGATGTTATGGCCCAGGTACTCCTCGGCCTTATAGCCAAGCATGTCGAGTTCTGCTTGATTTGCCCAGAGAACGATGCCGTCCGGTCCAACCCAGTGCAGCGCAATGGATGTAGTTTCCGCCAGATCTCGAAACTTCCTATCACTAATCTCAACCGCTTTTCTCGATTGAACTCGATCTGTCACTTCAGTCGCATAAACGAGAATGCCTTCGATCTTTCCTTCGGCATCGCGGACGGGTTGGTAAACGAAATCCCAATAGGATTCATCTGTCAGGCCCGTACCAGCCCTATTTAGAAAGGCTTTCATTTCGCGGCCCACGTAAGGCTGCCCCGTTCGATAAACTTCGTCGAGAAGCTTTACGAATACCTGGGTCTCCATCTCCGGCAGACTCTCAACGAGCGTCCTCCCCAGGAATTCCGCTGGACTCCTCCTCCCTGTCAAGCGCACGCATTCATTGTTGACATAGACCCATAGATGGTCGAGCCCGTTCAGGACACCAATCGCGGCCGGAGCCTGGGCAAGGAATTCCTGGAACTTCCGGCGTTCGAGTTCGGCCTCGGCACGTAGTTTCGTTTCGCGCTCGGCTGCCTGCTGACGTACCTTGGCCACATTGACGTGAGTCCGCACGCGGGCAATTAGCTCTCGCGCCGTAAAGGGCTTGACTAGATAGTCGTCTGCCCCCGCTTCCAGACCTTCGACGCGAGACTCCTCTCCTGCGCGCGCAGACAGCAAGATGACTGGAGTGCCTCGCAGATGTTCATCTTTCCGGATCTCGCTCACCACGCCGAAGCCGTCAAGGCCGGGCATCATCACGTCCGCCAGCACCAGCGCGGGATGTATGTTGCGAGCTGTCTTCACAGCCTCGATGCCATCAGCAACCGCGTGCACCTGGAAGTGTTGACCCAGCAACGATTCCAGATATTGCCGCATGTCTGCGTTGTCATCCGCAATGACGATCAAGTCGCGTTCCTGCGGAGAAGCCCCGATCTCATTCAGAGAACCCTGAACAGAGGCGGTGGCGCCAGGATTGGATGGGATACTGGGCAGCCACCTTTCCGCTTCTGAAACATAAGCTTCAGAAGAGATGACCGTCGAACTCTGCGATGCTAGTGCTCTGACGGTTGCCGCCGCAGGGTTGCCGTTGTTAGTGGATATCATCACGCGGAAGCAGCTTCCCACGCCAGGTTCGCTCTGGACTTCTACAAATCCCCCATGCAATTTGACCAGTTCCTGAACAAGCGCCAAGCCGATGCCGGTGCCCTCGGAATTCCTTGCCTGCACGTTCTCGACTCGGTGGAAGCGCTCAAAAATGCGGGATATCTGATCGGGGGGAATTCCGACTCCGGTGTCACGAACCATGAGCTCGACGAACTCTCCATTGCGTTTGAGCGTAAGTTGAACTTGACCTTCGAAAGTGAACTTAAGCGCGTTGGAAAGAAGATTCAGGACGATCTTCTCCCACATCTGACGGTCGACGTAGATTGGCTCTTCGATCGGGTCACAGACGACAGTGAATCGAAGACCGGCCTTTTCCATAGCGGAGCGGAATGCATTGGCGATATCCGCCGTAAGAGTGCACAGATCGGTAGGCTCATAAGCGACTTGCATCCGCCCGGCCTCGATCCGAGAGAAATCGAGAAGCGTATTGACCAATTTCAGGAGGCGCAATTCATTGCGGTGAGCCATCTTCAGATCGGCTCCGCCCAAAACGCCGGTATCGGATGAGAGCGCAGCCTCGGTGGGGCCAAGCAGAAGAGTGAGAGGCGTGCGCAACTCGTGACTGATATTGCTGAAGAACAGCGTCTTCGCACGATCTAGCTCTGCTAACGCCTCGGCTCGTTTACGTTCCTGCTCATATGCACGCGCGTTCGCGATCATGGTTGCGATTTGGGTCGACATCAGCTCGAGAAAATCGCGATAGCGATCATCGAAATGGATTCGGGAGCTCACTCCGGCAATCATGAAACCGGCGAGTTGGTGTTGGATATTGGAGCGAATGGGTACGATTGCCGCCATGGTGGGCGGGTCTGACCAGGGTCCTTGCGGAACTACATCGAACTTAGACTCCAAATCATCAACGAGCTGAATCTCCTCCGTTGAATGAGCGACGGAAAGTGGCCATAGCTCGTCCTCTGCAGAGCTCAGGCATACGGATGTCGGGCAAGCAGTGTCAATCGAGTTCACGCCGAAGCGGCACGTGTTTGTGGCCTTTTTCCCCTTCTCATCCAGCAAGTACAAAAGCAGGAACGGAATATCCTTTGAAAATGAGGAAACAGTCTCGCCGACGATAGCGCATGCTTCTTCGGCTGACTTTGGCTCGCCCGAACGGGCTCCCAATTCGCGCAATGCATGTACTCTGCGCTCACCAATGACCTTATCGGTGATCTCATGCACGGTGGCGAGAACTCCTCCGATGCCACTCGGAACGGTTTCATCAGGAACGGGACTATAGGCGATGGTGAAATGAGTCTCCTCAAGGAAACCGCGGCGATTGAGTTCGAGCGGGATGTCTTCCATCCAGGTGGCCGGACCGCCATGAAAAGGGGTTTCGATCAGCGGTTTCAGAACATGCCAGATCTCATGCCACACCTCACTCACCGGTTTGCCAAGCGCCCAAGGGTGCTTCGCTCCCAGGATGGGTATGTACGCGTCGTTATATAGCGAGCAGAATTGAGGTCCCCACCACAACAATTGCGGAAATCGATTCGCAAGAAGAAAGTTCACCATCATGCGCAGCGAAGGCGACCAGCTTGACGGATCGCCGATCGCAGTATCGGACCAGGCGGCAGCGCGCATGAGCGTGCCCATTTCTCCGCCGGAGACAATGTCAGCCGATGCGAAATGTGCTCTCGACGGCTGAGCCGGCTGGATAGCCGGAATCGATGATGGTTTGATTCCTATCGAGCCCAAAACACAGCCCCCGAAAGCCGCTTCTCACATTCCTCTCGAAAGCGGAGTGAGCGGGAGCCAGCCCGACTGAACCGGTGCCGGCTATCGCCGCCTGCGATGGGTATGGTCTTTGATGCAATCAACGGGTTTTATCGTTGCTTTCGGAGTATTGAGTCTTCTGCTGTGGGGCATTTTGCCCCTCTGGATGAATGTAGGACTAAACGATGGGCGGCGAGCACAGAGTGCTCTTTAGGAATCGATTCGTGGAGGACGCAGACTTTGTCTTCTTCCGTCGCTTGCCGCCACCCATTTCAGCGTGTCGGGAGGACCGATGACAATAGAGGACGTCATCGGTTTTCGCGATATCGCTGCTGAATCGACTCATTCGTCATGATGTAAGTGATTCTCCGCAGTCAGCGTCTTCGCAGCTTCGTTTGGATCTGAAGAGGCCAGTCCATTGGGGAAATCGGTGTTTTCGGTCAGCGGAATATCCTGCTCAACCATCTTGCGCCCAAATGGCGTCCGAATCCGCAATACCCGTTCCCTGGCGCGCTCGTCCTCAAGATTCTTTGATCTCGCATGAAGAAGATCGCGAAGCGACACCATGCCGAGGAGCTTTCCGTTTCCGCTGGGATCGAGCACGGGGAATCGGGTGTATCCGGACTCCGCCATTCGATTCACGACTGTACGCAGAGGCTCGTCCGAAAAAGCTATTTCCGGGCTCCTCGTTGCAATCTCAGAAAGCCGAGTCGTGACTGCCTTTTCCTTCAATTCGTGATACAGCTTTACTAGCTGATTGCGTGTGGCGACTCCCACCAGCACTCTATCTCCTCGCAATACCGGAAACAGATGTTGTCCTTTGGGGCCGCTCGTCGAGTGGATCATCTGGTGCGCCTGCTCGAGCGTTGCATCTTCTGGCAATACCACAACGTTGGTGCGCATTACCTCGCGCACAAATAAAATCTCCAACGGATCCAGAGAGTACTCACGGCTGAGGTGATATCCACGCCGGGAAATCTTCTCGGTAAGAATCGATCGCTTCAGCGTCAGAACGGTGAAGAGGTGAGCCAGGAAGCACGCTATCAGCAAAGGCAGCAGCATATTTATGTCATGGGTGAGTTCAATTGCAAACACGATTCCTGTGAATGGAGATCGCATAGTTCCGCCGAGAATCGCGCCCATGCTGACGAGAGGCCAGAATCCCTGACCGAAGTGAGGCAGAAACAATCCCTCGATTCCGCCAAGCGCTGCACCCATCATCAGCAACGGCGCCAGTACACCGCCGGAGGTTCCCGAACCGAGGGAGATCATCCAGATCAACGACTTCACAACAAGGACACCGGCGAATAGAGTAACCGGAACATTTCCCTGGAGCAGCTTGGCAATTGTGTCGTATCCAACCCCGAGCGCCTGCGGGAAAATGAGTCCGCCCACGCCGACGAAGAGGCCGCCAATGGGCGGCCACCACATCCAATGGATCGGCAGCTTCTGAAATAAGTCCTCGGTCGCATACACCCCCAACGTCAGCAGTGCAGAGAGCCCACCAGCGGCGATTCCTGCGAGAACACAGCCGGCAAGCCCGCCAAGTCCGATAAAGACCGGATGTGGTGGGACGGGGAACAGGGGACCTAACCCCAGTAGATACCGTCTTGCTGCACATGCGGTCGCACTTGCTAAAGCCACGGGAATTGCGCTCCGAGGTTTCCATTCAAATAACAGCAGCTCGACACCGATGAGTACCGAAGAGAGTGGCGCCGCAAACGTGGCGGACATACCCGCGCTTGCTCCGGCCACCAGCAGAGTTCGCCTTTCCACACTGGTCAGGTGAAACATCTGTCCGATCATGGAGCCGAAGGCGCCGCCGGTCATAATGATCGGCCCTTCGGCGCCAAACGGACCACCTGTTCCGATGGAAATCGCGGCGGATATTGGTTTCAGCAGCGCTAATCGCGGGCGGACGCGACTACCATCCATCAGAATGGACTCAATTGCTTCCGGAATACCATGCCCTCGAATGCGTTCGGAGCCATAGCGCGCCATCAAACCTACGATAAGCGAACCCACAATCGGGACAGCAACCGCATAGACGCCAAGTGTGTTACCCGCAGGCGAAATAAACGATGTGGAGAACTGGTGATAATAGGCCAGATTCGTGAAGAAGCCGATCAACTTCAGCAGAATCCACGTGACGAATGTGGCGATCAGGCCCACGGCAATCGCGAGTGCGCAAATGGGAAGAGTACTTCGCGTTGTAGTGAAATCTCCAAGCTCTTCCAAGGCGGGCTTGCGACGTGGATGGAACGCGGAACGGCTCACCGATGCCTCCTTCGCGCAGACATAGAGTCGTACATCACGGCCCGAAGTGATTCTGAAAGAGCAGGTCCTGAAATCCGCAGCTCCTCCCAATGAAGGACCGAGAGCCTATGCAGCAGGGCTTCGCCATGCGAAGTCAGCTCGACTAGAACCTCTCGCTGATCCTCATCGCTGTGCCTGCGGCGTACCGCGCCTCGCTCTACCAGACGGTCTATCAGTTCAACGGTGCTGTGGTGACGCAGGCAAAGTTGCTGGGAAAGCGCAGTGATGGTGGGACGCATGTCCCTTGGGAGTCCCTTAATCACTAACAGGAGTTGGTGCTGTTGAGGTTCGATCCCCTTGGCACGGGCGGCTTCCTCGCTAAAGTGCAGGAATTGCCTTATGCGGTGACGAAGCTCCGCGAGTCGCCGAAAGCCAAGCTCTGACACGTCGGTGCTGGATGGAACTGAGGAGCGGGCTTTCTCACTTCGATTCATAGGAGAAATAACCCTTATTCCTGCAAGCCTACCACTTTTCTGAGAGACCGTTTCTGAAGCAAGTCTCAAGGATGCCCTGCTGCATTTGCGTCCTGGTCTGCAGATCATGCGTTGCGAAGGGAAGCTTTCCGTACCTCGATCTGCCCATCCTTTGTGCGGACTTCGAGACATGGCTGTGGGTGTACGGCAGGTCCGTTAACGACATGGCCGTCCTCAAGGTCAAAAAGGGAAGCGTGATATGGACACTCGATGCAGTTGTCGACCAGCTTACCGTCCGAAAGAGGTCCACCAAAATGAGAACACGTGTCGGCTATTGCAAAAAGACGGCCTGCGCGCCGGACGAGAAGAATCGGTACGCCCTGGACCATCGATCTCGTTGGTTTGTCGTCGGGTAACTCAGATTCCGGAAGAACCGCGATGAAATTATCCGGAAAGACCTGGCCGTCGGTACGATCGACTCCTACTCGGTGCTCATAGACCAGTTTGCCACCCAGATGTGCTGCGTAACCCATAACGGCATAGCCCACAGCGCCGATAGCGAGGCCGGCGCCGCGGCGCTTCTTTTTCCGTAGCAAGAGAGACGCCGCAAACAACGACGTAGCACCGAGGTTCAGCAGTCCATGAACAAACCCGAGACGGCGGGCTGGAGGATCTACGTCGGACCAATCCGTAATGCCGGTTACCGCCGAGCCTGCTGCCCCCGCCAGTCCGATGCCGATGGAAGCATCGGCAGCTAAAGCGAACTCATGTCGGCCGGCTATCAGGTTTAAGAAGTCAAAGATCATCGCAGCGGTCCACGCTCCAATGGGCACGTCGGTCAGCACCACGTGCAACGGCTGACCCAGCCAGGTGCCATTCAGAAAATTCCTGATCTTCTGTGCCTCGGGACTTCCCTCGGCGTATAGAGCTTTGTCAAGGACCTTCTGGAGTTTTTCGTCGGCAGAGGGTTGTGTTGCCGCTTTCGGCGTGTCAGCGTTGAAATCGGCCGCCATTTCATCTTTTATGCCAGCATCTTGGTTTTCCATGCTGCTCCTTTCCGATGCTTCCAGGACCACGGCAATAACGGGCTCGTCCGTGCCAATCAGGAAGCAAGTCTCAACTGTTTACTTTTGGCTTCGATCGAATTCAGTAGTTTCTCCCACGATTTATCGAATGCTTTGGCTCCGTTCGATTGCAGTTCGGCAGCAAGTTGGTCGAGGTCGATTCCTGCCTTTCGGAAGTCATCCAGAACAAGTTCGCAATCCCCTCCGTCTGGCGGAAGAGTTCCGTTCAACTTGCCATGGTCTGCAAAAGCCAAAAGCGTCTTTTCTGGAATCGTATTGATTGTGTTCGGCGCAGCCAGAGCACCTATGTAGAGAACGTCTGAAGCGTTTGGGTCCTTGGTGCCGGTACTCGCAAACAAGAGTCTCTGTGGTCTGGCTCCGAAATTGCTCAACCGTTGCCAGCGATCCGAGGCGAGAATGTCCCGATAGGCCTTGTATACCTGCTGTCCAATAGCGATGCCGAGCTTATCTCGAAGCCTGTCAGGTACTTTATCGATCGTTGCACTGTCCCACCGGCTCAGGAAGACCGAGGCTACGGATCGAACATCCGGAGCGAGGCCGGCTGCGATACGCCGCTCCAGCCCGCGCATGTACGCCTCTGCAGATGCGACATAGTGCTCTCGAGAAAAGAGAAGTGTGACGTTGATGGCGGCACCGGCCGCGATAGCTTCCTCAATGGCCAGGTTTCCTTCCCTGGTTCCTGGGATCTTGATGAAGATGTTTGGGCAATTCGCCTCAGTGTGCAACGCAATCGCCGCAGCCGACGACCTCTTGGCGTCATAAGCGAGGAGAGGGGACACTTCGAGGGAAACGAAGCCATCATTGCCTGCCGTGCGCTCGTGAATTGAGGCAAAAAGATCGCCAGCTCGAGTCAGGTCCTGAAGAGCCAGGGCAAAGAACAACTCCTCGCCGGCCAACCCCGTTGACGCAAGACGACCAATCTCGGCGTCATAGGACTTACTGTTCGAGATCGCATGCTCAAAAATAGTGGGGTTCGAAGTAAGCCCTGTAATGGAAAACTCATCGATATAGCGCTTGAGGGTTCCGCTATCCAGTAGGTCACGGGTTATGTTGTCGAGCCACAAGCTCTGTCCGAGATTGTGGAGTTCCTGGGTTGGTTTCATCGTTCCTCCTGCGCTGCTTGGACCGTCGCCGGGTGCGTTTGTTGGCGACGAATCGTAATTGAGGCGATTACTCGTATTGCCGCCGCTGCCCAGTTGATATGCTTCTATCTTTTACGTAGATGCACATCGGCCAACATAAGTAGTCGGGCCGCCAACTCAGATTTCCCCGAATCGGTCAAGGCGCATGCCGGATCACAGGGTAGCTCCGAATCTGGCCGCGTCATGAATGCGCCGGTTCAGGAGAGCCGCACTGCGATATAGCTCTTTGTAAGCCCGCAGAAGCGCTCTTTGAGAATGCGGCAATCGGGGAACAATTTAGCCACTTCCGGATACGTGAGCAGCCGAACTTCGTTGACAATCTGCTGCACAACTTCGGGATTCAGCAGACCTCGCGGTGTCCATCGCACGATACGTCGCTGAATATCTTTCGGCAAATACTGAATGTATGGAGCGAGGAGGTGCGCCTCGATAGGAAAACTACGTGCAGGTGTCTGAATCCAGAGTTTGCGAGCGACCCTGCGAGCTTCGTTTGCGAACGCTTGTTGTCTTTCCCATGTTCCAAGGTGTTCGATCACCGAATTTGAAAATGCAATGTCGAATGAATTATCCGGGAACGGAAGAGCCGTGGCATCGGCTTCAACCGCTTCAAAGCGCGCGCTCGTGTAGTCCTCGTATTCCAGGTTGTTAATCAGCGTCACTGGAAATGGTACGTGGGACTCTGCCTCCACGTTCCAGGTGTGTACCGCGCCTCCAATATCAACGACGCGCGCACTTCGAGAAGGGGAGAAGGTCGAGAAGAATCTCCGCATTCGTCTGCGGCGAAAGCGTATGAAGACGTGGTTATAGAGAGCGTTAGACTTCGCTCCCATGGATGCGGCTTTCAACCGGTTACTCCGTTTTCGAGACAAGCATTCTGCGCAGTGAGTGTATGCCCGCAAACAGCGCGAACGTGTCATTGAAATGTCATATCTCTATCAAACGTGGCGGCGGTGAGAAGAGCCCGCACTGGCCAGGGGCAACGGAGGGCACTTTCGCGAAAACCATGGACGCTACTCGAGAGGCTCGAAGAGAAATCGACATTTTCGAACTTCTCTGCGTCATTTCAATCGCAGCTGGTGGCCAGAGAACTCATTGGCAAATGGCATTAAGAAGTTGAGAAAAGAGAATGCGGTATTGATCAGGAAGCTTTGTAACCGATCGAGTGTGTGATGCTCTCTTGGATAGATAGCTCGAGATGAACCGAATCGGCGATATCTGATTACGCTTGTCAGGCGATCACAGGTCAGGCTCACAGCTGCGGGTTCCAGCCGTATCAGTTCGTGGAGAGCGGTTCAAGGAGCGGGTTTCGCCTGTCGTCCGAAGGAGGTACGCGGTGAAACGAACAGTGTTGGTGCTTTTCATCTTGCCGGCGATTCTTTTGCTGATTGCAGCGATCAACGAATCGCCCAGGATGCTCAATGCTGACCATACCAGGAACAGCACAGAAGAGAACGCCAGACAACTGATCGATGAGGGCCGGCATATCTTCCGCTTCGATACCTTTGGGGACGAGGCGTTCTGGAGTGGAGCGTTGCACATGCAGCAAGTCGTCACAACGCTATCACCACAGACGGCGCTTTCGCTCGGTTTGAAGGTAGATGCTCAGGCACTCTCGCCCTCGGTAATCGAGTCGATCAAACACGGCAATGTGAACCTGAAAGATCCTGCAATCACACTGGCGTTGATAAAGCAAAACGCTGTGGTAGGGGTTGTAGGCACATTCGACGGAAATAGGTTGACTAAGATTGGATTGACTTGCGCGCTATGCCATTCAACGGTGGACAATTCTGTTGCGCCGGGAATCGGAAGGCGTATCGATGGGCTGGCGAATCGCGACTTGAATGTGGGAGCGATCGTCGCCACAGCACCAAATTTGCAGCCGGTTGTCGATCTTCTTCATCTTGCGCCGCAGGACGCTTCACTTACGGCTCAGGATGTGCGCAACGTACTCCACACATGGGGTCCAGGCAAATTCGACGCGGAACTCTTCCTTGACGGCAAAGCATTCAATCCGCAACAAACGACAAATGGAATGGTAACTGGCACGAATGTCTCCGGGGCGACGCTGATCCCTAACGCATACGGTCTGCCTGGGCACAACCTGCATACCTGGACGGGTGGCTGGGGTACCGTGCCGTATTGGAATGCGTTTGTCGCCGTGAATGAACTTCATGGGATTGGCACGTTCTTCGATGAGAGGTTCGACGACGCCAGCCAATTTCCGATCGCCGCCGCCGCAAAGCTGGGCCATGTGTCGGTGGATCCTGATAGTGACCAAGTAACAGGGAAGCTTCCGGCACTTCATTTCTATCAACTAGCACTGCCGGTCCTTCAACCGCGACCTGGCGTCGACTTCAATAAATCTGCAGCAGAACGTGGAGACGAACTCTTCAGCGGGAAGGCGAACTGCAACAGTTGTCACCACGAGCCATTGTGGACAGAGCCAGGATGGAACCAGCACCCGGCAGACGAGATGAAAATTGACAGTTTCGAAGCCGATCGGTCTCCCGGGCACGCATACCAGACCATGAACCTGGCCGGACTATTCGTTCGCGAACGCGGTCTGTTCATGTTTCCTGGGAATAAGGGTCGCTTCTATCATGATGGTCGATTCAAAACGCTTCTGGACGTGGTCAACAGCTACGACGAGCGTTTCAATCTGGGACTAACGAACTCGGAGAAACAGGATCTGGTTGAATATCTCAAATCGCTTTAGCTTTTCTGCGCCCTGCAAAGCGCGACGGCGAGGTCCACAGTTCAACAGTCCAACAGCACGTTGTCTTGCTCTCCTTCGTTCCGCATTGACTTGTTTCATGACTTTATGTGGCGAGCGAACCCGCTCGATGGTGCAGGCTGGCGACGATATTGCGTGGAGGTGATCGAGAACAGTGGAAGGGCGTCAGGCTTCGCAAGAATTCTGAACTCGTGTCCTGCGTCGGTGGCCTCCTTGAGCAACTGCGATGTGCACTGATTGCCTGAGATGAGCAGAATCTGGCACGCCGCTGAACTTGAGTGAGGGCAAGGGCGGCTTGATTGCCGCTCATTGGCTCCATTACATCGGTCGAGGCGGTGAGCCCATGGTGCGGAAGGCGTTGTCAGCTAACCATTCGGGGTGGAGAGATCCCCTGGCTTGATAGATTTCTCCGGTTATGGGGGCTTCAACGCCAGCAACTATCAGCATGTTTTGCTCCTCCGTGGGGCTGGTCTGAAGACGAAGATAGATTTCAAGGGACGGCGGCTGTGATAGCATTTCGTCCAGCGTCCCCAGTCTCCTATCTCCTTAGCTCAGCACAATACCCAGGAGGATCAAAGCCTTGGCTCTGACTATCTCTGGTCTGTCGAAGACCTATCCCAATGGAGTGAAAGCTCTCCAGAATATTTCACTCAGCATTGGAAATCATATGTTCGGCCTCCTCGGTCCGAATGGCGCGGGAAAAAGCACCTTGATGCGGACCATCGCGACGCTTCAGGCGCCTGATGATGGAGGGATCAGTCTCGATGGGCTGGACGTTCTCGCCAACAAGAAGGACGTTCGCAGGATTCTCGGTTACCTGCCGCAGGAGTTCGGGGTTTATCCGAAGGTCTCGGCGCTGGATATGCTGCACCATCTAGCGGTAATGAAGGGTATTACGAATAAGAAGGAACGCTGCGAAATCGTGGATGCCCTGCTGCAGCAGACAAATTTGTGGGATGCACGCAAGAAATCTCTGGGCACGTATTCCGGCGGCATGAAGCAGCGCTTCGGAATTGCGCAGGCTCTGCTCGGCAATCCGAAACTGATTATTGTTGATGAGCCGACGGCTGGGCTCGATCCCGCCGAACGCAACCGCTTCCTCAACCTCTTGAGTTCGATCGGGCGAGACGTGATCGTGATCCTGTCCACCCATATAGTGGATGACGTTCGCGAACTGTGCCCACGGATGGCCATCATCGCCAAAGGTAAGGTTCTGCTGGAAGGCGCGCCTTCAGAGTCTTTGACCGCTTTGAACGGGAAGATCTGGTCGAAGGTGGCCGCGAGTGATGACGAGTTGAAGGCGCTTGAGGCGGAGATGCAAGTGGTTTCAACCCACCTCATTGCCGGCCAGCACGAGGTTCGTATCTACTCCGATTCGAATCCGGGAGATGGATTCAAGCCTGTTGATTCCGAACTCGAAGATGTGTACTTTCTAAGCCTGGCGCGCAACGCCGGCAACTGACTTCCGGAGGAAATGATGCAATTGTTCTGGGAATTCTTCCGGTTTGAACTCAAGTTCCGCCTCAAGAGCATCTCCACGTACGTCTACTTCGGAATCTGGTTTTTCTTCAGCTTCCTCTGCATTGCCTCCGAGAGCTTCGGCCCGATCGCCGCCGGCAACGGGAAGGTTTTGCTGAATGGCCCCTTCGCGAATGTCTACAACGATACATTCGCGTGTCTGTTCGGACTGATTGTGATCGCTGCTATCTTCGGGACGTCGATCCTGCGAGACTTCCAGCGCGATACTACCCAGATTCTCTTTACAAAACCGATTACAAAGTTCGCATATCTCGGCGGAAGGTGGGCCGGCTCCTTTCTCACCACTGCTTTCATCTTTTCCGGCTTGATTCTCGGCGAGATGGCAGGCACGCTCGCACCTACTGCCGACCAGAGCAGACTAGCTCCAACTCACATCTGGTGGTATGTCCAGCCGTTCCTTTCTGTCGTTCTGGTCCAGATCTTTTTCACGGGAACTTTGTTCTTCGCTGTCGCGGCGCTCACTCGCCGGATTTTCATCGTTTATCTGCAGGGGGCGGCACTCTTCATCATTTACCTGATGGGTCTTGCGGCCTTCAGCACAACGCGTGCGACCGCGCTTTTCTGGCCCGGGGTACTCGATCCGCTAGGCGTCATTCTTAATGACTCAATCACTCGATACTGGACCGTTGTCGAGAAGAATTCGCAGTTGTATTCCTGGTCCATCCATTCTGCGGGGGGCGTGTTTCTGTACAACAGGCTTCTGTGGATTGGGCTCAGTGTTGTCTGCCTCGCTCTGTTGTGGCAATTCTTTCCAATGTCACTCGAAGCTCTTGCCGCACGGGCCAGCAGGCGAAAAGCCCGGCAGGCCGGCTTGGAAGAAGAGGCGGTTCAGCCGGCGCGCAGCCGCGCCGTTGCCAGGATTCCAGTGGTGCATCAGTTGTTCGGCTTCGGCACGTCCTTTGCGCAATACCTCAGCCTCACTCGGCTGAGGATCCGCAATGTCGTTCGTGATGTTCCGTTCTGGGTCCTTTCCGTCTTGATGGCCGGCGTATCGCTCAACAATGGCCATTTTGCCGGCCGTGTTGAAGGAGTCAACGTCTGGCCTGTGACCTATCTCATGCTGCAGGCGGTGGAGGGCGGCGCGATGCTGTTCTTCTTCATCGTGGCCACCTTTTATGCGGGCGAGCTGATCTGGCGCGAGCGCGATACCCGCTTTGAAGGTATCCATGACGCCCTGCCGATGGGAGAAGCATCAGACTGGCTTTCCAAATTCACGGCACTTTGCATGATCGAACTGGCAATGCTCACGGTAGCAGGTCTCTGCGGAATCATCATGCAGACCGTCGCGGGCTACTTTCACTACGAGCTACTGCAGTATTTTGAAGAACTCTACGTCATCACGTTTCCGCAAGTACTCATCTTCGTGCTCTTCGCGCTTTTCGTTCAGACTGTGGTCAACAACAAGTTCGTTGGACATGCCATCGTTATCGGCGCGTTTCTGATGCAGATTCTACTGTTCAACTACGGCTGGGAAAACACGCTGTACCTGTTTGGAGCAATCCCGCCGTATACGTACTCCGATATGAATGGCTATGGCCATTTCGTGAAGCCGCTCTTCTGGTCAATTACCTATTGGTTGAGCATTTCGGCATTCCTCGGCGTTATCTCGATTGGCCTGGCCCGCCGTGGCGCAGAGAACTCGCTCAAAGCGCGTCTTCACCTTTTGCGGCAGAACGCGATGGGAATCGCTCCCGCCGCGATCGTCTTTCTCCTGGTCGCAATGGGGAGCGGCTGGTGGTTCTACTACAACACGCATGTTTTGAATGAATACCTTAACAACAAACAGCGACGCGACCTCCAGGCTGACTACGAAAAGAGCTTCAAACGCTACGAACACCTGCCTCAGCCGAAGGTGCTGGAAGTCGATTCGCAGATCGACATTCTTCCCGACAGCCGGTCATTTACCGGAACTGGTCATTACCTGCTGGAGAATAAGACGTCGCAGCCGATCAGTCAGATTCACATCACGAACCAGCAGCAGTCCGTGAGCGAGGTGGCGTTCGATCGGCCGTTTCACATTCAATCCGCGAGTGCTCGCAATCTTTACGTGATCTATGCGCTCGATAAAGCACTCGCTCCCGGTGAAACCCTGAACATGCATTTCCGTGTGAGCAAAGTCAGCCGTGGCTTCAACGACGGCCACGAGCGGGCTGAACTGGCCTACAATGGCACGTTTGTGGATTCGGGCTTTTTCCCGACAATCGGCTATGACGCGAATATTGAACTGACGGACCCACGCCGCCGTCGCGAAGAGCACCTTGGCGAGCTGGAGATGCTGCCTGCGCGTGGAGACAAAGAGGCGAGCCTCATCAATCTCTTCTCTCCGCAAGCCGACTGGATCCACTATCAGACAACAGTCAGCACCTCGGATGCTCAGATAGCACTATCTCCAGGCTACCTGGTAAAGGACTGGCACGCTAACGGTCGCCACTACTTCACTTACGACATGGGCCAAGTTGAAATGGCTGATTTCTTCGCCTACATTTCCGGCGCTTATGAGGTTACGCGCGACACCTACCATGGTGCGAATGGGCCGGTTGCGATCGAGGTATATCACCTTCCAGCGCACCGATTTGATGTGCAAGATATGATCGACGCCTCGAAGGCGGGTCTCGCGTTTTACGAGAAGGCTTTCAGTCCATATCAATTTCGTCAGTTTCGCATCCTGGAGTTCCCCCGCTATCGCGGCTTTGCGCAGTCGTTTCCGAACACCGTCCCGTACTCGGAAGGAATCGGCTTTATCGGGCGGATGCAGAAGCCGACCGATATCGACTTCACGTACTTTGTTACCGCGCACGAACTTGCCCACCAGTGGTGGGGACATCAGTTGATTGGAGGGCGTGTTGCCGGGTCCAACATGATGTCGGAAACTCTGGCAGAATACTCCGCACTGATGACGATGCGCCATCGCTATGGCGACGATCACATGCACAAGTTCCTGAAGTACGAACTCGATCGATATCTTCGCGGTCGTGGAACGGAGGTTCGCCGAGAGGAGCCGCTCGCACAGGTGCAGCAGGAGGCCTATGTCTGGTATCAGAAGGGCGGTCAGATCATGTACGCGCTTTCTGACTACATTGGAGAAGACAAGCTGAACCTCGCGTTGCGCAACTTCCTCATGCAGTACCGGTATGCGAATGCAGGTACTTCGCAGTCGACACCGTATCCCGATACACGGCAGCTGGTGGCGGCACTCCGAGAGCAGACTCCAGAGAATCTGCACTACTTCATCGATGATTCCTTTGAGAACATCGTTCTCTACGACAATCGCGTGGAGTCGGCGACCGTGACTCCAACCGCCGATCATAAGTACAAGATCACGCTTGTGGTGGAATCGCACAAGATGAAATCAGATGGCAGCGGCAATGAGACTCCCATGAAGGTGAACGATCTTGTTGACATCGGCGTCTTTACTGGTCCGAAGGATCAGGAGAAGCCGCTTTACCTGCAGAAGCACTGGGTTCACGATGGCAAGCAGACTTTCGAGATCGTTGTGGACCAGATGCCGTCACGCGCGGGAGTCGATCCGCTCAATAAGCTGATCGACAGAAACGGCGATGACAATGAGATGGACGTATCGAAGTAATTGTTGGAACGCCTGAACCGCGCCTGCAGGTCAGGGGCGAACTGGACCTATTGCCACCCGCCACCAAGCGCACTGTAGAGTTGAACGAGCGAGAGCGCCTCTCCTTCGCGCGTGTTCACAAGGTTCAACTGCGCGGAAAACAGGTTTGAATCTGTTGTCAGTACCTCCAGGTAGCTTGTTGCTCCACCCTGGTAGCGCACGCGGGCTAATTGGGTCGCATCGCGGGCAGCGGCGACCAGCTTCTCCTGCTGCTCGCGCGCAGCACGCTGCTTATTGACAGCGATGAGGGCATTCGAGACATCGCGGAAGGCACCGGCGATTGTCTTCTGGTAGTTCAGCACCATTTCTTCTTTCTCCCTCTGCGAGAGCTGGAGCTGCCCGCGCAGCTTGCCGCCCTGGAACAGAGGCTGCGTCAACGAGCCGATGCCATAGATCAGTTTGCTGTCCGGGTCGAAGATCGAGGATAGACTGTCGCCACCAACTCCCGCGGAGGCACTGATGGCGAGCTGCGGGAAAAACTGGGCGCGTGCTACGCCAATCTGCGCGTTGGCAGAGACTAGTTGTTGCTCAGCTTCGAGGATGTCTGGGCGGCGTTCAAGCAAGCGCGAAGGAAGGCCGACAGGCAGATTCTGCGGGGAAGGGCTAAGTGCGTTCGGATCGGTATGAGACACCGGGCCCGGATCTTGTCCGAGCAGGAGGCGCAGACCGTTTTCCTGCTGCTGGATCTGCTGTTCTATCTGGGGTATCTGCGCCGAGGCTGTGTACTTAAGTTCTTCAGCCTCACGCAAATCTGAGAGCGGAACAGAGCCACCGCTTTCGAGAGTCTTCGTTAGTTCAACGGACTCCTGCCGCGTCTTCAGCGTCTCGTTCGCAATCTCAAGCTGCGTATCCAGCGCGCGCAGTTGAAAGTACGCTGTTGCGACCTGTTGAACCAGTGTCATCCGCACGGCGCGCTGGGCCCACGTTTGCGCGAGCAGCCGGGCGCGTGCCACTTCTGTTTGCCTGCGGTACAGACCCCAGAAATCAGGATTCCATGCAGCCGAAACGTTGAAGCTTCCGGTCGTCGTTGCTCCGCTTGGCAGTCCGCTGCCGAGAGAGCTCGGCAGATCGGCTCCGATACCCGTGCCACCCACGCTTGCGGAGGGGAATTGCTGTGACCGCGTGATGCGCAACTGGGCCTGTTGTTCGAGTACCCGCTTTGCAGCGATTCTGACGTCGTAGTTGTTCTCCAGCGCGGTCCGGATCAGGTTCTGCAGTTCGGGCTCGCCAAACACTCTAGCGAAGTCCTGATCGCCGAGAGAATCGGGATCGGGACTCGACACGGCCGCATTATCAGCACCTCTGTATGTTGACGGTGCCGTCACTTGCGGGCGGACGTAATTCGGACCCACCTTGCATCCTGAGAGCACCAAGACAAGGGCGGAGATGATTGCAAGGTTCCATGTTGCTTTTCTGGTAAGTAGCGTCATGCCTGCCCCTCCTGCGCTTCGCGGGCGAGCGCTGGTGCGCGATTGCCTGGCTCCGGTGGATGAGTCGAATCCATCGTGGTATCAGCGCCGCCTCCGCGCAGGCGATGCGAAAGGTATTCGACGACGGAGAAGGTTACGGGCACCATCAGGATTCCAATCACCGTGGCGAGTGTCATGCCGCCGATCACAACGGTTCCGAGGATTCGGCGGGAGACTGCGCCCGAGCCCGTGGCCGTCCACAACGGCAAGCAGCCAAAGATGAACGCGAAAGCGGTCATCACAATAGGCCGGAAGCGAAGACGGGCCGCATGCAGCGCTGACTCGGCGATACTCTGGCCCTTGCGATAATTCACCACCGCGAACTCGACGATAAGAATTGCATTCTTCGCTGACAGACCGATCAACATGATCAGACCGACGGTTGCGAAGATGTCGTTTTCGAGTGAACGCATTGTGAGTGCCAGGTACGCGCCGAGAATCGCGACCGGTGTACTGAGCAGCACGCTGAAGGGGAGCGTCCAGCTCTCATAAAGGGCCGCGAGGATGAGGAAGACGAAGAGCAGTGAGAGTCCGAAGACCATCCATGCTGGAACGCCTTCAGCCGCGCGCTGTTCCTGGTAGCTCATGCCCTGATACGAGAAACCCATTCCCGCGGGCATGCTCTGGTGAAACGCTTCTTCCAAGGCTTCACGTACCTGGCCAGAACTGTAACCCGGCGCACCGGAGATGTTGAGTTGCGCTGCGTTGTATTCATTGAACCGGAGGACAAATTCCGGCCCGGTGATTTGCTTGACGTGGACAAGCGATCCGAGTGGAACCTGGCTTCCGTTCGCGCTGCGCACGTAAAACTGGTTGATGTTCTGGATGTTTGTGCGCGAATCGCCTTCGGCTTCGACGAATGTCTGCCACTGACGGCCGAATCGGTTGAAGTAATTGACCAGGTAGCCGCCCATGAAGGTCTGGAGTGTGGTGTAGATCGAGCTGAGTTCTACCTGCTGTTGCGAAGCCTTGTCGCGATCGACGTCGGCGTAAAGCTGCGGCACGGCTGGCAAGTAGGACGGAATGGCCGCGGCAATCTCGGGACGTTTGGAGACAGCGCCGAGGAATGTGAAGACATTCTTGGTCAGGAACGTTGGATCGTCGTTGCCCGATCGGTCCTGAAGGATCATAGTTACGCCGCCCGACGTTCCGATTCCGGGGATCTGCGGTGGCGGGAAAGAGAAGGCGAGCCCTTCGCTGACGCCGGCAAGTTTCTGCTGTACGCTGGCTTGAATTGCCTGGATCTGCTCGGCGCGGCTTTTACGAACTTCCCACGGCTTCAGCGAGACGAAAAAGAACGCGGAGTTGGTGCTTTGCGTTTGCGTAAGCAGGCTAAAGCCATCGACGCCGACGACGCCGTTGATTCCAGGTGTGTCAAGCAGCGCCTTGGTCACGCGCTGTACGGCCGAGTCGGTTCTTTGCAGCGATGCCGCATCTGGCAGCTGCATTGCCACAAACAGGTAGCCTTGATCTTCCTGTGGGAGGAAGCCGCTCGGCAGACGTCCGCCGATAAACACGGCAAGTAACGCCACGCCAAGAAGAGCAAGCATCGTGAGGCCCGACTTGTGAATCAGGACTCCAGAAGTGGAGACGTATTTCTCTGTTGTTCGACCAAAAATGCGGTTGAACCAGTTGAAGAATCTACGCAACGGTCCCGCATGCTCAGTCGGGTCCTTTGGCTTCAGTAGAACTGCGGCAAGCGCCGGGCTCAGAGTCAGTGCGTTGAATGCCGAGATCAGGACAGAGATTGCGATCGTGATGGCGAACTGCTGATACAGGCGGCCGGTGATTCCGGGGATTGCAGCGGTGGGGATGAATACAGCCGCGAGAATCAGGGCAATCGCGACGACTGGCCCACCGACTTCTTCCATCGCTCGGAATGCGGCATCGCGCGGAGTCATGCCTTCGTCGATGTGGTGCTCAACCGCCTCAACGACGATGATGGCGTCATCGACTACGAGACCGATGGCAAGTACAAGTCCGAACAGTGAGAGCGTATTGATGGAGAACCCGAGAAGCGGGAAGATCGTAAACGTTCCGATCAGCGAAACCGGCACAGCCATCAGCGGAATCAGCGTCGCGCGCCAACCCTGCAGGAAGATGTACACAACCAGGATCACGAGTGCCAGCGCGATTAGCAGGGTGACAACAATTTCGTGAATACCGGCAGTGACTGCCTTCGTTGTATCGAGCGGGATGTCATAGCGCATTCCGGCGGGAAACGTCGTTGACAGCTCCTGCAAGCGCTTCGTGACAGCCGCCGCTGTCTTTACCGCATTTGAACCGGGCAGCTGATAGACGGCCATGATACCGGCAGGCGCGTTGTTGTAGCGGGCTGTCAGGTTGTAAGTCTGCGTACCAAGCTCGACTCGCGCTACATCGCGGAGGTGGAGAACCGAACCGTCGGGATTGGCGCGAAGGACAATATTGCCGAACTCTTCCGGTGTGACAAGCCGCCCCTGGGTGCGTACAGTGAAGGTGAATTGCTGTCCATTGGGAACCGGCTCCCCACCGATCTGGCCCGCGGGGTTCACATTGTTTTGCACTTGCAGCGCATTGATGACGTCTGTGGCTGTTACGCCGAGCTTCGCTAGCTGATCTGGCTTGACCCAGACACGCAGTGCGTATTGACCGCCGAAAACCTGGATGCGGGCGACGCCCGGAACGCGCGTCAGCTCGTCCTGCAAGTTGATGATCGCGTAGTTTGTCAGAAAATCAACGCTGTACTTGTTGTCGGGCGATGAAAGACCAATGAGCATCAGTGGTGAGGTCAGCGACTTCTGCACCGTCACGCCGGCGGTGTTGACCTGTGCCGGTAACTGCGCCTGTGCCTGCGAGACGCGAAGCTGCGAGAGCACCTGGTCTGTGTCGGGATTCGTCTTCACATCGAAATCGACATAGACAGTGGCTTGGCCGTTGTTTGCGTTGACCGAGTACATATACAGCATGTTGTCCACGCCGTTCATCTGCTGCTCGATCGGAGTTGCTACGGCCTGCGTCAGGGTTCGCGCATCGGCACCGGGATACGTGGCCTGTACCATGATTTCCGGTGGAACGATGTCCGGGTACTGCGAAGTCGGCAAAGTCAGCATCGCAACAACGCCGATGATGACCGTAAGAATGGCGATCACAATCGCCACGATCGGGCGACGAATGAAGAACTTCGACACGATTACCTCCCGCCGGTCGGGTTGGAGGTCAGTACCGCTGTGTCGGCCGAAACCTCGTGTGGGGCGATGAGTGCGCCGTCTTTCAGCTTTTGCACGTTGTCCGTGATCACTCGATCACCGGGTTTGAGACCGCTATCGATGATCCAGTTACTGCCGGATTGCGGGCCGAGCTTCACGTTGACGACATGCACATGATTGTCCGGTCCGGCCACAAAGATTTGCTCGAGGCCCTGCAACTCCTGTACTGCGGCCTGTGGAACCAGAAGCGCACTGTGCCGGATTTCTGTTGCTGCAGATACGCGACCAAACTGGCCGGGACGGAGCACGTTTCCAGGATTCGGAAATGACGCTGCTATGCGGATTGCACCGGTCTGCTGATTCATCTGACGGTCTATAAAGGCGATGTGGCCTTGATGCGGATAGGGAGAACCATCTGCGAGCGTGAGGGTCAATGGGATGTCGGACTTCGCGCTCAGAAGATCTCCTCCAGCCTGCCGCGCTCGTGAAGTAAGAGCGAGGTATTCTGCATCGCTTATCGAAAAATAGACCTTGATCGGATCCAGTTGCGACACGGAGGTCAGTACAGACTGAGGGCTGACAAGATTGCCGACCTGTGTTGTTGCCTGCCCAGCCACACCGCCGATCAGAGATCGGACCTGCGTGAAACCGAGATTCAGTTTCGCCGTCGTGAGGGCTGCTTCTGCAGAACCGACTGCACCTTTCGCCGCAGCGACGGCGGCGTCCGCCTGAGCCGCCTGCTGCTTGTCATTATCAAGCTGGCTCTGTGCAATCGCCCGGGCTTGTGCAAGAGGGGTATCGCGCTTCAGGTTGATCTGCGTGAGTCCCTGCTGCGCCTCGGCCTGTGCAAGTTGTCCCTTTGCGCGTCCAACCTCCGCCTGGGCCTGGTCTACCGCGGCCTGAAACGGACGGGGATCAATCTGGAATAGAACTTCGTTTTTGCCGACTGCGGTACCCTCACGGTAGTTTTGCCGGATGAGATACCCGCTCACCTGCGGTTGAATCTGGGCGTTCACATATCCATCCAGCGTGCCCACCCACTCGCCTTTCAAGGGAACGTCAGTCTGTCTGACCTTGACGACGGATACGGGCAGTGCCATGGGTTTGGCGTCGCCGGTGCTTGCATGAGTGGTTTCGCACCCTGTCAGGAACGGCGCTGCAGAAATGAAAGCACTTAAGGCAGCCAAAGAGAGCCAATGGCGGCTTATGAATGACTGCTGGGGAATGGCGCGCTGCATCAACTTGACCTCCGCGTCGCGAACAAAGGATCTGTACAGAAAAGATACAGATCTGTATATTTCTCAACAGACGCTCGAAGGTAGGGCATCGATTCATAATTTGGCAGTGCGAGATCAATTTGTGACGAATTCCGCGCATAAGCAAGAGCGCGCCCTTGTGACGCGTCAACATCTGATGAAAGCGGCCCGGGAAATCTTTACGCGTGATGGGTTTGAGTCTGCTCGAATTGAAGACATCGCCGCCCAGGCAGGCAAGACCCGCGGTGCTTTTTACGACAATTTCAGGGATAAGGAAGACGTATTCTTCGCAATCTTCGAGGAAGATATTGCGCGCGATCAGGGACGAGTCATCAACGATTTAACAGCTGCTTCGGACCTGGATGCGCGGATTGCGGTTCTCGCTGAGCATCTGGAGGAACTTCTTCGTGACAGGCAGCGCGTCCTGCTGAATCTCGAGTTCAAAATGTACGTCATCCGTCATCCTCAGAAGAGGAAGCGTTTGAGCACGCTGTTCTCGGAAATGTCTCTCCGCTGCTCAATGACAAAGATCAATACGCTGTTTCCGGAACTGGTTGGCGCGGTCATCGAAAAACGCCGGCAGTTGACCATGGAGGTCGGCGCCATCATCGATGGCCTTGCACTGAATTCCTTGTTCAACCCTGAAGCCTTGAGCCGTGAGCAGCGCAAGCGCTATTTGCGACTGGCTGCGAAGGAAGCGTTGCAGGCTGCGCGCAACCTCTAGCAATTCACGCCACGATATTGCGTCTGTGCAACTCGCGCCCGCACAGTGCGCAGAACATGCAAAACGACTAAGACTCGGACCGTTTCAGCAGGTAATCAAGTCCCCCTACGCGATACCAGCGATAACCGTAAGGCTCAAGCAGAATCCGATGAATTCCATTATTTGCTGGCTGGCTGTGGTCTTCTGAAAGCAGATTGACAAGGCCCTGATCGCCGGAGCCTTTACGGCCGAGCCGGAGTTGCAATTCATAGGGTCCGGCGCAGAGATTGTGCAGGACAACGACAGAGTTGTTGCGCCACTCATAACGGATCGCCAGAACTTGGGGAGTTTTTGTATTGAGAAACGTGAAGTCGCCCCAGCCAATCTCGGGCACTTCTTTGCGCATCCGGATCATGCGCTCCATCCAGTTGAGCAGCGAATTAGGATCTCGCCGCTGATCAGCCACGTTGACGTGCTCATAGCTATATGGTCCGTCGCTGATGACGGGGAGAATCGGCTTTGCGCTCTTTGTGAATCCGGCCTGTGGTTCCTTCGACCACTGCATGGGGGTCCGGGCGCACTCACGTTCCGGAAGTGCGAGATCGTCGCCCATTGCAATCTCATCGCCGTATCGGATCACAGGCGTGCCCGGCAGCGTGAGCATCAGGCTGTAGGCAAGCTCGAGCCTGCGGCGATCGCCCTGCAGCATTGGCGCAAGACGACGGCGGATCCCACGGTTATAGAGCTGCATTTCCTTGTCGGGGCCGAACGCGTCGAACACATTCGGTCGCTGCGCGGCGGTGAGCCTGCCGAGATCCAACTCGTCGTGATTACGCAGGAAGTGGCCCCACTGGGCAGAAGCTGGCCGGGAGCGCGTATCCTGCATGGCTTTCATCAGAGGGGTGCAATCGCCCGAGGCGAGAGCGTAGAACAGATGCTGGTTGACATCGAAGTTGAAGACCATCTGCAGGCGTTCGCCGGCGTCGCCGAAGTATTGCATATCGTGTCTGGGTGTAACGTTCGCTTCGCCCAGAATCATTGCACCGCTTTTACGCCATGTAAGAAATTCCGCGAAGGCTCGCAGCATCTCATAGTGCTCAACGGGCCGTTTCAAGCCGGGCCCCTTCTGTCCAATCACAAAAGGAACTGCATCCATGCGAAAGCCGTCCACACCTAACTGGAGCCAGAAGCCCATGATCTTCAGAATCTCCGCCTGCACGTCAGGATTGGTCGTATTTAGATCTGGCTGAAAGTCGTAGAAGCGGTGGAAAAAGTATTTGCGTGCAGTTTTCTCGAACGACCAGGTGGTCTTCTGGACCCCGGGAAACACCATGCCGATATTCGCGTCTTTCGGCTTTTTGTCAGACCAGACGTACCAGTTGCGGTATTTCGATTGAGGATCGGAGCATGCTTCTCTGAACCACGGATGCTCGTTGGAGGTGTGGTTCACAACGAGATCGATGATGACGCGCATTCCACGCTGTTTGCAGCCACGGGTGAACTCAACAAAGTCGCCGAGCGTGCCGTAGCGGGGATCGACAGAATAATAATCGCTGACGTCGTAGCCATTGTCGCGGCCGGGCGAGCACTGAAATGGCATGAGCCACAGCGCGGTGACTCCCATACCTTGCAGGTAATCGAGCCGGCGAAGAAGGCCCTGGAAGTCTCCCACTCCGTCGCCGTTTGCATCCATATAGGTGGCGACAGAGAGACAGTAGAAAATTGCGTTCTTGTACCAGAGATCGTTGATCATGGCTCTTGTCGTCCGCGAACAACTGTGCGGGGGAGTACTAGGTGGGATGCAGGATTTGAGCTGGTGGAAGCACGCAGTCGTGTATCAGGTTTATCCGCGATCGTTTCAGGACAGTAATGGCGATGGCGTTGGCGATCTGAATGGTATTCGCGATCGACTCGACTATCTTGTCGAACTTGGCATCGACGCCATCTGGATTTCGCCGATCTTTCCGTCGCCCATGGCCGACTTTGGGTATGACGTCGCCGATTACTGCGGCATTGATCCGATCTTCGGCACGATGGAAGATTTAGATCGTCTGCTTGCAGAGGTGCACCGTCGAGGCCTTCGGTTGATCCTGGATTTCGTGCCGAATCATACTTCGGATCAGCATCCATGGTTCATCGAAAGCCGGTCCTCGCGCGACAATCCGAAGCGAGACTGGTACATCTGGCGCGATGAACCGAACAACTGGCAGAGCCACTTCGGGGGCTCGGCATGGGAATTTGATGAGAAGACACAGCAGTACTATCTGCACGAGTTCCTCAAAGAACAGCCGGATCTGAACTGGCGCAACCCCGCAGTGAAGGCGGCCATGTTTGACGCCCTGCGATTCTGGCTACGCAAAGGTGTGGATGGATTTCGGGTTGACGTGATGTGGCTGATGATCAAGGATGATCAGTTTCGAGACAATCCGCCAAACCCGGCGTACACGATTGGCCAAGGTTCGCGTGAGCAGGTCCTGCCTGTTTACGATGCAGACCGGCCTGAGGTCCAGGCGCTTGTGGGCGAGATGCGCGCTGTGCTCGAGGAGTTTGGAGATCGCGTGCTGATCGGCGAGATTTACCTGCCCATTCCGCGCCTGATGCAGTACTACGGAACGGGATTGCGCGGTGCGAATCTTCCATTCAATTTTCAATTGCTTCAATGTGCCTGGACGGCAGATGAACTGGCGAAAACGATCGGAGACTACGTGTCGGCCCTGCCTGCCGGCGCGTGGCCGAACTGGGTGCTTGGAAATCACGATAAGTCGCGCATCGCGTCGCGGATCGGCGTGAAAAAAGCTCGCGCCGCTGCATTGCTCTTGTTGTCGCTGCCCGGGACATTGACGATCTATTACGGAGAAGAACTCGGTATGCAGGATGTGCCGATTCCCGCGGACCAAGTGCAGGACCCGGCGGAGAAAAGGCAGCCAGGAATCGGGATGGGACGCGATCCCGAGCGTACGCCGATGCCCTGGGACGGTTCACTGCAGAGCAGCTTCACAGTTGGTACGCCATGGCTGCCGATCGGGGATGCCAACAAGAATGTCAATGTAGAGTCGTCTAGCAAAGATCCGGACTCGATGCTGGCGCTCTATCGGCACCTGCTTCGACTGCGGCGGGCAGAGCCGGTTCTGGTTTCCGGCGGGGTTGAAGCACTTTCTTCGCGAGATGACGTCCTTCGATTCTTACGCGCTGATGCGAATAAGCGCTTCACCGTACTCGTAAATCTCGCGGAGAAGGCACGAACGCTTGAAGTGGAAGGTGTGATCGCGGCCTGCACGGATATGAGTCGCGAAGGGGAACAGGTGAACAGTCATCTCGTTCTGGAGCCCGCGCAAGCAGTCATTCTGAAGGAGCAAGGATGAGAATTCCGCACGGATTCAGCCCGCTCTTGTGGTGGGCGCTGTGTTCTAATCGTTGCGAGGAAGTTGGGCGTGGGCCATAGTTTCTCAATCACAGTGAACGGAAAGTCCGTATCAGTTTCTGAGGGAGCGAGTGTTGCCGCTGCGTTGATGATGTGCGGCGCCCCATGTCGCATATCTGTGCACGGCGAAGCGCGCGGTCCGCTCTGCGGGATGGGCATTTGCATGGAGTGCCGCGCCACAGTGAATGGCGTCAAGCATCAACGAACCTGCCAGATCCTCTGTGCTCCTGAGATGGACGTGGTGACGGAGTGAACAGCGGATTCGAGGTCTTAGTGATCGGAGCGGGTCCCGGCGGCATTGCGGCTGCGACGACTGCCGCCGAAGCGGGATTGAGCGTCTGCTTGTTGGACGATAACAGAAGCCCGGGAGGCCAGATCTGGCGCGGCCTGTGGGGGCAAAATGCGAGAAAGAACCAGCATGGCCGTGACTTTGCAGAGTGGACCGGAAGACTGCGCAACTCGAATTGCGAATTGTGGTCAGGCTGGCAGGCGATTGATGCACCAGCATCTAATACATTGCGAGTGGAACGGGATGGCGAGGTTTACGATGTCGTTTATCGCAATCTCATCGTGGCTACCGGGGCACGCGAACGGTTTCTGCCGTTTCCCGGCTGGACACTGCCAGGTATCGCCGGAGCGGGCGGACTGCAGGCACTCGTCAAGTCGGGATTGGATGTGAGGGACAAACGCATCGTCGTGGCTGGCACGGGACCACTGCTGCTGGCGATTTCCGCGGGGCTGGCTGACGCGGGAGCGAAGATCGTTGCGATCTACGAGCAAGCTTCGATTGCGAAGTTGATGGGATTCGGGCTCACCCTCGCACGCTTCCCGGGAAAAATCAGCGAGGGGTTCGGATATTTCAGGATGCTGCGCGGCATTCCATATCGCACCGGGTGCTGGGTGAAGAGAGCCGAGGGGTCTAGCCGGTTGACAGACGTAACGGTCACGGATGGGCGCGTTGAGTGGACGCATAACTGCGATTGGCTGGCGTGCGGTTTTCATCTCGTTCCAAACTTGGAACTGCCGGCTCTGCTGGGATGCGCGATACGGAACGGCTACGTGTCTGTGAATGATTGGCAGCAGAGTTCCATAGCGGATGTTGCATGCATCGGTGAACTGACGGGAATCGGTGGATTGGAAAAGGCTCTTCTGGAAGGCGAAATTGCCGGAGGGGCTGCTGCGGGACGCATGGACAGGGCGCGCCAACTCGCAAAGCGTGTCAGGCCGCTGAGAAATTTTGCGCGGCGGCTGGAAGAGGCGTTCGCTCCGCGCGAAGAGCTGCGCGCATTGCCATCGAGCGACACCGTTGTGTGCCGATGCGAAGATGTGACCCATTCGACCATTCAGGCGAGTCGCTCTTGGCGTGAGGCAAAGCTGCACACACGATGCGGCATGGGCGCGTGCCAGGGGCGCATCTGCGGGCCACAGACGGAATTTCTGTTCGGCTGGAACCATATAGGCTTACGGCCACCTGTGTTTCCAGCGAAGCTGTCTGTCCTTTCGCAGCCGGCCACACCCGGCGCTGCTGCTCATTTGAACGCGGTTTCTCAGACTGATTAGGGCTTGAATGGGGTGCTCGGTGCCGCAATTGCAGGTCGATGCATCTGTGCGGATCGGAATGCGCCACGAGTCTCGTCGAGTTCCTTTCCGATCAGATCCAGGCGAGGGGCCCGCACACGAGCGCAACCTACACCGGCCTCTTCTTGTATATGCTTGATGAGCTGTACGAACTTCGGAACAGTATCCATCCTCAGCAACGGTAAAAACCAGCGATAGAGTTCGAAGGCTTCTTCTGTATTGCCCGTGCGCGCAAGGTTGAATAGATTGACCGACTCGCGTGGGAACGCGTTGACGAGACCGGCTACCCAACCCACAGCTCCTGCGGCGATTCCTTCGACGATTGCATCGTCCACACCAACAAAGATCGCGAGCCTGTCGCGAAGAAGTGAGCGAATTGCAGTTACGCGACGAACATCCGTCGAGGATTCTTTCACTGCCAACAGGTTCGGAAAGTCTGACGCGAGTTCCTCGATCTGCTCGGGAAGAAAATCGACGCCGTATGCGACCGGATTGTTGTAGAGCATTGCCGGGAGAGGCGTCGCATTGAGCACAGCTGAAATATGAGCTTTGTTTTCGCGCCAATCGCCCTTGTACACATATTGCGGCAGAATCATGACCCCCGAGCAGCCCGCGTCTTGAGCGGCCTTCGCCAATGAAACGGCTTCTCCCGTTGAGAGAGCCGAAACGGCCGAGATTACCGGTGCAGCGCCGTCCATCGCTTTTACGAGAGTGCGAAGAGTCTCGACCTTCTCCTGGAACGTGAGTGTTGCAGCCTCGCCGAGAGAACCAAGACAGATGATGCCCGTGCAGCCGTTCTCGATGAGCCACTGGGCATGCCGCCCTACAAAAGCATGATCAATGCTGAAGTCCGGACGAAATGCGGTGGTGATTGCAGGCATAACGCCATTCCAGTTCATACCGTCTCCTGATGGATGAGTGTGTTTGCCGGGCGCGTTGAATCAAAGCGAGCAGGCAGGTAGGGGCCCGACTCTATCGGCGATACGTTGCCGTTAAATGCGCAGGCCAGCAACTCTGCCGTAGCCAGTGCGGTGGTGATGCCGAGGCCCTCGTGACCGGTCGCGAGCCAGAGCGTTGGATCGCCCGGATTCGGGCCGATTAAAGGCAGCTTGTCTGGTGTGGCAGCGCGAAACCCTGTCCAGATTCGGATGACATTGAGTTCGCCGATGGCCGGCATGTAAAGCTCGGCTCTCTGCAACATGGAAGAAAGAATAGCCTGATTCACAACAGGATCTTCATTGCCGTATTGACGCGAGGAACCAATGAGGATTTGTCCCGTTTGTCGCGGCTGCACGTTGAAAGCTACTGAGTCGGAGGTCGTCGAGTGAGCGCTTTTCAGATATCCCAGTTCTACAAGCTGATGCCGAACGAACCCAGGGTAGCGGTCAGTGATTGCGAGATGACCTTTGCGCTTCTTCAGGGGGATTCCCGGGGTGATCTCTGGGGAGTTCGCACCGAGCGCATTCACGAGGCGTGGAGCGCGAAGGCGTGTGCCGTCGGTAAGCTGAGCCTCTCCTTGTGCAAACTGGCTGATATGGCCGAGGATCACCTCAGCGTCAAGGCAATGAAGTTGTCGAGCCAGATGCAACGCGACGACGGGTGGGTAAACGACGGCATCCTCTGATACGAGCAACCCGCCCGCCACACCAACGCGCAAGTTAGGCTCCGCGACTGCGAGTTCAGCCGCCGAAAGCATTCGAGAGGGAACGGCGCGCTGCAGCAGGTACTGGTGTTTGCGTTCTGCTTCAGCAAACTCCTCCTCGTCGGTAGCCACCCAGATGGTTCCGGTTGTCTCAAATTCCGCGGTCATGGGCAAGTGTTTGGCGAGATCATGCCACAGTTGTTGAGAACGGCGCGTCAATGCGAACTGCGCCTCAGAGTCGTCCATTACGACGATGTGGCCCATCCCCGCAGCCGTCGCGCCTCCCCCAATGATGTCATGCTCGACGAGTGCAATGTGGAGACCGGCTTGCGCGCAGGCGAGAGCGCATGCCGCACCGACAATGCCGCCGCCTGCAACGATGACGTCGTAGTCGCGGGCCGCGGCTGACGTCATTCAGGCACTCCGAGGCGGAATGGATCGGCCTCGTCAAGAATCAGTGAGGCTTCAGCAGTGATGTAAGCAGATCCGGTGATCTCGGGACGGATACGCGGACCCTGTGCATGTGCAGATTCCGGGGAGGGCTCTTCTTCGGCTTCGAATGTGAAGCTGCCTTCGAAGATTGTCCCCAAGATGCCTTCCTGTCGCCAGACTTGACCGGGCTTGAGCACATTATCCGCGGCGAGACAGGCCATCTTGGCGCTTGTTCCCGTGCCGCAGGGCGAGCGATCATAGGCCTTGCCAGGGCAGAGTACGAAATTTCGGCTGTGATTTGCTGGATCGTGCGCGTCTGCAAAAAGCTCGATGTGATCAATCTCGGCGTTGTTTGCTCCGGCGATGCCTGCCTTCTTCAGCGCCTGGCGAATTTTCCACGCAAAGGTTCCAAGGGATTCGACATCGCCTAAATTGAGCTTGCGCGCACTTTCACACGAATGCTGGCGCACGAGGAAGAACCAGTTGCCCCCCCACGCCACATCGCCGATAACAGCGCCATAGCCGGGCACATCAAGCTTGAAGCCGGCAAGATGGCGGTAGGCAGGAACGTTACGAATCGTTGCGCGGGAGTTCGAATGAAGGCGCACATTAACGGTGCCGACAGGTGTCTCAACCAGGTGATCGCCGCAGCGAATGCGCTTAAGGTGAGCAAGTGTTGCTGCAACCCCAATCATTCCATGGCCGCACATCCCGAGGTAGCCCGCGTTATTGAAGAAGACGACTGCGGCGGCGCAGGAGGCATCGGAAGGTTCGAGCAGTAGCGCTCCGACAAGCACGTCGGATCCTCGCGGCTCGCAGAGTATCGCTCTCCGCAAGATGTCGTGATCGCGGCGAAATCGCTGAAGTCGTTCTGAAACCGGGCCGGAACCGAGATCCGGTATGCCAGAGAGAACGCACCGAGTGGGCTCGCCGGCGGTATGCGAGTCGATCACATCGATTCGAGAAGGGAGTTGAGAGCTCATGCGGTACTTCTGCAAAGTATACGAGGTCGAGGACTCTTTCGTTCAGCTCTCGAATGAGGACAGCTCCAGCCGCGAAGCCGAATCGCGTGCCGCAAAGCGCCACAGAGCGGCCTGGGCGGTCTGCGACAATGCAATACGGTCTGCGAGTTGAGTGAGCTAAACGTGCATCACAGTTGCCGCGCCATGACCGTTCGTACTGACCTCAACGGAGTTTGCGGAAATCTCGTTGTTTGCTGTACTGACCAGATTGAAGCTGCTGCTGGTCGGCAGGAATACCCGGAAGCAGGTGGTGCTTGCGTTCGCGGTACGATGGCTGCGGAAGGAGATGCGGCCGTCATATTTCTGGATGATCCCTTTACTGATCCAGAGCCCAAGGCCGGTGCCCTTGGTTGACTTCGTGCTGAAGAACGGCTCGAAGAGCCTCTTCGAATCTTGCGCTTTTACGCCAATCCCGGTGTCCACGATCGACACAGCAATGCCTCGTCTCCGCACTGTCCAGTCGTAAGTATCACGTACCGTGATCCCAAGGTTGCCCCCGTCCGGCATCGCCTGAATCGCGTTGCTGATCAGGTTCAGAAATACCTGTCGCAATTCCACGGGGAAGCCGTGCACCATCCCTGGCGCGAAGTAGCGCTTCCGCAATTTGATATGGCTGTTGAGCACTTGCCGCTCCTGCAGCCCGAGCACATCATCGAGCAGTTCCGTCAGCGTGACCGCAATTGGGGTCTTGGATTCGCGATAGAAGCTCAGCGTCTGCCGCGTGATGTGCGATACGCGCTGCAGTTCCTGTTCTGCAAGGGCTGCGCAGTGCCGTGCCTCCTCATCGAGTGACGGGTGATTCCGCAGAAGAAAGAAAATATTGGTAATTGCGGCCAGGGGATTATTGATCTCGTGCGCAATAATTCCTGCAACGCGACCCATAGCGGCCAGCTTCTCTGTTTCGCGCAGAGCTTCCTCGGCTTGCATTTGTGCGGTGATGTCGCGGATTACCTCGAGCACCGCATCTCCTTCGTGATTCATGGTCTTTCTGCACGCAACAATCACTTCGGAGCCATCTTTTCTGGTCTGGACGAGATTTCCTTGCCAGAGCTTGCGCTCATGCAGCGTAGTTTCGACAGTCTCGCGCGGAAGTGGGAACACGGTCTTGAGTAGTGAGTGCAAGTCTTTACCCAGCGCCTCTTCGCGTTTCCAACCATAGAGGCTCTCAGCCCCGGAGTTCCAGTAAAGTAAGCCGCCGTTCATATCGCGCATGACAATGGCTTCGGTTGCCAACTCAAGCAGCTGTGCTCGCGAACGGAATTGTTCTTCTCGCTGCCGCAGTTCTTCAGTACGCTTGGCAACGCGTTGTTCGAGCTCGTTGTTGAGCATCTCGAGCATGCGAGTTTTACGGTGAAGCTCTACAAAGACGCTGATCTTCGCGCGGAGAACTTCCGGCACTACCGGCACTGAGATGTAATCGACCGCGCCGCTGCGGTAACCCTGGATCTTGTCTGTGTCGGTAAGGTGCACTCCGGAGATGAAGATGATCGCTGTCTTCTGAAAGCGAGGATGCTGACGGATTACATCGGCAAGCTCAAACCCGTCCAGATCTGGCATGCTCACGTCCATCAACACCACAGCGATGTCGTTCTTCAACAGGATACTCAGCGCCTCGCTCGCAGAGGTGGCTTTGATTAGATTCTCGCCAAGGTCGGCGAGAATCACCTCATAGCTGAGCAGTTTGGCGGGCTGATCGTCCACCATCAGGATGTTGACTTTGGAATCTTGATTCATCAATTTGTCTCCACGCCAACTACGAAGCTCTTAGCGGTGCAACCACATACGCAGGGCGGAAAGCAATTGTTCGGTGTTGACTGGTTTTGCGAGATATTCCGAAGCACCTGCTTCGAGGCATCTCTCACGATCGCCCTTCATCGCCTTTGCGGTAAGCGCGATGATAGGCAGGCGACGCAGCGCCGGGTTCTGGCGAATTACCTGCATCGTTTCGTACCCGTCCATCTCCGGCATCATGATATCCATCAGCACTATTGCCAGATCCGGTGTGTTCTCGATGGTTTCGATTGCCTCCTTTCCGGTTCCCGCCGAGAGTACGGTCATGCCGCGCCTTTCGAGAACGCTGCTCAATGCAAAAATGTTACGCACGTCATCGTCGACGACCAACACCTTACGCCCGGCGAGGGCCTCGTCAGAGCGGTGCAGCCGGTCGATCATCTGCTGCTTGGGTGTAGGCAGTTCAGAAACGACCCGATGAAGGAACAAAGCTGTCTCATCGAGCAGTCGCTCCGGCGATTCTACATCCTTGACGACAACACTGCGAGCGAGGGTATGAAGCTGAGCGTCTTCCTCCGCTGAGAGTTCGCGGCCAGTGAAGACGACCACCGGCAGGTCCTTCAACTTGGGATCGGTGCCAACCTTTTCAAGCACCTCAAAGCCAGTCATGTCCGGCAGGCGAAGATCAAGGACGATACAGTCATACGCGTGCTCCCGGATGGCTTCGAGTGCGGCCTTGCCGGAGTCTGCAACATCGATGTCAATGTCCTCATGCCACAGCAATTCTCGAGTCGAGAGTTGCTCGGCAGGATTATCTTCGACGACCAGCAGCTTCTTTCGGCGTGGTTGCGCGTACTCTCGAATGCGGGAGAGCGCAGAGTTTAATTCATCTGTAGAAGTCGGCTTGGTGACGAAGGCGAATGCGCCGCGCGAAAGGCCGTGGTGACGGTCTTCGTCGAGCGTGAGCATCTGCACAGGGATATGCCGGGTCTTTGGATCCTGCTTGAGGTGATTGAGCACCGTCCACCCGAGCATGTCGGGCAGCATCACGTCGAGGGAGATCGCGGTGGGACGGTACTCGCGTGCGAGCGCGAGTGCTTCGGTCCCGGTCATCGCCACGAGTACTCGGAATCCCTTGTCGCGGGAAAGGTCGCAGAGAACTCGAGCATAGTGTGGATCATCTTCGACGATCAGGAGTACGGCATCGCCGTCTTGGAGAACATTGCGATCGTCTTCTATGCGTGATTCCTGTTCCGCAGCGGCAACGTTGGAGAGGAACATCGGAACGCTGCTTGTACCCCCGTCCTTCTCCTGCTTGACGACGGTAGGTACCGCAGGACCGACGTAGGTCTGCGGCAGGTAAAGGGTGAATGTGCTCCCTTTGCCCGGCTGGCTCTTCAGCTGGATTTCGCCGCCGAGCAGGTTGGCGAGCTCGCGGCTGATCGCGAGGCCGAGGCCGGTTCCGCCATATTTGCGACTCGTTCCGGCATCGGCTTGCTGGAAGGCCTCAAAGATGATGCGCTGCTTCTCCGGCGGGATGCCGATACCAGTGTCGGAAACCTGGAAAGCGATGACCGATCCGGCACCACTGAGAATCGGATGATCCGGTGTCCACCCGCTGGTTGCAGAGGAAACCGAAAGCTTGACGGTGCCTTGCTCTGTGAATTTGAACGCATTGGAAAGCAGGTTTTTGAGCACCTGCTGCAAACGTTTTGAGTCCGTGACGAGACTGCGTCCCATCTTCGGATCGTTCGATACATCGAATGCCAGCCTGCGGTTTTCTGCCTCGTGACGGAATGGACGAGCTACTGTATCGAGCAGGGCACCGAAAAAGACTTCTTCGGCTTCAACCGACACCGTGCCGGATTCGATCTTTGAAAGGTCGAGGATGTCGCTGATCAGGTTCAGCAGGTCAGTGCCGGCCCCGTGAATCGTACGAGCAAATTCAACCTGCTTGGGTGAGAGGCTGCCATCCGGGTTCTCAGCAAGCTGCTGGCCGAGCACGAGGATCGAGTTGAGCGGAGTACGCAGCTCGTGCGACATGTTGGCAAGGAACTCGGATTTGTATTTAGACGTGAGAGCCAATTCGCGCGCCTTTTCTTCCAGAGCGCGGCGGGCCTGCTCGATTTCCTGGTTCTTACGTTCCACCTCATAATTCTGTTCGGCAAGCTGCTGTGCTTTTTGCGCAAGCTGCTCGTTTGTCTGCTGCAGTTCCTTCTGCTGGGTCTGCAGTTCGGCAGCGAGCTGTTGCGACTGCTTGAGCAGCGCCTCGGTCTGCATTGTGGCTTCAATCGAGTTGAGCACGATTCCGATGGAAGAGGTGAGCTGTTCGAGGAAGGCCAGGTGAGAAGCGGTGAACGAACTCAGGCTTGCCAACTCAATAACGGCCTTCACCCGATCTTCGAAGAGCACCGGCAGGACAATGACGTTTTTGGGAACTGCTTTGAAGAGACCCGAACGGATTGGCGATGTCTTCTTCGGCAATTCGGTGATCAGCATACGGCGCTTTTCAGCAGCACATTGACCCACGAGCCCTTCGCCGACGCGTACTTCCTTGACATAACCCTCTGGAGTGTCTGCGAAGGTTGACAGCAGAACGAGATCGTTATCGTCCTGACCCATCTGATAAATGACGCCCTGTTGCGCGTTGATAAGCGGAGCAAGTTCAGAGAGCAGCATGCGTCCCACAGTCGCCAGATCGCGCTGACCTTGCAACATACCGGTGAAGCGAGCCAGGTTGGTCTTCAACCAATCCTGCTCGGTATTGCGATCGGTCGTAAGGCGAAGGTTATCAATCATCGTATTGATGTTGTCCTTCAGCTCAGCGACTTCGCCGCGAGCTTCCACCTGGATCGAACGGGTAAGATCGCCCTTGGTTACGGCCGTTGCAACTTCTGCGATGGCGCGAACCTGGTTGGTGAGGTTGTCGGCCAGCAGGTTCACGTTGCCGGTGAGATCTTTCCAGGTACCAGCGGCGCCAGGCACGTTGGCCTGTCCGCCGAGGCGGCCTTCTACGCCCACCTCGCGAGCCACGGTGGTCACCTGATCCGCGAAGGTGGCCAGTGTGTCCGTCATGTTGTTGATGGTTTCGGCAAGTGCAGCGACTTCGCCCTTGGCGTTCACCGTGAGCTTCTGGTTGAGAGCACCGTTTGCCACGGCCGTAACGACCTTCACGATACCGCGGACCTGCTCAGTAAGGTTCGCGGCCATGACGTTGACGTTGTCGGTGAGATCCTTCCATGTACCGGCGACACCGGGCACCATTGCCTGACCGCCAAGTTTGCCGTCGGTTCCGACTTCGCGGGCCACGCGGGTCACTTCGGCTGCGAATGCGTTGAGCTGGTCCACCATCGTGTTGATGGTGTCTTTCAGCTCGAGAATTTCGCCCTTCACGTCGACGGTGATCTTGCGGGAAAGATCGCCGCGGGCCACGGCTGTCGTGACTTCGGCGATGTTTCGGACCTGAGCCGTGAGGTTGCCGGCCATGGCGTTCACAGAGTCGGTCAGATCCTTCCATGTTCCAGCAACACCGGGAACGTTTGCCTGACCACCGAGGCGACCTTCGGAACCGACTTCGCGCGCAACGCGTGTCACTTCGGCAGCGAACGAGCGGAGCTGCTCGACCATCGTGTTCAGGGTTTCTTTGAGCTGGAGGATCTCTCCGCGTACGTCTACCGTAATCTTCCGGCTCAAATCTCCGTTCGCGATAGCCGTCGCCACCTCTGCGATGTTTCTCACCTGCGCCGTGAGGTTGCCCGCCATGAAGTTCACGGAGTCGGTAAGGTCCTTCCAGGTTCCCGCGACACCGGGCACCTGCGCCTGGCCGCCGAGTTTGCCATCGGTTCCAACCTCGCGGGCCACGCGCGTCACTTCGCCGGCGAATGCGTTCAGCTGGTCCACCATCGTGTTGATGGTGTTCTTCAACTCGAGAATTTCGCCCTTCACGTCGACGGTGATTTTGCGGGACAAGTCGCCGCGAGCCACTGCCGTTGTCACTTCAGCAATGTTTCTCACTTGCGCCGTGAGGTTGCCGGCCATCGAGTTGACCGAATCGGTAAGATCCTTCCACGTACCGGCGACACCGGGTACGTTTGCCTGGCCGCCCAGGCGTCCTTCCGTACCGACTTCGCGAGCCACGCGCGTCACTTCGCCGGCGAACCGGTTCAGCTGATCCACCATGGTGTTGATGGTTTCTTTCAGCAGCAGAATTTCGCCGCTGACGTTCACGGTGATTTTCTTGGAAAGGTCACCGTTCGCGATCGCTGTCGACACTTCCGCGATGTTTCTCACCTGGCCTGTAAGATTCGAGGCCATCGAGTTCACCGAGTCTGTGAGATCTTTCCAGGTACCGGCCACGCCAGTTACGACGGCCTGCCCACCGAGCTTGCCGTCGGTTCCGACTTCGCGAGCCACACGCGTCACCTCGCCGGCGAACGCGTTCAGCTGATCCACCATGGTGTTGAGCGTGTCTTTGAGCTCGAGGATTTCGCCCTTCACGTCCACGGTGATCTTGCGGGACAAGTCGCCGCGAGCCACGGCCGTTGCCACTTCAGCAATGTTTCGTACCTGTCCAGTGAGGTTCGATGCCATGAAGTTGACATTGTCCGTAAGGTCCTTCCAAGTACCGGCGACTCCCGGCACCTGCGCCTGACCGCCGAGTTTCCCGTCGGTTCCCACTTCGCGCGCCACGCGGGTCACTTCGCCGGCGAACGCGTTGAGCTGGTCCACCATCGTGTTGATCGTGTTCTTCAGCTCCAGAATCTCGCCCTTCACGTCCACCGTGATTTTGCGGGACAAGTCACCGCGGGCCACGGCTGTCGTGACTTCCGCGATGTTTCGAACTTGAGCGGTGAGGTTGCCGGCCATTGAATTGACCGAGTCAGTAAGATCCTTCCACGTACCCGCGACACCGGGCACGTTGGCCTGGCCGCCCAGACGTCCTTCAGTACCCACTTCGCGGGCCACGCGCGTCACTTCGCCGGCGAACCGGTTCAGCTGGTCCACCATGGTGTTGAGCGTTTCTTTGAGCTGAAGGATTTCGCCGCGAACGTCGACGGTGATTTTGCGGGAGAGGTCGCCGTTGGCAATGGCGGTTGCCACTTCGGCGATGTTTCTGACCTGGCCGGTGAGGTTGCCGGCCATGAAGTTTACGTTATCGGTAAGGTCCTTCCATGTTCCGGCTACACCGGGCACGTTTGCCTGGCCGCCGAGCTTGCCTTCTGTTCCCACTTCGCGGGCCACGCGCGTCACTTCGCCGGCGAATGCGTTAAGCTGGTCCACCATCGTGTTGATGGTGTCTTTCAGTTCGAGGATTTCGCCCTTCACGTCGACGGTGATTTTGCGGGAGAGGTCGCCGCGGGCCACGGCGGTGGTTACTTCGGCGATGTTACGCACCTGTGCCGTCAAGTTCCCGGCCATGGCATTTACAGAGTCGGTAAGATCCTTCCAGGTTCCGGCCACGCCCGGCACTACCGCCTGACCACCGAGCTTTCCGTCCGTACCCACTTCGCGTGCTACACGGGTCACCTCCGATGCGAATGACCGGAGTTGATCCACCATCGTGTTGATAGCTTCTTTGAGCTGCAGAATTTCGCCGCGGACGTCCACAGTGATTTTGCGGGAGAGATCGCCGCTGGCAACGGCTGTCGCCACTTCGGCAATATTGCGGACCTGGCCCGTAAGATTCGAGGCCATGGAGTTCACCGAGTCCGTCAGATCCTTCCACGTACCGGCCACGCCAGGCACCACTGCCTGTCCGCCGAGCTTTCCGTCAGTACCCACTTCGCGGGCCACGCGCGTCACTTCGGCCGTGAAAACACCTAGCTGCTGAATCATCGTATTCACGATGTTGGCGGAGCGGAGAAACTCGCCTTCCAGTGGCCGTCCGTCCACGTCCAGGCGGACCGTCTGTGTTAGATTGCCCTGGGCTACCGCAGCGATCGCGCGGGTTACTTCCGTTGTTGGACGGAGGAGATCCTCAACAAGGGTGTTGACGGAAGTCTCCATGTCGTCCCAGGCGCCTCGCCTGTGTTCCACCCGAATACGTTCGCGGGTCTTGCCTTCTTTCCCGACGGCTTGGCCTACACGCTTCAATTCGAACGCCATCTGTTCGTTGGCGGTCACGATCTCATTGAAGTTGTCGGCGATCTTGCCGGGGAGCCCTGTCCAGGCGACGGGCAGGCGCACACTGAAATCACCGTTCTTCATGGTCTCGAGGCTTTGAAGAATGGTGGTTAGACATTCTGCCATAGAGGGCTCGAGTGAGCTGACCGGATAGCGATTATCCCCATCTGGCCCGCTGACGGGCTTTTCAATGGTCGTGGACATTCGTTTGTGCTCCTGGTGGGATCTGCATTCCCTTCTTCGCCTTGCGTGCGCGATTTCCCCTGGATTTCGATCCCCCGGGCGCAGGAATGGCGGATTGCAGCGAGTTAGTAGATGCGGCTTCTCCGGGTTGGGTTGCCCAGATCTCTGAAATGTGCTTCCTGGCATCGGCGGAGACGTCCAATATAGGAAAAGGCGGTCGACGCCCCCAAACGATCCTCCGCCGGTTTTCGTCGGATTCGCAAACCCCACCGAGGGAGTGCCAGGGAAGAGAAAATGCCGAAAGTTCTCGGAGTTAACGTATCGGCATCTACCTACGCCGACGTAGTCCGCCTATGCACCGAGTGGGCAAGGAATCGTGAATCGCGGGCGGTGCTCTTCGTGGGCATGCACGGACTGATGGAGGCGCATGATGACCCCCACTTCCGGGCGGCCATGAACACTGCTGACCTCGCCAATTCCGATGGGATGCCGGTTGTATGGGCGCTGCGGTCATTCGGCTACTCTCATGCCACCCGGATCTACGGGCCAGACGCGACGGTCGAGTTACTGCGGGCAGCAAAGGAATCCGAGATTCCGGTTGGGTTTTACGGCGGCGATGAACCAACCTTGAAAAGGCTCATTGACGAAGTGAAGCACCGGAACCCGGGGATCAAGGTTGCTTTTAGCATGTCGCCCCCATTTCGAGCGTTGACGCCCGAGGAAGACGAGGCGATAATCCGTGAAATTTCAGATTCGGGTGTGCAGTGGTTGTTTGTTGGGCTGGGATGCCCTAAGCAGGAGAAATGGGTCCTGGCCCACAGAAATCGAATACCGGCTGTCATGCTGGCGGTAGGGGCAGCCTTTGATTTTCTCGCTGGTACGAAGCCTCAGGCCCCACGATGGATGATGCGCAGCGGTCTGGAATGGGCATTCCGTCTCCTGACAGAGCCGCGTCGGCTGGCGGGTCGTTATCTCAGGAATATTCCGCGGTTCATTGTCCTCCTCGGGTATCAGTTTCTCCTGCGCAATCGCCGTGAAACAGCGAAATCGAAGTAAGCAGGCTTTCCCGACTGCGCGTCAAGCTCAGACCTTCGCATCCAGAAGCTCGTTCACTTTCGCGATCACTTTGAACGCATCCGCAATGTAGACTACGTCCGCTTTGCCACGCGCCCATCCGCAATTCGGGTCAAGGGAGATGGCACGGCGCTCGCCGATAAAGCGCCAGCCCACAACGTGTGGCTCCTCCCCGTGACAGCAGGTTGCCAGGCCGCGCGGATGCCGTGGTGTCGATCCCGTCTGGCCCACCTGGTTCATATGCGTGAGGAAGGGAAGTACTGGCTGGCCGTCTCCTCCCTGGTCGACGAGAGATTTCGAACTGCCCAGAGAGGCTCCGGTCTTCCGCAGAAAGGCGACGATCAGTTCGCCGGCATCTGTGGCATGCACCTGGCCATCGGGCTGCTTCTTTGTCCAACCTGCGCCGGCTACAAAGAGCAATCTCGCATCGGGCCGGATCGTCTGCTCGTCCTCGGCTGGCGCGCGTGTTCCTGTCACCTGGGTGCGAACTTCAGGTAACTGCACAGTAACCTGCTCCACGGTGACGGTAGAATCATTTCCCACAAATGCTGGAAACACCCCGCCCTCGACCAAAAGGATCCACGGACGGGCCGGGCGACTCAGCACGGCCTCAACGCGCTGGCGATAGTACCAGCGTGAAACCTCAAGACCGGCATCGCCCCGAATGGAGGTGATGTGTGTATCGATGCTGCCCCCGATTCGATGCGCCACGCCCGCTGCAACACGGGCCAGTCGTGAGCTTTGCGGAGCGAGGATGACGGCGGCCTGCGCCGCTTTGCAAAGAGCCTCGCATGCAGCGGCATCCGTCACGTATCGCGCCTGTGCGAATGCTCCCCCTGATACTCCGAGCACGCGAGCATCGGCGCCTGCAATTGCGCGGGCTGGGGACGCGGAGTCGGCTGCCAGGACCCCAATTGTCAGTTGAGCGCTCAACCTGGTAGCCAACTCTTTGCCGGCGGTGACGATTTCCAGAGAGCTTTTTGTAAGCGAGCCACTTTCGTCGGCGTGCGTCAATACAAGAATCGATTCCGGCATCACTCCGCACCAATCCATTCCGCAAGTTCCTCTGCGATTGCGTCGGGCGCCATGTCCTTGACGACCCGTGTTTGCCGCTGCTGGCCTGGCAGGGTGGCGGAAATATACTGCAGTCCGCAATCAGCGAATACTGCCGTTTTTGCATTCTGTAACGAAGGCATGACCGTTCGCATATTTGCCATGCCGATCTGGGGGTTATTGCGTGGTTCGGGTAAGTTCCCAGTCGCCCATCCCAGAACAGCGGGAGGCGCGGCGCAGACAGAAACCTGGTGTTTCCCACCTTCTACTCGCTCCAGGACTTCGAACGTACCGTCCTCGTGCATTTCGATCTGGTCAACGCCCATGAACTGGTTGATGATGCCGAGGGACTCGCCAACGACTTGCAGAGTAACTCCTGCTCCGCGCGATGCCGATTCCCAGCCGCCGAAGAGTAGAAGCTTGTCGCGCTCAAGACCCGGAATTGCGCTGATCGCGCCGGCCAGCACGGCTGCTGTCGATTGCGCGTCGGCGAAACCGCCCGTCGGCGAATCGATCGCGACCAATTCGAAGCTGACCTTCTGCGCAATGGTCATCATGACCTGTTGGAGCTTGGTCTTGGGGCCGAGCGAAACGAGCCATAGCTTGCTCCCTGAATTCTTCGCAACGAGGTTTGCCGCTTCGTAGAGAGCGCTGGCAGCCCACGGGTCGAGAACACCGGGCAGCATTATCTCGTTTTTCAGCGCAGGCCCTTTCGGTCCAACTATTGGTTCCAGAGTCTGCAAAGGATCGGGCACGATCCCAGCGCAGACGACGATGTGGAGTGACATAGTTTCCAGCTCCTGGTTGTTTGACTAATTCTCAGCGGAATGAAAGCCTCCGGCTCCCGCCCGAAAATCGATATTGGTAAGTCCCTCAGCAACGGTTTGGGTGCAGTTCCAGAGGCAACCGCCGCAGTGGACACATTTCTCGCGTTCGAAGAGAGGAATGCCTTCGTTGCCCAGCGTCAATGCCTGTCCGGAGCACATTGCAATGCAGGTCTTGTCGTCGCAGTATATGCAAAGGCCGGCATCGCGAAAGATAACGTGATCGGCGAACCCAGGCATGGCTTGCACTTTTCCACCCATCAGCAAAGCGTCTTGTTGTGAGATGAGGAGCTTTCCATCGAACTCAATCTCTGGCCATCCTCGCGCCGACATCAAAGCCTCATGCAGAGGCCTGCCGTCTTCCACGGCAACCATGGCGGCTTCATGCCGCTTCAATTCCTTCGGAGTCTTAGCACGCCTTTTCTTGATCTGCTCGTGCGTTCGTGGAGTCTTCGCGCCCAAGGAGAAGGTTCCCTCCGTCATTCCAGCAAGAGCCATTCCGATCAGGCCTGGGACAAATCCAATATGAAAACCATTGCGCGCGTTGATCGCATTTCGAGCATTGCGTTCCACCCAGCTTGCGCGACGACGTGCTTCGTAGGTTGCAGCGAGATTCTCTTGAGTGAAACTGCGCTTCTTACGCAGAAGTTCGATAACACCTTCAGCCAGTTGCACACCCGTAGTCCATGCCTCATCGACTCCAGAGCCAGCCAGCATGTTGGTCGATCCAGAGCCTTCACCGATGCGGGCATAGCCGTCACCAACGAGGAAGGGCTCGCCGTGCTGCCCTGATTCGTCGAGCGACTTAGCACCCCACGAACGCAGTGTGCCGGCTTTAAGATGCCTCCACAAGGCTGGGTGCTGAATGAAGTGTTGCAGGTAGCGGTAGACGGTGCGGTTGGGATCGCCGAGCCACGATGGGATAAAGATGCCGACGGACGCGAGGCGATCGGGGTGTACGTAGAGAAAGCCGAAGATCTCCGGCTCGGGATACCCGAAGGTGTGCCAGACTGTCCCGGTCTCGAGTGTCGTTTCAGCAGGCAGTTCGATTACGAATTTCATTCCGAGGGCCCACTCACGTTTGTCGCGGCCTGATGGCATTCCCATGCGCTTGTCGATCGCCTGTCCAACCGGTCCGAACGGCCCATCACCGACGACGGTGAGGCTGGCGCGCACGTCCATTCCGGCGACGAACCCCGGGCTGGCCGCACCGAGCTTGTCTACTCCCTGATCTGTGAGACGAATGCCCACGACCTGGTCGCCCGTGCGATTGGCGTTCTCGGCGAACAGAGGCTGGCTCACGGGCATCGCCGGCCATATCTGTACCATCCCCGAGGCCATGATCTGCGTGCCGACCCACTGGTTGAATTGCCCGATCGACATCACAAGACCGCCCGTTTTGTGAAGAAATCGCGGAGCCCAGGGCAGATCGTAAGCGTGGTTCCGGACGCCTAGCGTGCCGTTGAGCGCGTGCAGAACACGATCTGCAATGCGTAGTGACAACGGACGCCGGCTCGCGCCGATAGGATCAAGCAAGTAAAGGATGCGTTCCGACGTTACCGGCGCAGCCATCGGAATATCGGCTGGATTCAGATCCGGAAAACTCGCGCGGATGCCTCGCGCAGCCGTCACCACGCCGCTGACACCAGCGGCAATATCGTCGGCGCGTTCGTAGCAGAGCACCTGAAGCGGAAGTCCCGGCGCCACCTTGCTTTCGAACGCAGGATCCGCCGGATTCTCTATCCAGGCGCGGTTGAGCGCAGTCAGAAAGCCGCCCATGGCCGGACCGAAACCGACACAGGCGATATCAGCCTCAATCGATTGGCGCTCGATCTCAGGCGCACCGCTCCCGGATATCTCATCGATTTGGCTCATGCAGGATAGTCCAATGCTTCGGGAATCATCACTTTGCTTACCGTTTCAGCGGCGCGATCCTTCGCAAGACGCGAGCCGCTGAGGCAACTGCATAACTTGTTTTGGAGCTGCAGGAAATCGCTCGCGTCGGCGCATCCAGCACACGGGCCTGCCTTGGGCGGATGGCTCCCGTTCGGCTTCAAAACATCAACTGCCATGGCCGCAATACCCGGCATGGTCTCTTCCAGTTCACCCAGCTCATCGCTGGAGAAACAGCAGCTCGCGCACGCCTGGTCGTTCCACGAAGGATGCTCGTTATAGCCAAACACAAGCTCCGCGCAAATGCGCGAAACCTCGCCCGCAGCGCGGGCGCTCTGTACGTGGCAGAGATCGCTTAGGAATTGGACCGTTCCTGCTAGACCATCGGCGACCGACGGATCAGTTGCTCCTCGCTGTTCCAATTCAAGTACATCGAGAATCTGGTACCGCGAGGCGAGCAGCCAGCACAGCGCATCTGCTAGCGGGAAGGTCACACCCTGGCGCTGTCCGTGATAAAGGTTGTTGCCCGAGGCGTCGGTGGCTTTCTGCAGGTGTTCAAGCGTCCAGAGCCACATTCGCATCGCACTCGCCAGAGTGCAGGCTCCAGTACCGGGATGAGAGGACGCAATTCTGCGCATGTCGGAGGTCCAGGCACGGAACAGCGCGAGAAACACCTCTGACGTCATCGTTACGGTGAGCTGACGACGCTGTACCGCTTCAGGGCCTTCATACGTCGCTTCGAGCTGTGCATCCATCCACTTGCTGGCGAGGAATCCGGGGCAGTCTTCCGTTATGCCGTAACCACCCATCAGGCTGACGGCTTCGCGCATCATGTTCGCGCCGTTTCCGGTGTTCCAGAGCTTGGTTGCGGGACAGAGCACATTCGCCTCTGCGTCCTTCAGGACAAACTGCACAAGAGGCTCCGCGGCAATTTGGTCGCGCCGGATACCCGCTCCCATCTTCAGCAGTTCCATTGCACTCTGCTCACTGTCGCGAAGTGCCTTCACCTCTGCACGCCCCTTTGCGACACCACGCTGAGCCAGGATGGCTGTTTTCTGCTTCTCGATGGGGTCGAGCTCATCGAACAGTCGCGCTGCCGCAAAGCCCAGCGAAGCTGCCGCTTCACCCGTCGCCCATACGTCGATCAGCCTGTGGAGCGCGTCTTCGCGCTGCTGAATGCCTTGCTCGTAGCGCACCGTGCCGGGCCTCGCGCCTTCTGCTCCGCGGAACCGGCCGCGCTGGTACCGAATCACCGGCTCGACGGCCGACAATAGCTTAGCCGCTGTCATCAGCCCCACGGTGACGCGGGTGCGGCGAAAGACGGCTTCGATGACTTCGCCGTGGTTGAAGTTGGGGACGAGCGCTCCGTCTTTGATCGTGTACCCACCAACGATGCGGCTCGCCGGAACCTTGAGGTTGAAAATTGGATCGCCTGTGGACGAGAGCTGATGCACAAGCTTTTTGGTCGGCGTGCCGTGGTCGAAGGTTCCCTCGTCCGTCTCTTCGAGAATGACAACACAACTGCCCTTGATCCGTGGATCGTCCGATGCAACCACCGCAGTGACGAAATTTGCAAATGCAATGTTGGTGATAAAGCGCCCGCGCTTTTCAACCTGCAGCCATGGCTCCTCGCCTTCGCCCCACTCTTCGACCCGCATCTTGCCGCTCAGCATTCCGGTATCGACGCCGACGTAGGGAATTGGCTCTGTCAGCACGAATGCGCCGCGCCATGGCCTACGATCTTCTCCGGGCAGGGGTGGTGCGGATAATGCCTTGTAGTGCCGCGACTGCTCCGGCGTGCCGCGCTCGTGAATCGGAGCAAGTGCAAGAAAGCCTGCAAGACTTGCTGTCGCTGCTCCGCCATCGACCCAGGCTAGCTCGAAAGCGGCCAACGCAAGTGCCAGGTTCTTGGGCCCGGAGATGAAACCGCCTTCGTCGGGCTCCATGAATGCAGCGGTGATCCCCGCGCGATCGAACGCCTCGAGCATCTCGTTCTTCGCTGGAGTCCACTCATGACTATTGCGCTCGCCTGCGGCGACCATATGGGCAACTGTGCCGCGAGCCACTCCGCGAGCCGACTGCAAAAGCATCTGCAGGTCGTAGCGGTCAGCGAAGCGCCACTGTATCTGTCGCACGGGATCGGTAGGAAGAGTGAGCATGTTTGAACTTGAAACTGTTGCAGATGTTGCCATGGAGCACACCTCAATGGGCGGCAACAATTGTCTTGAAAATCATGCACGCTGGCATGTGACTCGCATCACGACTAGCAGCACCCTGTCCCGGTCGTGCAGAACTAGTGCGGTTTGTGACGAAGGATCAGTCTTGAGCCCGATGTTCGCCCCTTTCGAAGCGTGTGAAGTGGCTCGCGTCACAGGAAGAGAGCAACTCAGCTTCCTTGAGTTGATTGCACTTGTGACCACTATCACTGCCGCTGAAGTCACAAAGGGAGTCTTCTCGAAAGTGCAATCCCCGCAAGAGATGTGAATGAAAGCGGTTTAGCCGCTGCGGGGAAGCCATGTGCACGTGAACAGTTGTTCACGCGTTGTGGAGGAAAGATCAAAGCATGACCAGAGCTGCGCGTATCGCTGCTTTCTTCCTGGCAGTCGTGATCGCACCCGCCGTGTGGCTGTCAGACATGTTCCGTACGCTCCGTCATCACCGCGTTGCCACGTTGTGCCTCGTCTTCGCAGCGCTGTGTGTACCGTCTGTCCGGACTGAGGCTCAGTCGGAGTGTCTCGCCTGTCATGCCGACAAGACCATGCAGGATTCGTCGGGCCACAGTATCTCGGTGGATGGAGACAAGTTCAGCGCCAGCATTCACGGCAGCCTGCAGTGCAACAACTGCCACGCCGACATCAAGGAATATCCTCATCCCGATCACATTGCCAAGGTTGATTGCAGGACATGCCACGCCGATGAAGCATCGAAGCTCTCTTCCAGTGTCCACTCGTCATCGAAAGAGCATCCCTGCACGAGTTGTCATGGCAATGCGCATGAGATCTTCCCGAAGACGGACGCACGATCAGCTGTGTATCCACTCAACATTCCCAAGACCTGCGGGCAATGCCACAGTGATGGAGCTATGGCGACGAAGAAGGGACTGCCGAGCGTCTATCCGCACTACATGGATTCGATCCACGGTTTCGCGCTGAGCAAAGAGGGTCTCCTGGTGGCCGCCAATTGTCAGAGCTGCCATGGATCACACGGGATCCTCAGCCATAAAGATCCGAAAAGTCCCACGTTTAAGGCAAATATTCCGAAGACATGCGGCACATGTCACGCCAAAATCAATGACGACTACCAGGCAGGCGCGCACGGCCACGGCATCGCGAAGGGTGATTTGAAAGCGCCGGTCTGCACAGACTGCCATACTGCACATGCGATTCTGCAGCCTACGGAATCTGCATTTCGCATGCAGTCAACCCCGATCTGCGGATCGTGCCATAAGGACAAGCTCTCCACGTATCACGACACGTTCCATTCGCAGCTCGGGCTGCTGGGCGGATATGTTGAGACAGCGAGATGCTGGGACTGCCATGGCGCACACGAAATTTATCCGGCATCGGACCCGCGCTCGCCCATCAACAAGGCAAATCTTGTTGTGACCTGCGGCAAGTGCCACAGAGGCGCGAACAAGAGCTTCGTGCAATACCAGCCGCATGCAAACGCGCACGATCGCAAGCTGAATCCGGCACTTTATTACATCCGGCTCTTCATGAATCTGCTGCTGATCAGCGTCCTTACGTTCTTTGTGGTTCACACCGTCTTGTGGCTGGTTCGTTCTCGATTTGACCAGGTCAAGCGGAACTCGGGAAATGGAGGCAAGAATGCCTGAGCTGGCACAAGTATCGACTGAGACGGAACTGCAAGCGCCGGGAACGGAACGCTTCTTCATTCGTTTCACTCGTCAGCAGCGCTATATGCACGCCGTTCTGTTCACGACCTTCCTGGGACTCGCGGGAACTGGACTACCCCTGCGGTTCAGCGATAGTGTGTGGGCGCGCCGCATGGCGAGCGCTGTGGGAGGCTTTGGCGCAATTCTCTTCTTCCACAAGTTCTGCGCATTGGCACTTAGCGTTGCATTTCTGATTCACGTGAAGGAGATTGTTACTCGCGGGATCTATCGACGCGAGAAGGGGATCTTCTGGGGCGCCACCTCGATGATCGCGAATTGGAAGGATGTGAAAGACCTCTTCGCTCACATGCGGTGGTTCCTGGGGCTTGGGCCTAAGCCGCAATTCGAACGCTATGCCTACTGGGAGAAGTTCGACTATTGGGCAGTGTTCTGGGGAATGATCGTGATCGGGTTCTCCGGCTACGCGATGTGGTTTGCGCCCTTCTTCGCGCGGTTCCTGCCGGGCTGGGCTCTCAACGCCGCATTGGTGATCCATAGCGAAGAAGGCCTGCTGGCGATTCTCTTTATCTTCTCAATTCACTTTGTCAATACGCACCTTCGGCCCGACAGCTTTCCGATGGACATGGTGATCTTTACCGGCGTCGAGAGCGAAAAGGAATTCGAACACAAGCGCCCGCAGGAGTACGTGCGCATGGTACGCGAAGGGAAGCTTGAAGAGCGGCTGGGCGAAGCGCCGGCGACGTGGTTCGTCCGCTTCGCACGCGTTGTTGGGTTTACCGCAATCTTCGTTGGAGTCACGCTACTGATCCTTACCCTGACAGCGTACTTCGATTGAGGAAGGATGCGCGGCGGCGGCAGCATAATGTTCAGCCGCCGCGTGTCGCAGCCAGTTCATCGATTGCCGTGATGCGTTTCCTATCTCGTTGTGATTACTGTCACGGCGTTCCAGGCGGATCAGGCGTTTCCTCGTAAGCGTGAAAGTTTCCAGCAGGATCCTGTTCTGTACGGGTTTGTTCTTTCTGCTGGGCTCGTCCCTCCCCACTCGCGCCCAACATAAGCTGAAAGACGAAGATTGCCTCACTTGCCACGGCGATGCATCGCTGACCAAGGACGTCAACGGCAAACCAGTCTCGCTGTTTGTGGATGGCAAGAAACTCCAGCATTCGATCCACGGCTCCATGAAGCTCTCCTGCGTCGACTGCCACAAGGATGTGAAGAGTCTCGGGCATGAGGCGCCTCCGCAGAAGGTTCTGTGCTCCAGCTGCCATGCCGGCGCCAAGGATGCATACGCACACAGCACTCACGCCAGGCTGACGTCTGCAGGTGGGATCGCCGCTGATTGCCTGGATTGCCACGGCGATGCACATGAGGTGCTTGCCGGCGGTCATCCCGATTCGCCGGTGAATCGCGCACATATTCCATCAACTTGCGGCCGATGCCACGGACAGAAGTTTTTGATGGAATCGAACGGCGTAAGCACGCAGCCTTTCGTCTCGTACCAGGAGAGCGTGCATGGGCGTGCAGTTGAAAGTGGATCGATGAAGGCGGCCGTCTGCACCGATTGCCACAGTGCGCATGCCATCCTTCCCGCAAACGACCCGAAATCACCTATCTACAAATTCAGCGTACCCGCCACCTGCGGTCAGTGCCACACCGATATTCAGAACACCTTCAACGCTAGCATTCATGGGCAGGCGATTGCGCGCGGCAACCTGCTCTCGCCTGTCTGCACCGACTGTCATGGGATTCACTCCATCAAATCGCATAAGGATCCCAACTCGCCGATTGCTGAACAGAATCTCTCGCGGGACACTTGCGCGCGATGCCATGAAGGCGTTCGCCTCTCCAGCGAGTTCGGAGTGCCCGGGAACCGAGTCTCTACATATCTGGACAGCTATCACGGACTGGCCGCGGAGGGCGGCTCCGTGGTTGCAGCGAACTGCTCAAGCTGTCACGGAGTACACAACATTCTGCCATCGAGCGATTCACGTTCGACTATTAATCGCGCTAACCTCGACGCGACCTGCGGCAAGTGCCACAAGGGCGTGACGCAGAGATTCACGCTGACGCCCGTGCATCTTGCAGACGGAGTGCATCCGCGCGACATCGGATCGAAGATTACGCGTGGGGTGCGCATCATCTATACGGTTCTGATTCTCGGCATCATCGGCAGCATGTTCCTTCACAACTTCATCATCTGGCGCAGTAAGGCAATCGCACGCCGCCAGATGCAGAATCCGATGATGCAGCGGATGTCTGTCAATCAGCGTTGGCAGCACCTGGTTCTGCTCACCAGCTTCATTATTCTGGTGCTCACCGGGTTTGCGCTGAAGTTCCCGGATTGGTGGTTCGCCAATCTGCTGGGAATGAGCGAGTCCGTGCGCAGCGTCATTCACAGGATTGCGGGTGTGGTGCTGATCGTCGCCGGTTTCTATCACGTCTTTTATATTGCGATCGCAGATGAAGGACGGCGGATGCTGCGTGACATCGCACCGCTGCCAAAAGACCTTAGGGATGTGTTCCAGGCGATGCGTTATTACCTGGGCCTGGGGGGCGCAAAGCCGAAGTTCGGCCGGTTCGCCTACGGGGAGAAGGCCGAATATTGGGCGCTCGTCTGGGGAACGGCGTTGATGGGCGTCACAGGCGTCATGATGTGGGCGAAGGTCTGGGTGGGCAATCTGCTGGCGCGCTGGTGGGTTGATGTAGCCACCGCGGTTCATTTCTATGAGGCGATCCTGGCAACGCTCGCAATTATCGTGTGGCACTTCTACCAGGTCTTCGGTGACCCCGATATTTATCCGATGAATTGGGCTTGGTTCGATGGCAAGATGCCTGTCGAGCACTACCGGCACGAACACGAACTGGACAAGGAATCGATAACAGACGAGAGTCAAGGGTCGAAGCCCACTGAGCTATAGGCAGGATGTTGGCCGGATCGGTCTACTCATCCTCATTGCTGTGGTTGGGAATCGCCATCATAATGAATGGTCGATTGAACCGAGAATTTGTGGTATTTGCGAAACTCGATCTCGTTTACGTACAGGTGCGAGCCATCTTCGAGCCGGACTTCTGATTCGAAAGGTAGGTTGTAGCTCTTTCCCGCAATCTCCATCGGCCGGTACGCGACTGTGGTGCGCGCCATCTTGATAGGGAACCCAGCCGGCAGGTCAAGGTCTGAGACAATTCTTACCGTCCGCATGTTTTCAGCGTCGATGTAGACCCGGCCAGAGTAAGGCACGAGGATCTGCTGGTCGCCGCGTCGGTACATTACGAGGTTGCCGTGCTCTTTTGGCACTTGGAAACTGAGCACGTGCACTCGACGGCCCTTTATCGAGGAGTCCTGGTTCCAGGAGAATGCCGTATTCGTGCTTGGCTCAAATATATTCTCCAGAGCAGAGCCGAATTCGCCTGCACTTACCGCTCCCGCGAACTCGAGATGGCTCCGACCGGATATGCTCTCTCCGTTCACTGAGATTACTTCGTAGTGTTCACTCTGATTGTAAAAAGTAAGATGTTCCTCGATCGTGTCGTTGCCTCCTGAGGTGATTCCAGAGGGCATGCCGAGAACGCCACGCCCGCTTGTGCTCACCCCTGTCATGCCGGCAGGAAAGCCTGAAGCATCCGTGACCCGCCGATTAGTCGTTTGCGTACAGATGAAATTGGGCAGATTTTTCGTGTACTGCAGGGCGGAGACTCGAATCGATTCCAGCAACTGTGATTGATCAGCAGGCAACTTCTCATCCTGGACACGACTTCCCCCTGTCAACAAGCCCACAAGCAATGCCGCGGCGATGCCCAACCAGCTCACTGCAAATACCTCCCAGACATCCAATTCTAGTTCCGTGCGGGAGTGCGAGAACTGCCGATTTTCTTTCCTCTCCGTCGCATCCTGCATCTCACAGTGTTATGGCAGATGACGGGGCACCGTTGCCGGTAACATCCTCAGACGAGCCGACCTGGGCCCCTGAGGCGTACGAGTGTTACCAGGGCGTTCTTAATGGACTGACCGCGGCGCAAGTGCCATTCGCAGTCAGTGGCGGATTTGCGTTCCATCACCACACCGGGATCTGGCGCACCACCAAGGATCTCGATCTGGTTCTGCCTCCAGTTGCGGTTCCTCGCGCATTCGAAGTGCTGGTTGCCGAAGGCTTCGAAACCTATGTGCAGGATCCTGTCTGGCTCGCCAAGGCGCGTCGCGGCGAATACTTCGTCGATCTGATCACTGGTGTCGGCAACGCAACGCTAACGGTCGAACAGTCCTGGATCGACCGTGCTCAGGAAGATCAGGTTTTAGGAATGAGCTGCAAGGTTTTGCCGGCCGAAGAAATGATCGCATCCAAGCTGTTTGTCACGCGGCGCGAGCGCTTTGACGGTGCCGACATTGCGCATCTCCTTAGAGCTTGCGCGGTAAGCCTCGACTGGGATCGGCTGCGCAAATTGACGCAGCCGCACTGGCATGTGCTCTACTGGCACCTCGTGCTGTTCGCGTACATCTATCCAGCATCCGCCAGCGATGTTCCGGCAGGAGTATGGCGTGAGCTCACCGAGCGCTTCAATCAGTCGGTCGCTGCGCCCACGACGAACGATTCGTTCCGCGGAACGCTGATCGATCCTAAGATGTTCGCGATCGATGTAAACGAGTGGGGCGAACACGATGTGTATCGCAAACTCTGGGAGAATTATCCGCATCCACTTGAGGAGATCAACACGACCAGGAGCAGGGAATGAGGCTGGCAGCAGTAGCCGACATCCATCTCAAGGCTGAGAACCAGGAACGCGATATTGAGCATTTCTCAGCCGTGAATGACCTGGCCGATGCTCTCGTGATCGCCGGCGACCTTACCAATCATGGCAACCCTGAAGAGATGAAAGTCGTGCTCGGTGTGCTGGAGCACATTCACATCCCTGTAATCGCCGTACTCGGAAATCATGACCACGAAAGCGGCCATCAGGATGAGATCGCAGGCATGCTGCGCGTCGCCGGTGTTCACCTGCTGGACGGCCACTGCTTCGAAGTGGATGGAATCGGCTTTGCAGGAACCAAGGGATTCTGCGGTGGCTTCGCCCCGTACGAACTGATGCCGTTCGGAGAGCAGGGAATCAAGACCTTTGTCGAAGTCGCAGAACGCGAAGCCATCAAGCTCGATTACGGGCTCGCGCAGACCAATGCTCAGAAGAAGATCAGCATCACGCATTACTCGCCGATCAAGGAGACAATTGTCGGCGAGCCTGAACCGATCTTTCCTTTTCTGGGAAGCTCCAGACTCCAGCGCGCTCTCGAGACGCATCGGCCCGTTCTGGCGCTCCACGGGCATGCGCACAAAGGTACCTTCTCAGCCGAAACGAAGTCGGGCATTCGCGTCTGCAACGTTGCTCTTCCCATACTGCGCCAGCGAGGAGAAGAGCATCCGTTCGCGCTGTTTCAGCTCTAGCTGTCTGCTTTGCAATTGTGATGGGCGAGCTCAGTCGTGTGATGGCGCCGGTACCTGAAAGTCGATCCCGCTCGTACGATTCGCCTGCTGAGTGGCTGCGATGTCGATCTGTTCGAGTGGAATTTCCTCGAAATGCTCGCTGTCCAGATTAGTCAATGACGACGAATTGACCATATAGTTCTGGATCTTTTCCGGAGCTCGGTTGCCTTTAAATATTACGGTGAGCGGCTTGGAACTCAATGGTGTCGGAGATGAGGCGGTGAAGTGGTATTCCTGGCGCTGCGGTGCAGTGGGAGCGCTAGTCGAACCGGGTTGCGTATTCTCCGGCTGCTGCGAGTAGGGAACGTCTTCGTATCTGGGATTGGGTGCTTCTGACCCATACCCATATTCAGGACCTTGGTCGGGTGGAACGTTGCCGCCTGCGCCCTGCTCATCTTGGGAATAATCGGTTGCGCCCCAGTCGTAGAAGTCCGGATCAACCGCATAGGGGTAGACATACCCTGGAACATACGCGTATCTGCCCCAGCCGCTGCGATAGCGCCGATCATGGTCATGACGGCGATAGTGTCCCCGATGGGGATTACGGCCCGGATATCCCGGCCTGTGAGAGTAAGCTCCACGTGAATAGCCATACTCATGAGAAAGGAGAGGTGATCCAGCGCGAACGGGCGGTTCGAGTCTGCCGGGCATGGGGAACCTGCCCGGAGGCGAGAAGCTTGAAGGGCTCTGAATTCCGTACAGACCGGAGTAGTTCGGAGCTCTCATCTGTCCCGCGAATCTGCCGCTGCCTGTTGGTCTGCCGTGGCCCATACCACCAAAGTGACCAGAACCACCACCGATGTGACCAGAGCCCCCGCCGTGGCCTCCCTGGTGCTGCGACCACGCTGGAAGAGCCAATGCGACAGCCATCGCCAATGCAGCCCCGAACCTCATATTCTTATTCTACCGCCGATTCAGTTTGCCTGAATTTTGGACGGTCTCGGGTTTCTGGAGATTCGTTGCTTCATCCGGCCCCAGATCGGTGTGCGGCTCACTGCTGGTGTCGCCTGGCAATCTGGTCTTCAGCGGCTCCGACCGCTCCTCGAGCGCGCGACCTGACAGTGGATCGAAATTATCCTCTTCCATCCGGCGCTGGTCCACGTCTACCGGTTCGGCCTCTGCGGCAATCTGCGCTTCGGGAGTTGCGTATCCTGGGGTGGCAACCGCGTAATATTCCGGATCGGACTCCAGGGTGACGCCCTCCAGAGGATTGGTTTCGCGACTTTGCTCTTCTGCTTCTCGGTTGCGGCGGACGTCATCGGAACGCATCTTCTTCTGCAGCTCTTCGTTCATGCTCTCAACCTCTCGTGATCGGAAGCGCACTGACGGAATTGAGTTGCCTGAAGGACTCCCTGAGCGATGCCAGTCCTTGCGATCTATCCCGTTCTTCGAGAAGTGCTTATACGCGCCAATCATCCGCGCGCCAGTTGCGTATCCGTTCCTTGATCTGCTTGCGGTCCAGGTCGTGCTCGAGTGCCTGGTTTGCCAATTCGACCACTTCGTCATCGGCTGCGAACCGGAGTGCGATAAGCTGGTTTTCATTCAGACGATACAGCTGCGTATGCCACTCCAGCGGTGCCAGCGCCTGCAGCCGGAGCCGCTCTTCAAGCCGGATCACGCGGTCCTGCACCTTCAGCGGATAAGTGCGCAGTTTGAGCAGGGGAATGATCGCAACTAGCGAGAGGACCAGGTACCATCCGGAAGATAAGCTTGGCTGCCGATAAAGATGAAATCCCGCATAGATCAGGTTCAGTAGGTAAATCCCGAAAAGCAAGAAGTGGTATGCAGGATCAAAACGGGCGTGATTCTTGAGATTCTGATTCTCGTTCATGCATGGCCATCGGTTCTTTCAGGCCGGAATTGGCCCCAGCAGCGGCAGGGAAATCTGTGCCTGCATCTGTAGCAGCGACGCTGTGGGCCTGTTCACTGGCGTTGAGCGGATTCTCATTCGGCTCGCCCGAGACTGTCAACTCCGCCAGGTCATCGGGCAACAGCTTCTTCGGATCCTTGGGGATCAGATGATAGCGCCCGTGCATCACGTAATCCACAAAGAGGCCGCCGGCTACGTAAGGATTGAGGATCGCGATTGGTACCGCATACCCGCTAGTGATTAGAGATTCCGAAATGCTCTTATTTGTCCGGCTGATCCGGCGGTATCCCGGAATCTGCGGAATCTCGTACACCTCAAGATGCAACTCGGGATGCTTCTTCGCATATCGCACGAGCTTGTAGGTGATCTGCTTCGGAGTTGTCATTCCAGCATCAGGGAAAAAGCTGCGGCGAAATTTGCGCGGGAAGTACAGATTCATCACCTTGCGGGAGAAGTCAGCGCAGTTGTTGTAGAAGAGCTCGAAGTGTGAGCGATTCTTGTCCTTGTTCATGCGCTCGATCAAGGCATCATCCTGTGCTTCTGTGGTGTCGAACCGGAACGCATACATTCGCCGCTCATAGGTAACCCCGACTAGTTGCGTCCAACCACCGTGCCAAAAATCTCCCTTGCGCACGTCTTGCCCCAGACCGAGCAGATGCGCCTCATGATATTGATTGCGTAGTCGGTGAACTGTTTCGCGGTTTACCCGTTCCGGAACTCCGGGGAGATCCTCGACAGAGTACAGATAAGGAACTAGCGGAATCACCACCCAGTCGTGGTGCGCTACATCGCTGTAACGCGAAATCACCGATCCCATCTCGCCGGGCTCGCAGCGACGCAGCTTTGTAGGGCTCGCTGCACAGATGCGCGCGAAATAGATAGCAGTGTGACCCGTAGGATTGAGCGTGCCGAAGAACCCATAAGGCTCCTCGAGGAGCAACGCGGCCTGTCCTTTGGATCGCTGCGTGCTGACAAGGACGAACGCGAGCACACTTAGAATCAACGCGATTCTGCGAGGGGTGCGCATTATCGAGTAAGTCAACTCCCTGGCATCGAATTCTTAGTCAAGTATCGCGAAAACGACGGAAAAATAAAGAGAATTGTGTCAGATTGTGATTCCGTCCCAATCGCGGGTAATAAGCATCGAAGCATCCGAATTCCAACAGTTTCAAACGGACGAAACCTAACACGGTTCTGTTACCTGGATAGACACCAACAGACCGAGAATGTTGCGCTTAAATGTGTGATTCAGCTCCTTTTCAAATGGCAGCTTCGGCAGCCTCTCTGATAACGTTCTTCTTTCCGGAAAAGCGAACGCAAATGCGTTCCTAGACCTCGGGATTCCTGTTTCAAGTGAGGCATTCGTGCGCATTCCGATCATGTCGTCCATTGTCATTGCCTGTTCCACAATTCTCTCCGCGCAAGTTACTCTGCCGAAAATCATCTCCAGCCACATGGTCATGCAGCGGGATCTTCCCGTTCACGTCTGGGGGATGGCGGCTCCGGGGCAAAGCGTCACCGTTGCGTTCAGAGGGGAATCGCGCAGCGTGAGTGCCGATCCGCTGGGCCATTGGAGTGCCTACCTCAAACCGGCGGGTGCCGGCGGTCCATTTACGCTGACAATCACGCCAGGCCCGGCTCCGAATCAATCGTCAAGCGAACCAGCAATCACGCTCGATGACATTATGGTCGGCGATGTGTGGGTAGCCTCCGGGCAATCGAACATGGAGTTCCCTCTAAGCCGAGCCGACACTGCCGCACAGGACCTGCCGAGTGCTACGAATCCTCTAATTCGTCTGCTAATGATCCCTAAGCGGGCGGCGGATTATGCGATGCCGGACGTCGAAACCGATGGCTGGACCCGCTCGAACCCGGATACAGCAAAGGAATTTTCTGCGGTTGCATGGTATTTCGCCCGGGAAATCGCGGCACGCCAACACGTGACCATCGGCCTCATTGATGCCACATGGGGCGGAACCGTTGGTGAATCCTGGGTTCGTCTGACTGCACTGGGAGAAGACGCCTCTCTCGGTCCGATCTTTGTTGTACGCGGGAAAATGACGGATAAAGCTGCCGATGCGGTCGCCGAGGAGCGCTATGAGAAGCAGCAGCAGGATGAGGCCAAAGCAGCCGGCAAGCCGATTCCGCAGTTTCCCTGGCATCCCCCATTGAATAGCTGGGGACCGGGCCTTCTCTGGAATGGCATGATCGCGCCACTGACACCCCTTCCAATTCGCGGTGTCCTCTGGTACCAAGGCGAAAGCAATAGCGCGCTTGCCCGTGTGCACTCCTACGATCGTGTGATGCGCACCCTGATCGAGGATTGGCGGAGGCAATGGGCGGTGGGAGATTTTCCGTTTCTATATGTGCAGATCTCGAATTTCAAATCGACTCCGTTGGAGGACTGGGCTGAGCTACGCGAGCAACAGGTGCGCACTCTTCAAATGCGCAACACTGCCATGGCGGTGACCATCGACATCGGGAATCCCGATGACGTTCACCCCACCGATAAGCTTGATGTCGGGCTGCGTCTGGCGCGAGCCGCGCGAGCGCTGAATTATGGCGAGGATATCGAATACTCCGGTCCGATTTTTCGGCAGGCTACACCCGAATCCGGATCGATCCGCGTTTGGTTTGATCATGCCAAGGGGCTGAATGCCAAAGGTGGCACAATCACGGGTTTTGAGGTTGCAGCCCAAGACGGCAAATACATGGCTGCGACTGCGACCATCGACAGCTCGACCGTTATCGCATCGAGCCCGGACGTGCCCGCGCCGGTCTATGTCCGCTATGGCTGGGCAAACAGCCCGCAGTGCAACTTGTTTAACGGGGATGGACTCCCGGCCTCTCCATTCACATCCGAGCGATAGCAGGTATCTGATACCCAGCGCTCGTAACGCTGCTTAGGCTTCGAGTTATTTCGGATTTCGAATTGTGTAAGCAGGCACGGGTCGACTTCGTGCATCTAAACCGTCGGTGCGTGGTCGGGAACGATCACGTCAGCGGAGGAATATACATGAGTGTCGCAACAGCTGAAGAACTATTCGTAGACGAACTGAAAGATATCTATTCGGCAGAAAAGCAGGCGGTCAAGGCTTTTCCCAGGCTTGCCAAAGCGGTGCATTCTGAAGATCTGAAGCAGGCCATGCAAGATCATCTGGAACAAACAAAGGGTCAGATCGAACGCCTTGATCGGATCTTCGAAATACTCGAGAAGCGCTCTGCGGGCAAGACGTGCGAAGGGATGAAGGGGCTGGTTGAAGAGGCTCAATCGCAACTCGAGGAAATTGAAAAGGGACCTGTGCTCGATTGCGCAATGATCGGTGCGCTCCAGCGCATCGAGCATTATGAGATCGCAGCCTATGGTACCGCCGCAACACTGGCCGAAGCCATGGGCCAGGATGAGGTCAAGGAACTGCTGGGCGAAACCCTCGAAGAAGAGAAAGAGACTGACGAGCGGTTGACCCAGGTTGCGCAGTCCGTGAACTCCGAAGCTCTGAGCGAAAGTGGCGAAGAGGAAGGTTCGGAGGACGACGAGAATGAGAGCAGCAGCAACGGGTCCCGTGGCAAGTCATCCTCGCGTGGCTCGTCGCCGAAGAAGAGCTCGTCCGGGTCCAGCGCGTCCCGCTCCGGAAAGGGCAGGCGCTAACCGGCAGATCGCGAACGCACCTCGCCCAATGGGCCGTGCGTTCGCGACAAGTTACCGCAACTACTGTATTGTTTCGAACCGTTCCCAAAGATAATTGCAGCTGGGGCAGTTCTCTGACTCGGTCTCATGGGCCGCATATCCGCACAGTGCGCATACGAAGAAGCTGTGAGGCGTATAAGCCCAACCGTTTTTGTCTGCGCCAACACGTGGAATCAGCTGCCAGAGCAGTCGAACATGAGACTTGTCAGCTTCTAGAGCCCAGTGGAACGTTCGGATTGCCGTCGAATCAACCAGGGGAACGGCTGCGGTCAAGAAAGTTGGGTAGAGATAGTCGACCTCGAACCTCTGATCAACGAGCGCCGAGCGGAGATTCTCCAATGAGCCCTCAATGTGCGGAATCGGGATTTGGACGCCTGCCGGACCACTCATCCGCCGCAGAACGCGCGCGTGATTGGTTGCGTGGATCTGCTCTGCCCGACCGAGCGCTCGGAAAACACTTGCAATCCCGTGGAAGCCTTCTTCATCCGCTCTTTCTGCGAAGGCTCGGTACGTTGAGTAGATCTTCGTCTCCTCGCCGAATGCCGTTTCGAGATGTCTGATTACCCTGAGGTCTTCGATACCGATTGCCCGAGCCAGAACCGGATCTGCAGCCATCGCCCCGCTCCCGAGTCGATTGGATGCAGAGCGAGTGCCGCGCTGATGCCCGCACAAACAACATAGGCGCAACTGATCGGACTATCGAATGACCTCGAAACGATCCCAGACGAAGTTGCACGCCGGACAGTTGTCTGCTTCCTGAGTCTTCGCCGTATAGCCACACAGTGTGCAGACGTAGAAATCGAGCTGCTCTTTGGTCCACCCAGAACCCGCCTCCGTTGTGGCCACAGCTTCCTCGTACAACCGGGCATGGGTCTTTTCAGACTCAATTGCCCACAGGAACGAGCGCGCCGCATGAGTGTCGAGCTGTGAGTTGGCGTGCACCAGGAACTCGGGGTACAGAGAGTCGATCTCATGTTGCTCGCCCCCCAGAGCGGCCTTGAGGTTCTCAAGAGTGGACTTGACCCGATATGGCCGTATCTCTGCTTCGATCGAGCCGCCCATATGGCGGATGACACGGGCGTGGTTGCCGGCATGGATCTGCTCGGCTCGCGCGGCCGCACGGAACAGGCTGGCGGCTCCCAGAAGGCCCTCGGATTCGGCTTTAGCAGCGAAGGCCTTATATCGGGCGTGGGCGTTGATCTCGCCCTCATATGCGGCTAGTAAATTGCTGACTGCATTCTCGTTCTCAGTAGCAACCATAGTTCTCTCTACTTTCTTTAACTGAACTATGGTCCAAGTGTAGGGATGTACCTCGGTTTGCTCCGTGATTCTAATCACACCCCTGGTCACATTCCGAGCACGATCAAGTAACTCTAATCACCTGACGGTTCTGCTCAGGGTGTAACAGGCTCCTGCTCAATTGAACAGATCGCCCAGGACGGACCCTCCCCAGGTTGCCCCGAGCCCCGCTGCGAAACTGCCAATCGCGTACAGCGCGGCGATGCCGAACGCTCCCTCCCGGAATTCAACAAGCGTCTCCCATTCGTAGGTCGAAAACGTGCTGTATGCCCCGATGAAGCCGACCGGGATGAGAAAGCGCCAGGCTGGGCTAATGTCCGTGTGGCGGCCAAGGTAGGTCATTGTGAAGCCGATGATCGCACAAGCCGTAATGTTCACGATCAGCGTGCCGTAAGGGAAGCGAATACCCAGGCGGTTTGCAACCCACGAACCGACCCCGTAACGCGCAATTGAACCGAGCGCCCCACCCAGCGCGATGAGGAGATATTTCTGCAATGTCTCGTCCTCCTTGCAGACGGCAAGAACCGACGAACAATACATCAGCTCGCAGAATTCTCGTCATTGCCTGAATTTGCAGGGATCGCGCCGGGGTATGACTCCGCGACAGGATCGCCTGTCAGGAGTCATCATCTGTCCGGCCACTCGGTGGGACAGCGGTTAACAGGGATGTTACCCTGCGCGGTGAACTCCATCACCGCTACCACTGCTTCTATTACAAGGCTGCGCCAGGCCAGTGTCAAGTAACCCAGGTCAACTCACCTGTCCGTGCACGAGTAGCACGGGTCGACAGACGCTTGGATCAACGGTGTATCGGCAAGCCGCGCACCCTGCACCATGAACCGCACCGAAGGCATATTCACGTAGGTTGGTGTGCGAACATGCACGCGGCTCGGATTGCGTGCTCCCTCTTTCCAGGAGACGGAATACATCACTTCGCCGCGCGGAGCCTCCACGCGTGCGGTTGCGGTGGGAGCGGTCAGCTTGAGGAAGTTGAACTTCCCGTCCCCGCATACCACTTCACCCGGAGGCAGCTTGGCCAGCGCCTGGCGCAGAATCCTGCAGCTCTCGATGATTTCGAGGGCGCGAACCAGGAGGCGAGCCCGAACATCGCCGTCTTTCACTACCGGTACGTCAAATTCCATTTCCTCATATGCCGCATATGGCGCTTGCTTTCGAAGGTCCTGTGCAACTCCCGAAGCTCTTGCCACCGGTCCAACCACCCCGAGTGAAATCGCCTTTTCGTGTGTCAGCACACCGACTGCTGCGCATCGCGAAGTAGCTGTTTTGCTGGTAGTGAATATGGGAATGATGGTCTTTCGCATCTCTCGTTCCAGCGCTTCAACCATGGCGAGAATCGATTGCGGATCTTCGATATCCCGGTTCACGCCGCCTACGCGGTTCATGGAGTAGTTGACCCGGTTGCCGGAGATTGCCTGGAGCACGTCCATTACCTTTTCACGAATTTCGAAGCAGGTCATGAACATGGTCTTGAATCCCATGAGCTTGGCAGCGATGCCCGCCCACAATACGTGCGAATGCAGCCTCTCGAGCTCCCCCATCACCACGCGGATGTACTGCGCCCTGGGTGGCGGCGTGAAGCCCGTCAGCTTCTCCATTGCCTGGCACAGCGTGAGCGTGTGGATGAAGGAGCAGATACCGCATACGCGCTCCATCAGCGCGATGACTTGGATGTAGTTGCGCGTCTCGGCCAGATGCTCGATGCCGCGGAAGTTGAACCCGATTTCCAACTTCGCATCTCTGACGGTTTCACCCTCGCAGATCATGCTCAGCTTGTACGGCTCTTCCAGGCCGGGATGATAAGGACCCATGGGGATCTCATAGCTCATTGCACGACCTCCTTCTGCAGATTCACGCCGCATACGCCGCCTTCGCGCAGCAGCAGCGGCTCGTATCCGCGTCCTCTGAAATCGATTCGGTACTCTTCGTGAACCTCGCGCTCGATCCAGTCCGCTGCTTCGCAGAGGTCGTAGATGCTCTCCATCGTGTTTCCCGCAATCGGAAAATCGAAACCAAGAAGGTTGCCCATCAGATCCCAGTGATACTCAAGACGAAAGCCGCCGTTGGCCGCCAATTCGTAGGTAGTGATGGTGATGAATCGCGCTCCCACGGCATTCATGGCGCGTGCGACGTCGCGCACAATCAGGCCGGAACCGCAATACCAGAGGGCCCCGCCTCTTTCTGTGTAGGCGGCACGTTCCGAATCGATCAAAGCGTCGGGGATGATTTCAGTGCTGCTCATTGCGGGCCTCCAGGGCATGATCGATCACGGGAGCTGGCGTTTTCGCCACCGCCGTCGCTGCAGATTTGGGCGCAGGCGCTTTGCGCTTCACGATGTAGGTTTTCTTCAGTTCGCCCTGTTGACAGTAGATTGGCGGGCAGGCAGAGTCCTGGCTGAGAGCGTGCTTGGTTCGTCCCTCTTTCAGCGCATGTTCAGCACATCCCTCGACGCAGCGGCCGCAAAAGGTGCATTGGCCCGGATCGTATCCCCAGGTAAACTCGCCCTTGCCGGCTTGATAGGTAATGGCGCGCGAGGTGCAGCGGAATTTGCAGATGGCGCAGCCGGTGCAGAGTTCTGGGTCGAACTGCACTAGACCGCGAAAGCGCTGAGTGACCTCTGGGCGCGCGGGGAAGAGCAGGGTTCGCGAGCCGCCCCAGAAGTTCTTCCACAGCATGGTCAGGATACTCATGATCTAAGCCTCATGAAGAGCGCGGAGGAGACCGCTAGAACCGCGAAGATGATGGTGCATTGCCAATAGAAGCGAACCGTGGTGTCGATCGCCAACCGGGCCGTGGCCGCTGCGAGAGCGGACAGCAGCAGCACAATGCCGAAAGAGAGTGCCACGAACACCAGTACCGAGACTCCCCAGAAGGCCAGCTGCGGGGCAATCAGCGTAGCGACGAGCCCAGTGGCTGCGACCCACTCCAGTCCGTGAGCAAGCTCCCACATGGCCAGTTCCGGTCCCGCAAATTCAACCATGGGTCCCGAGTAAATCTCCTGTTCGGCATTCGGCAGCGAGAACGGATTGAGGTGCAGCTTGGCCGGCAGGCAGATCAGGATGGCCAAAATTCCAACCCAGCGCAGTGGTGTGGCCGACGCTTGTGCAAGCGCCTCCAGCCGGAACGTATGCTGTGATGCCGCGACAGAAATGATCGCGAGCAGAAAGACGACGTTATAGGAAAGGCTGAGCACAGCCTCACGTGCCGAACCAATCTCGCCGAAGATCGAGCGCGATGTGAATCCGGCCGCGATCATGCAGATCGAGGGGACTTCAAGCAGCGCGAGCAGGAGGATCAAGTCGCCCTGAAAGCCACCGGAGGAGGGAAGCACAGGCAACAGGCCAACTGCGCCGGCAGCGGTCGAGACTGCGATCAGTGGCCAGGCGCGCATCAGCCCGCCGGCAATACCTTCGCGTTGCGGCGTATCCTTTCCCAGGAGTTTGATGAAGTCGTAGAACGGTTGCATGAAGGGTGGCCCGATACGGCCCTGCATCATCGCGACAGACTTGCGCTCAACCCAGAGAAAGAACCACGCTGCCGGAACAGCAAAAAGAATCCCAGGAAAAATCAGCAGGCGTGCGAGAGCGGTGAGAAGACTCATGCCTGCACCTCGACTGGTGTCTCAGCGAGAGCTGCTTGTGCGACTCTGTTTCCGCGTTCCGCCAGAATCTCCGCTGCCTTGGCAACGCCCTGAATGATGGCATCGGGACGCGGTGGGCATCCGGGGACGAACACGTCCACCGGAATATGCTTGTTCAAGGGACCGTCAAGCGTACGGCTGTCAATGAACACATTCGTCGTCGCCGGGCACGAGCCGATTGCAACCACCGCTTTCGGTCCGCACACTTGTCCGTAGACGGTTTTGATCGCACACACGGCGTTCTTTGTTACTGGGCCAGTCACGCAGAGAATGTCCGCATGCCGCGGGCTTCCCTCGAGACGTACACCCAACTGCTCGGCGTCATAACGGGGCGTAAGCGCGGCAACGATCTCGATGTCACAACCATTGCAGCTTCCGGAGTTCAGGTGGAAGAGCCATGGACTGCGTCTCCGGCAATAGCACATCAATCGGTTCCAGAGGTTCATAAGCGCCCCCATTGCAGCAGATCCAGAACATTGGGCCAGATCCCCGCGATCAGCAGAATCGCAACTAGCACCACGATCGCGCCGCGAAGGGCCACGGGCTCTCGCGATTCCTGATCAGCAACCGGATCGGCGGCCTGGGGCGGTCCCCACCAGTTGCGTGTCAGCGCTAGTACATATGCGATCAGCGCGAGGATGGACGACACTACAAATATTCCCAGCAGAAATGGCGAAACCTCCAACGCTGACTGGTAAAGCCTCCAGCGACCAAGGAATCCAATCGTCGGCGGAACTCCCAACATCGCCAGCATTCCGAAGAGGAAGCCGAAAGCGCTCACCGGATATTTGCCGGCCAACGCCGCCGCTGCACCCTCGAGTGCTCCATCCGCTTCGGGCGTGCTCAAGCAGGCAAACAGCAGCGTCTTTGCGAGTGCGTGGGTGCACGCGGCCAACATGGCGCCGGACGTGCCGAGTTCTGTCGCGCAGGTCAGGCCAAGCAGCAGGAACCCCCCATCCTCAATTGTCGATAGTACGAGCAGACGCTTCAGGCTCCTCTGCGAGAGCATCAACAGCGCTGCAATCAAGGAGGTTGCTGCCGCGATGCCGAGAATCAGCCCAGACGGTGTCAGCAGGGTCGGATTCATTTGCGACGCCATCCAGAATTCGCCGAAGGCGGCCATGTCGACGACAGCGATCACCAGACCCAGCACCAACACTGGCACTTCATCGGCGATCGACAACAACCAGAACAGCAGCGGGACGGCCGCCAGCTTGACCAAGATGCCGGTGAGCAGCAGCGCGCGGCCCCAGGCTAGGTTCGGCGTGTTGGTGAGAAATTCGCTGGCAACAACGGAGAAACCCGACAGCAGTACGACGCTCAAATAGGTCAGCTTCCCTGACGTGGATCGCGCGGTGAGCCAGACGCGCACCACGGTCATCAATGCGGCCAGTTCGAGCAGCCCAATGCGCAGCCATGGATTCGATACCGCCAAGCCGCCCGCCGAGAGCGCGCCCACTACCGGCATCCAAAGCCACAGAGCAGGTCCATGCGCAGCCACCTTCTTCAGCGCCGCGAAAAACAGACCTGCGGCGGCAAGGCCGATTGCGACAACCAGCAGCAGTGGTGCGCGGTGCACCTCAACACCCTCATGCCCGGTCATCGCCGTGCTCGGCCAAACCCACGTTAGAAGCGCAAAGAGAGCTGGCGCCATGATCAACATCAGAATGAGCGCCCATCGCTCCAGCCAGCCAACCACGAATCCAAGGCCTCGTGACGTCGCTTCGATCCCGGCCCACAATCCAAGGTATCCGCGATCCACATTCGTCCAGCGGAAGAACGAACGCCAGTTTTGCAGAAAAATTTCGGAGAAGTCGCCCGCGGTCAGTCGCGCTTGGCTCGAAAGCGGCTCGCCACCTGTAAACACGCCGCCGCCAGCCCCCGCCAGAGCCGCACCGCCGCCGGCGGTTGCTGCCACAGGATGCGCTACGTACGCGAGGACATAAATGGCGCCTCCCACCAAGACGCTAACCAACGCAAGCACCAGCCCACCCATCGTTGAGAAGCTGCCCGCGTCTGTCGAGAGCCCGAGCCACGTGACGTGTACTCCAGCGCCAAGGGTCAGTGTGCGCACAATCGGATTCAGCAGGTAATTGACCGCGAGCTGCGGCGCAACGCCGAGAATAATGCTTCCACCGGCCAGTAGCCCCATTCCCCATACCATCGAAGCGGGGGGGTCGTGCGCGTCGGCCGTATTCTCGGTTGGAGGACCAAGGAATACCGCGCTTGTCGCCTTCACGCCGATGAATACGGTACCCAGACTTGCGGCCCAGGCGATCATTGCCGGAACTGCCCAGCCCGACTCCAGTGCAGCCGCATAAAGCATCCACTTGCTCGCGAACCCGCTCATGAGCGGAATACCCATCATGCTGCCCACGCCGATTAGCCAACTGAGGGTTGTCCGCGGCATCCGCTGCGCAAGTCCTCCGAGCTGATTCATGTCGCGCGTGCCCGCCGCATGCTGTACCGAACCAGCCGTGAGGAACAATCCACCTTTGAAGAAGCCGTGATTCAGGCAGTGCAGAAGGGCGGCGGTAATCGCCAGGGGAGTGCCGATACCAATGCCCATCATCATGTAGCCGATCTGGCTCACGGTGGAGTAGGCAAGCATGCGCTTCAAGTCACTTTGGACCATGGCGTACATCACGCCTACAGCCATCGTGACGGTGCCAATCCAGACGACCGTTGTGCCCCATGCCGCCGGCCACGCGCCGAAGCTGTGCATGCGCGCTGCAAGGTAAACTCCGGCTTTTACATAACAAGCCGCGTGCAGCAAAGCACTGACCGGGGTAGGAGCTGCCATAGCCTCCGGAATCCAGGTATGCAGCGGGACCTGTACCGACTTCGCAACCAGCGCTACCAGCATCAACACAAACACTCCGCTGGTAAATGCCTGCGCAACCTTCGGATCAGTCCACAGCGCGCTGCCGGTGCGGTGATAGATCATCAGGATCGCAGCCAGCAGCCCATAGCCCGCGATGTGGGTCATGAGCAGGACCTTGCGGGCGCCGTTCACAGCTTCCTGGTTCGTGTACCAGAAGCCGACCAGCGAGAACGAGCAAAGCCCGACCAGTTCCCAGCAGCCATAGAGCGCAAAGAGGTTTGCGCAGTACACTAGCCCAACGAATCCGGCGATAAAGACCAGCATCGTTGCATAGAAGCGAGTGGCGGACTTGTCATGCGCCATATAGCCGACTGAGTAGAGCAGAACGAAACCGCCAATGCCGGTGCCCATCAATGCGAACAACACGCTCAATGCGTCCACATGAATCGCGATCATTGCAGGCAAATTCCATTCACGAACCGCGAAGTCGATCGCCTGACCGCCATAGACATATGGCGCCGTTGCGATTACAGCGAGCAAAGAGGGAAGACAGAAAAGAATGGCGAGGATCCCCTTTGCTTTTGCGGAGCAGAAGCGCGCTACCAGAAGCTGAAAAATGGCACCTAACAGCAACGAGCACGGCGCAACCAGAATCAGGGTTACGGCTGTCATGCTTCGAATGGTAGGCGGGGATATATCCGTTTGATGTGATGGGCTTCACATGGCAGCTCTCATCGAAAACCCTGCTCTTTTGCATACCGCAATGCGGTAGTAGATTCAGAAAACAAGAATCTGCAATGATTTACATACCGCCTATCTGTCGTGTGCGGAAACAAAATTTCGCCCCCGTTGAAGGATCAAATCCGCCGTAACTCGGAGCAGTTCAGCTGTGATCGTTCGCGATCGTCTCGATTACACTTCTCCGCCGATGCCCCGAGATTCATAGCCAGGCAGCTTTCCCGCTCTTCGGGATTCTTTGGTCCGATCATGGCTGGCTCATGGATCGCAATAACACGAAACTGAACGCATTCGCTGTTTGCAACTGACGTCGACAGATCGTGTTTTGAAGTCGGAGATCCTAAAGGGGCCAGGGCGAAAGTCCGAGAGCGAGGCAGACTTTGCGAGGGGAATGTCGAGCGAATCCGTTCGAAAAGAGTCGTTCTCGCGCGTCTGCACCGTCAACACCGTGTATTTCTAGACTTCGCTCGAAGCGGGACTTGCGGAGATCTTCCGAATGCTTTCGCCCAGAGAACTTGTGGTCGTCGGCGTTCTCCCCGAGATTCAGATGGAGCGGATGGGAATGCCAGCCGATATTTTCAGCACCCGCACCGAGAACGAGATCATCTCAGTGCTGCAGCAAGACGTCTTCAAGGATGCTCAAATCGCACGACCAACACCTGAGGCTGCCTGGGCTGCCGGTATGCCACGCGCTACACTCGCCACATTTCAAGACGCGCCAACCCACCTGGCTTCAATCTTCGGGGGATGCAACAACGTCTGCAGCACCACGCAGTACTGCTCAGTCTTCTCCTGCAACAAGCGTAGCTGCTCAGCCGTTGCCACCGGAGCGTCAATCTCGAACGTCATCCGCATCTCGCCGAAGCCGACCGGAACTTCCTTCGAAATTCCCAAAGTTCCGCTCAGGTCCATGTCGCCCTCGACTGTCACAGCGATATGCTGCGTTTCGATTCCCATAGCTGTCGCCACAAGCTGGCATGTGAGCTGAGCGCATGCAGCCAGGGCGCCCAGCAGCAGATCGCCTGAGCATGCCGCCGTCCCTGATCCACCAACGCCGCTGTGCGCTTCAGCCTGGTAAATGGCTCGCCCGATATCCACAGAACACGATAGCGGCGTATTCGTCTCGCCTCCTTTGGCGGTAAGTGTGATGCGCGAGCACTTCGGATCTTCTCGATAGTGCTCCTTGAATGGCTTTTGTAGTGCTCTAATATCGACGACTGCTTTACTCACTCGACCTCCAATAGAAAGTTGATAGCCGTATGAAAGGATCCCGGCTAGATTCCGAACCTCTCCCGATACTCGCTCGGCGAGATACCCGTGTGCCGTTGAAATAAAGAACGGAAGAATGCAACATCCTGATATCCGACGGCATAGCTGATCTCCTGCATATTCCTGTGATTGCTCTCCAGCATTCTTTTTGCTGCCGCAACCCGCAGTTTCTGCAAATAGATCAGAGGACTATCGCCCGTTGCCTGCTTGAAACGGCGTACGAAGTTCCGCACGCTCATGCCTACGCGCTCTGCCGGATCTTCCAAAGCAAATGTCCTGGAAAAATTCTTGTGAATCCAATCCTGGGCTTTTGAGATCACGTCATCGTCGTGGTCCGTCTTCAGCGGAACGATTGCGAAGCCTGCCTGCCATGCGCGCGGCATCTCAATCAGCAGCGCCTTCGATGTCTGCATCGCCACTTCGTGACCACAGAACCTCTCAACCAGGTAGATGGCCAAATCGAGCGATGCATTCACACCACCCCCGCAGTAAAAGCCGCGATCCTCGGTGACCATCAGCTCCGGCATCCACTTCACACGCGGATACTTCTCGCGGAAACGTTCTGCCAGTCCCCAGTGGGTCGTGGCGCGTTTGCCGTCCAGCAGCCCGGCTGCGGCAACAAGGCCAACACCCGAGCACACGCTGGCAATCGCTACTCCGTGTGTGCTGCGCCGTTTGAGCCAGGGCACAATCGCCGCATTGCGTTCCAGTACATCATCGACGCTCACGCCCGTCGTCGGAACGAAGATTAGATCGGTTTTCCCTACATGCTTCAACCCGACATTTGGCGAAATGCGGATGCCTCCATCACATGTCACTGGGCCACCATCCGCGGTGGCAGTTGTAACGCGAAACGCGGGATCCACCTTGGCGCCGGTTAGCGTATTCCACAACCAGCCCGCATGACGGAATACCTCCATCGGTCCAATCGCTGTAGACGAAAACATCTGGTCCAGGAGAAGGACCGTGATCTCTTTCATGTCGTGCCTCGAATTTGAACAGGCCCAGGCCGAAGTCGGAGGGAATGGCCTAAGAACCTACTTACAATGGCATATCTGCCATCTTGCTGCAAGATCGTTTGTGACGGAATCTTGAATCATCCCCCGAATCTGCGCCGGCAGATTCTGCAAGAGAGGTTTGTTCTCGCTCGCTGATGCGCAGTTGCAAAATGATCGCAAAGCTTAGACCGAAGTTGTCGCCCGTTTCAGATTCGGTGATCAACGGAGTTCCCGTTTCGTTCACCGCCGAACGACTCTAGCGTTCACAACTTCTCTCGCAAAAGTGGTGCCTCGTCTATGGTCCGGAACCTCGTGCACCGCGGCACGCGTGTGCCCACGTCAACGAGCGCAATCATTTGCCGCAATCACAAACAAGTCAACAGAAGGAGAAATACGATGTCACGTTTGAATCACATAATTTGCAGCTCTGCAAAGGTTGTTCTTGCTCTCCCCATCGTCATCAGCTTCACCGGCGCAAAGCACATGCTCGCGCAGGAGCCTTCACACGAGTCTCATCACGCTTCGGCGCAGCTTGTTCAGGACGTTCGCAGAGCAACAGAGAAGTTTCTCGATGTGAACAATGCCACACAGGCCGGATACGGTCCGGCATTTGGCTGCGTCACAGGCCCTGATCATGGCGCGATGGGCATCCACTATGTGAATGGTCAGCTTGTCGGTGACCGGAAAATCGAACTCGAGTATCCCGAGGCCTTGATCTACGAACCGGTGGGGAACGCCCGCAAACTTGTCGGTGTTGAATACATCGTGGATGCGGCAACCTGGATGAAGTACAACCCGGCGCCGCCGACACTTGATGGTCAGGACTTTCAGTTCGTTGCCGCGCCCAATCGCTTCCAGCTTCCCGACTTCTTCGAGTTGCATGTCTGGGCATGGCGCGACAACCCGAACGGCGCGTTTGTGGACTGGAACAATAAAGTTACTTGCGAGCAGCTGCACGTTCAGGAAGAGTAAGCCTCTCCTGTTCACTGGTGTCCCGCGTCGACTGATCCGGCGCGGGGCTTCGCTGTTCAATAGCGATCAAAACCAGCGCTTCCTTTTGAAGTAAACCAGGATGGAGATGGTCGAAACCGCCATCAGCGCTACGGCATAATCGGTTCCGTGAGGGTTGTTCGCCCACGGCAGCTTCAGGTTCATGCCGAAGAATCCGGTGATGATCACCAGGGGCAGCGCCACCGTCCCCCATATCGTTAGCACCTTCATGACTTCATTGGTGCGGTTCGCAACCGCAGACAAGTAGATATCAAGCGCTCCTGATAAGAGGTCACGATATGTCTCGATCATATCGACCGTGCGAATGATGTGGTCGTATACATCGCGAAAGTATGGATCGAGGTCGTCGCCGAGAAGGCCTTTTTCGCGGCGCATCAATGCATTGACAACCTCCCTCATGCCGGCGGCTACACGGCGAAATTCAATCAGCTTCCGTTTAAGCGCGAAAATCCGCGCCAGGGTCTCCGGATCGGGCTGCTCGAGGACCACATCCTCGATCTCCGAAATCTCATCGGCCAGCTTGTCCAGAACCGGCTGATAACCATCCACAATCTGATCCACGATCATGTAGAAGAGCCGGTCGAGGCGATCCGTTTTCTCTTCTCGGGCGCGTGCGCGCACACTCTCGATCACGACCGCATCCGCGTTACGAACGGAGATCAGAAAGTCGGGCCCGAGGAAGAGATCAATGTCATCGAAATCAAGCTCAGCCGCGTCATGAATGTGCTTCAGGACGGTGAAGATGTAGTGATCGTGTTCTTCTGTCTTTGGTCGCTGCGGGCGATGGCGGCAGTCCTCGATTTGCAATTCATGCAGTTCGAACCGCCGCGCCAGTTCGTCGAGTTCCGGCGACGCGGGATCGGCAACATCAAACCAGTTGATATGCGAAATGACAGGATCCATGCATGCCAATTCTAAAGTGTTAGACCCGCGGGAATGGAACGAGCCTAGTTGTGCTTGCCCTTCCACTCCGAATACGGACCCTGGAAGTCTTCGATCCCATCCGTCCTGAAGTTCCAGAGCCGAGTCGCTACCTCATCGATCAGGTCGTGGTCGTGCGTCACCAGCAGCACCGTCCCCTCGTATCTCTGCAACGCGATGTTCAGCGCATTGATCGACTCGAGATCGAGGTGGTTCGTCGGCTCATCGAAGATCAGGATGTTCGGTTTCGTCAGGATTAGTTTGCAGAACACGAGGCGTGCTTGCTCTCCCCCTGACAATGCCTTGGTCGGCTTCTCGCCTTCTTCTCCGGAGAACAGCATTTGCCCCAGAATTCCGCGGATCTCCTCCACGTGCGCATCCGGCTTCCAGCGGTGCAGCCACTCGTTCACGGTCAATCCATGCTCGATGGTGGCTCCCACATCCTGCGGGAAGTAGCCGATCTGCGCTTCGTGTCCCCAGAACACGCTTCCCGAGTCAAGCGTGAAGTCTTTCTCGGCGAGTCCTGGATAGTTCGCCAGCAGACACTTCAGCAGCGTCGTCTTGCCCGCGCCGTTGCGTCCCATCAGGCAGACCTTTTCGCCGCGCAGAACGTTGGCGCTGAAACCATCGATGACCTTCAGGTCATCATAGAACTTGGTCAAGTGCTTGAACTCGAGCACATGTTTGCCGCTCGGTCGCACCTGGTCGAACTTGATGAACGGCCGCTGGATGTTCGATCGCGCCAGTTCGTTCGTCTGCAGGCGCTCCACCTCCTTGCGCCGGCTGGTTACCTGTGATGAGCGCGTGCCCGCCGCGAATCGCGCAATGAACTCATTCAACTGCGCGATCTTCTTTTCGCGCTGAGCATTCTGCGACTCAAGTGTGGATCGAATCTGCGTCTTTGCCATCACCATCTCGTCGTATCCGCCCGTGTAGGTGATGATCGTCTGATAGTCGATGTCAGCAGTATGTGTCGTCACGCTGTTCAGAAAGTGGCGGTCGTGCGATATCGCAATCAGCGTCCCGTCGTATCCGTTCAGAAAATCTTGAAGCCAGTGCACTGAGTCGAGGTCGAGGTAGTTTGTCGGCTCGTCCAGCAGCAGCGCTTCCGGCTTGCCGAAGAGCGCCTGCGCAAGCAGCACGCGCACTTTCTGCCCACCCTGCAATTCACCCATCTTCCGATCGTGCAGATCTTCACGAATGTCGAGGCCGTCCAGGAGCACAGCGGCGTCGCTCTCCGCCGTATAACCATCCTCGTCGCCAATGGTGCCTTCTAATTCGCCCAGCCGCATGCCGTCTTCATCGGTCATCTCGGGTTTCTCATAGATCCGGTCGCGCTCCTCGAGAGCAGCCCACAAAGGCTTGTTGCCCATGATGACGGTATCGATCACGCGGTAGTTGTCGAAAGCGAACTGATCCTGCCGTAGCACTCCGAGCTTGCGCGGGCGCACCACCGTTCCCTTCTGCGCTTCAAGTTCTCCTGTGAGGACCTTCATAAAGGTGGACTTGCCGGAACCATTGGGACCGGTCAGTCCATAACGCCGTCCCGGCGTGAACGTGACCGTCACGTCTTCAAAGAGGATCTTCGAGCCGTATCGCATTTCTACATTGCTTACACTCAGCATCTGATTCGTATTCCTGTACGCGGACCGCACCGCATCGACGGCTCCATCGGCCCTTCAAATTCAAATTGGCTCAGAGTTTCAGGGCGCGTGAATCAGCCTGGCCCTCAAGAACTGCTGCACTCCCAGTTTCTCACAATGTGGCGGGAGGCGCTTCCTCGGGATATTGGCCGTCAGGCGCGACAAAACCGACATAATTCATTTCTCGCCATCGCAAGCATGAACAAATGCGGTACGCGGAGATGAACAGATAGCGTTTACCTGATGTATCTTTGAGCACACTCGCGTTTCCACTGAAGTAAAACCCTTTACTTCTATATCCAAAACGAATCACTTTAGTGTGCGCAAACGCGAAACCTTCAACCATCCTCTTCCGTCGAAGGCAGTATAACGGCAACATTGAAGCAAGTTGTTGAGTGTCTTGAAATGCTGATCAATTCTGTAAGATGCTCCCTTGAGTTGCGCGACCCGGCAAAGGGCCGTGCTCTGTTCGCCAACGCAAACGATCCATAACAAAGACTAGCAATGGCTGGACGTGATGCTCGTCTCCGGGTAGTCGGGCGGCAATGGCACTGTTCAGCCGTAGTGATTCCCGAAACACCAGGTAAGAACACGTGGCGGGGCGACGCATCGCCCTATGGCTTACGACGCCGCCCTGTGCGGTGCGTTTTGGCGTGTGCGGAAGACGTTTCGCGCAAATGCCGGAGGTGCGCCTGCTCCGCTCCCTTACACCCGGTTTCGCGGACGAACGCTTCACCCGCATGCCGGGCTTTTCAGGAGGACGAATGAAAGTCACAAAATACGCACTCAGCCTGCTACTGCTGAGTCTCTTATGCGCTGTATCGGCATGGGCGCAGGAGAATGCAGAACTCAAGGGAACGGTCACCGATCCATCTGGCGCCGTGGTTCCCCAAGCCACAATCACCATCACCAACACCTCAACCGGAGAAATCAAGACGACAACCAGCAATGGAGCGGGTCTCTACGATTTTTCCAACCTTCATATCGGCACTTATAACCTCAAAGTCGATGCCAAGGGCTTCAATCCCGCCCAGACCAATGGCATCGTCATGAACGTTGCTTCGACGGTTCAGCAGAATGTCACGCTTACCATCGGAGCCGGCGTGCAGACCGTCACTGTTGAAGCAGACGCAATGCACCGCAAACCGAAACCAACGAGGTCAGCAACCTCATCACCGGGCAGCAGATTACCCAGCTCGCCACCAACGGCCGCAACATGGTCTCGCTCACCACGCTAGGCACTGGCGTTTCGAACAATCTGGGATCGTTCAACGGCGTCACCGCGCAGGGCAGCGGATTCGGGCTCAGCTTCAACGGGATGCGTCCCGACCATAATGACTGGCTGATCGACGGCGGCGAAGCCTACGATCGCGGAAGCGGCGGCAAGTTCGACCTGATGCCATCGCCCGATGCTCTTGCTGAATTCCAGACCCTCAGCAGCAACTACAGCCCCGACTACGGTATTGCCTCCGGCGGCACTGTCACCATGGTCGTCAAATCCGGATCAAAGAACTACCACGGTGCGCTCTGGGAGTTCAATCGCAACGACGCCTTCGATGCGGCCAACTACTTTGCCAAGCGTAACCACAGCCCGACTCCGGAACTGCGCCTTAACATCTTCGGCGGCAACATCGGCGGTCCGGCATTCATCCCCGGCATCTACCCCAAGGATCGTAGCCATACATTCTTCTTTGTGAATGAGGAATGGCGTCGATTTATCAACGGCGTCAATCCCAGCCCGACCAACACCGTTCCTGCTTCCAACTTTCCGACCGCGGGAGCAGATCTCGTTTACACGCCCTGGGGCAAGGGAACGACCCCTGTGGTTCCGGTCACCAGCGACCCTGCGAAGCTGGCGATCTACGCGCAGGATGGCCTCACCGCCGGTCAGCCGTTCCCGGGAAATAAAATTCCCGCCAACCTGCTCGACCCCAATGCTGTCCTGTTCATGCAGACAGGGAATATCCCCAAGCCGAACACCGGCACCCCCGACAACCCGCAGTACATCGCATCGCCGAAGCAGCCCACATATGTGCGTGAAGATGTGGTCCGCATCGATCATGACCTCAACCAGAAAATGCACCTAATGGGTCACTGGATTCACGACCAGATGTCGCAGACCATCATCCCCACCATGTGGAGCGGCGATAGCTACGACACCATTGGCGACGTCTTCCAGAACCCGTCTTGGTCTTCCGTAATTCAACTCTCTCAGACGCTGTCGCCGAATCTGTTGAACGAAACCTCGCTCGACGTGAACGGCAACACAATCAACATCACCCCCATCTCCGCCGGGGGAGCTTCCTATGTCCAGCCGCAGGGTTGGAACGCCGGCAGCTTCTTCCAGGGCAACAACCCCCTTAACCGCCTGCCGCAGGTCAGCTTCGGTGCACCGCTCGGCACAACGTGGACCGAAATCTATTGGCCGTGGCACAACTCGTTCCTCGATTACCAGATCCGTGACGACCTGACGTGGAACCGGGGAAAGCACAGCTTCAAGTTCGGCTTCTCGTACATGCGCATCGACAAGAACCAGCAGCTTCAGGCCGATACGCAGGGCGACTACTCCTTCGGCACCGACTTTTCGGGGGATTCGTACCTCAACTTCCTCCTCGGTTTTGCCGACAGCTACAGCCAGTTGCAGAGTCTGAATACCGAACATTGGCTCAACAATACTTACTCAATGTATGGCCTCGATAACTGGCATATCACGCCGCGGCTCACGCTGAATCTCGGGCTGCGCTGGGATGTGCTGCCGCACGTATATGAGAAGAACAACCAGGTCGCGAACTTCGTTCCGAGCGACTACGACCCGGCGGCTGCCGCAGTCCTCGATTCTTCCGGCGCAATCTGCACCAGAGTTTCGGCGAGCTGCCCGATCGTCAGTCCGGCTCTGACGACTTACAACGGAGGTACGTTCTATCTGAACGGCATTCAACTCGCCGGACAAAATCACTTCCCTCGCGGCATTGTGAAAAACGACTACTTCACATTGCAACCGCGTATCGGCTTCGCATGGGATGTCTTCGGCTCAGGCAAGACTGTTCTTCGCGCCGGGTTCGGCCAGTTCTACGAGCGCATCCAGGGAAACGACATCTACGGCGCTGCCACCAACCCGCCGTTTGCCTATCATCCTTCGGCAAACGCGGTTTATTTCTCCAGCCCCACAACCAGCGCAATCACAGGCGGGACCGCGGCTACGCCAACCTTTCCGGCTGGCATGCAGAGCCTCAGCTACTACTATCCCAATCCGGCAACTGCGCAATACAGCCTCGGCATTCAACAGCAGCTCGCGCCCTCTGTAATGTTCGTGATGCAATATGTGGGCTCCGCAGGCTGGAACCAGTCTGATGAGCGCAACATCAACACGCTGCAGCTTGGCGACACCGCAGATCGTCAGGCTGTGGCTAATGGATTAACGAATGCAAACCTGCATCGTCCGTTCCTGGGCTACTCCGGAATCACCCAGATCGAGAGCGCAACCAACCAGAACTACAACTCGTTCCAGACCAGCCTCCGGTGGGATAACAAGCACAACCTGACCATGCAGTTCTCCTATACCTGGTCGCACGAGATCGACATTCAGAGCGGCGATCTCGGATCGACCAACATCGCGGGATCGGGTGGCACCGTCTCAAATCCCTTCAACCTGCGCTACGACCGCGGCTCCGGCGTTCTGGACCGGCGTCATATCTTCAACGCGAACTACGATTACCGCTTGCCTTTTTGGCGGAAGAGCGGCAATTTCCTCGAGCACGGAATTCTCGGCGGATGGGAACTCTCCGGCGTGACCGTTGCGCAATCGGGATCTCCGATAAACGTAACTTACTCGCCCGATACGCTCGGCCTCGGCGGCGGCACAACCAACCGCCCCGATCGCATTGGCAATCCGCGCAATGCACCGAAGAGCGTCGATCAGTGGTTCAACACTTCCGCGTTTGCGGCTCCGCTTGCTCCATGGCAGGGTGGCGCCAACCAGGGGTTCGGCACCTCAGGCAAGGACGCTGTCGTAGGCCCCGGACTCTTCAACTGGAACCTCGCTCTGTTCAAGAGCATTCCGTTCTCCGGCAAAGAGAACCCGCATCTTGAGCTTCGCGTCGAATCCTTCAACACCTTCAACCACACGCAATTCAACGGTGTCGACACCGGCTTTACCGACGGCAACTTCGGACAGGTAACCAGCACCTACGATCCGCGTGAACTGCAGTTCGGCGGTAAATTCGTCTTTTAGCTCGCTTAACAACAAAGGCGCGATGGCCAACCAGCCGTCGCGCCTTTTCTGTCGCCAATGAAAGAATCGGACTAAGGGATTCCCAGCAACTTGTGCGTCTGCAGGCTGAGACGCCACCTCGGATGCGCCATGCAATACTGCAGTGCCAGTTGCGTATTGCGTTCCCGCTCCGGCCCATCCATCGGCTGCAAGAAAAAATTCCGAAACTCCAGCCCTTCAAACTTCTCCGGCAGTGCGTTCGTCTGCGGAAACACAAGCTTCAATTCATCGCCTGAAGTCTGAACGAGCGCCGCCCCTGCTTTTGGGCTGACGCAGATCCAGTCGAGTCCTGCCGGAGCCGCAATCGTCCCATTCGTTTCAACTGCAATTTCGAACTCATGCACGTGTAGTGCATCGATCAGCTCTCGATCGATTTGCAGCAGCGGCTCTCCACCAGTGCAAACCACAAACCGCGCTCCGGCCGGATGCTCCGGAGGCCACTGAGCAGCGATCGCCTCGGCCAGATCCTCTGCCGTTTCGAAGCGACCTCCACCCGGCCCATTCACCCCAACGAAATCCGTATCGCAGAACTGGCAGATTGCCGACGCACGATCGCTCTCCCGTCCCGACCACAAATTACATCCCGCAAACCTGCAGAACACCGCCGCCCGCCCGGTCTGGGCGCCTTCGCCTTGCAGCGTATAGAAAATCTCTTTGACAGCGTAGCTCATCGCGCAGGGTAGGGAAGCGGATCGTCGATCCCGTTTTCCTTGAACCCCTTTCTCCTCAATAAACACGAGTCGCACTGACCGCACGGCTTGCCATTCATTCCAGGGTCATAGCAACTGCTCGTCAAGCTGTAGTCCACGCCGAGTTCCATCCCTCGTTTGATGATTTGCGCCTTCGTCAGATGCATCAGAGGCGCATGAATGGTGAGCTTCTGTCGCCCTTCCACTCCTGCCTTCGTAGCCAGGTTCGCCATCTCCTCATAGGCGGCAATGAACTCCGGCCTGCAATCGGGATAACCGCTGTAGTCGAGCGCGTTCACTCCTATGAAAATGTCTTGTGATCCCAACACCTCGGCCCAAGCCAGCGCGAACGACAAAAAGATGGTGTTTCTGGCCGGCACATACGTAATCGGAATTTCATGCCCCATCTCCTCGCTGCTGCGACCCTTGGGAACAGCAATGTCGTCCGTCAACGCTGACCCTCCAAAAGCACGTAAATCAATGCTAACGATACGGTGTTGAGCCACATTCAATGCCTGCGCAACCCGCCGTGCTGCTTCCAGTTCGAAACTGTGCCGCTGCCCGTAAGAGAACGAAAGCGCATTGACCACGTAACCCTCACCGGATGCGATCGCGGCTGCTGTCGCCGAATCCAATCCACCGCTCAGGAGCACAACCGCTGGTTTTTTTGGTGCACGAGAAGACATTTCTATTGATGGTAAAGCCATGGGTGTCTCAGAATAAATCCCATCATTCCCCGAGAGCAGCCACTTTCCTGCATCTCACTCTTTGAACCGACTGAACTTTCCGGTCCCGCTCGCAACCCTTCCCGACCGCCAAGCCAAGACTCCCCGGAGGTCATCGCGTGCGAATCTCAATTGCGGCTGCCTTGCTCGCCCTATCCCCAGCAGCGCTCTTCGTCACATCAACTCGGGCCCAAGCCCCGGAAGCAGACGGACCCAACCCGATCCGCGCAACAGTCACGCGCGCGACTCCGATACAGGATGCGCTCTCATCGCTTGAGATTCTCCTGGAGCAAACGCGCAAAGCCGGCGACCGCAAAGCCGAGGCGAACGTCCTCGGAGCCATTGCAAGCTCCTACAACGCGCTCCGCCAGCAGCAGAGAGCCATCCAGGAATTCCAGGCGGCTCGTACCATCTGGCATCAACTCGGCGACGCCGAACATGAAGCCACCACCGTCGCACATATCGGAGACGTCTACCGAGGTTGGGGATTCCCGGAGCAGGCAAATCGGTATTATCGTGACGCGCTGGGCATTTATCCAGCGTCGGACAAAGCTGGACGCGGCGCCACCCTGAATAATGTGAGCCTGACGTATTTCTCTCTCAACAACAAGAAGAAATGTGTGGAGAGCCTGAACGAAGCTCTCTCCATTTTCCGCGAACTTCACGACCACCGCGGCGAGGCCCTGGCGCTCGCCAATCTCGGTGCCGCCTACGTCTTTCTCGTCAATGATTCCTTGAAGGCGATCGACATTCTTCAGCAGGCGATCACCAAGCTTGAAATCCTTGACGATCGAGATTCCGAAGCTGGCGCCCTCGACAAGATGGGGGTTGCGTGGCATAACCTTGGCAAGTCCGAAATGGCTGGGCTAAGCTTCCAGCACGCCCTTGAGCTCTTTCATGCAGCGGGTGACGCACAGGGCGAAGCATCGGTGCGGAAGCATATGCGAACTCTTGGCGAGCAGCAAGCCCAGGCTTCTTCCAGATAGGTCCACGACCAGACGCTCCGTTGTTCGTGCGCGCAACCCCCACGCCGTAGAATGGGACTCGCACACGTACATGAAGATCTTCGTCACAGGCGCAACCGGATTCGTCGGGCACCACGTCGCAAAGGCTCTGGCCGAAAAAGGCGCCGATCTCCGCCTGCTCGTCCGCAAATCCAGCAAGCTTTCCAATCTTGAAGGCATTGCAGGCGACACCGTCGTCGGCGACCTCAGCAAGCCGGATTCCTACGCGCCCGCTCTCCAAGGATGCGAGGCCGTCATGCACGTGGCAGCCGATTATCGTCTCTGGATCCGCGACCCTGACACGATGTATCGCGCCAATGTCGACGGCACTCGCGATCTGCTTAAGCTTGCACGTGAAGCTCGTGTGCGCCGCGTCGTCTACACGTCTTCTGTTGCGACCATGGCCTTTCGCACCGACGGTATCGTCGTCAACGAGGACACGCCGGTCTCCATTAGCGACATGGTCGGCCACTACAAGCGCTCCAAATTTCTCGCCGAGCAGCAGGCCATCGCCGCGGCCGAAGATGGGCAGCAGGTCATCATTCTCAACCCCACCACGCCGATCGGCCCCAACGATTCCAAGCCCACGCCTACCGGCCGCATCTTCGTCGATTTTCTGAATCATAAATTTCCGGCATACGTGGATACCGGTCTGAATCTTGTGGATGTCGCAGAAATCGCTCGAATCCACGTGGCTGCAGTCGAGGTCGGGAAGCAAGGCCGCCGTTACATCCTGGGCGGCGAAAACCTCACTCTCAAGCAGATTCTTGACAAGATGTCCGCAATCACCGGCATTCCTTCGCCGACCACGAAGATCCCGTTCGGAGTGGCAGCCACCTACGCCTTCTTCGAAGAGTGGATCACCGGCCGAATCCGCGGCAAAGAACCTCGCGCCACGCTGGAAGAAGTCCGCATGGGCCGTAAGAAGATGTTCGCCTCCAGCGCTCGCGCTCAACAGGAACTCGGCTTTAAGATTTTGCCCGTCTACCCAGCAATGCGGGCTGCCATCGAATGGTTTCGGACAAACGGATACGCGCCATGAGCAAAAAGCTCCACCTCTCCACATTCCAGATTGGCACCCTGCGCGACCAGGTCCTTCGTATCGGCGTCACGCGCCACCCACCGCGCGGAATCCCCAGAGACCGCTGGATTGCCGATGGCTACTTCGACGTCTGGCTTCCAACGCTTACACCCGAATCCAAACTCGTCTCTCAGATACTCAAGCTTGATTCCGAGCAAACAAAAGATCGCGAAAAGCTCTTCGACCGCTACGAACGCGAGCTTCTCTCCGATGCCACAGGGCGCCAGACGGTGGAACTCATCGCTCGCATTGCAGAGCATACGCGGATCAGCATCGGGTGCTTCTGCGAGGATGAGTCCCCTTGTCACCGCTCGCGGCTTTTCAGGATCATTCAGCAGCACGCGGCATCAGATAGCAGATGACCCGCGTCGCCATCATTGCCGCCATGCCCGGCGAACTCAAACCGCTTGTCCGCGGATGGCCGCACTCCACGCGCGGCACAACTCAGTTCTGGGCTTTGAGAAACGAAGAAGAAGAGTGGATCGCTGCCTGCTCAGGAGCAGGAATCGAGGCGGCCACCCGAGCCTTCGCCGGTATCGAAGACGGCGGCCCAATTGATCTCGTCCTTTCCATCGGATGGGCCGGAGCTCTGAACCACGACTGTAAAGCTGGCCAAGCTTACAGCGTGGCTGGTGTCTTTGACGCCCGGACAGGCGAGCGTTTCAACTGTGACGCCGGAGCAGGCCCGCTCTGGCTTGTTACCAGCCCCCGCGTGGCGGACGAAGCCGAAAAACGCCGCCTCGCTTCCACCTATAAGGCAGCGCTGGTCGACATGGAGGCCGCCGGCATTGCAAGGCTGGCTGCCATGCGTGGCATCCCTTTCTACTGCATCAAAGGCGTGAGCGACCCCCTTGATGCCAAGCTGCCTGATTTCAATGGCTTCATCGACGCGAAAGGCCAGTTTCAAACTCCGAAGTTTGTTGTTTTTGCTCTCCTCCGGCCTTGGATATGGCCCTCTCTCATGCAGATGGGCGAAAATAGTAAGAAGGCCTCCCAGAGCATTGCGGAGCGGCTCCACGAACTCCTGAGCGAATAAAGATTCCCTGAGCGAGTGGTGAATAAATGATGAGTGAGGTCAAACCACCACAAATGGCTACCCAAACCACCAATCCTGAAAGCCGTGTCGATTCCCGGATTCCTGCCAGCATGCGCGCCGTTGTCTATCGGGGCATCAATGACATGCGCATCGAAACCGTTCCGGTCCCCAAAATCGGTCCCGGTGAACTGCTGGTAAGAATCGCTACATGTGGGGTTTGTGGCACAGACTTAAAGAAGATTCACACGGGATCACACTCTGCTCCACGGATCTTTGGGCACGAAATGTCGGGAACCGTTGTTGCCGTGGGTCCGGGTGTAACCCGTTACAAGGGCGGTGAACGTGTCGTCGTGCACCACCATGTCCCCTGCGGCGAGTGCTACTACTGCCGCAAAGGCACCCCGGCCCAGTGCCCCCTCTATAAGAAGGTGGGTGCCACCGCCGGATTTGAGCCTTCAGGCGGCGGTTTTGCGGAGTATATTCGCGTGATGGACTGGGTGGCATCGAGCTGCGGAGTCGTTCCGGTCCCAGACGGAGTTCCATTCGAGCAGGCCGCTTTTGTTGAGCCGGTCAACACCGTGCTCAAAGGCGTGAAGATGCTGAATCTTAGGCCCGATGACACCGTTCTCGTCATCGGTCAAGGACCCATCGGTCTCATGCATGCAGTGCTCTCCAGCCGCACCGGCGCACGCGTGCTCACCTCAGACCTCTATTCCGAGCGCCATGCCATTGCAGCCAAGTACGGGCTCAAGGATCCCATTCACGCAGGCAGCGAAAGCGTCGTAGAACGCGTCCTTCAGCAAACTGATGGTCGCGGAGCCGACGCAGTCATCCTCGCCGTCGGTGGAAATGCGCTGATCAAAACGGCAATGGACGCGACGCGCTGCGGCGGAAAGGTGATGCTCTTCGCTCAGACTCAACGCGGCGACGCCACTTTTGATCCCGGGGTCGTTTGTATGGACGAGAAGACCCTGATGGGCTCTTACTCGTCCTCGTTCGCTCTTCTCGATGAGGTCACAGACCTCGTATTCAACGGTTATCGCAACGGATTCGACCTGACGCAGCTTGTCTCTCATCGATTTCCGCTCGAACAGGCAGTTGAGGCAATCGACGTAGCATCGCACCCCAAAGCGGACTCAATGAAGATTATGATTGAGCCTGTCGCGGGTTCAGGGGCAGAGTAGGGGGAACCGAATGCCCGGCACCGTAAAAGACGTAATCAAGCGCGTTCGGCCTACCGTCGGAACCGCCCTGGAAGCGGGGCGTGCCACGGTCGAAACCGCCATCGAACATGGCCGCGCTACCGTTGAAGACGTACTCCATCACGGTCGCGCTACAGTCGAAAGCGCACTCCATCACGGTCGCGCTACAGTCGAAACCGCGATCCAGCAGGGCAGGGCGACCATGCAGGCCGCAATCCTCCACGGGCGCGAAGATATCCGCATCGAACACGTGCCGGTGCCCGAAGCAGGTCCTGGCGAAATCATCGTCCAGGTTGGCGCTGCTCTTACCTGCGGCACAGATCTCAAAGTCTTCCGCCGTGGATACCACGCGCGCATGATCGTTCCACCCGCTCTTTTCGGGCATGAACTTGCCGGCACCGTGGTTCAGGCAGGAGAAGGTGTTAAGAACTTCGCTCCCGGACAGCGAGTAGTCGCTCTCAACTCCGCCCCGTGCGGCGCCTGTTATTTCTGTCAGCACAATCAAGAGAATCTTTGCGACGATCTGCTCTTCAATAATGGCGCCTACGCTGAGTTCATTCGCATACCGGCACGCATTGTTGCCATGAACACTTTGCGCGTTCCTGATCACGTTCCCCTGGAACATGCGGCTCTGACGGAACCCCTGGCCTGTGCTGTTCACGGCTTTGAAGATTCAAAGCCATATCCCGGCGCCATCATCGCCATCATCGGCGGAGGCCCGCTCGGATTGATGATGTTGCATGTCGCCGCTCTCGCAGGATGCGAAACCATCGCTGTCGTCAAACACGATGGGCAGGTCGAAGCCGCCCGCCAGCTCGGCGCCACGCATGTCGTGCAGACCAACAGCATACGAAAAGCGATCCGCGACACGCGTGCCCTTACTCCCAAAGACCGCGGCGTCGATATTGCCGTTGAGGCGGTCGGCGTTCCTGAGGCGTGGGAAGAAGCCGTCGAAATGGTGCGCAAGGGCGGCACGGTTAACTTCTTCGGTGGATGCGCCGTCGGCACACGCGTCACGCTCGATACCAATCGCATCCACTACAGCGATATCACGCTTCGTGCGACGTTCCACCACACTCCGGAGATCTGCCGCAAGGCACTCGACCTGATCGCGAGCGGCCGCTTCCAGGCAGGGGCCTTCATTACCGGTCGCGCCCACCTCTACGAGCTAAATCGCGTCTTCGAGAAGCTGATGAAGCGCTCGACCGAAATCAAGACCGCGATTGTTCCGTGATGAGCGTTCCCACATGAGCAACACAACAGAGCAGTCATCCTGAGGGCACGGCGCCTCAACCGTGTTTTTCAGCTTAAAGTTAGAAGCGAAGGATCTACTTTTTCCTGTAGTCATGCGACACCGATGAGCGAAGAGATGCCGGCAGCCACATCCCCCAATCCGTATACTGAGGAACTCATCGTCGCCGGTTGGGCTGCTCTACCTGCCGGCTACCGGTTCCCTGAGAAGCCTCCGACCATCGAAGAAGCCCGCGCCTGGTGCAAACACCTGGCCGAAACGCACTACGAGAACTTTCACGTAGCTACCTGGTTCCTTCCCGAGCGCCTCCGGCCTCACTTCCACGCCATCTATGCCTACTGCCGCGTCTCCGACGATCTCGGCGACGAAGTCGGCAACACCGAGCAATCCCTCGCTCTGCTCGACCTGTGGGGCCGCGAACTCGACGCCTGCTACGAAGGACGCGCACGCCATCCCGTATTCGTCGCGCTCGCCGAGACCATCCGCGCCTGCTCGATTCCAAAAGAGCCCTTCGCCGATCTGCTCACCGCTTTCCGTCAGGATCAGCTTGTAACCCGATACGCGACCATGCAGGATGTGCTCGGCTATTGTCGCTACTCCGCGAACCCAGTCGGACGACTCGTGCTCTACACCTGCGGCTACTCCGACGAAGAGCGTTTCCGCCTGTCCGATGCGACGTGCTCCGCGCTTCAGCTTGCAAACTTCTGGCAGGATATTCGGGTCGACTGGGCTAAAGACCGCGTATATCTCCCGCAGGATGATATGCGGCGCTTCGGCGTGTCCGACGGTACGATCCAGCAGGGAATCGCCACGTCAGACTTCCGCGCACTGCTCAAACACGAGGTTGAGTATGCCCGCAGCCTCTTCGATGAAGGATTGCAACTCATTGGCATGGTCGATCGCGACCTCGCCGTTGACCTCGACCTCTTCAGTCGCGGCGGACTCGAAATTCTCAATGCCATCGAGCATCAGCATTTCGATGTCCTCAGCGCACGGCCATCCATCTCGAAACGTACTAAACTGCAGCTTGCACTTCGCGCGGTGAGCGGCAAGTTTCTTCCGTTCCTCCGACTGGGCTCAGCACCGAAGGGCGCAAGGGGCAAGGCTGCTTGACGCAAGTGATGCCGCAAGGGATGACGGAAGCGATCACGCTGGACGAGGCCTACCGCCTCTGCCGGGCCATCGCCAAACGTGAAGCCAAAAATTTCTACTACGCCTTCGTAGCTCTCCCTGAGCCGCGCCGCAATGCCATCTGCGCCATTTACGCCTTCATGCGCAAGGCCGACGACCTCTCCGACGACGAAAGCCTTTCTCGCGAAGAACGCCGCCGCAGTCTCCAGCAGTGGCAGAACGCCTGGCACAGCGCCGCTTCAGGTGCCCCGACCTCCGATCCTGTCTTCGTCGCAATCCGGGACGCTATTCAGCGCTACTCCATTCCGCTCACGCTGCTCGACGAACTCATAGCAGGCACCACCTCCGACCTAAAGACGAACACTGGTTCCGTTCCCGATACTTATGCCACCTTCGCTGACCTCTACCGTTATTGCTATTTCGTAGCGTCAGTGGTCGGCTTGGTCTGCATCCGCATCTTTGGCTACACCGATCCCGCCGCCGAAAAACTCGCCGAAGAAACCGGCGTCGCCTTTCAGCTAACTAATATCTTGCGCGACGTAGCCGAGGACGCTGAGCGTGGCCGAGTCTATCTCCCCCTTGAAGATCTCGCTGCCCATGACGTCACCCTGGACTCGATACTGCATCGGCCCGCAGGTGCGCTTCCAACCGCGGATGAACGTGCGCTCCTCGCAGACATAGGCCGTCGCGCCGAGAACTACTATGCATCCGCCGACAAACTGCTCCCGCTCATCAACCGCGAAAGTCGCCCTGCGCTTTGGGTCCTGGTTTCGATCTATCACGCGCTGCTCCACCGCATTGAGCGCGCCGACTACGATGTTTTTTCCAGACGCGCCAGCGTACCGACAGTCCAGAAAGTCGGAATCCTCGGTGCTGGAATGGCCCGTCTCGCAATCGCTCGGTTCACCGGGTAGTCCGTAATCTGCATTCTCAAGTACGGGCTTTGGCCCGTACCGAGAACAGCACATAGCTGTATTCGGGCTTCGGCCCTGAGGGAAACTTGCAGGAATCGCCAGACCAAACCGTCCCGCTTATCGTCACGGTCATCGGCGGCGGAGTCGCCGGCATGAGCGCCGCGTGTGCACTGGCCGAAGCCGGCTATCGCGTGCAACTCGTCGAACGCCGTGGCTACCTCGGCGGACGCGCCTCCTCCTACCTGCATCCCGGCGTCAATGAAGTCGTCGACAACTGCCAGCACGTCCTCTTCGGCTGCTGCACCAATCTTCTCTCCTTTTACGGCCGCATCGGTGTCGAAAAAAAGATTCATTGGACCACTGTCATGACCATGATTGAGCCTGGCGGCCGTCGCTCCCAACTAGGGCCATCATCATGGCTTCCCGCTCCGCTCCATGGGACTCCAAAGCTCCTTTCGGCTGCCGCTTTCACCACTGCCGACAAACTCGCTCTCGCGAGGGCTTTCCAGGCAATGATGAAGCCCATCCCGCCTGATAGCACTGAGTCCCTTGCCGCCTGGCTCCGCCGTCACAAGCAGACGTCCGGCGCCATCGAGCGCTTCTGGCGACTTGTGATTGCCAGCGCGCTCAATGCCGACCTCCATGCCATCGCCGTCCCGTATGCCGCGAAAGTAATCCGCGAACTTTTCATGAACTCCGCCCGCGCCGGAGCAATGGGTATGAGTTCCGTACCACTCAGCGAACTCTACGGATCGGCACAGAAATTCCTCGAAGCGCGTGGCTCAACCGTCCACCTCAATACCAACGTAGAATCTGCCGAGTGGGACGAAGCCGTCTCTCAATGGTCAGTACATACGCGCACAGGCTCGCTCGGCTCCGATTTTCTCGTCATCGCACTGCCGTTCGAAGCTATGCAGAAGCTGCTTCCGCATCTCCCGCCCACGCCGCATGGCGAAGAGCTTGCCCGCCAAGCCGACTCATTCACCCATTGGCCGATCTGCAGTGTGCATCTCTGGTTTGACCGTCAGATTACCGATCTGCCTCATGCCGTCTTGCTCGATCGCGAAATTCACTGGATGTACAACAAGAGCGTCCTGCAACCCTGGCGCCAGCACAAAGGCAGCTATCTGGAACTCGTTCAGTCCGCCTCACGCGCCTTCGCAGCCCGCGAACGCAAAGAAGCGATCGAGCAGGCTCTCGCCGAACTCACCGAATTCTTCCCGCAGGTGAAAGAAGCGAAGCTCGAAAAGGCAGCGCTCATCAAAGAAGTTCGCGCTACCTTCGGCGTTCCCCCCGGCATCGACAAGCTGCGCCCCGGTGCAATCTCGCCGTGGCCCAATTGCTTCCTGGCCGGCGACTGGATAGCTACGGGCTGGCCCTCAACGATGGAAAGCGCCGCCCGCTCCGGCCACATCGCCGCCGACGAACTCTGCGCCACCTCCGACAACATGCGCAAATTCCTTATTTCCGACCTGAAGCCCAAAGGTTTGATGAAGCTGCTTGGCTGAGAAGAAGCGGCTAGATGTCGGCAGCAAAGAGCTACGCTCCCTTTCAGTGCGCCAGAAAATACACACCCACGCACACCAGCACCGCCGAAGCCCATCTCCGCCGGTCTACATTTTCGTGCAGGAAGAACTTACCCGCAATCGCATTGGTGATCAGCGTCAGCGACGCTGCGGCGGGAGCCACGAGGCTCAGGTTGAGATGATTCAGCGCAAACAGTAGCGCAAAGAACGCGACCGCCAGAAAGGTCACACCCGCGAAGAACAGCGGGCAAGTGACCACTGCACGAATCGCTCCCTTCAGGCCTGACTTAGCGCGAATCTCATCCAGATCGCCAATTGACTTCATCGCGGCCGCTGTCAGTACCTCACCAGCAGTAGACGTCAGCACGATTGTCGCGATCATTCCGGTTGCTGCCCATACTCCTGCATGCGTCCCGGTCATCGTACACTTCCTTCCGCAGCTTCACTCGCCGCAACCGCAGCAGCAGGCCGCTCTGTGAGCGAAGGACCATGCGCCACGAATCCCACACCCACCGTAATCAGCACAATGCCTGCCCACCGTTGCCACGAGATTGTTTCGTGCAGCCAGAACTTCGCCAGCAGCGAAACAATCACATTGCCAAACGCGGTCGCCGGCAGCACGTACGTCAGATCAGCCCACGAAAGCGCGGTCAAATAGCTTGCGAAGAATCCAATCAGCAGCGCGATTCCAGCTCCAATCCATGGCGTGAACACCGCCTCGAGCAACGACAATGGATGGGCAAGCGAGATTGGGGGCAGGGAAGTCATTCCTCGCGAAAGGCAGGTATCCCCCAGCGGCGCGCACAACGCCACCAGCCCCAGTATCATGTACTGCCTTGGAGTAGGCCGAATCTGCGCCATCGCTTTTAAATCAAGCTCCAACCCGCAGCCGAAATGATGAAGGGCGGAGCCCGCTGCGGCGGTCCCGCCCTCAGTTGATCGATTCGTTCTTTCCTACGCGCTCGCCGCCGCGCCGGCTTCCGCCTGCTGCTTACGCGTCGCCTTTACCATCTTGTTGCGCTCTGCGCGTAGTTTCAGGAACGCCTTCGCTTCGACATAAAGGCGCGGCACGTCGCGGTTCACAATCGCTTTCCACACCACCCGGAACGCAGCCTTTGGACGGAAATAGTATTCATCATAGAAACGGTGCACCATCTCCATCACGTAGTCCACCGGCAACCCCGGGTACTCGATGTGCGCCATCTGGTGACCGCCACCGTCTTCCATCTTCTCGTTTGTGATGAAGCCGCCCGTCTTCGCGAACTCGTAGAACTCCGTTCCCGGATAAGCGTGTGCAATCGAAACCTGGATTGTCTCGCAGTCCAGGGTTTTCGCAAAGTTGATGGTGTTGCGGATCGAGGCCTTCGTCTCGCCCGGCAGCCCGAGAATGAAGTCCCCGTGAATCACCAGCCCAAGATCATTGCAATCCTTCGCAAATGCCCGTGCCCGCTCAACTGTCGCGCCCTTCTTGATGTTTTTCAGGATCTGCGGATCACCCGACTCAAATCCGACGATCAGCAGCCTGCATCCCGCATCCTTCATTGCCTTCAGTGTCTCGCGATCTGTCGTCACGCGAGAAGTGCAACTCCAGGTCAGATTCAGCGGCTTAAGCTTCTCGCAAAGCTCGATTGTCCGCGCTTTCTGGATGTTGAACGTATCGTCGTCGAAGAAGAACTCCTTCACATGTGGGAAGTTCTCCTTGGCCCACTTCAGTTCCGCCGCCACATCGTCGGTGGAACGCTTGCGCCAGGCATGTCCGCTCAGGGTCTGCGGCCAGAGGCAGAAGGTGCACTGTGCCGGGCATCCTCGCGTCGAATAAAGCGCGATGTATGGATGGAGCAGGAACGGCACGTTGTACTTCGTTACATCCAGATCCCGTTTGTAGATCTTCGTTGCCCAGGGCATTGCATCCAGGTCTTCCACCTGCGGGCGGTCAGGGTTGTGGAGGATCTTGCCGTTTTCCTTGTAGCTGATGCCCAGAATCTCGTTGCGCGGCTTGCCGTTCGCGTACTCCACGATGGAGTAGTCGAACTCGCGCCGGCAGATGAAGTCCAGCACCGAACACTCATTCAGTGCCCGATCGGGATCCGTCGTTACCGGAGGCCCGACAAAGGCAATTCGAATTGACGGATTTGCCGCCTTGATGGCCTCCGCCAGGCGCTGATCGCCCTCCCAACCCACTGTCGAAGTGAAGAGAACAAGGAACTCATAGTCCTTGCAGATCTTGATCGTCTCTTCCGCCGAAACGTGATGCGGAGGGGCATCCAGCAGTCGCGAACCCTCCAGCAAACCAGCAGGATACGTAAGCCAAACGGGGTACCAATACGACTCAATCTCGCGCGTTGCGGGCCAGCGCGAGCTTGCGCCACCGTCGAAATTTTCAAACGAAGGCGGGTTGAGGAAGAGTGTTTTCAGGGGCATAGCCATCCTTACAATTTTACCATTTGGGATGTTTTCTCACGTCCTGCGGCTATGTATCGGGTTGATTACACGTCGCAACCGTTCTCAAAGCAGCAACTTACGCCAAACTTCGTGTTCCGCGTACTTCAGCCTTCACTTTGTACGCAGTTCTCGCAGCCAGTCGTCCATGTGGCCCAGCGCGCGCAGCAGGTTGAGCCGGGCCTTGGCAAGGTCAAATTCCGCTTCTCGCGCTTCTTCAGACTTCTGTCGCTCGTCGATCCGGGCTAGCTGTTCTGTTTTGGGACTTGCCTGTGGTTGCGACCCAGCACCCGTCCCTGAACCGTTGCCCGTTACCAGTTGCGCCAGCACTGTGTTCAGCTGAGCGGTCGCGATCTGCTGTTTCAGGCTCGCGACCTCGGCTTGTGCATCCAGTTCGGAGATGCTCGCGCTGGCTTCTGCGACCGCCAGATCATTTTGCTTCTGTACCTGCTCAGCTTCAATTTTCGAACGAAGAGCGTCTGCGGCTGACTCTCGCGAGTGGGCATACCGCCCCATGTCAAATAACGGAATCTGTACGGAGATTCCCGAAGCAAAATTGTTTGCCGGAAGCGGAGTGGCGAAATACTTGTTCACGTTGTTCAGAATCGTCGTGTTGCGGTTGTACTGAACAAAAAACCGCAGCTCAGGAAGGTAGTTCGCCTCGCGATCACCCATGGCTTGAGACGATTTCGACAGGGCGACGAGTTTTGCTGCCTGGATCCCATGTACCGGAAGCTGCGAATCTATCCCATGAACCTGGGGTATCTCCGGAATGCTGGCATGGTCCACCTGGATAGAGCCCAAAGGTAGCCCTGTAAGCCCCGCAAGCTGGTTGTTCAGCACCGTCACTCGGGCTTGAAGATGCAACCTGTTCAACTTGATCTGTGCTGCCGTGAGCTTGGCTTGCAGCAACTCGCTGAGCGGATCAACACCTGCTTCACTCCGCTGCTGTTCGATATCGATAAGCTTGCCCGCGAAGTCCTCCTGGCGCCGTGCGTCGACCATCTGCTGAGTCACGTTATCGAGCTCGATGTAGGCCACTGAAGCATCGAGGGCAACCTGCTCGCGCGTATCCTTCAACCGCGCCTTGGCAGACTGCACTCCGAAGTTTGCGGCATCAATGTAGCGCTTCTGCGGAAAGCTGTATACGAGCGACTGAACAGTGGCAGTCCAGACCGATGGCGGTTGACCCGTAAAGCCAATCTCCGGAAATACCGGAAGACCGGTCCCGAAATTGATGGAAGGGATAAGCGCGTCTCGGCTCTGCGAAAGCACGGCAGTAGCCTTGTTCACATCGGCTGCTGCTGCGCGGACGCTTGTACTGTTCCGTTGCGCAAGATCGACGACTGTTGCCAGCGACACCTGACCCTGTGCCAATTGCGCCGCCATGCCTGTCGGCAGCATTGATGCGGCGGCCAGCGCAACTCGCACTCGCCGAATGCTCAGGAAATTGCTTGAGAAGCTCAAAATGAAAGTCCCAGAGCCGGCTTGTAATCGTGCGCGAGTTTCAGCGCCGCTCCCCGTTCCTGCCACGCGCCGTTCTTGTCGCCGAGTTGTGCCTTGATGCGCGCAAGTCGTGTGTGTGCCTGAAATGCCGGTGCTTCCTCACTCTTCGGGTAGTCGCTGAGATATGCGTCAAGCATCTTCGCCGCAAGTTCCAGGTTGCGTTTGCCTTTCACTAGAACCGCTGCACCGTTGTACAACGCAGCACCAGCGTGCCTGTCGTGGAGTGCCGTCTTGTACCCGCTTTCAACAGCAGCCTGCATGTCGTCCCAGCGCTCCCGCTTGCGATAGAAGCTGCCCAACGTCATCCACGCGTATGCAGGATGCTCATTGTCGACGGTTGCCAGCTTGTACTCGCGTTCCGCGGTCACGTAATCTCTGCGGCTTTCGGCGATCCTGGCCAGGAGCACATGCGCGCGCGCTGGCTCAATCCTCTGCAACTGTGCCACGAGTGCTTGTGCCTTATCGTTTCCGCCGCCGACCACCGCCGGAGCGGAAGAGTAAAACTCCCCGAGATCCGAAAGCGCCGCTCCATCATGCGGATCGAGACTGGTCGCCTCCTCAAATTCCGCCTTTGCACGCTTCGCCAGGTTGAAGGCCGACAGAAATGTAGAGGCATCGGCTTTTTCGCCGAGTGCCCGGGCGAGCCACAAGTGATTTTGTGAATTTTGCCCGTCCAGCTGTACTGCCGTGGTGCACTCGTTTACAGCGTCATCCCAGTGCTCTTCCATGAAATAAACGCGGCAACGCAGCTGGTGCGATTCGGCCGTTGCAGGCATGGCGCTGAGCATGGAGAGCGCCCGGTCTGCCTCGCCGGCCTGAAGAGCAGCATCGGCTTGCGCCAGCCCGCTCCTGGGTACGTCGGCCGCACCGGCCCACAAGCTCGCGCTCAGGAACGCAAATGCCAAAAACGTCTTCACGGCACTCTCGCGATGGGAACACCCGTTTGCAAAGGCTGCCCCGTTGTTGTTCCGGTGGCAACCCACTCACCGTCTTTCAGTCCCGAAGTGATTGCCACCTGAGAGATGTTGATCGCACCCGTGACAACGTACGTCTTCTTCAATTCATCGCCATCAACTCTGAACACGTACGTCTTCCCGTTTTCTGACCGCAGCGCTTCTCGCGGAATGCTCATCACATCTGCCTGGCTCGATGTCGTCACCGTCACGGTCACATTGGTGTTAGGCAGCAACTGGCCGTCAGGATTGTCATCAATGTGGATCAAAGCCTCACCGACTCGGCGTGTCTCGTACTGTTCCACGGTCGACGGCGTGCGCTCAATGTGCCCGTGCCATACGACGCCTTGCCGCGCATCCCACTTGATGATCACCGGCTGCCCTAGAGCAAGCCTGCCGATCTCCGGCTCGTCAAAGTAGGCGCGTACCCGCAGCTTGTGCAAATCGGCCATCTGCAGCAGCATCTTGCCTTGTTCGACGAACTCAGTCGCCTTGACCTCAATGCTGTAAACCGTGCCGGCCCTGGGCGCGCGTACAGCAGTCTGGGCAAGCACCTGCTGTGCAGCCTGACGATTTGCCTCCGCGTCCTGAAGACCCGCCTGCGCTCTTGCCAACTCAGCCGGAGAATAGCGGCTCTTCGAACTTTGTTCTGCCGCCTGGAGATTCGCCTCAGCCGTCGCGAGCCGCTGCTTAGCTGCTGCAACTTCGCTGGGTGACGCTGCGCCTGTGGAGTTCAGCTTCTGCAAAGCCTCCAGATCACGTTGCGCCTGGTCGCGCTCCAATCTACTGCGCGCAATATCCGCTGCATTCGCTTGTCTCTGCTCGAGTGTTCCGTTCTGACTGGTGGCCTCCAGAGCCGCCTGTGCGCTCTTGACCCCGCTCTCCG
>Ga0068852_100000005_pt1 | contig 173127 bp, 165 predicted proteins | sample KBSCornC22_FD_66594 | JGI IMG/M metagenome (GOLD analysis project Ga0068852, IMG submission 66594) | Corn rhizosphere microbial communities from Kellogg Biological Station, Michigan, USA - KBS Corn C2-2 | ecosystem: Host-associated > Plants > Roots > Rhizosphere > Soil ... | reverse complement strand
GCGGTCGCCAAAGATGGCTCGGTCTGGGTGAGCGACATCATGGCTCGCAAGATCAGGCACTACTCGGAAGCCGGCAGCTACCTCGGGACCGCCGCCGGCTCCCCCACCGGGAGCACCCAGAGCCTGGCGATCGACGCCTTCGGCAACATCTGGGCGAACGAGTACGAGACGAACAAGATCTACGAGCTCAGCTCCACCGGGGCGGCTAAGTTCAGCTTCGGCGGCACCGAAGGCACCGGGAACGGTGCATTCAAAGGCCCGGTGGGCATCGCCATTGCCCCTTCCGGAAATATTTTCGTTGTCGACGACCTGAACAACAGGATCCAGGAGTTCAAGCCCGACGGAACCTTCCTACGATCGTTCGGCGCCGAAGGCAGTGCAAGCAATCAGTTCAAAGAACCGCGCCTCCTGGCAGTCGGACCGGAAAATACGCTCTACGTGGCCGATGCCACCAACCACCGCATCGCGCGGTGGAGTCACGCCGATCAGGATCCGCAGTCCGGCGCCGCCAAATTGGAGATAAAGGTCGATGGCTCGGTAGCCAAAACGACTGCGCCGGGCTGCGGTACGAAGAACTGCGCGATCAGCGGCTCCTGGACCCTAAATGCCAGCAGCTACAGCGTCGGTACCCATAAAGTCGAAGTTGTCGCCACTGATGGCGTCGGTCTGCCGACGACCAAGACGCTCAACATCGAAACCCATGGCGACCTCGCGGCGCCCGGCCTCGTTCTTTCGGGAACGATGACCGAACAAGCGACCACGAGCACTACCAGGAACAGATACATCCTCAAAGCAAGCGCCACTGACACGGGGACGGCGGCCGAATGGAAATCAGGTGTGGTGGCCACCACGATCAAGGTCGATGGCAAACTGGTCGATTCCTACAACGCCCCCTGCGCTACCGAAGGATGCTCGGTGACTCGGGAATGGACGATGCAGTCGAGCGAATACCTGGGGCCCCACAAAGTTCAGGTCACCGCCATCGATGGGGCCGGGCGCGTCACTACGAAAGAACTTTCCATCACGATCGATAAAGACGTGACGCCCCCGAAAATCAGCACCGGAGGGGAAGCATTCTTTACGCAGCCTCAGAACTGGCTCGAACAGAAAACGTATGTCTATAGCACCACGGCGACCGATGAATGGGCATCGGGCGTCGTCAAGTTTGTCTTCAAGATCGATGGCGCTGTGGTCAAGCAGGCTGAAAACGCTTGCTCAGGAGGTAGTTGCAGCAGGACGCTTGCCGGCGAAGTCAACGTTCTCACCTATGCAGGGGGCGCACACAGCGCAGAACTTGCCGCGACCGATGCGGCCGGGAATGTGGCGAAACGGAACTGGACGATCAACGTCGATCCGGAAGGGCACATTTCGGCTGGGGAGGCGACCGATACCTTAGAAGCGGTGGAAGCAACGGCTCCTCAGGCCGTTGAAGGACTGCCCGTCGACGCCCTAGTTAACGGGGCAGTGGGAGAAGAAGGGTCTAATCCAATGCTTGTCAAAGATCCAGGCGAATTTGTCAGCTCTGGGACGCCCACCCCGATCTCCATCAGCCTCAATCCGACTAAAGGATTCTCTGTCGAAACCGTCGGAAGCAACGAGCAAGGAGCGACGGCCAGCACCTCCGTCGAAGTCCTGCCAGTCGGCCTTAGCGCAGGTGCCGGCGAACCGCAGGTAACGGACGGCTCGGCTGCCGTCATTGCAAACTCTAGTCCCACTGTGGACACCGTGTTGCGCCCTGCATATGACGGTCTGATGGCGTTCCAGGCAATCCGGGACGCCTCGGGATCAGAAACCTATACTTGGGAAGTTCGCCTAGGGGACGGTGAAACGTTGAGACTGATCGATGAAAAGCATGCGGGGGTGTTCTGGGAAGACGGCACCCAAGCAATGCTGATCACGGCTCAGAGCGCCCACGACGCCGACGGAAAAGCGATCACTACCTCCGTCTCCGTATCCAACGGCAGGCTCGTCACCCTTACTGTGCAGCACAGAGTCTCCGGTGTCACCTACCCGGTCGTGGCCGGCGTAGGATACGAGGGGGGCTTCCAGACCATCTATGGCGATGGTCCGCCGCCGACTGAACAAGAAGAAGAAACGTACTGGGAGAGTGACACTCTTCTAGTGGGAGCACCCGAAGTCATACCAACGTCTGAAGCTTCGGCATCGACCGCAGGTGGAGCACGTAAGACGTTTGTCCGTGTGATCTGCGGTCACAGTGGGTTCTACGGGTATAAAGGTGTCGACCCACAAGCGTGCGGAAATCCCTTTACCGGGGATCAAGGCTACTCTGTTGTATGGCAGGCCGCGATCCGCGGCGCGTTTTATTATAAGCCCGACGCGTGGGTCGAACAGCGCGGAGCGAAAGCATGCGATCAGGACGCCTATCAGAACAGCGTCGTATATCTGTGGTACGTAAAAGAAGCTTGGCAGTGCCAATACGGGCCTAAGACGAGCGACGGCAACGGTGGGACGTTTGCCTCGGCTGGTCACTATCTGCGAGCGCAGGCCCACTGGGAACTTGGTTATCGGGCGCATTGTGGGGATAACTGCAATGGAACCCCTAACCCGACTATTTGGCAGGATAAGGCGCTCGAACTGCATCTCTGGCCGTCCGGGGACATAGATCGAACGGTGCCGTAACCTAGTAGGATGAAGCCCGTGTCAAAATATCGACAACGTGAAGTCAAGCGCTCCATCCATTTGGTGGCCGGCGCGGTATTGGCATTGGTCTGCTTCTGCATCCTTGTGCCTGATTCGTTTGGGTCAGGCGGTCAGGATCGGTGGCTGAACGTTTCCCTTGAGCATGGCGAAACGGCGAGTGGATATGCGTGGGCCACTGGAGCGCGAATCCGCAAGGGATCGAAGTTGACGGATGTCTGCACGGCCATCTCTGTCACTGAACCCCAGCAAGATGACGCACCATATGTAGAAGGGATCGATGCGGCGGACTGCGGTTCGCTGCGCCACCCCGCAGAGACCGTAGTTTCGTTCCTGCCTATGGGCCGAAACGCATTTTCGGTCGGCGTTGTGGAGGCGCTATACAGACCGGTTGTGAGAAAAGTTAGAGTCGATTTGAGCACGGGCGAGAAGAAGGTGTTCCTGCCGCGAGCGGTGAGGCTCTCACGCGGGGATAAAGGAGTTGTTCCTATATTCCGCTACCTCGTTCTTACTCTTGAGGGACAGATCTGTATTCGTAGGATGCTGAGCTATGACCATGGAGGAAGGCTCATCGAGCAAGAGAAACCTGAAGGAAGCCGTTCCTGTCTCTTGGGCTCCTCCTGATGTAAGTGCTGAGCCTTCGACACCCTTGATCCCCAAGACTGTCCCTACGGAGGTTCGGATATTGCTCTTTGCAGGCCCTATGTTTGGTCTGTGGTCGGAAATGATGACCGAGGACGCTGGGCTCGCACTTCCCGAGGATCGGGCTATGAGGTCATCTATTTCGGATTGAAACGCTAGGTCAGTCGCATTCCCACAATGGCTGCCTTCGCTCGATCCGACTTGGTCGGAGCGTAGTGTCGGCGCGTCGTGGCAATCTCTTTGTGTCGTAGTACCTCTGAGACCACGTCGATCGGGGTCGGGTCCTTCTCGTCGTTGAGGGCGATGGTTGCCCAGGCCCGGCGGAAGCAGTGAGGGGTGACGCGGGAGGTCATGCCGTTGACGGCGTCGATACCAGGCGTTGCCTTCTTGAGGCCGACTCCCGCGCGGATGCCGTGCCAGGTCGCGATCTTGGTGACGGTCGAGGGGCTGGTCTTCCTGCCACTGCTGGTCATGAGCACATAGGCGGTATCGGGGTCGCTGAGGGCGTCCCTCATAGCCGGATGGCGTTCTGCCTCCGATAGCTGCCACCTTCGGTAGATGCGGAAAGCTCGAAGCAGCGGCGGGGCCAGCGGGAATATGTCCACCTTGCCGTTCTTGCCGACGACTTCCCACTCAGCCGCGTCTAGATCGATATCGGGCCAGCGAGCGTCGGCGTAGGTCTTTCGGCGCGACGGCGCGTAGAACAACCAATGCACCAGGAGAACTGCGCGAGGCGGGCCGTCCGTTTTGAGAAGGCGCTCGACCTCTTCCCTGTTCGGCGTGTAGCCGCGCTTGACGATCACCTTCGGCGACGACTCCAGAACAGTCGGGTCGATGTCGGGTAGTTCGTCGTCTGCCTGGAAGTGCCGGTAGAGGAACCGGAGCGCTGACAGGTAGCTCTTGCGATAGGAGGCTGACCACCCCGGACCCTCTCGGCCATCGGGATAACCACGGGCCTTGCACCACTCGCAACGCAGTCGGGCCGCATCGGGGTTGTGCCCACCCTGCTTCCCAAGGTGGCCCAAGAATAGCCGGACCTGCTTCTTGTTGGCTTTGTAGAAGTCGGACCTGTGGACGCTCGCGAGGTAGTGGGCGAAGTGAACCAGGTGGTCTTGGTAGCGCTCGAGCGTCGACGGTCCGACACCCGCGTGATTGCATTCGACCGCCTCGCAGATCAGCTGGTCATTGGTGAGTCCCATGCGTAGCTCCTCGGACTGATCGAGGAACCGGGCGGGAGCGACTGCAAGCTCTGAGGTGGGCGTGACTCGCGAGGTCTCCATGCCGCAGAAATACCGACTGGGCGCGAAAGATCCCGCCCGGTTCGTTCACCGCCCATGGAGGCTCGCTCTGCTGACGCCATCTCCGCTCGGTTCCTCGGGGTTTCCGAGCCTGGCGGTCTTCCGAGCTCCAGAGCCAAATCCGCGACTGGTTTTCGAACCACCCCTTGGTTTTTGGCTCTGCCAAAGGGTACGTGATGGGCACGGCTGGTTTCGAACCAGCGACCTCTCGCGTGTGAAGAGCGCTCGGGAGGGGCCAAAAAAGAGCCTCAAACCCGCATTACCAAGCGGAATGCGCCATCTCCCTCCCCCGATTTTCTGAACCCTGAAATAGTTGTAATTTGCGGTCAATTTTCGGCGATAACGGCACTAGTGCCGTTTCGTTGATGCCCATTGCTAGTTGGAGGCAGCCGCCAAGGAGCTATGGATAGCGACCGTGCAGACGCTTGTGGGCGCGCTCGTAGACCGTGCGCGTCACCGGGTTGTCCGGATGGCGCTCGCCGAACGCGATGAAGTTCCAGACGAGGCTGCCGTCTGGGTTCTGGGCCAACTGAAAGACAAAGCCGAACGGTGCCTCGGATGCCCCTTGCCGTCCGAGCGGCACATAGAGCTTCACGCACCCCGGGAGTCTCGTCCCGCTCCCCTCGTCCTCCGCCTGGCACTTTCCGAAGTCAAGAGCGGCTTTTCCGGCTTCGATCTCTCGGCGGGATCGTTCCGCTTGAATTCGTGCCGTTGAGCGTCCATCTAGGCGCTCAACCTCCTCGCCCCACTCGTCGTATCCGAATTTGAGCGGGGCGGAGGACAGATTTTTCCCTGCACCGGCCATGCATCCAACGATACGGCCTCAAGGCACCCCTTCCCCCAAACGGACTTTTGGCAGGGAGAGAAGCCAAATATGGACCGCCGCTAACCCTCTCCGTCAGTTGGGAGGTCAGCGGTCAATCGCTCGAAATCCTCCACCGAGGCGGGCTTCATGCCGCGCTTCTCGTAAATCTCCGAGATCGGGGTTATCGGGGGCTCAATCGTCAGCCCGCCGGTCTTGTCCGGCACAACCTCGTAGCGCCGTCCCTCGATTTCGACCAACTCGCCCACATGCAGATCCAGCTTCTTCACCGCAGTTGCCATGTGCCAAGTGTAGACGCGCGTTAGGAGTTCCTTCTCCAGGCGCGCCGTAGGGCGCAGTAAAGTCGGCCCAATGGCCCAGGATTACGTGAAGTACAAGCTGCATGAGGCGGTGGAAGCTCTCGCCGCAAGCGCTTCTCCAATCCAGCGTCGACTCTTCAACGCCTGGATGGTCCTTCACACCTCGAAACCAGATGACTTCGACAATTCTGCCGACGGCGAGCGCTTCGCTACCGTCATGGACGCCCTGACGGCGCGGGAAGCAAGCGCTGAGGAGGGTACGGCCGAGGCGACGACGTCGCATCTCACGAATGAAGAGGCGGAGGCGATTGCTAAACAGATCGTCGAACTCGACACGGCCTGTCGCCCCCTGCTGAGCGAGTAGTCCGCCGACCCGGCCAGCAGATGGGGCAACCAAAGCTAAAGACCCAGATTGCGATAGCGACGCTCGAATGCGCTCGGGCTGATCTTGACTATGAGATCGATCGTACGCGCTCGTTGGACTCAAAGCTGACGGGAGTTGCGTCACTTTCCGGGCTCGCACTCTCGATCGGCGCTACCGTCGGGGCCTCGATCGTCGCCGGTGGCAAGCTTTCTCTCGGTTTTACGATCGCGCTCGGGGCCGTGCTCAGCGTCGCTTCCCTCTTGCTCCTGGCGGCTGCCGTTGAGGCTCTCCGAGGCTTGACCCCCAAGCCCTTCCAGACCCTCTCTTTGAAGGCAGCCGAAGAACGGGTTTCTGACGAGCGTCTGAGCGGCGATACCGCCGATGCGATCGGTGAAATGGCGGCGACCTACTACAAGAAGATGCTTCCCGAAGCGCGAGACACGAACGAGACGAAGGTTGACCACGCCCGTCGCTCCTATCGCTTGGTTGGGTTGGGCCTCTTCTGCCTTGTGGTCGGTCTCATTTTGACGACGATTGCTGCGGTAGTCTGACCGGCGATGGATTTCGAACTTCTCATGCGTGCGCAGTCTGAGGTCGAACCAATTTTGGAAGACCCCCGCGAAGGGGAGGAAACCGAAACTTCGGACAAGGGCGGCGGCCCCGGAGAAACGAAGCATGCGCAAGCGGTCCACTTTTCGATGGGTCCGCGCGAAGGAGAGGAAACGGAAAAAGTTCAAGAGGACCCGTCTTCCTCGGTGACTCGAACCGATCTGACCGCGCTAGATCCCCGCGACGGCGACGAGACTGAGACTTCCGAGCGAGGGGGAGGGTCGAAGGGGAGGATCTTCGCCGCGCAAGGTGGTCCCCGGGATGGCGACGAGACGACGCCGATCCGAGAGTCGCCGCTCGGACCGCCCGTCCGGGTTTAAGCTTCGCGCGTCGCGCTATCTGCTCGCTGCCTGATCGAGCCCTCGTCCAGAGGGCACGTCTGTCGGATGGCTTCGATGCTCTGGACGAGCGGGGCCATCTCCCTCACAAAGAAGTCCCCTTGGAAGAAGGAGCGCAGGGCATCACCAACTGAGTTAACGACTTCGACAGTCATCGATGAGGTCCAGTCGACCGCAGACGCCCATCGCAGGGCGCTAGGCGCCCGGCCGTAGGCCATCTCCCGTCCCTCTTTCCAGAGGCTGCTGACACAAGAGGACCGCCTGTTATGCGCGGTGCGACTCATTCGGTCGTAAAGCTCCTCCTTGAGGGCTTTCGTGTTACCGAGCGGAGGCAAACCAGCATCCGCCATCGCTTTATTGAGGCTGGTCTCATAGCGATCCTGGGCGGCCCGAGCCGCCCCCTGTTTCACGTATCGGTGTTTGCCGTCGTCATCAAGCCAAAGCCGGACAAGCTCCTCATCTTCTGGATCAGCCAGGAACGCCATCAGGATGCTGCAAGCCTCATGAAGGGCTCGCCCTACAACTAGGCCCTCGTTGTCAACTCCAGCTTCGGCCTGCACGATCAACACCTCGTGGAGGCCAAGGCATCGACCCGCCAGCAGCCAGACGGCCGATCCTCGCGAATAACCATCTAGGTCGAGGTCGGTCCTGTCAGCGATTTGCTGATGCCACTTCCGCAAGTCGCTTGCGACGATCCGACAGGCAGCGATCTGGGCCTCTGCTCTCGGTTTCACGACCTCTCGGAGCGGGGCATCCTGTTCGCGGTGCTGCTCCCGGAGAGCCTTTATGTCGGGCGATAGCTCCTGCATCCGAAGCTTGATCTCGATTGAGGGGAGAGCAGGCCCCGAGTTCTCTTGCGGCATAGGCCGACCATAGTCAGCAACCTGGACAGGGAGGGCTTCTGCTGCCAGAGTCCTACGTCTTGAGCTTCACGGTGAGCTTTGCCACGTCGACGATCGACACGCCGAGCGCGGCGGCGAGCGCAACGACCGTCCCCCAGGTCGGGTTCGTCAATCCGCGTTCGATCTTCGACAAGTGGGCGACCGTGATCCCGGCTGCCTCGGCGACCGCCTGTTGCTTCGCGTCCTTCTCGATCCGCAGCGACCGGATCGCCGCGCCTAACGCTGGCTGCGGATTGCTCGACTCGCTCACTGTCGAAACGCTTTCACAACTTCAACCGGATTAGCCATCATGGTGTTAAGCACTTGCGCTATGGAACTCGCCCCTGTAGTGTCGGCGCTGTAAGACAAAAGCGCCCCCGCGCTGCGTGAACAGCCGGGGGCATGGCACAGGAGGGATTAGCTCCCATGCACGACAAGCCTAGTGGCGCTGGCGATGAGAGCGCCGCGACCACCGCCCACCGGGACCGCCGCGACCAAGCGGCTGTCCTCCGTCAAATCCTCGACCTCCACCCCGAGCCCCTGACGCTCGCCGAGTTGACGCGGGAAATGACGTTCGACTCGACCGACTTCCAGGAGCGGGATCGAATCGAGCGAGCCGTCCGCGAGTTAATCGGCGGCGGGCTGCTGCACCTCGTCGGCGATCTCGTCCTCCCGACCAGGGCCGCCGTTCTCGGCGGCTCGATCCACGACGCCTGATGGACGGCCGACACGTAGACAGAGAGGCCGCGAAGCGGCTCGGCAAGAACCTGTGGACAGCCCGCCGCCGTGCGGGCTACTCCCAGGAAGACCTAGGGGCGCTCGCCAACCTTCACCGCACGGAGGTCGGCATGGTGGAGAACGGCGAGCGCCTTCCCCGCATCGACACGCTGATGAAGCTCGCGGCCGCCCTTGAAGTTCGGGTGGAAGCGCTGGTGGAGGGGATCGAGTGGCTGCCGCCTGGTCCCCCGCCCAGCGGCAGCTTCGCGGTCAGGAGGGCAGCATGAGCCGTGAGGAACTGAGCCTGTCGTTTCCCGAGTCGATGGGAAAGCAACTCCGCTCCATCGCCCAGGCCGAGGGCGTAGACGTGTCGGAGGTTCTTCGCCAGGCCATCGAGAACCACATCGCGGCAAACGTCCGCGCAAAGGACTTCAAAGAGCGCTTGGCAAAGCGCATGGAAGAAGACCGAGAGGTGCTGGACGCTCTCGCCGAGGACGAGTAGCGTGCTGGGGGGCACAGGGGTAATTCCTTAAGTAATCCAGGGTGATGTAGCTTCCCGCCCGATGATTGATCTCCCGAGTGGGGACGTCCCTGTAGTCGAGGCCCCCCAGCCTGACCTCTCCCCTCTAGAGGGGCTTGACAAGGACTGTGTCGCTCTCTTCCAGGTCGTGCCGGAGGACGGCTCGACGATCAGCAACAAGTCTGCTCGGGAGAAGCTTGGCTGGGACTCCGAAGACACCACCGAGCGCTACTTTTCGGTGCGGGATCGGCTCGAAGACGCCGGGTTGATCATCCGCGGTCGTGGCAAGGGGGGGACCGTTCGCCGGATTCTCAGCGGGGCTGCTGCGGAGGCTGAGTCAAAGGGCGGGGAGGAGGATGCGGAGGCGGTCGCGGACGCCTTGGCTGACTCGATCCGGCGTGAGCGAGACCTCTACGACCCGATGCTCAACGTAATCGAGACTCGCTGGGCTCGTGATCGCCGGTCTTCGCCGATTGCCGTAGAGGTCACCGCTCATGGCGGTTCGAAGGCCACGGGCATCTGGGCGCGTCCGGATATCACCAGTATCGAGGTGCGCATCTTCCCCCATGTCCCCGGGAAGTACCTCGAGGTCATCACCTTCGAGGTGAAGCCGTCCGACGGGATCAACGTTCAGGCGGTCTACGAGGCGCTCGCACATCGCCGCGCGGCGAACCGCTCCTATGTACTCCTCCATGTTCCTGCGGGTCAGCGCGACGACCTGGAGGCCGAGGTCGGGGAGCTCTGCGAGGTCGCGCGGGGACACGGCATCGGCGTCATAACCGCAGAGGAGCCCGACGATTACGAGACCTGGGAAGAACGGGAGGTCGCCGAGCGCGTCGAGCCTGATCCCGAGCGGCTCGATAAGTTCATCGCTCACCAGATGAGTTCGACTGCTCGTGAGGGCATCGCTTTGAGACTTCGCTAGAGGTCAGCGATGAGTGCCTCGACTCACTCCTCCTCATCTCGAAAGGGAAAGGCCGTCGAGCACCTCGTTGCTGCCTACTGTGTTCTCGGGAGCAAGGGCGAGCTGAATGCCTGGACCAGCGTCGTTGATGACGAGGGCGTTGATCTCGTCTTTCAGCAGCGTGAACGATCGGAGACGATCTCGGTTCAGGTGAAGTGTCGCCTCACCACCGCGAAGGGTCTTGCCCAGCGCCAACGTTTTCAGACGCAAGTCCGCTCTCAGACCTTTCGTCCTCGCCCGGACCTCTTCATGCTTTTCGTTGTGGCCGATCCCGAGCGGTTAGATATTGGGCCTATCTGGCTCGTGCCAAGCGATGAGTTCAAGGCGCTTTCGCCCGTGAAATCCAATGGGAAGCATAAGTTCACTGCTTCTGCGAAAGACGGGAGCGAAGACAGGTGGTCCGGCTTCCTTGTTCCAAAACGCGAACTGCCTAGCCGGCTTCTTACGGCTCTGCGATCCATCAGTTAGCTCTTGGTGTGCGCATTCGCGGCAACTAGATGTAGCTCCAATGGGCGGCGGGCGATTTACCACATCCGTGAGTGATAGGCGAACGATTCGGGATCAATGACTATTTAGGTTTTCTTTAGAAAGGCATGGTACTTCTGAGCACAGGCCACAGGTATGGGGACCTGCGGCTGATTTTTCCTCTCTGCGTCGCCGCCGCCCGTAGCTGGCTGCGTCAGCGCAACTCTGGCACCGCTTCGCGGCGCAGCGCGCCTCCGTCAGCCAACTACGTGACGGAGACTTCAAATGCATTCAGCAAGCCGCGGCGTTCCCCAGCACCCGGACCAGGGCTGTGCTCAGAAGTACCGGCAGGATCGGGGAGAGCGGTTCTCCTCCCCCACCTACCTGCAAGCCGAGCGCAGCGCCCAGCGGCCGTCAACCCCTAAAGGGGTCGGGCGCTGCGCGCCCTTGACTGCCGCAGGGCGCGGCGCAAAATTGCTGGGTAGGTCGGGGCAGGGAAGCGGGCGCGGCACCTCCACGGCTACGACCAGGGGTGCGAACGGGGCTGCGGTAAAGGGTGCGAATCTGGCCTCCGCAGCAATTTGGCTTGGGGTTGCGGTTGAAGGCGTCCCCCGGCAGCTGACCACCCCCAATCACCATTGGACACTCAACATGAGTGGCGATTGGTGGTGGTCAGCTGCCGGGGGACTCATGTGGTTGGGGAGCCGGGAGGGCTGCGGAGGCCAGATTGCGGCAGGTTCGGGGACGGTCGAGGAGAGGGCCGGGGGGTGCCGTGGTGGTGGTGAACGGAAGACGAAGCAGGGGCGAAATGGGGTTGGGCTTCGTCTTGTCGCTGGATGGTGGTCGCTTTGAAAACGCGAGAGGAGTTGATCGGGACCGGGGAGTGCCGGAGCCGCGATCAGGAGATGGTGCGGCTGATCGGTCGGCACGGGGCGATGATCATGGCTCAGGTGATGCGGGCGATGGGGACGCAGAAGACCGTCGCCTATCGCCACTTCCGCCGCTGCGCGGAAGCGCGCCTCGTCGAGCGCCTATCTATCCCCGGTGTCGGCCCTGTCCTCCATGCCACCCGCGAAGGCATCCGTTATGCCGGTCTGCCCCTTCCCATCGCGGCGGTCTCTGCCGGGAACATCGAGCACACCCTGCGCTGCACCTCCGTCGCCATCCGTGCCGGCGAGCACTATGGCCATGACGCGATCCTGACCGAGCGCGAGATCGTCGCCGCCGAAGCCCTGGAGGAGCGGCCCATCGCCAGCGCCCTCGTTGGCCCTAGCTCCTCTAAGCGCGCCCCGAGGAAGCACCGCGCCGATATCGCCGTCCTGCGCGAGGAGGGCACGATTGCCATCGAGGTAGAGCTGACGCCCAAGAGCCGACGCCGACTCGACGCCATCATCGCGGCCTGGTGCAGCGCCGCCCTCGGCAAGGGCGACCTGGCCCAGGTCCATTACCTCTGCGCCCCCGGTCAGACCCTCAACGCGGTCAAGCGAGCGGTGGAGAACGTCGGCGCGGCCAGCGTCGTAGTGGTGGCCGAGATCAAGGAATCGTTGCGATGACGCTTGACCGGCAAGACATAGAGGCACTTGCGGTGCGCGTAGTCGAGTTGCTGCGCGAGAGCGATCCTCAGCGAAAGGACGACGACCCTGCCGACCTAATCGACGCGACTGCGGTAGCGCGCAGACTTGGGATTAGTCGTGCCACCGTCTACGCCAAAGCGGATCAACTCGGAGCGATTCGTCTTGGGAATGGCAAGCGGGCGCGCTTACGATTCGATCCGGCTCGCCTTCCGGCTCCGGTACCTGCACAGTCCAATCCGATCCCGCAGCCGAGAGTTCGGCGGCTTCCTCGCTCTGCCCGCTCTTCCGTTGAGCTATTGCCGATCCGTGGCGGCTCGGCCGGGGCTCATTAGGATCGAGGAGAGATGGCACGAAAGGTCAAAGGGGAGGTCCTTGTCAGGAAGCGGAGGAACGACGAGGTCTTTGCCCTGCGCTTCTACGCCTATGGCGAGCGTCGCTATCTGACTCTCGGCAGTAGCGCGGAAAGGTGGTCGCGAGAGCGCGCCGACGAGGAACTCGAAAACATCCTTGCTGACGTGCGGCGAGGGATTTGGAAACCGCCGCTGGCCGCAACGCAAGGCTCTGAGAAGGAGCCGACCTTTCACGAGTTCGCTTCGGAATGGCTTGAGGGCATCCGCCTGGAAGGCCTCTCGGAGAACACCATCAGCGACTACACCTGGCAGCTTTGCAACCACCTGCTTCCGTTCTTCGCCCGGCATCGTCTTTCGGAGATCACGATTGCCGAGGTCGACCGCTACCGGCGCGAGAAGGTCGGAGAGGGCGTCATCTCGGCAGCCTCGATCAATAAGACGATCACCCGCCTGGCTCAGATTCTTGAGGTGGCAGTCGAGGGTGAGCTAATTCCCCGCAATCCTGCTCGGGGCAAGCGCAGGCGGCTGAAGGAACGAAAGCCGCAGCGGACCTGGCTCGACCGTGTCGAGCAGATCACAGCGTTGCTGGACGCTGCCGCAGAACTTGATGCGGAGGCTCGCGTCGACCGGCAAGCGTTGAGTCGTCGGTCGCTACTGGCAACCCTGACTTTTGCTGGCCTGAGAATCAGCGAAGCGCTGGAGTTACGCTGGCGCGATATCGATCTCGCTGCTGGTCGACTCTCTGTGCGTGAGTCGAAGACGGATGCCGGTGTCCGCAACGTCGACCTGGTGCCGATTCTGCGTGAGGAGCTTTCTGTCCATAAGGCAAAGACGAGATTTGCCGCCATGGACGACTACGTCTTCCCCACGGAGAGCGGGCGCCGCCAGGATCGCAACAACGCGCGGAGGCGGGCCTTCGCTTTGTCCGTTGAGCGCGCCAACCGGAACCTCGCCCACGCTGGCCGCAACCCTTTGCCCGAAGGACTCACGCCGCACTCTCTGCGGCGTACCTTCATCTCGGTGCTGCTGGCTTTGGGCGAAGACGTGCCTTACGTGATGAGGCAGGTCGGCCATTCAGACCCGAAGGTGACTCTCTCGATTTACGCCCAAGTGATGTTCCGTGGCGAGGGAGAGGCGGAGCGCCTCAAGGCGCTGGTTGAGGGCGCTAACTGGGCGAATAACGGCACTAGTGCCGTTATTCCGCCTTCCGAGAGTGACCTTGAGACTGCTGCCGAGGATGAGAAACCGGCGATTAGCGGGGACTTTGATGATGGGCGCGGCTGGTTTCGAACCAGCGACCTCTCGCGTGTGAAGCGAGCGCTCTCCCACTGAGCTACGCGCCCGGGCTCGGGGATTGTACGACGGGTCAGCCGACTAGGCCGGGCTGCGGGAGGGGTCCCTCTCCCTCGGGGAAGGGGCCGGTCGGCTCGGGGCGGTCGGCTTCCTCTTCGAGGGCGTCCTTGCGCAGGGCCATGGCGACGAAGGGGTAGATGAGGGTCGAGAGCATCGCCGCACCGACCAGGCCGGCGGCGGTGGACGGCCGCATGTGCCCGCCGTCGATCGCGATCGTCGTGATCGCGACCACGAGGGGAAGCTCGGTTGCGGAGTAGAAGGCGAGGGCGGCGCGGTCGCGGAGGCCGAGGAGCCCGCGGTAGAGCAACAGCGCCGGGACGCCTCGGACGACGAGGAAGAGGCCGAAGAACAGCATCAGCTTGCCGAGCGCGGCCGCCGATCCCAGCGCGGCGAGGTCGAACTCGATGCCGCTGGTGACGAAGAAGAAGGGGACGAAGAAGCCGAAGCCGACCGCGGTCAGCTTCGACTCGAAGATCGCTAGCTCGTGGCCTTTCAGCGCCAACCGCGTGATCATCCCGGCGACGAAGCCCCCGAGGAGGACGTCCAAGCCGAGGTTGCTGGCCAGCAGCACCAAGCCGAAGACCAAGACCACGGTCACCCGCACCGCCAGCTGGCTGCTCGCCTCGAAGGTCCGTTCCAGGGCCGGCCATCCGCGCCAGGCGTAGCGGACCGAGACCAAGGCGAGGGCGAGGGCGAGGGCGACGAAGGCGAGCAGGATTACCGACTCGTGCAGGGGGTTGGTCGTAGAGAGAACCAAGGTGACCAGCAGGATCGGCCCAAACTCGCCTGCGCCTCCCGCAGCCAGCAGGTAGGTCCCGAAGCGGGTCTTCAGCTCGCCGTTGTCGCGGAGGATCGGGATCAGGGTCCCGATCGCCGTCGTCGCCATCGCCGAGCCGGTGTAGAGGAACGAGACCACCACGCCGGCGGCCGCCAGCAGGCCGCCGAGCCCGTAGGCGAGGAGGATCGACAGCAGCCAGCCGAGCGCACCGAGCTCCATCGGCCTGCCTTTGATCCGCTGGAAGTCGATCTCGTAGCCGGCGAAGAAGAAGAGCATCCCGAGGCCGAGGTTGGAGAAGAATTCGATGAAGTCGCCGGGGTGGGCGAGGTTGAGGACTTCGGGCCCGATCAGGATCCCGAGGAAGAGCTCCAGCACCACCACGGGCGGCGCGAAGCGTTTGGGAACGACCGCGACGGTTATCGCCGCCAGGGCGGCGACGACGACGATCGCGAAGAAGGAGCCGGTATCGACAGTGGTTGCGGCGACTGGCAGGGCGGTCAAGGGCCTCATCCTAAGCCGAGCCGGGTAGGATCACCGTTGGACCGTGCTAGGTGGGGAATCAGCGGTGCCCTGTCACCCGAAATCCGCTTAGCGGGGCCGATTACCGTTCCGAGGAGCTGGCCATTGGGGTCAGTGCCGTGGTGGCGGCGATGACGGCCGGGTCCTGTGCGACGTGGGCACGCGAATCAGGTCAGGTCCGGAAGGAAGCAGCCTTAAGCGGATGCCGCGGGTGCCGCAGGAGAGCCCGACCCGAGCCTCAAATCACGGACACGCCCGGTGACCTCGTTTCAAAGGACGGGCGCACGGTCCATAACTTCATAGCTAGTCGATCAGGCGCTTGCGCATCTGGCGGATCGCCACCCGCCAGGTGAGGAGCGCGAAGCCGACGAGGAAGGCGAAGCGGAGGATGTCGGCCCATTCGAAGCCGAAGGCGCCGCCGCGGACCAGTTCGACCAGCTGGTGCAGGGGGTTGAACTGAGCGACGACCTGGACGCCCTGGGGAAGCCCATCGATCGGGAAAAAAGTGCCGGCGACGAGGAAGAGCGGCGTCACGCAGAGCGCGGTGACGTAGTTGAACTGGTCGATCTTGGCGACGGTCGCCGCCATCGCCACGCCGAAACCGGCGAAACCGAGCGCGGTGACGAAGCAGAAGAGCGGCGTCAGCAGCATCCCCGGCGCCGGGTCGAGGCCGAATGCGATCGTGACCAACAGCGGCACGCAGCCGTAGGTGCCCGAGCGCAACCCGATCCACAGCATCTCGGCCGTGACCAGCTCCTCGACGTCGACCGGGGCGGCGAGGATCGCGTCGTAGGTGTTCTGGAAGCGGTGCTTGACGAAGGTGCCGAACATCGCCGGCAGGGCGGAGGAGAAGATGACCGCCGTCGCCACCATCCCGGTGCCGACGAACTCGATGTAGGGGACGCCTTCGACTTCGTCGACCAGGGTCGCCGAGAGGCCGAGGCCGAAGGCGAGCAGGTAGACCAGCGGTTCCATCACGCTGGAAAAGGTGGTGCCCTTCCAGTAGGTGCGGAAGTTGGCGACCTCGCGGCTCATCACCCCGGCGATCGCGGTCGGTTCCAGGCGTCGCATCTGGCGCGGCTCGGCTGCCGCGTTCATTCGCCTGTTCCTTTCGGTCGCTGGGTAGCCATAAGGAACAACTACTCCGCCTCCTCGCCGGTCAGCAGGACGAAGACGTCCTCGAGCGTGGCAGCGCGGACGACTGCGTCGTCGGGGATCGCGCCGTTGGCGCGCTCGGAGCCGACGATCGCGATTGCCGGTCCGGCCGCGCGCACCGCCAGCCCTCTCGATTCGGCTTCGGCGCGGGTCTCGGCGAGCCGGTCCGGCGGCCCGTAGACCTCGGCGGTCTGCCGCCCGGCGTGCTCGGTGATCAGCTCCATCGGGCGGCCGCGGCTGATCACTTTGCCCTGGTGCATCACTGCCACCTCGTCGGCCAGGCGCTCGGCCTCCTCGATGTAGTGGGTCGACATCAGGATCGTCGTCCCGCGCGCTTTCAGGTCGCCGATCAGCGTCCACAGCTCGGTCCGGATCTGCGGGTCGAGGCCCACGGTCGGCTCGTCGAGGAGGACCAGGCGCGGCTCGTGGACGAGGCCGCGGGCGAGCAGCAGCCGCCGCCGCATTCCGCCCGAGAGCTCGTCGACCGCGTCGCGGCGGCGCTCGCGCAGGCGGGCGATGTCAAGCGCTTTATCGACAGCCTTGCCGACGTCCGGCACCCGGTAGAGACGGGCGAAGATCGCCAGGTTGTCCTCGACGGTGACGTCGACGTCGAGGTTGTCGAGCTGGGGGACGACGCCCATCTGCCCGCGCGCGGTCTTCGCTTCGCCGGGCAGCTCGTGGCCAAGCACGTGCAGCTCGCCGGAGTCGGCGATCGCCTGCCCGGTCAGCAGCCGCATCGTCGTCGACTTGCCAGCCCCGTTGGGCCCCAGCAGGCCGAGGCAGATGCCTTCCGGCACCTCGAGGTCGAGGCCGTTCACCGCCGTGATCGACCCGAAGGTCTTGACCACGTTGTTCAGCTCAATCGCCGCCATCGCTACCGATGGTTTCATGACCGGACCTTTTGTTCTGTGACGGTCGGCCGGGCGTGGCTGAAAGACTGCCCGGCCGATGCTCGACGAGCGCTGGATCCGATCGCTGCACGTGGAGTCGATGCGGCGGGCCGATCTCCATGAGGAGAGGGAGTCGCACGTCCTCTTCCAGGCCTCGACGATCGGGGCCCTGCTTGACGGCGCCTTCGAGGGCGACCTCAGCTTCGCCGAGCTGGCCGAGCACGGCGACCTCGGGCTGGGGACGCTGAACCACCTGGACGGCGAGATGATCGCGATCGACGGCGAGTTCTTTCGCGCCGACGTCGACGGCAGGACGACGCCGATCGCGCCCGATGAGCGGACCCCGTTCGCTGTGGTCACCGCCTTCGAGCCGACGGTCGACGAGCACCTTGGCGACGAGGAGCTCTCACACGAAGAGCTGCTCGCGCGCCTGGATGAGCTGGTGCCCGAGGGCGCCTCCTCCTGTGCGGTCCGCCTCGACGGCCGCTTCGAGCTCGTCCGCGCCCGCTCGGTCCCGCGGCAGGAGCCGCCCTATCGGCCGCTGACCGAGGTCGTCGCCGACCAGCACGTCTTCGAGCTGCGCGAGGTCGAGGGGACGATGCTCGGCTTCCGCTTCCCCGCCTACGCCGAGGGGATCGAGGTCGGCGGCTACCACCTGCACTTCATCAGCGCCGACCGCAGCCGCGGTGGCCACGTCCTCGACTCCCGCTCGCGCGGGCTGCGGGCGAGACTCGACCCCTCCGACGACCTCCACGTCGAGCTGCCGCCGCAGGTCGACCTCGGGGACCCAGATCTAGCCGCGGCGACCCACGCCGCTGTCGACGCGGTCGAGCGTCTCAGCTAGCAGCGGCGGTAGACCCGCCAGGAGTCGTTGCGGGCGACTTCTTGGAACCCGGCCGGCGGCTGCAGCGAGAAGCGGGTCGGGTCGTTAGGGTCGAGGATGAAGTTGTGGATGACGAAGGAGTTGGCGGGGGCGACGTAGTAGCCGCGGCTGGGGATGCCTTCCTCGCCTTCCTCGCTGGCGCTGACGATCTCGGTCGGCTCTACGTCGAGGCCGAAGGCGAGGCGGGGGACGGCGCGATGGTTGGGGACCGCGACTTTGCCGCAGGGCGGCTCGAAGGCGCCGGCGTCGACGAGGTCGGTGAGGTCGTCCTCGATCCGCGCCTGATTGGTGAGGTCGGTGTCGACGCGGGAGTCGAGGTCCCACTGATTCGGCAGCCAGATCACGAACATCAGCGCGACGAGGGCGGCGAAGACCTGCCAGGCGCGGCGAGCGGAGTGGTCGGGCTCCAGCAGCCGCCAGCCGAGCAGCGCGACGGCGACAAAGATCGAGAGGATCGCCGCCGCCAGCATCGTGTAGCGGGCGATGATCGCCAGGCCGGCGGCGCCGAGGAAGGCGAAGCCGAGCAGGGCGAGGAGGGCCGCGGCGATGCCCAGCGCGGAGCGGCGGCGCAGGTAGAGCCAGCCGAGCACGACGCCGCCGAAGGCGCCGACCATCCCCGGCCACTGCAGCACTTCGCCGAGGGCACGGGGACCAAAGAGGACGACGTCGACCGGGCCGGTGCGGCGGTCGAGGGTTTCGACAGTCGATTGGGTGCCGGTCAGGGAGTAGAGGAAGTTGCCGGTGGTGATCCCGTCGAAAAGGAGCCACAAGATCGGGGCCGCCAGAGCAAGCAGCACCAACGCGATGGGTGGGGCGGAGAGGGCACCCCTCGTTCCAACAAAAGCCGACCTAATTAGGCCGGCTTTTTGAGTATCCGCCGGCCCGAGGGGTGCCCTCTCCGCCTTGGACCGCGGGAGGTTCTTCGGGTCCAGCGAGAGGTACAGGAGGTAGGCAATCGAGAAGCCCCAGGCCTCGGGGCGCAGTAATCCGGCGAGGGCGAGAAGAGCTAGGACGGGCCAGCCGGCTTTGGGGCGCTTGGCCTCGATCGTCAGGGCTCCTAGGCAGAGGGCGATGTAGGGGAGGTCTACGTAGGCGCGGAGGCCGTTGGAGAGGAAGGGGGCGCGGGTGAGGACGATGGCGGCTGCCACTGCGCCGATCCAGCGGTCGAACCAGATCGCGCCGAGGCGATAGACGAGGTAGCCGCAGAGGGCGAGGGAGACGTAGGCGACGATCATCGTCACCGTGATCGCGCCGTCGCCGATCGGAGTCGTCACCAGGCCGAGGAGGTCGGCGAAGGGATGGGGGGTGGGGGGCAGGGCTGCGCCGTAGTCCGGGCTCTGGCCGTGGGCGAGTTCCCGGCCCCAGACGAGCGCGTAGATCGTGTCGTAGTTGGGGAAGCCGGCGGGGAAGATCAGCAGCAGGGCTGCCGTGACTCCGGCGACCCAGGCGGCGGGCGTCAGCCAGTTGCGGGCCCTCTCCGGCACGCGCGGGACGGTATCGGTGCCGCCCCCGGAGGGGCGTGTCGCTTTTGTCTCCTATATGGCCACTAAGGCGACACGGGCGCCGAGGGGGCGTGGATACACTGGCCGTAGAGCCGATGAGCGAGTCGACGTCCCTCTACCGCCGCCACCGTCCCGGGTCCTTTGACGAGGTCGTCGGGCAGACCCACGTGGTCCGCACCCTGCGCAACGCGGTCGAGGGCGACAAGGTCCATCACGCCTACCTCTTCGTCGGCTCGCGCGGGACCGGCAAGACCTCGATGGCGAAGATCCTCGCCCGCTCGCTGAACTGCGAGCGCGGCGGCCCGACCGTCACCCCCTGCGGCGAATGCGAGTCCTGCGTGACGATCGCCGCCGGCACCTCGGTCGACGTGATCGAGATGGACGCTGCTTCCAACCGCTCGGTCGACGACGTCCGCGACCTGCGCGAGCGGGTCGCCTATGCCCCGGCCGGCGGCCACTGGAAGGTCTACATCCTCGATGAGGCGCACATGCTGACCAAAGAGGCGTGGAACGCCTTCCTGAAGACGCTCGAGGAGCCGCCCCCGAACACCGTCTTCGTCCTCGCCACGACCGAGTCCCACAAGGTGATGGCGACGATCGCCGATCGCTGCCAGCGCTTCGACTTCCAGCGCCCTTCGCTGGAGCAGATCTCCGAGGTCCTGAACCGGGTTGCCGCGGCTGAGTCGATCGAGGTCGACGAGGGCGCAGTGGCGATGGTCGCCCGCTCCGCCCAGGGCAGCTTCCGTGACGCTCTCGGCACCCTCGACCAGCTCGTCGCTTTCGGCGGCAGCCAGGTCCAGCTGAATGACGTCCTCGAGATGCTCGGCGCCGCTGATGCCGAGCTCCTCTTCGACGCGGTTGACGCGGTCGTCGCCGAGGACCCGAAAGGCGTCCTCCTCGGGGTCGAGAAAATGGCCCGCTCCGGCCGCGACCCCTCTCAGTTCGCCCGCGACCTCCTCGCCCACCTCCGCCACCTCCTGATCACCCAGACCACGGGCGAGGTGCCTACGACCTTTGTAGTGACGGCAACCGACACCGCCCGCATGCAGTCGCAGGCAACTGCGATCAAGCCAGCCAATCTGATCCGCACGATCGACGAGCTGGCCTTTGCTCTGACCGCCGTACGCGAGGGCGACGACGCTCGCCTGGCTGTCGAGATAGCTCTGCTGAAAGCTGCGAGACCAGATCTCGATTCGGACACCGCGAGCTTGCTGAGGCGGATCGAGAGGCTGGAGAACGGGGGCGCTCGGCCCGCTCCTCCTGCCCCCGTAAATCCAGCTCCTCAGGACGACCCACCGCCGGCGGAAGAAGAAGAGGCTGAACCCAAAGCGCCCGAGCCTGAAGCGTCTGCCAATCCGGCCCCTCCGGCGGGTGGCGCGGATTTGGGGGACCGCCCGCCGTCAGTTGCGGGGGGTGGTGGTACCAAATCGGCGACAGGACCCGCAGGCCAGGAGCCCTCGTCTAGTGAGCTGTCCTTCAGCGATATCCAGCAGGCCTGGCCCGCCGTCCTCCAGAAGCTGGCGGAGACCGCGCCGGCCTTGGCGGCTACCTTCGAGGGCGCGCGGCCGACCAGCTTTGACGGAGCCGGACTGCAGATCGGATTCCCGGCGGCGATGACCTTTAACAAGAAGAAGGCCGATAGTCCCGAGCGGCGGGACACGCTGGCGGCTGCTTTTGCGGCTGTGACCGGGGTGGGGCTGCGGCCCACCTTCGTTGTCCTGACGGAGGAGGAGCCGGCGCCGCCGGATACGCCGGCGCCAGGTAGCGATGAGGTTGATGAGGAAGAGCTGCTGGAGCGGCTGAAGAGCGAGTTCGACGCGGAGGAGGTCGGTTAGGTGGCGCGAGGAGGCGGACCGGGAGGCTTTGACATCCAGGGCCTGATGAAACAGGCCCAGCAGATGCAGGCCGAGATGATGGAGGCGCAGGAGAAACTGAAAGACGAGGTCGTCGAGGCGAGCGCCGGCGGCGGCATGGTCAAAGTCAAGATGGGCGGCGACCTGACCCTGCGGGAGATCGTCATCGACCCCGAGGCGATCGACCCCGAGGAGGCAGAGCTGCTCCAGGAGATGGTCCAGGCGGCCGTCAACGAGGGTCTGCGCGCTGCCCAGGAGCTGGCGAGCTCGAAGATGGGCGGGATCGCCGGCGACGACCTCGGCGGGCTCGGCGGGATGCTGGGCGGTTGAGCGAGGGTCCGGCACCGCTGGCTCGGCTGGTCGCCGAGCTCTCGCGCCTGCCGGGGATCGGCCGGCGCACGGCTGAGCGCCTCGCCTTCCACCTGCTGCGTGCCCCTGATGAAGAGGCCTTCGCGCTCGGCGACGCGATCCGCGAAGTGAAGGAGAAGGTCGGCCTTTGCGAGGAATGCTTCAACCTCGCCGAGGGTCCGCTCTGCCGCATCTGTTCTGACCAAAACCGCGACCGGGCGACGATTTGCGTGGTCGAGGAGCCCGCCGACGTGATCCCAATCGAGCGCACTCACGAATACCGCGGCCTCTACCACGTGCTCGGCGGAGCGCTGTCGCCGATCGACGGCGTCGATGCCGAAGACCTGAAGATCGGCGAGCTGGGGCGGCGGGTCGGCCGCGGTGGGGTCAACGAGGTGGTGCTCGCGACCAACCCGACCACCACCGGCGAGGCGACCGCCCTCCACATCGCCGACATGCTGCGCGGCCAGGTCACCGTCACCCGACTCGCCAGCGGACTGCCGGTCGGGGCGGACCTCGAGCACGCCGACGAGGTCACGCTCGGCAAGGCCTTGGCGGGCCGAAGAAGCCTGGAATAAGCGGCACCAGACATCCGTCCTGGACACACGTCAGTTCGCAATTAGCGGCTTTTCGAAGATCCGGCGTCCGCCGCTTTCGCCAAGGTCATTCCGTGGCAGACCAGTCGAAAGCCGGGCCGGGAGCAGATGGAGAATCTTCGGCGGCTCGGATCGCCCTCAAGGTCTCGGAGATGCACGCCGATCTCCTAGGCAGCTTGCACGAGGAGATTGGAACCAATGAAGGAAGCTTCGCCGACGTCGCCCAGCGGCTAGCGGGAGAGTTCGGTTCGGTCACGGCCGCCGCCCTTGAAGCCGCCCAGCCGTCGCTCAAGGGGGCAACCAACGGGGCGGCAGTACCCGGCAACGGCAGCGGCCCCGTTTCCGCTCCCGAGGAGCAGAACGAACTTCCCAGCCTCTACCGGCCCGGCCACATGCGTCGGCGGTTGGAGCAGCTGCTGGAGACGAACCGTAGGTATGGGCACCCCTTCGGGCTGGCCGTCTTCGACGCTTCCGGTCCTGGCACTCGCCCCGGCGACGTCGCTGGCGGCCAGGACACCGTGCTCTCGATCGTCGGGGTGGCGTTACGGGACAGCATCCGCATCGTCGACGAAGCCTTCCGCCTCGAGGAGCAGGCGATCTGCGTCCTCGCTCCCAATATCGGCACCGTCGAAGGCGTGCAGATGTGCGAGCGGCTGCTGGCGCAGCTCGACGAGCTCGAGAAGGCCGGGGGGCTGCGGATCAGCGTCTCGGCCGGGGTCGCCGCCTGCCCGGAGCACGGCACTAAGGCCGACGAGCTCTTGCACAAGGCTGATGCGGCAATGTGGCGGGCGCGAGCGGTTGGGCAGCCCGTAGGCGTGGGCGCCTTGCAAGATCGCTGACAGATCCCCGTAAATCTGTCCAAAAGCTTCATCCCTGGTGGGAGAATCGGCGATGCAGTCGAAGTAGACGCGCAGTCCACCCGCATCGCCATCCCGCATCACCACCGCTAATCAAATGCCTGGAATCCGCACTAATGCCGCCGCCGAAGTTCTTGGCGTGAGCCCCAACACCCTGCGCAGTTGGGAGCGCCGCTACGGCTATCCAACGCCCAAGCGCACCACCGGCAACCACCGCAACTACGAGCTGGTCGAGCTGCAGGCTCTGCGCGACGCGCTGACCGAGACCGGCAACATCTCCTCGGCGATCGAGCTGGCGCGCCAACGCCAGGCGGCGCCGGCCAGTGACGGCAGTCTCTTCGCCGCCTTCGAGAGCTTCGACGAGTCGGCCGCCGACCGCGCCGTCGAGGAGAGCCTCGCCCTACGCTCGCTCGAGCGCACGGTCGAGGAGCTGCTGCTGCCGGCAATCGACAAACTTGCCGCCGACTCCGAGCGCGAGACCGAGCTCGAGTTCGCCTCCCGCTGGGCCACCGGTTGGTTGCACGGCGCCCGCCGCCTCGCCTCCACCGCGGCGCGACCGGCCGGGATCCTGCTGCTCGACTCCAGCCACGGCCAGGGCGCCGAGGAGGTCTATACCCAGGCCCTCGACCTCGCCCTCCGCCGCGCCGGCTTCCGCGTCCTCGTCCTCTCCAACGAGCTCGGCGACGAGCGGCTCGGCCGCGCCCTCGGCGCTCTCGACCCGACCGCGATCGTTCTCTGCGGCCCCGGCGCCAACACTCAGAGCGCCGTTCGCCTGGTTCGCAAGATCCGCGAGCTCGGCTTCGTCGCCCCGCTCTACGGCTTCCGCGCCGACGGCCTAATCGGCGCCGCCGTCCCCACCGCCGGCGACCGCCCCAGCGAAGTCACCGGCATGCTCAACGCCGATATCCGGCGTAGGGCTACGCAGGCTTTCGCCTAAACGGCGTCAGTAGCCGTCTCAGAAATTCCCCAGCGTTCGTGTAACCGGCGGAGGGGGCGTGGAGCCCACCAGTTCCACTTGCCGAGCAGCTCCATTAGGGCGGGAACGAGGAGGGCGCGGATGATGCTGGCGTCAATCAGGACGGCGAGGGCGACGCCGACGCCGTTCTCCTTGATGAAGATGATCTGCGAGGTGGCGAAGGCTGCCATCGCGACGGCGAAGAGGAGGGCGGCGGCGGTGACGATGCGGCCGGTCCGCTCCAGGCCCATCGCCACCGACTCGGAGTCCGAGGCACCGTTGTCCCGCGCCTCCTTGATCCGCGAGAGCAGGAAGACGGCGTAATCGGTCGAGAGGCCGAAGGCGATCGCGAACATCAGGATCGGCATCGTCTGCTCGATCGCGCCGGGACTGGTGTAGTCGAGGAAGCCTTCGAGCCGGCCGTCCTGGAAGATCAGCACCAGCAGGCCGAAGACGGCGCTGAGGTTGAGGAAGTTCATGATCAGCGACTTGATTGGCAGCACCACCGAGCCGGTCATCAGGAAGAGGATCACCAGGGTGGCGAGGATCACGATGGCCAGCGCGTAGGGGAGGTGGTCGGAGAGGCTCGCCTGGAAGTCGACGAAGTCGGCGCTGGCGCCGCCGACGAGGACGGTCGCCCTGGGCGGCTCGGGCAGGTTGCGGATTGCCTTCACGGTCGCCTTGCTCGCATCCGAGGCGAAGGGGTTGGCGGAGATCGCCTGCACTACGGTCACCTCGCGGTCGAGCCGCTGCGGCGGCAGCACTTCGGCGACGCCGTCGACCCGCTTGAGCTCGGCGGCCACCGCGGCCGTGGCCTTCGGCCCGCCGCCTTCGACGTCGAGGTAGATCGGCGTCTCGTGGTAGGGCGGGAATTGCTCGCTGACCGTGTCGTAGGCCTGCCTGGCGCTCGCTGACTCCGGCAGCACGGTCGGGTCGACGACGTTGAACTTGATCCCGAGGAAGGGCAGGCCGAGGACGATCAGCAGCAGGGCCGAGCCGGTCGCGACCGGGATCGGCCGCCGCATCACGAAGCGCGAGAGCCGGTACCAGAAGCCCTCTTGCGCCGGTCGAGCGTCCGCCTCGGCGCGGCGCTGGAGGAACTTCGGGGCGCCGGCGTTGACCCGGTTGCCCAGCAGCGTCAGCACCGCCGGCAGCACGGTTAGCGAGATCAGCGCCGCGAACAGCGCGACCAGGGAGCCGCCAAGGCCCATCGAGTAGAGGAAGCGCTGCGGGAAGACGAGCAGCGAGGCGAGCGCCGCCGCCACCGTCAGCGAGGAGAAAAAGACCGTCCGCCCAGCGGTGGCGAGCACCCGTCGCATCGCCTCGAACCCGGGGCCGGTCTTCGCGATCTCCTCGCGATAGCGGGAGACGACGAAGAGGCTGTAATCGATTGCCAAGCCAAGCCCGAGCGCCGTCGTCAGGTTAAGAGCGAAGATCGAGATCGAGCCGAGCTCGCTGGCGATCCGGAGGATGAGGAAGGTGCCAACGATCGCCAGGCCGCCGATCATCAGCGGCAGCAGGGAGGCGACGAGGCTGCGGAAGAAGAGCAGCGAGAGCAGGAAGAGCAGCGGGAAGGCGAGCATCTCGGCCTTCTGCAGGTCCTTCTCGACCTGCTTGTTGACCTGCTCCTGGGCGACCGCCGGCCCGCCGGCGACGACGCCGGGATGGGTCGAGAGCTCGTCGGCGATGTCGGCGCCGGTTTCCTGCGCCTGCTTGTCCCCGGTCGTCTTCAGCGCCACCGCGAAGTAGGTCGAGTCCCCGTTGCGGGAGACAAAGGCGGGGGAGTGGGTGTCGTAGTAGCCGGTCACCGAGGCGACGTCGGCGCGCTCGCGCACTTCGTTCTCCAGCGCCTCGACCCGGCGCCGGGTCGCCGGCGCCGCAACCGGAGCGTCTTCGACCACGGCGATCACCGAGGGCACCCGCAGCCCGGCTTCCTCGAGCCGGTCCATCGCCTTCACGGTCTCGGTCGAAGGATCGTCGGCGCCGTAAGGATCGAGCCGATCGGCGACGCCGCCGCCGACCGCCCCCGCGAGGACGAAGAAGAGGCCGGCGAGAATGGCGGTGCGACGGGCCTTGCCGTCCGCGAGCCGGGCCAGGGAGTCGAACATCAGCTGCTCCTTTTCTCGGGCGCGGCGGCGAGGATTTCCTCCTCCATCCGCTCGCACCAATCGGCGAACCACTGGGTGAACTCGATCCCGCCCCGCAGCACGATCATCGGGTAGGGGTCCTCGGTCTCGCTTTTCAGAGCTTCCAGCGAGCGAAGTTCGGCGTTGACCTCGAGCCGGTGGGCGCGCATCGCCCGCACGATCGCCACCGCCTCGCCGGGAGGCAGAGCGTCGGCGAAGAACAGTTTCAGCAGCCCTTCCTCGCGCATCTCGAAGGTGTGTGGCGGCTGCCGCAGCCAGGCCCGCAGCTCCTCCTCGCCGTCGGCGGTGATCTCGTAGACCGTCCGCCGCCGTCCGCCGGTGGGGGAGTCGGAGCCGATCACCAGCCCCGCCTCGGCCAGGTTCTTCAGCTCGGGATAGATCTGCCCGTAGCTCGCGGCCCAGAAGAAGCGGGTCGAGTTGTCAACCACGGCTTTGATCTCGTAGCCGGAGCGCGGTTCGTTGCGGACGAGGCCGAGGATCACATAGGCGGTAGAGCTCAGCTGCTCCATGTATCGCGAATATATATCAGACTGATATATCGGCAAGTCTGGTCTGCGATTGGCCTATGGTCAGGGATTCGCACCGCAACGGATCACGACAGGAGGGAGCACGGATGTCGCTTGACCAGAGCAAGGTCGGCCGGGTCGTCGCCGAACAGATGGAGGCGATCGAGAACGACTACGGCGACGACTGCGAGATCGGCGACGTCTGCACGATCGTCGAGGTGGTCGGCCCGCACGGCTCCCACGTCCGCGTCCGCAGCAGCGACATGCGCCCCCACAGCGGCCTCGGCCTGATCCGGATGGCCGAACAGGCGATGCTCGGCAATCTCGGCGGCGCTTCGGAGTAACGCTCACCGCATCCGACTTTCGACACACCCTGGTGTGTCGAAAATCGGATGCGCTTCAGAAGGAGACGTGGCGGGGCGCCGACTATCCTCAAGGGTCGATGAGCGGGGACGGATCTGACATCGTCGTGATGAAGTTCGGCGGCACTTCGGTGGCCGGCGCCGAGCAGATCAAGCGTGCCGCAGGGCGGATCGTTGCCGCCCGCGAGGCGGGCAACCGAGTCGTCGCGGTGCTCTCCGCCCGCGGCAAGACGACCGATGAACTGGTCGAGGCCGCGCACGAGATCTCTGACCGCCCGGTCGCCCGCGAGATGGACATGCTGCTCTCGACCGGCGAGCGGATCTCCTGCGCGCTCTGCGCAATGGCGATCCACGACATGGGCCACGAGGCGATCTCGCTGACGGGGTCGCAGGCCGGGATCGTCACCGACTCCTCGCACACCAAGGCGCGGATCATCGACGTCCGCGCCGACCGGATTTCCGAGGCCCTGCAGCAGGACCGGATCGTCCTCGTCGCCGGCTTCCAGGGCGTCTCGACCGAGAACCGAGACGTCACCACGCTTGGCCGCGGCGGCTCCGACACCACCGCGGTCGCCCTGGCGGCGGCGCTGCGGGCCAGCGTCTGCGAGATCTACACCGACGTCGCCGGCGTCTACAGCGCCGACCCGCGGATCGTCCCCGACGCCCACAAGCTCGACCGCGTCTCCTTCGAGGAGATGCTGGAGATGTCGGCCTCGGGCGCGGGCGTCCTGCAGCTGCGCTCGGTCGAGTACGCCCGTAACCACGGCGTCCGGATCCACTGCCGCAGCAGCTTCGAGGACGGTCCCGGTACCCTCGTCGTCTCAGAGGAAGAGACGGAAGAAACCATGGAGAACCCGTTCGTAACCGCAGTCACCCATTCGGATTCCGAGGCCCGCGTGACCCTGCACGGGCTGCGCGACGAGCCTGGGGTGGCCGGCAAGATCTTCGGCGCGCTCGCCGACGCCAACGTCAACGTCGACGTGATCATCCAGAACGAGCCGGTGGGCGACGACCAGCTCGCCGACCTCTCCTTCACCGTCGGGCGGTCTGACCTGCTGATCGCCAAAGACACGATCGCCGCCCTCGGCGACGTCTCGCTCGAGGTCCTCGCCGACGAGCGGATCGGCAAGGTCTCGATCGTCGGCGCGGGCATGCGCTCTCACCCCGGCGTAGCCGCCAAAGTCTTCCGCGTCCTCGGCGACGAAGGGATCAACATCGAGATGATCTCCACCTCGCCGATCAAAATCTCGTGCGTCATCTCCGCCGACCGGGTCAAGGATGCGGTCAACGTGCTGCACAAGGCCTTCGAGCTCGGCGACGACGCGGTCCAGCCGGAGGACCCGACCGGCCCGGATCATCGACCCACGGTCGCCGGCTGATCCTCGGCATACTCGGAACCATGCCGGGCGACGGATACAAGGTCGGAGTTCTCGGGGCGACGGGCCTGGTGGGGACGACGATCCTCGAGCTGCTGGCCGCCCGCGACTTCCCGGTAGCCGAGCTGCGACCGCTCGCCTCGGCCCGCTCGGCCGGCAAAGAGATCGAGTGGGGAGGCGAGAGCGTCACCGTCCAGGAAGTCTCCGACGAGGCGATCCAGGGACTTGACCTGGTCCTCTCCTCGGCGGGCGGTTCGGTCAGCGCCGAGTGGACGCCGAAGATCGTCGAGGCCGGCGCGACCGTGGTTGACAACACCAGCTACTGGCGCATGCACGACGACGTTCCCCTGGTCGTCTCTGAGGTCAACCCCGACGCTCTCGGCAGTCACAAAGGGATCGTCGCCAACCCGAACTGCTCGACGATGCAGATGGTCGTCGCCCTGAAGCCGCTCTACGACGCGGCCGGGATCGAGCGCCTTGTCATCTCTACCTACCAGGCCGTCTCCGGCACCGGCAAGGCGGCGATCGACGGGCTGCTCGACGAGTCCCACGCGATTCTTCACGGCCAGGAGCCGAGCGCTCCGGTCTACCCGCACCAGATCGCGTTCAACGTACTCGCCCACGCCGGCAACTTCGCCGAGGGCGATGACCACACCGACGAGGAGCGCAAGCTGATCAACGAGACCCGCAAGATCCTCGGCGACCCCGAGATCAAGGTCAGCGCCACCTGCGTCCGCGTCCCGGTCGTCACCGGCCACTCCGAGGCGGTCAACGTCGAAACCCGCGAGCCGCTCGACCCCGAGCGGGCGCGCGAGCTGCTGGCGACCGCGCCGGGGGTCACCGTCGTCGACGACCCCGCCGCTGCCAAATACCCGATGGCGGTCGACGCCGCCGGCACCGACGACGTCTACGTCGGCCGCATCCGCCGCGACGCCAGCAACGAGCGCGCGCTCGACATGTGGATCGTCTCCGACAACCTGCGCAAGGGCGCCGCCACCAACGCGGTCCAAGTCGCCGAGCTCCTGGTCGAGCGCGACCTCGTCGGCGCCCGGGTTTAGTCGGTGGACATCAGCTTCGCCGAAGGGCTACTGCTGTTCGGCGGGCTGCTCGCCGTAGTCGCCGCGCTCTCGGGGGTGATGAAGGGGACGGTCCTCTCGGCCTCGGTGCTCTCGGTCGCGCTCGGCTTCGGCCTTGCCGTGGCCGGCGTCGTTCACGTCGACGCGACCGACGAGGCGATCGTCGAGCTGGTCGAGCTGGCCTTGGTGCTGACTCTGTTCAGCGACGGGATGTTCGTCGAGCGTGAGCTGCTGCGCCGGCACTGGGGCCCGACCGCGCGGGCGCTGATCATCGCAATGCCGATCACGATGGGGCTCCTGGCCCTGGCCGCCAAGGGTCTCTTCCCCGACCTCACCTGGGCCGAGGCGTTCCTGCTGGCGGCGGTGCTCTCGCCGACCGACCCCGTCGTCACCTCAGCGGTTGTCACCTCGCGCCTGGTGCCGGCAAAAGTCCGCCACACGCTCAACCTCGAGTCCGGCCTCAACGACGGTTTGGCGTTGCCCTTCGTCCTCTTCTTCCTCGTCCTCGCCTCACCCGGTGGGGACGCCGGTGCCGAAGCCGTGAAGCTCGCCGGCGAGGCGCTGGTGGGGGCGGGGATCGGGGCGGCTCTCGGCATCTTCGCCGGCCGCCTCCACACCTCGCTGCCGAGCGGCGGCATTACGCCGCGCTACGAGGGGATCTACGCGATCGGCTTCGCCCTGATGGCGTTCGGCCTTGCCGAAGTGACGATCGGCAACGGCCTGATCGCCGCCTTCGTTTGCGGGATCGCAATGGGCGCATCGGAGCGCGAAGTCCCGGAGGGCTTTGTCGAGTTCGCCGAGAACAGCAGCGCCATCCTCCAGGTCCTCACCTTCTTCGTCTTCGGCGGACTGATCTACGCGACCGGTTTCCACCACAGCGTGCCGCCGCTGGTCCTCTTCGTCGCCTTCGCCCTCTTCCTCGCCCGCCCCGTCGCGGTGATGCTCTCTTTCCTGCGCACCGGAATCCCGCAGTCGGAGAAGCTCTTCATGGCCTGGTTCGGCCCCAAGGGCGTCGCCTCGATGCTCTTCGCCCTCTTCGTCCTTAAGTCAGACGTCGCCAGCAACGACCTGATCTTCGACACCGCCGCAATCGTGATTATCGCCTCGATCATCGCCCACGGCCTCACCGACACGATCGGCGCCCAGTGGCTGGCGCGCCGAGTCGGGCTGACGGCTAAGAGCTAGGCGGCGACGCCGGAGGTCAGGCGCTCTTCGACCCAGCGGGTCGAAGCGATGTGCTTGCCCATGCCGAGTTCCTTCGGGTCGGCGCCGAGAGCCAGGCCGACCAACTGGGGCAGATGGAGGACCGCCAGGCCAAGGTCACGGTTGACGACCTTGGCCGCCTCGGGCTGCTGCATGTCCAGGTTGAGGTGGCAGAGTGGGCAGGGAGTGACCAGGCAGTCGGCGCCGGCGTCGATCGCGTCGCCAACGTGGGTGCCGGCCTGGCGCAGCGAGGTTTCGCGATTCATCGTGATCACAGGGAAGCCGCAGCACTTGCGGGCGCCGTCGTACTCGACGATCTGGCCGCCGAGGGTCTCGATCACCTTCTCCAGGTAGATGTCCCGGTCGGGGAAGTGGTTGTAGCCGAGCCGTTCCTTCGGCCGCACGATGTAGCAGCCGTAGAAGGGACCGACACGGAGGCCGCTGAGCGGTCGCTTGACCTGCGCGGCGAGACGGTCGAGGCCGTAGTCCTCGACCAGCAGCCAGAGGAAGTTTTTGTTCGTCCAGCCGCCCTCCTCGCCCTTCTCGTAGGAGAGGCCTTGGCCGGAGAGCGCCTCGTTGACGTGGGCGCGGTAGGCGGAGTCGGCGTCGAGGCGCTGCTGGCACTCTGACTGCGCGCCTTGGCAGGTCGAGCAGATGTTCATCATCGAGAGGCCGGTCTGCTGGGCAAGCGCGAAGGTCCGCGCGTTCAGGGTGTCGGCGAGCTCCTGGTTGTGCTCGGCGATGACGCCGGCGCCGCAACAGTTGGCGCGGTCGAGTTCGACCAACTCGATCCCGAGCCGCTCGGCAACCAGGGCCATCGAGCCGTGCAGCTCCGGCGTGAAGCCGCGCGAGACGCAGCCGGGCCAGTAGGCGACCTTGATGTTCTCACTGGCCATTGCTTGCCTCCTGTCCGGCGGGCTCGGTGGAGCGCTCGATGCCCTTCTCGACATCGTCCTCCGCGAGCTCGCCCTCCTCGCCCTTGATGTACAAGTTGAATTCCTCGTTGTGGGTCTCGGCGTGGCGGTAGATCGCTTGGACGTCGTCCTGGGCGCCGCCCGGGAGCTTGTGGTGAACGCCGGGGATCAGCTTCGGCAGCGAGCGCATCTTGCCGGTTTTGATCCCCCGGATCGCGGTCGGGATCGAGCCCAGCATTTCCTTGATCGCCCGTTTGCTCGGTTTCAGCTTGCCTTTGACGCCGGGTGCGAAGGACTCCTGCAGGAGCAGTGACTCGTCCAGCGTGCCCTTCTTCTCGATGATCTTGACGAAGGCCATCTCGTGGTCGTGGCCGCTGTTGGGGTCTTCGATCCCCTCTTCGCCGGCGCGGCGGCGCAGGCGCATGATCTGGTCCATCGGCGCCACGCCCTTCGGGCAGGCGTCGATGCAGCTGAAGCAGTGAGTGCAGTCGTAGATCCCGTGCGGGTCCTCGGCGAGGTCGTGGAGGCGCTCCTCGGTCTCGGCGTCGCGCGGGTCGCCGACGAAGCGGTAGGCCTTGGCCAGCGCCGCCGGACCGATGAAGCCGGGGTCGGCTTCCATCGAGAGGCAGGAGGAGACGCAGGCGCCGCACTGGATGCAGGCCATCGACTGGGTGATGTCGATCATCGATTCCGGGTCGACGACGTACTCGCGCTCGGGCGGCTCGCCGTGCGGCAGGAGCCATGGAGTGACGCGGCGGATCTTGGTCCAGTGGGTCGACTCCATGTCCGTGATCAGGTCCTTGATCACCGGCATGTTCCCCATCGGCTCGATCACGATCGGGTTGTCGGCGCTGCCGAGATCCGAACCTTCGCCGCGGATCGGGCTGTCGGCCTCGGCCGCGGAGACACCGGTCGCAGCCTTCATCTTGTCGGCCTGCTCCTGGGCCTCGCCGATCTGGGTCTTGCAGCCGAGGGTCGACTGGCCGTTGACCTTCATCCCGCAGGAGCCGCAGATCGCGGCGCGGCAGGAGCAGCGAACGGCCAGCGAGCCGTCCTCTTTGTCCTTTGCCTGCAGCAGCCCGTCGAGGACCGACAGCGACGGATCGAGGTCGACGTTGAACTGCTCCCAGTAGGGCCCCTCACCGCTCTCGGGCTGGAACCGCCGGACTTTGATCGTGTACTCGGCCATTAGTACGTCCTCTCTTGCGGTTCCCACTGGGTGATCGTGACCTCGGAGTAAGAGAGCTCGGGACCGTCATCGGTCCGCTCGAGGTCGATGTGTTTGAGCCACTCCTCGTCGTTGCGCTCCGGGTAGTCGGTGCGGTACTGCGCGCCCCGGCTCTCCTTGCGCTCCAGCGCCGCGACGCAGGTGCACTCGGCGTTGTCGAGCATGTACCCAAGCTCGATTGCGGCAATCAGGTCCTGGTTGAAGACGCTGCCGTGGTCGTCAATGTAGGCGGTCTTCGCCTCCTCCTTCAGGCGCTTGACGATTTCCAGCGCCTCCTGGATCCCCGCCTCGTCGCGGAAGACGGCGACTTTGCCGTCCATCGTCTGGCCCAGCTCGAGCTTGATCTCGGAGATCCGGCGGCCGGAGCCCTTCTCGCGGGACATCAGGTCCGCGACGAGATTCTCCTCGTCCTCCAGCACCTGCTTCGAGATCCGCGCGTAGTCGGTGCGCTTGGCGCGGGCGGCGGCGTCGCGGCCGCTGCGCTTACCGAAGATCAGCGTGTCTAGCAGCGAGTTGGCGCCGAGGCGGTTGCCGCCGTGGACGGAGACGCAGGCGGTCTCGCCGGCCGAGTAGAGGCCGGGAATGTCGGTGCGGCCGTCGATGTCGGTCTTCACCCCGCCCATCGTGTAGTGATTGCCCGGCTTGATGTGGATCGGTTCGCGAGTGATATCGACGCCGGCGAAGTCGCGGCCGACGAGGACGATCTCGCGCAGCGCCTCGTGCACGCGCTTTTTCGGGACCACGGTGATGTCGAGCGCGACGGTGCCGTCGGGGAAGCCGCGGCCCTCGTTGATCTCGGTCTGCTCAGCGCGGGAGACGACGTCGCGCGAGGCGAGCTCCATCTTGTTCGGCGCGTACTTCTCCATGAAGCGTTCGCCGTTGGCGTTGAGGAGGTGCGCGCCCTCGCCGCGGGCACCCTCGGTGATCAGGAAGCCCTTGCCCGCCAGCGTCGTCGGGTGGTACTGGATCATCTCCATGTCCATCAGCTTGGCGCCGGCGCGGTAGGCCATCGCGATGCCGTCGCCGGTGCAGATCAGGGCGTTGGTGGTCGGCCGCCAGACCTGGCCGTTGCCGCCGGTGGCGAGGATCACCGACTTCGCCTGGAAGAGCTCCATCGAGCCGTCGGCGACGTTGCGGGTGACGACGCCGCAGCACTCGCCGTTCTCGTCCAGCGCCAGGGAGCTGCAGAACCACTCCTCGTAGCGGGCGATCTGCTCGGAGTACTTCATCAGCTGCTCGTAGAGCACGTGCATGATCGCCTGGCCGGTGATGTCAGCGACGTAGTAGGTGCGGGCGGCGGAGGCGCCGCCGAAGGCGCGGGTGCCGAGTTTCCCTTCCTCGTTGCGGTGGAAGGTGACGCCGAGGTGCTCGAGGTGGAGGATTTCCTCCGGCGCCTCGCGGGTCATCACTTCGACCGCGTCCTGGTCGCCCAGGTAATCGGAGCCCTTGATCGTGTCGAAAGCGTGCGACTCCCAGGAGTCGCCCGGGTTGAGCGCCGCGTTGATTCCGCCCTGGGCGGCGTTGGAGTGGGAGCGGACCGGGTGGACCTTGCTGATGATCCCGACCGAGACGCCTTCCTCGGCGGCGGCGAGGGCAGCCCGCTGGCCGGCGAGCCCGGCCCCTATTACGAGTACGTCATGGGATGGCACGGGCGCGGATGCTATAGCGCAGAAACCCGAGTGCGTAGTCGGGATTCGTCACTTTGTAATTCGTCACATCCAGCTCTTGCCAAGGCGTCGGACCGCCTGCTCGGAAACGTCGATCGCCCGCTCCAAGGTGCCGTACTCGATGTTGGCGGCGACGTCGGTGGGCCAGTGGTAGTTGGAGGCCTGCTTGAGGTCGTCGCAGCTGGCTAGGACGGCGGTCTCGTAGTCGGCAGCCAGCGACTCGAGGCCGTCGGTGCCGGCGCGGACGCGGAGGTTGGGGACGAGGTCGACGCCCATCTCCTCGGCCAGTCCGTCCATGAAGGCAAGCGACCGCTGTGGGTACTCGTACATCTTCAGGAAGCCCTCGCCGCGGAGGACGAGCAGGTGGGGGGAGCCGATGCTCTCGAGGCAGAGGAAGAAGGTGTTCTTCCGCGGCAACTCCGGGAAGTGGCGCTTGCCCCAGGCCTTCATCCCCTCGCTGAAGGACTCCTCGGAGCCGGTCGAGAGCAGGACCACGCGCACGCCCTCGGGCGGCTCGGCGGCGAAGCGGCGGGCCAGCGCCAGCAGGGCGATCACGGCGCTGCCGTTGTCGTTGGCGCCGGGGACAACTTCGCGGGAGCCGATGTCGGTCATCGCCGCCACCGAGCCGGCGCTGAGGAAGAGCCCCAGCTTTGCCGCCCACCGTTTGCCGGTGAGGGCGCCGATCGCGGAGAGCAGCGGCCCGCCGACGACTGGCCACATCAGCGGCGGGCTGGTGTCGGTTTTCTCGATCAGGCCGAGGCGGCCGGCTACTTTCGCCGGCCCCGGGTGGAAGACGATCCCGGAGTGAGCTGAGTCGTGGTGGGCGATGAAGACGATCGTCCGCTCGGCGCTCGGGTCGCCGAGTTCGCAAACGACGTTGTAGGTGGTGCGGCGGGGGAGGAGGCGGCGCAGGCGGCGCTGCCGGGGCGGGAAGTCGTCGGCCATGCCGGCGGCGCCGAGAAGGCCGAGGAGACCGCCGAGGAAGCGCCGCCCCCGCAGCGTCAGGAGGGCGCCGACAGCACCAAGCGCAGCCCCGAGACCCAGCGGCCACCAGTAGGTCCCGTGCGCGTCCTCGGCCTCGATCCGCGCCTCAGCGTCGAGCTCCGCGAACTGCGCGACCAGCCACTCGGCTGCTCGGCGCTCGCCCTCGGAGGCCGAGGGCCGCTCGATCCGCTCCAGTTCCTCGAGCCGCTCGCGCAGCCAAATCGCTTCGTTAGGCACGGCGGGGAACGGTAGCCGCTTACCATGGGCGCATGTTTGGACTCGGCGGAGGGTCGATCACCCTCTTCCACTTCCGCGGCATCAGGGTCAGCGTCGACTGGTCCTGGTTCATCGTCCTCTTCCTGGTCATCCTCTACATGGCCAACTTCTTCGAAGGCCTGCTGGACGAGGGCGGGACGACGCCCTTCCTCTTCGGCATCCTCAGCGCCGTCGGCTTCTTCGGCTCGATCCTCCTGCACGAGTTCGGGCACGCGGTGGCGGCGCGGCGCAACGGGATCGGCATCACCGGGATCCAGCTCTGGATCTTCGGCGGCATGGCGCGGATGGACCGCGAAGCGGACACCCCCGGGACCGAGCTGAAGGTCGCTCTGGCGGGGCCGGCCGTGACCTTCGCGATCGTCATCGTGCTGGCGCTGGTGGGCACGCTCGGGTCCGGCTGGAACGACTTCCGCGAGGCGGCGATCCAGGAAACCCGCTCCGACGTCTCGCCGCTGATGGCGCTGATCGCCTGGTTGGTCACGATCAATGCCCTCGTCCTCGTCTTCAACCTGCTGCCGGCCTATCCGATGGACGGCGGCCGGGTCGCCAAAGCGATCGCCTGGTGGCGGACGGGGGACCGCAACAAAGCGACCCGCTTCGCCGCCAACCTCGGGCGGCTCTTCGGCTACCTCTTCATTGGTGGCGGCCTCGTCCTTCTCGCCACCGGTTTCTTCGTCACCGGCATCTGGCTCGCCTTCGTCGGGATGATCATCAACGGGTCCGCCCGCGGCGCCGCGATGCAGACGGCGATCAGCAGTCGCATCGGGGACGTCCGCGTCGCCGACGTGATGGACCGCGAGCCGGTGGCGATCCCCGGCGACCTCTCGATCGAGCAGGCACTCGACGAGTACTTCCTCCGCTACCGCTGGCCCTGGTTCCCGGTCGTCGACGCCGGCCGCCGCTTCCTCGGCCTCCTGATGCGCGACCGGGCCGACGAGGTTCCCGAGTTCGAGCGCGCCGGCTCCCACGTCTCCGACCTGGTCGACCACGACATCGGCCTCTTCGTCCGCGACGACACCCCCTTAGACGCCCTCCTCGCCAACCAAAACCTCCGCCGCCTCGGCGCCCTAATGGCAGTAGACGCCGAAGGCCGCCTCAGCGGCGTCGTGACGATCGAGCAGGTAGGCCGAGCGCTGCGCGACTCGACTGCCGGGGGCTGAGGACCTGCCCCTTAGCGGGGGTCATTGCCGTAAGAGATCGAGCGGTGGCGGATGGCCACCACTCGAACCGTTTTTCCGCCATCGGTCAACTGGTAGAGGATCCGATAGGTCCCTACCCGTAGCGAGTACAAGCCGCGCAGTTTTCCGCGGAGGGCATAGCCGGCGAAGGGGTCACGCTCAAGGAGACCCAGCGAATCCTTGATTGCGTCGATGAGGGGCCAGTCAAGGTCGAGCAAGTCACGACGAGCGCGCCGCGCCAGGACCAGACGGGCCAACGGTCAGCTTGCGCTCGGCCGGCGTTCGGCGAGCTCGCTGCGAAGCTCAGCGAGGGTGAGCGTCTCGCCCCGCTCGATCTCGGAGAGACCTTCCTCCAAAGCTGAGAGGGCATCTGGGTCCGAAAGGATCTCCGCGGTCTCCTCCAATGCCTCGTACTCGTCTATCGGAATCAGTGCCGCAGCGGGGGTTCCGTTTCGAGTGACCAACACGTGATCGCGGCGGTCACTCACGTCATCGAGCAGGCTGCTGAGGTTGCTGCGTAGCTCTCGCACGGGCACGGTCTTGGCCATCAATGGATTGTACATATCTTTGTACACAATCCGCCAAGGCTTTCTCCAGCGAGAGGCAAGCCGGCCAGCATGCCGCGAGGGATCGTTCTAGGCTAAGCGCTACAGCGGCCATTGGTGCATCGCTTTAAAGCGATGCGCTAATGAAGATTTGCGGCCAAAACCAATTCTCCCGGTATCCGCGGCCGAACCGTGAATCGCGGCCTGCCGAGGGACTGCGACGCTCGTGATTTGGACGGCGCTCTATGTCCTCGGACCAACTCTTGCGTTGGTTATCGCGGGAGTCCTATACGTCCTCGAGCGCGGCCCGGTCGTCCTGCCCCGCTGGCTCAAGCTGATCGACGAAATCAAAGCGCGCCGGCGACATAAGCGCGAAGCCCACCGCTCACGGGACTAGGCCGTCGGCCGGTGCCGGTCGATGATCCGGCCGAAGTCGGTGCCGGGGGGGAGGGTGCCGAAGGCTTGGCCCCAATCGCCGGAGAGGCGGGAGGCGCAGTAGGCGTCGGCGGTTGCTTCGTCGCCGTAGCGGACTAGGAGGGAGCCTTGGAGGGCTAGGGCCATGCGCTCGACCAGGCGGCGGGCGCGGGACTCGATCGTTTCCAGGTCGCCGGGGAGTTCGTCGCGCAGCTCGGTGGCGAAGGCGGCGAGGCGGGGCTCGGCGACGGCGCCCTCCTGGACCTCGGCGAAGAAGGCCTCCAGCGCGGCCGGGCTCTTGACCATCGCCCGCAGGACGTCGAGGCACTGGACGTTGCCCGAGCCCTCCCAAATCGAGTTGAGGGGGCTCTCACGGAAGAGGCGCGGCATCCCCGACTCCTCGACGTAGCCGTTGCCGCCGAGGCACTCGAGCGCCTCGCCGGCGTGGACTACGGCGCGCTTGCAGATCCAATACTTGAGAACGGCGTTCGCGACGCGCTTGAAGTTCTGGGCATCCTCGTCGCCGGCGAGCGCTTCGTCGTAGGCGCGGGCCAGACGCATCGCCCCGATCGTCGCCGCCTCCGACTCGACTGCGAGGTCGGCGAGGACGTTGCGCATCAGCGGCTGCTCGACCAGCTCGCGGCCGAAGACCGAGCGGTGGCTGGTGTGGTGGATCGCCTGGGCGACGCCGGCCCGCATCCCGGTGGCGCCGCCGAGGACGCAGTCGAGGCGGGTGTGGTTGACCATCTCGATGATCGTCCGCACCCCGGCGCCCTCCTCGCCGACCAGCCAGGCGGAGGCGGAGTCGAACTCGATCTCGCTGGAGGCGTTGGACCGGTTGCCGAGCTTGTCCTTCAGCCGCTGCAGGCGGAAGCGGTTGCGGGTGCCGTCCGGCGTCCAGCGGGGAAAGAGGAAGCAGGAAATGCCGCCGTCGGCCTGGGCGAGGACGAGAAAGGCGTCGCACTGCGGCGCCGACATGAACCACTTGTGGCCGGTCAGCTCGTACTCGGCACCGGGACCGCCGCCGTTGACCGGGCGGGCGACGGTGGTGTTGGCACGGACGTCGGTGCCTCCCTGCTTCTCGGTCATGCCCATACCGGCGAGGGCGCCCGCCTTCTGCGAGGCCGGCGCATTGGCCGGGTCGTAGACGGCGGAGAGGAAGCGCGGCTCCCACTCAGCCGCCAGCTCGGGCTGGGTGCGCAGGGCCGGGATCACCGAGTAGGTCATCGAGGTCGGGCAGCCGACCCCGGCCTCGGCCTGCGAGAAGCACATGAAGGCGGCGCCCCGAGCGACGTGGGCGCCCGGCCGCGGGTCCTTCCAAGGCGAGCAGTGCAGTTCGTGGGAGACCGCGAGCCCCATCAGCTCGTGCCAGGCGGGGTGGAAGTCGACGGTGTCGACGCGGTTGCCGTAGCGGTCGTGGGTCTTCAGTTTCGGCGGGTTCTCGTTCGCCAGCGCGCCGAGCGCCTGTATTCGCTCGCTGCCGGCGATCTCGCCGACGGCGCTAATCCGCGCTTCGGCCCAGTCGGCGCCCTCGCGCTTGACCGCCTCACCGAGGACGCGGTCGGCCGCAAAGACGTTGTAGTCGGTGAGCGGCGGGGGCTGGTTGGCCACCTCGTGGGTACCGAAGGCGGGGCGTTCGACGGTTGCCATCGCTGCAGATTCTGGCACGACCCTGGCCGCTCAGCCAGGGCACGGTGAAGACGGCTGGCAGATAGCATCGGCCGCCGTGGCCAAGATCAAGGTCCAGAACCCGATCGTCGAGCTCGACGGCGACGAGATGACCCGGATCATCTGGTCGTTCATCAAAGAGCAGCTGATCCTCCCGTACCTCGACGTCGAGCTCGAGTACTACGACCTCGGGATCGAGAGCCGCGACGCGACCGAAGACCAGATCACGGTCGACGCCGCCGAGGCGATCAAGCGCCACGGCGTCGGTGTCAAGTGCGCGACGATCACCCCGGACGAGGCGCGGGTCGAGGAGTTCGGCCTGAAGGAGATGTACCGCTCGCCGAACGGGACGATCCGCAATATCCTCGGCGGTGTCATCTTCCGCGAGCCGATCGTGATCTCCAACATCCCGCGGCTGGTGCCCGGATGGACGAAACCGATTGTGATCGGCCGCCACGCCTTCGGCGACCAGTACCGGGCGACCGACCTGGTGGTGCCCGGTGAGGGGACGCTGACGATGACCTACACGCCCAAAGACGGCTCCGAGCCGGTCGAGCTCGACGTCTACGACTTCCCCGGCGGCGGCATCTCGATGGCGATGTACAACCTCGACGAGTCGATCCGAGAGTTCGCCCGCGCCTCGATGAGGTACGGGCTCGACCGCGGTTTCCCCGTCTACATGTCGACCAAGAACACGATTCTCAAGCGCTACGACGGCCGCTTCAAGGACCTCTTCGCCGAGGTCTACGAGGCCGAGTTCAAGAGTGAGTTCGAGGCCGCCGGCCTCACCTACGAACATCGCTTGATCGACGACATGGTCGCCGCTGCCATGAAGTGGGAGGGCGGCTATGTGTGGGCCTGCAAAAACTACGACGGCGACGTCCAGTCCGACACCGTCGCCCAGGGCTTCGGCTCGCTGGGGCTGATGACGAGCGTGCTGATGAGTGCCGACGGCAAGACCGTCGAGGCGGAGGCCGCCCACGGCACCGTCACCCGCCACTACCGCCAGCACCAGCAGGGCAACCCGACTTCCACCAACCCGATTGCCTCGATCTTCGCCTGGACCCGCGGGCTCAGCGCCCGCGGCCGGATGGACGACACGCCCGCGGTCTCACGGTTCGCCGAGACGCTCGAGCGGGTCTGCGTCGAGACGGTCGAAAGCGGGAAGATGACCAAAGACCTGGCGCTGCTGGTCGGCGGCGGTCAGGAGTACCAGACGACGCAGGAGTTCCTCGCCTCAATCGACGAGAACCTCCAGCGCGCGATGTCCTAGGACTTTCCAGACCTTCAAACCCCCTAACTCCGAGGAGAGGATTTAGTGAGCACTCCCGTCAAGGTCACCGTTACCGGCGCCGCCGGCCAGATCGGCTACGCGCTGCTGTTCCGCATCGCCAGCGGCCAGATGCTCGGCCCCGACACGCCGGTCGAGCTGAGCCTGCTGGAGATCCCGCAGGGAATCAAAGCTGCCGAGGGCACGGCGATGGAGCTCGACGACTGCGCCTTCCCGCTGCTGGCGCGGATCGACATCACCGACGACCCGAAGCAGGCCTTCGACGGCACCAACGTCGGCCTTCTGGTCGGCGCCCGTCCGCGCGGGCCGGGCATGGAACGGTCCGATCTGCTCGAGGCCAACGGCGGCATCTTCAAACCCCAGGGCGAAGCGATCAACGCCGGCGCCGCCGATGACATCAAGGTGCTGGTGGTCGGTAACCCGGCCAACACCAACTGCTTGATCGCGCTCTCGAACGCGCCGGACGTGCCGCGCGAGCGGTTCACCGCGATGATGCGGCTGGACCACAACCGGGCGAAGTCGCAACTGGCGAGCAAGCTCGGCAAGCCGGTCTCCTCGGTCACCAACATGACCGCCTGGGGCAACCACTCGGCCACCCAGTACCCGGACCTCGTCAACGCCAAGGTGGAGGGCCAGGACGCCTGGGCCGCCGTCGACGACGAGGCTTGGATCGCCGAGGAGTACATCCCGCGGGTGGCTAAACGCGGCGCCGAGATCATTGACGCCCGCGGCGCCTCCAGCGCCGCCTCGGCCGCTAACGCCGCAATCGACCATGTCCGCGACTGGGTGCTCGGCACCCCCGACGGCGACTGGGTCTCGATGGGAGTTCCGGCCGACGGCTCCTACGGGATCGGCGAGGGGATCGTCTGCGGCATGCCCTGCACCTGCAGCGGCGGCGAGTGGAGCATCGTCCAGGGCCTCGACATTCCCGACTTCTCGCGCGAGCGGATCGACCGCAGCGTGATGGAGTTGCAGGAGGAGCGCGACGCGGTCAGCCAGCTCGGGCTGGTCTAGCGGCGTTCCCCACCGCGCCTACGAAAAAGGGGCCGGCGAAAGCCGGCCCCTTTTGCTCTATTGCTGCAATCAGTTGCAGTAACTGTGAGTAGCGCTCAACCGCCGGGGTAGTACTGGCGGCCGTCCTTTTTCACGCGACCCTCTTTCTCCAGGTCGCCAAGCACGCGGTACAGGTAGTTCGGCTTGATTTTCATCGTTTTGGCCACGTCCGAGGCGCTGATGCCGGGCTGGCTCTCGATCAGTTTCACCGCCTGGTCAGCACGGGTGCCGCCACGGCGTTTGCGGCGTTTGCGTGGGGCGGTAGTGCCGCTGGAGGCTTTGTTGGTGCTGCCTTTGGGGCGACCGGGACCGCGGCGGGCGGGACGACCGGGACGACCCGGACCACGACGGGTGGTGGCTTTGCCACCGAGCTTCTCGAGGGCTTCCTCGGCCTGGCTCAGCTGCTCGCGGAGCTCGCGGACCGACCTCTCAAGGGCGTCGCGGGCCTCGTCGAAAACGTTTGCGGGGGGCATCTAGTTCCTTTCCATCCAATATGCAGGGTTACCCTGAGGAAGAGTCTGCCAGAGAAATACACACTGTGACAGTCCGGTTCGCCGAATCGAACGAATATTTCAAATGTGTGTCTAGGTTGAGGTAGGGAACTCGACCGGGAAGCGCTGCGGGTTATTGAAGAAGCGCACCCCCTGTACGGCGCCGTCGCCGACCTCGATTGCGATGATGCTGAGGAAGCCTTCGCTGGTGCTATCCATGCGTACGCCAGGGTCGCCATTGACCAGCACCGGCGTGTAGACCGGGTCATTGGGGAAATGGGACTTGCGCTGGACGCCGACCACGAAACGGGCGATCTTGTCGGCGCCGTAGATCGGCTTGCGCGCGGCGGTGACCACGCCGCCGCCGTCCGTGTACATGATCGCGTCAGTGGCGAGGAGAGCGCGGATCCCCTCGACGTCGCCGGAGACGGACGCGGTGAGGAAGGCGGTGGCGAGGCGCTCGCGTTCCTCCTCGCTGACCGGTCGGCGGCGGGTCGGGTCGCCGGCGTGCTCGCGGGCGCGGCGAGCTATCTGCCTGACGTTGGCCGGCGTCTTCTCGAGCACGTCGGCGATCTCCGCGTACTCGAGATCGAAGACGTCACGGAGGACCAGCACCGCCCGCTCGACCGGGTTCAGCCGCTCGAGCGCCCCGAGCAGCGCCAGGCTCAAGCGCTCGGCCTCGATCGCCTGGGACTCGGGGGTCTCGAGGTCGGTGACGAGCGGCTCGGGCAGCCAAGGTCCGACGTAGACCTCGCGGCGGGCGCGGGCGGAGCCCAGCCGGTCTAGCGCCAGCCGGGTGGTGACGGTGACGAGGAACGCTTCCGGGTTGCGGATCGCCTCGGCGTCGGCGCCGTCCCAGCGTAGCCAAGCGTCCTGGACGACGTCCTCGGCCTCGGTTAGCTCACCGAGCAGTCCGTAGGCGATGCCGAGCAGACGCGGCCGGCAGGCAGCGAAGGCGTCCCCGTTCATGCCAGCGCCGGTACCGGCCTGCTCAGGGCCGCGGTCGCGGCGGCGCTGCCGCTGGCGATTGCCGCATCGACCAGCCAACCCTCGGGACCGATCCAGTCGCCGGCAAGGTAGAGGCCGTCGCCGCGATCGACCCGCGGCCGCCCGGCGAGCCCGCCGGTGGCCGGCGTCGCAATTGCCGAGAGAGGGACCATCCGCGGCAGGAAGCGGTCGAAAATCAGCTGCTCGCGCCAGCCCGGCTGCACCGTGTCGGCCATCGTCTCCAGGGCTTGGCGCGGTTCGCGCGCGTAGCTGGCGAGGCTGAGAAGGGCTCCGTCCCGGTGGTCCGGCGGCGAATGTCGAGAGAGATAAGTCGGCTGATCGATCCCGAGCGCGAACCGGCGGCCACGACGCGGCAGCCGGCGTAGGCCGAGGTCGAGCGTGCTCACCTCCGCCGCTGGTCCCGGCGCGGCCGGCGCCTGCTCACCGAGCAGCTTCGACGCGTCTTCGGGACTGCCGGTGGCCACGACAAGCACCTCAGCGTGCAGCGTCTCCTCATCGAGTGCAACCGTCCAGCCGCCCGCCTCCTGGTGGAGGACGCGAACCCCTGCACGGGTGCGAAGGGACGCGCCCGCCTTCTCGGCGTTGGCGGTCAGCGCATCGACCAGCGACTGCCATCCGCCTTCCAGGTACCGAACTCCCGGGGCGAGAGCGATCTTCAACTGCGTCGCGGCGACGTCGGCGCTGAGCTGCTCGTGGTCGGCGACGAAGGTCGACACCCGCACCAACGCCGCCGCGGCAGCCCGGCCTTTCTCCGATGGCAGGGTCTGGCGCAGCCAGTCGGCGGTCGAGACCTCGGCCAGGTCCGAGGGCGAGCGCAGGTACATCTGCCGCAGCATCGGGGCTAGGCCCAGGACGCTGCCCGGAGACCGCTTCGCCTTCCCTCCTCGCACAAAGACCGAACTCGGCGAAACCGGGTTCCACCACTCGAGCTCGACCCCCATCGCCTTCAGCTCGCGCATTCCGGGCCCCCCGACATAGAGCGCGTGCGGACCTTGGTTGAGAAAGAACCCGTCCCGCCACTCCGATGCCGCTCGCCCGCCGAGGTGCGACGCCGCCTCCAGCAACGTCGTCGCGGCTCCGCCTTCAGCGAGCCGAATCGCCGCCACCAACCCAGCCGGCCCGCCACCGATAACGATTGCTCTGCGCGAAGTGTCCATGCCCCCTAGACGAGGAAGCATGGCGCTTTGTGACAGAAACGCCTAGCTGCGGTACTTGCTGCGCTTCTTGGGATACGTCCTGAAGACGTGGTCCCAGATCGGCGAGGAGACGCCGTAGCCGTAGCTGTGGTCTTGGAAGTGGTGGCGCATGTGGTGTTCGCGGAGGCGCTTGCCGAAGTCCGTCTTCGGGACGAAGTGGTGGACGTAGTAGTGGGTGTAGTCGTAGAAGAGGTAGCCGAGGATGAAGCCGGCGAAAAGAGGGAAGGCGGCGTTGCCGAAGATTCCCCAGAAGGCGAGGAAGAACAGGGCGGCGAGGGGGATCGAGACCGACGGCGGCATCACCAGCCGCATCTTGTCGTTGGGATGGTCGTGGTGGATGCCGTGGATGATGAAGTGCATGCGGCGGCCGAAGGCGTTGTCGGGCTCCCAGTGGAAGACGAGCCGGTGCAGCCAGTACTCAGTCAGCGTCCAGACGCCGACTCCCGTCAGGGTCAGCGCTGCCAGCTGCCACCAGGCATAGCCGCGATCGGCCCCCAGCCACTCCATCGCCACCACCACCGGCACGAAGATGATCGCCGGGACCGCCGGGTGGACGCGAGAGAAGAAGTTGAGGAACTCGCTCTTGAAAAGTGGGGGAGAAGCGGAGAGCTTCTCGCTACGGGAATGACCCTCCATCCGGACGCATGTTAGCGCCGGCCGCCGGTGCCCCCGCAAAGCGCGAAGAAGCTGTGACGAAGCTGTTTCAAAGTCGTGGCGATTTGCGGAATCGGCCCCTGCGCGTACCCGCCGCCGGTGCAAACATGCGCTTCGTGCCGCGCAAGCCCAAGCCACCCACCTGCGATGACTGCTATTTCCGAAAAAATCTTCTCTGCGCGCTGGAGCTGAACGAGACCTGCGGCACCTTCCGCCCCAACCGACCAGAGGGTCTCGTGCCACCACGCCAGCCGGTGCTCCTGATGCGGGCGCCACGCTGGGCTTCTCGTCCTGCATAGTTTGGGGCAATGCCCCAACGTGACCTCTTCGTCAACTGGAGCCGCACCCGCTACGTCACCCGGCGCTCCAGCGGCTTCACTCCCAACGTCGATGTCTACTACTGCGGTGAACCGCAGCGGGCGATCGTCAAGGTCGACCTCGCCGGCGTCGAGCTGAGCCAGGTCGGGATCGAGGTCAGCGGCCGCCACCTGGCGATCAGCGGCGAGCGCCACGTGCAGGAGGCCGAGGGCCGTGTCTACCAGCAGATCGAGATCCCCTCGGGCCAGTTCCGCCGGGTCGTCGAGCTGCAGGTCGAGGTCGATCCCGACAGCGCCAGCGCCACCTACGAAGAGGGCATCCTGAGGATCGAGCTGCCGCTGCGCGATCCCGAGGCCACCACCCGACGCGTGCCGATCGACCGCGGCTGATGGAGAGCGCCCCCGTCCTCGAGGTGGTCGACGCCCTCGACGTGGAGGAGGCCCTCCGCGCCGGCGCCCCACTGCCGGAGGCGCTACCGGTGCTGCCGCTCCGCGACACCGTCCCCTTCCCGGAAACGCTGGCGCCGCTTGCGGTCGGCCAGGAGCGCTCGATCCACCTGATCGACGACGTCCTCGGCACCAACCGGATGCTGGTGATGGTCGCTTCCAAGGACGCCGAGCTGGAGGAGCCGGGGCCCGACGACCTCTACGGAGTCGGCGTCGTCGGCGTCGTCGCCCGGATGATGAAGGTCCCCGACGGCAGCCTCCGCATCCTCGTCCAGGGGATGCAGCGGGTGCAGCTCGGGCCGTTCGTCACCGCGGAGCCCTACATGGTCGCCCGGATCAACGAGCTGCCCGATGTCGCCGAGCCGAGCCCGGAGCTGGAGGCCCTCAGCCGCAACGTTCAGCGCACCTTCTCGGAAATCGTCGAGCAGATCCCCTACCTGCCCGAGGAGCTGCAGATGGCGATCGCCAACATCGACGACCCGGGCACGCTCGGCCACCTGATCGCGGGCGCCCTGCGCATCGACGTTGAGGAGAAGCAGAAGCTGCTCGAAGAGGTCGACGTCGCCAAACGGCTGCGGCACCTCTCCGGCATCCTCGCCCGCGAGCTCGAGGTCGTTCAGCTCGGCACCCAGATTCAGACCCAGGTGCAGTCGGAGATCGAGCAGGGCCAGCGCGAGTTCTTCCTCCGCCAGCAGATGAAAGCGATCCAGGACGAGCTCGGTGAGGGCGACGAGCAGCAGGCCGAAGCAAACGAACTGCGGGAGAAAATCGAGGCGGCCAAGCTGCCCGAGCACGCCCTCAAAGCTGCCGAGCGCGAGCTCTCGCGGCTGGAGAAACTGCCGCCCGCGGCGGCCGAGCACGGCGTCATCCGCACCTACCTCGAGTGGCTGACCGAGCTGCCCTGGGCGAAGGAGACGACCGACAACCTCGATCTCGGCCACGCGCGCGAGGTCCTGGATGCGGACCACTACGACCTGGAGAAAATCAAGGACCGGATCCTCGAGTATCTGGCGGTGCGCAAGCTCAACCCGGAGTCGCCCGGGCCGATCCTCTGCTTCGTCGGCCCGCCCGGCGTCGGCAAGACCAGCCTCGGCAAATCGATCGCCAAGGCGCTGGGGCGCGAGTTCGAGCGGATCTCCGTCGGCGGCGTCCGCGACGAGGCCGAGATCCGCGGCCACCGCCGCACCTACATCGGCGCCATGCCCGGGACGATCGTGCGTGCCCTGCGCGACGCCGGCTCCCGCAACCCCGTCTTCATGATCGACGAGATCGACAAGATGGGCGCCGACTTCCGCGGCGACCCCGCCTCGGCGATGCTTGAGGTCCTCGACCCGGCCCAGAACGACAGCTTCCGCGACCACTACCTCGACTTGGAGTTCGACCTCTCCGACGTCGTCTTCATCGCCACCGCCAACGTCCTCGACACGATCCCGGGGCCGCTGCTCGACCGCATGGAGACGATCGAACTTGCTGGCTACACGCTGGAGGAGAAGCGCCACATCGCCCGCCAGTACCTGGTCCGGCGGCAGATCGAGGCGAACGGGCTGAAGCCTTCGCAGATCGAGATCACCGACGCGGCGCTGACCGCGATCATCGAGGAGTACACGCGTGAGGCCGGCGTCCGTAACCTCGAGCGCCAGATCGGCACCGTCTGCCGCAAAGTCGCGCGGCAGGTCGCCGAAGGGAACGGAAAACCCAGGGGCAAGGTTCGGATCTCTGGCAAAAAAGCGCGTGAGCTGCTGGGGCGCCGGCGCGTCTTCGCCGAGCAGCGCCGCCGCACCAAAGTCCCCGGCGTTGCCACCGGCCTCGCCTGGACTCCGACCGGCGGCGACGTCCTCTTCATCGAGGCGACCGCGATGCCCGGTAGTGGCAAGCTGACGATCACCGGCCAGCTCGGCGAGGTGATGAAGGAGTCGGCGCAGGCGGCGCTCTCCTACGTGCGCGGCCACTGCGGCGAGATTGCGCCGAAGGTCGAGGGCGACTGGTTCGCCGAGCACGACGTTCACGTCCACGTCCCCGCCGGGGCGGTGCCGAAGGATGGTCCCTCGGCCGGGGTAGCGATGACCGTCGCGCTCTCCTCGCTGGTCAGCGGCCGGCCGGTCCGCAACGACGTCGCGATGACCGGCGAGGTGACGCTGACCGGGCAGGTGCTGCCGATCGGCGGCCTGAAGGAGAAGTCCCTGGCAGCCCAGCGGGCCGGGATCAAGAAGGTGATCGTCCCCGCGCGCAACCAGGGCGACGTCGACGAGATCCCCGAGCACGAGCTCGGCAGCCTTGAGTTTGTCTACGTCGACGAGGTCTCCCAGGCCCTCGCCGCCGCCCTCTCCTGAAGATGGTCCTCAACCCGGTGCGCGGACGCTCGCGCGCCTTCTGGATCGTCGCCGGGCTCGTTGCGCTCGGCGCCGCCCTGCGCTTCGCGACCCTTGGCGTCCAGAGCTACCACCACGACGAGATCGTCACCGCCAGCCGCGTGCTGCGGGTCGGCTTCGGCCACGCGATGGACGCGGTCGGGTTCTCGGAGTCGGCGCCGCCGCTCTACTACGCGCTCGCCTGGATCTGGACCCAAATCACCGGGACGGGGCCATGGGGGCTGCGGTCGCTCTCGGCGGTCGCCGGGGTTGCCACGATCCCGATCGCCTACCTGATCGGGCGCGAGCTGCGCGGGCGCCGCACCGGCCTCGTCGCCGCCGCTCTGGTCGCTGTCAACCCGATGCTGATCTGGTACTCGCAGGAGGCGCGGGCCTACGCGCTGCTGACCTTCTTCTGCGCGCTCTCGCTGCTCTACTGCGTGCGGGCGCTGCGAGTGGGGGAGGGAGCAGACCTAAGCGACGAGCGGCGCGACAAGCGGAACTTCGTCCTCTGGGGCGTCTTCTCCGCGCTCGCCCTTGCGACCCACTACTTCGCGGTCTTCCCACTCGCCGCCGAGCTGGCCCTGTTGCTGCGCCGCCGCGGCCGCGCCACCCTCGCCGGCCTCTGGATCCTCGCCCTCGTCGCAATCCTGCTGACGCCTTTGGTGATCCACCAGATGTCGTACGGCCACGCCGAATGGATCGGCAGCTTCCCGCTCGGCCACCGGGTCTGGGAATCGGCGGCGACCTTCTTCATCGGCGAGACCGGCGACATCATCGGCGGCCCAGAGCGGCCGGCCCTCGCCTTCTTGCCGCTGGCGCTGGCCGCTGCGGCGTTCGCGCTCCTCGTCCTCCGAGGCGAGCGGCGGGAGAAGCGCGCCGCGACAGTGCCGCTGGCGCTAGCGGCGCTGACGATCGCGGTGCCGCTGCTGCTGGCGATCGGCTCGGTCAGCAAGGACTTCGTCCTCGCCCGCAACCTGATGCCGGCGCTGGTCCCGCTCCTGCTCCTCGTCGCGATTGGGTTCACCTTGAGACGGGCACGGCGGCTCGGCGCGCTGCTCGCCGCCTTCCTCGTCGCCTACTCACTGGTCTTCTCGGTCTGGGTCAACTTCGACGAAGAACTACAGCGGCCCGACTGGCAAGCGGTCGCCGAGCACCTCGGCAAGCCAGAAGCTCCGCGGGCCACCGTCCTTTGGGTGCTGGGAGAGGCGCCGCTGCGCTACTACCTCTCGACCGGCGCGATCCAGGTGAAAGCGGTCGAACAGTTCGGCTGGCTGGTCCGCGAGATCGACTTCGTCTCCGACGGCCGGGTGCCACCCCCGCCGCGGCGCCTGCTCGGCCCGGCCTTCCGCGAAGCCTCAAGCGAAGAAGTCGGCCGCCTTTTTATCCGCCGCTATCGGCTCGACCGTCCCGGCCTGGCAAGGCTGCCCCTGCGCCGGATCCGCGAAGCCCCCTTGCAGTGGCGAAACAACGGCGTGCTGCTGGACGGCATTGGACCGGATTGACCCGGGTAGGGGTTAGAGAGATATCCTGCGTAACGGCTTTGGAATCCAGCGAGGAGAAGGCATGAGTAAGACCAAGACGGCGCGCGCCGGCGACATCTATGAGACCGCCCGCGAAAACCCCTACGTGCAGCGTTTGATCGAAGACGAAGACCTGCGCGAAAGCCTTCAGGATGCCTTCGAGGCGGCGAAGAACGCCTACGGCCGGGCGACCGGCAACGGCAAGGGCACGGTCAAGGCTGTGACCAGCGATAAGAAGGTCCAGAAGGAAATGCGCAAGGCCGCCGAGAGCATGCAGGAGGCCTCCGAGCGCCTGCGGGCGAAGCCGAAGCGCAAGGGCGGGATCGGTCGCCTGCTGCTGATCGCGATCGTCGGCGCGGTAATCGCGCTTGCCGTCAGCGAGGGTGCGCGCAAGGCAGTGCTCGACGCTCTCTTCGGGGCCGAAGAGGAGTTCGAGTACACCTCGACGACGTCGATTAACGGGTCCTAGGACCCGCTTGATGGAGGCGGCGGCGAAAGAGCGAGAGCTCAGCGGCGACAAGGCTCAGCGGATCGTTGACGCGATGCGCGAGTCGGTCGCCCGGCGCGGCGCCGCCGGCTCCACCTTCGAGCACGTCGCCCGTGAGGCGGGGGTCAGCCGCGGCCTCCTTCACTACTACTTCGGGACCAAGGAGCGGCTCCTAGTAGAGGTCGTCCGCCGCGATACCGAGCTGCGGGTGGAACGGCTCGACGAGCGGCTGGCGGGGGCGAAGAGCGTCGACGACGTGATCGAGGCGCTGGTCGCCAGCCTCAACGACATGATCGAGAACGAGCCGGGCTTCTTCTTCCTCCTCTTCGAGCTCTTCAGCGCCGGCCGCCGCAACCCCGACATCGAGAAAGAGGTCGGCCAGCTCTTCGAGCGCACCCGCAGCCACGTCGCCGAGGTCTTGGGCAGCAAGCAGGAGGAGGGTGTAGTCAGCCTCCGCTTCCCGGCCGAGGACGTCGTCTCCTACCTCTTCGCCCTCGGCGACGGCGTCGCCCTCCAAGTCCTCTCCGACAAGTCCCGCGACAGCACCGGCACCTTCGCCGTCGGCGTCGCCACCGCGCGTTACCTCTTCGGCGCCGAGTAGCCCTGCTCCTAAAGCGGAGCTACACCTTGACGGTCCTGAAGAACTCGTTGGGGTCCACTTCACCGAAGTAATGCCCATGGGTCTTTTTGATCGTCTCCAGCGAGTCTGATCCGATCAGCACGACCTCGATGTCCTTATTGCCCCGATACTGCCGCTCGCATGCCGCGTACTCAGAAACAGCCCCGGTCGTGTTGTCGCCAAGGTCGTTGGCGCGAATGAGGCGCTGGGTCGCGACGTTGTAGATCAGCAGGAACTGGTGCAGGGCCATCAGGTGTCTTTCTCTTCGAAGTAGTGGCTTACCTTCTCGCGGCTGGCGACAAACCGGTCGGCAAGGTCTTTCCCGATGGGCTCTTCAGCGTCTCCGGCAGCGAGAACATCAGATGCGAGCCGGAAATATTCGAGTAGATCATCGGGCCCATCTCCATCCCTGAGACTGTAGCCCAGCCTCTCCCCGGCAGCCATGATCACCTGGGACCAACGGTGCTCAGTCGCCGTCCTGAGCTGTATCTCCACGACCCGGTCTTCGCCGATCACGCTTGGCGACCATCAGATGAAGTGCGCGGTAGCCAGTATCGGGCCGCCCTTGGTCACGCCAGTCTTTGGTCCGGTGAACGCCCCAGTTGTCTCGGATCTTTACGTGCAGCTTTTCAACCTCGTCACGGTTTGCCAGGACAGCTCGCGCGCCACCGATGTCCTGCATCCGAGCCAATTTCATATCTGGATGTCGATGCAGTTTGTCGATGATTTGCTTGAACCGCTTAAGCCTCTGCGAGGGTTTGATATTTGAGGTCGAGTAGCGATCCGACCACTCACGCAGCATTGGCATTACCAAACCCAACGGGCCGTAGTGCTGAGCTCGCCAGGCATAAACGTGAAGCGCCAGCATGTCGATTTCCTCGTCGGGAATCACGACCGTGCTGTCGTAGAGCCAAGCAGCCAGTTTCCGCCCGGCCTTGTTAACCGTTTCCTTGGATGGGAGTTCGCTTAGGTCGGAGAGGCTCGAGGGCATGTCGTCGGCAGCGTAGGGAAGCGATCGGAGCGCTGGCCATAGGCGTGACGGCGCTCACGTAGTGACGGGGCGCACAGACCCTGCCGGTGCCGGCGCGAGAGCCTGCCTTGAGAAATGAGAGCCGATTAGGAGGCCCGGTGTGAAAGACGCGATGAACCGACTGGCGCAGTTTTTGGGGAGGCGGCGGCGTTGGGTCGTGGCGGCTTGGGTCTTGATCGTGTTGGCGGCTCTGCCGTTTGCGGCCAAGCAGACCGAACACCTGACCGGCGGTGGCTTCGATGTGCCGGGGAGCCAGTCGATGAAGGTGAGCGAAGCGGTGCAGGAAGACTTCGGCTCGCAGGCTGACGGGATCGGTGTGGTCCTGAAGGCGGCGCCAGGGGCGACGGCGGCTGAGCGCGATGCCGCCCTTACCCGGGTGCGGAAGGAGGTGGCGACGCTCGACGACGTCGTCCTACCGCCGGCGACGGCAGTGCAGGCGCGGCGGCAGTTGCAGGAGACCGACACGGTGCTGGTGCCGCTGCGGAGCGACCTCTCCTCCGACGAGCTGATCGACCCAGCCAAGACCCTGCGCGAAGACCTGAACCCGGGCGACACCTCCGGTGGTGTCACGCCCTACCTCGTCGGCCAGCCGACGATCTGGGCGGGGATGCAGGAAATCTCCAAGGAAGACTTGGCAAAGGCGGAGTCGAGCGGGTTCCCGATTGTCGCCCTGATCCTGCTGGTCGTCTTCGGCTCGCTGGCCGCGGCGGCCCTGCCGCTGACGCTCGGCTTCGTCAGCGTGCTCGTCACCGGGGCGCTGATCTACTTCATCTCGCTGCAGATGAACATGTCGGTCTTCGTCACCAACATGGCCTCGATGATCGGGATCGGCGTTGCCGTCGACTACTCGCTCTTCATCCTCGCTCGCTATCGGGAGGAGCGCGAGACCGGCCTGGGGAAGGCCGAGGCGCGGGCGCGCTCGCTCTCGACCTCGGGGCTCGCCGTCACCTTCTCCGGCCTCGCGGTGATCATCTCGCTGGCGGGCCTCTGGATGGTCAACAACCAGGCGCTGCGGTCGATGGCCCTAGGGGCGATGACCGTGGTCGCCGTCTCGATCCTCACGGCGACGACGCTGTTGCCGGCGTTGATCGCGATGCTCGGCGACCGGGTGCTGCCGGGTGGGATAGTCGGCCGGGTCGAGTCCTTCTTCCAGCGCCGTTTCTACCGCCGCCGCTCCGCCGAGCAGCAGGCGGTCGAGCAGAACCGCTTCTGGCGCGCCTGGACGGCGCGGGTGATGGCGCGGCCCTGGACTGCGGTGATCGGCGTTTCGGCGGTGCTGCTGTTCCTCGCCAGCCCGCTGCTCTCGATGGAGACCGGGACCGAGGCATTGACGCAGTTCCCGAAGGGCAGCGACGTGCGGGTCGGCAACGAACTTGCCTCCGACCAGCTCGGCGGCGGTACCGATCCGGTGCAGATCGTCGCCGCCTTCGACGGCGCCCCCGGCGGGGCCGGAAAAGCCGCGGTCGCAGGCTTCCGCCGCGAACTCGCAGCGACGCCGGGCATCGCTGCGGTCGGTGCGCCTGCCTTCGCCGGCGAAGAGGCGATGATTCAGGCGACCCCGCAGGCGGGCAGTGAGTCCGATGCCTCGGTGGCGCTGGTCGAACGGCTCCGCGACACCGTCATCCCCGGTTCGGCGCTGGGCCAGCAAGCCGAAGTCAACGTCGGCGGCGAGACCGCCCGCAGCCACGACGTCCGCGACCAGATCGGCGGCTCGATGTGGAAGATCATCCTCTTCGTCCTTGCCCTCAGCTTCCTCGTCCTGATGGTGATGCTGCGCTCGTTGATCCTGCCGCTGAAGGCGGTGCTGATGAACTTGCTCTCGATCGGGGCGGCCTTCGGCATCCTGGTGGCGATCTTCCAGTGGGGCTGGCTCGACGGTTTCCTCGGCTTCGAAAGCCAGGGCGGGATCGACACGATCAACGTGCCGCTGATCTTCGCCGTCGTCTTCGGTCTCTCGATGGACTACGAGGTCTTCCTGATGTCGCGGATCCGCGAGCGCTACATGGCCCATGGCGATAACGAACGCGCCGTCGCCGAGGGTCTCTCGACCAGCGCCCGGACGATCTCCTCGGCGGCGCTGATCATGTCGGCGGTCTTCTTCGTCTTTGTCCTCACCGGCGTGCCCTCGATCAAGGAGATGGGCCTGGGGTCGGCTATCGCGATCGCCCTCGACGCCACCCTCGTCCGCCTGATCCTCGTTCCCGCGGCGATGAAGCTGATGGGCCGTTGGAACTGGTGGATGCCGAGCTGGCTCGACCGCGCCCTGCCCGACCTCAGCTTCGAGCACCCGAGCAGCGAGGAGCCCGAGCCGGCCAAGGCCTGAACGCATCCGATTTTCGACCCAGCCGGGTGTGGCAAAAATCGGATGCGCATAGGATTGGCCGGTGAGCCAGGGTGGAGACGAGCTGGCGTTTGCGGGGGCGGCCCGGCAGGCGGAGATGGTCCGGGCGGGAGAGGTCTCGCCGAAGGAGCTGGTGCAGCTCAGCCTCGATCGCATCGCCCGCCTCGATCCCGAGCTGAACTCGTTCCGCAAGGTTTTTGCCGAGAAGGCGCTGCTGGAAGCCGAGCAGGCCGAGGCCCGGGTCGCCGCCGGGGAGGAACGGCCGCTACTCGGGGTGCCGATCGCGATCAAGGACGAAATCGACGTCGTCGGCGAGGTCAACACCCACGGGACCGACGGCTTCAGCGAGCCGGCCAAGGCGGACTCCGAGGTGGTGCGGCGCCTCCGCGAGGCCGGCGCGATCGTCATCGGCCTGACCCTGCTGCCGGAGATGGCGATCTGCGGCTTCACCGAGTCCGCCACTTACGGCGTCACCCGCAACCCCTGGAATCCGCAGCGGACCCCGGGCGGCTCGAGCGGAGGATCCGGTGCCGCGGTGGCGGCGGGCCTGGTCCCGATCGCCTCCGCCGGCGACGGCGCCGGATCGATCCGGATTCCGGCCGCCTGCAACGGCCTCTTTGGCCTCAAGGTCAGCCGCGGCCGCGTTTCTCTGGCGCCGAACCTCGAAGGCTGGGGAGGCCTGGCGGTCGAAGGTTGCGTCAGCCGTTCGGTACTCGACACCGCGCTCTGGCTCGACGTCGTCTCCGGGGGCTCACGCGAGGCTGAGGCACCGGCACCGCCCGAGCGTCCCTTCGTCGAGGCGGTCAAGGCCCCGCCCGGCAAGCTGCGGGTCGCCTGGTCGACTCTTCCGCCCCGCGCGGCAGCGCCGCCGACGGTAGACGACAACGCCAAAGGAGCCGTGGCCACCGGGGTCGAGCTGCTCGCCGGCCTCGGCCACGATCTCGTGCAGCGCGATCCTGACTGGGGGAACATCGGCAACAACATCACCGCCCGCTTCCTCGGCGGGGTCGCCGACACTGTCAAGGCGGTGCCCCACCCGGAGCGGCTCGAACGCCGCACCCGCGGCTTCGGTCGCCTCGGCAGCATCCTGCCGCGCGGCCTCTACGAGAAAGCTCGAGCCGAGGGCCGTGCCGCCGACTCCGCCCGCGTCAACGCGATCTTCGACGACCACGACGTCCTCCTGATGCCGGTGATGGGCGGGACCGCCTTGCCGATCCGCCGCTGGGAGGGCAAGGGCGCTCTGCAGACCGTGCTCGGAATGAGCCGCTTCTATCCCTACTGCGTCCCCTGGAACCACCTTGGCAACCCCGCGATGGCCATCCCCGCCGGCTTCTCGGCCGAGGGCATGCCCCTCTCGATTCAGATCATCGGCCGCCACGGCGAGGAGGCTACCCTGCTCTCGCTCGCCGCCCAGATCGAGGCCGAGCGCCCCTGGGCGGACAAGCGCCCGCCGATCTCCTAGCCCACCCGCTGGAGGAAGCTCCCGAGCCGCCGTTCGTAGAGGCGCGGGTCTACGTTCCACGCTTCGGTGTGGCCCGCTTCAGGGACCCGGAAGTAGGTGACCCAGCGCGGCAGCTCGGCGGCGAAGTCGTCGCTGGTCGAGATCGGCACGACCTTGTCCTCGGTTCCGTGGAAGAGCAGAGTCGGCAGCTGGAAGTCGTCCGGGTGATCGATCGCGTCGAGGCTCTCCCAATCGGCGTCGATGCGAGCGCCGATCGCCCATTCCACCGGCCGGGAGAGAAACGAGGGGAAGCCCATCTGGGTGGCGTTGAAGGAGAGCACCGCCTGCCAGTCGAGGACGGGGGCGTCGAGGACGAGGCCGGCTACCCGGGGCGCCAACGGTGAGCGCTCCATGAATTGGGCGACGATCGCCCCTCCCATCGAGTAGCCGACGAGAACGAGCCGCTTGGCGCCGTGGGCGAACGCGTAGCGGGCGGCAGCGCCGAGATCTCGCCACTCAGTCAGCCCCATGTGGTGGAAGCCGTCCGGGCTCGCCGGTGCGCCGAGGTCCTCGCGATAGGTGATCAGGAGGGTCGGCAGGCCAGCGCGGTGAAGGGCCGGTACCACCCGCAAGCCCGTCTGCGGGGTGCTGTTGATGCCGTGGACCACGATCGCCCAGGTGCGCTTGCCGCCCGGGACGAACCAGGCCGGCATTGGCCCCAGTTCATCGGACACCGTCACCGTCTTCGACGGGATGCTGAAGGACGCGGTCGGGTCCCCGGCCCAGACCGTCGGGTTGAAGGCGACCTTCATCCCGGGCACCAGGTAGCCGTCGACGCTCCGCAGTTTCCGCGTCACCTCCCCGTCGTCTTCGTCGACGATCGGCCCCACTATCGCCCTGCCGCCCTGCCACTCGAGTCCCTGGACGCCGGGGCGCCGGCTTTCCTCGGTGCTCTCGAGCACGATCCGGCCCTTTCGCAGCGCTTCGACCTCCGTCTTCGCCGGCCACGACGAGTGGTCGGGAACCAGAACGGCGGAGGAGAAATGCCAAGCGGCGGCTACACCCACCGCGAGCGCGATGACCGCCGCCGCCAAGGCGACGAGCGCCCACCGCCTGCGCGTCATCGCCGGCTGGTCAGCCGAAAACCTTGCGCATCCGGGCCAGGTCGCGGACCTTGCCGCGGGGGCGGATGCGGCGCTGCATCAGCATCTTCAGGCGGTCGGCGTCGGGCTTGCCGGAGGCGATCCAATCGGCCCAGCTGGCCTCGATGGTGACGTTCGGGCTCGGGGCTTCGCCGGCCTCGGCGCGGGTCGAGCCGTTGTCGAGGACAAGGTGCCACGGTTCGGCGTCGGTGAAGCGCCACTGCAGGACGAACGGCGACCCGTTGGCGACGTTCGGGTTGGCGACGCGGGTGAGGATGTCGAAGTGGAGGCGCTGCAGCTCGGGTGAGGCTTCCGGCGTCTTCGCGCCGGGGTTGCCGACGACGCCGCCCATCAGCATCTGCACCTGCTCGGCGGCGATCTCCTCCTCGGATTTGGCTGGGTCGAAGGGGAAAACGCCGGGAGGCATCTCCTCGGTTGGGTAGCCGATCGTCCGCCAGCGCTGGCGGACCAGTTTGAAGCCGAAGGCGATGATGTCCTCGAGCGAGAAGCCGTAGCACTCGGTGTACTCGCGGTCGAGGCCGGGGGGCTGGAAGACGCCGGGCATGTAGGGGAGGACTTCCTGCAGTAGCGCTACCACCGCGGCGCGGTTCTCCTCCCAGCCGGGCGCGCCTTCCTCGAGCAGTTCGGAGAGGACCTTGACGCCGAAGCCGATGTGGCGCTGCTCGTCGCGGGAGACATTCGCCATCCCCTCGCTGAAGCCCGGCATCGTCTCCTCGGAGGCGAAGAAGTCCTCGATGAAGTGCTGGCCGGGCTGGGCGAGGCTGCCCTCGACGATCAGGTGGTAGAGCGTGATCGCCTGTGCGAACTTCGCCACCGAGCGGTCCTTGCGCAGTTCCTCGGCCATCCGGTCGAGGCGGTCGAAGATGCCGCGGTAGCCCCAGTTCAGCTGCGGCAGGGTGGAGGAGAGCGTCTGCTGCACGGACTCGCCGCCGACCCCGATCACCTCCTTGAAGAAGCGATGGAAGAAGATCGAGTGGCGGACCTCGTCGACCTGCTGGGTCGCCAGGAAGTAGGACTGCTCCTCGGTCGGGGCGGCGTTGACGTAGGGGGCGAGGGTGTCGGCGACCCGGTCCTCTCCGTAATAGAACATCGAGTAGATCCACATCGCCGAACGCTGCTGGATCTCACTCAGGCCTTCCCAGCCGGCGCGGTCCTTCGACATGTCGATGTCGTAGGCGCTCCAGTTGCCCTGCTCCCACCGCCGGTAGAGGTCCTCGTAAGTGATGTTGTCCATCAGGCGCTGGGAAGCGACGCTCATCTCGTCTCCTTTTGGTGTCGCATAAAGGGCACCGGGAGACTAGCGCGATCCTGGCCAGCTGGCCAGGATCGCGCCGGGAACTTCAGGTTCGAACCGCTATTTGACGAATTCGCGGACCTGGGTGTAGACGGTGCTGTCCGTCGTCAGGGCCGTGTGCGAGATGCACGCGGTTTTGGTGTTGGTCGCGCCAGTGAGGGCGACGCTCGAGTCCGGGTTGATGATTTCGTCGCACGGCGACCACCAGGTGCCGTAGTTGACGGCGCCAGGAGTCTCGTCGGTGGCGTTCAGTTCTTTCAGAAACGTCGAGCCGACCCGCATCTCCACGCAGGAGGTGCTGAAACAGAAGTTCGCCGTTTCGGTGCCGTGGTTCGGCCCGCCTAGCGAGACCCAGTCGTCGACCTTAGATTCGCCGCCGAGATTCTTGATGTAGTAGCGGCTGTTGAGGCTGCCCATCGAGTGGGCAATGATGTCCACCTTGGTCGCGCCGGTGCTTTTCAGCAGTGCTTCGACCTTGGTTTTGACTTCTTCGGCGTCGATTTTGTTCGACTGCGAGGTGTTGTAGCTGTAGGCGCTCAAATACGATTTCGGATAGCCGTCTTTTTCGAAGTTGGCGATCATCGTGTTCCAGAGCGAGGCGCTCTCGACGTAGCCGTGCACGAACAGGATCGGGTCCTGCGCCGAGGCGCTGGCCGGTACCGCCGCTCCGACGCAGACCGCGATTGCGGCGACGAGCGTCGCCAGTCGTTTGGTAACCATGGATCTCCCTTTGGTTAAGCGCGGGCGCCTCCCTAAGCGCGCCGCTGGTAACCCCAAGCAGACTGGTTAATACTCGGGGGATGAGGAGTTAATCAGCGAACACCGATCGATGTCAAGGTTGCGCTGCGGGCACCTCGATCTCGCGCTTGAGGATCTTCCCGGTCGGGCCTTTCGGTAGCTCGTCGACGAACCAGACGATCCGCGGGTACTTGTAGGCGGCGATCCGCTCCTTGACGTAGGCGCTGACCTCGTCCGGGGCCAGCTCCTCGCCCTCGTGGCAGACGACCGCGGCGCCGATCTCCTCGCCCCACTGGTCGTGGGGGACGCCGAGCACCGCCGCTTCGCGGATTTTCGGGTGCTCGTAGAGGACCTCCTCGACCTCACGCGGGTAGACGTTGTAGCCGCCGCGGATGATCAGGTCCTTCTTGCGGTCGACGATGTAGAAGTAGCCGTCCTCGTCGATCCGGGCCATGTCGCCGCTGTGGAACCAGCCGCCCCGCATCGTCTCCTCGGTCGCGTCGGCTCGCTGCCAGTACCCCTTCATCACGTTGTGGCCGCGGATCACGATCTCACCGACCTCGCCCTGCGGCACCTCCTTGTCGTTCTCGTCGACGACCTTCATCTCGACTTCTTCGAGCGGGGTGCCGATCGAACCGGCCTTGCGCGGTTTGCCGGGGTGGTTGGTGCAGGCGACCGGGGAGGTCTCCGAGAGGCCGTAGCCCTCGAGCACTTCGCAGTCGAAGGCCTCCTCGAAGCCGCGCAGCACCTCGACTGGCATCGAGGCGCCGCCGGTGATGCAGATCCGCAGGTTCGAGGTGTCGAACTCCTCGCGGCCGGGGTGGTGCAGCAGCGCCCCGTACATCGTCGGCACCCCGTAGAAGTGGGTGACGCCGTCGCGCTGCATGATCTCCAGCGCCTCGCCCGGCTCGAATTTCGGCAGCAGGGTGAGGGTGGCGCCGACCCGCAGCGAGGCGTTCATGCTCACGGTCTGGCCGAAGGAGTGGAAGAGGGGGAGGGCGCCGAGGATGACGTCGCCGGGCTTGGTTTCGGAGGTGGTGCGGGAGGAGATGTCGGCGTTGCGGGAGAGGTTGAAGTGGGTCAGCTCCGCGCCCTTCGGTTTGCCGGTGGTGCCCGACGTGTAGAGGATGACCGCGGTGTCCTCTTCGTCGGTCTCGGCGAAATCCGTGTCGGGGTCGTGGCCCCCGACCAACTCGGCGAAGGCCTGCGGCTCGACCTCGATCAGCTCCGCGCCGGCGTCTTCGGCGCCGCCGCGCGCCTCCTCGGCGAAGCCATGCCAGGCGAGCAACAGCTTCGCGCCCGAGTCTTCCAGGTAGAAGGCGATCTCCCGGCGCTTCAGCAGCACGTTCATCGGCACGACGACGCCGCCGGCGCGCAGCACCCCGTAGTAGGAGATCGGGAACTCGAGCACGTTCGGCAGCATCACCCCGACACGATCCCCCTGCTGCAGACCCTTCTCGCGCAGCAGCGACGCCAGCCGGGCGCTGCGGTCGTCGAGCTCCGCGTAGGTCAGCTCCAGCGGCCCGAGGCGGACGGCGACCGCTTCCGGGGCCCGCGCGGCGCTGTCGGTGACGATCGAAGCGAGATTCAGGCCCATCATTCCTCCCCGGTCAGAAGTTGTCCCGCCAGCCAGTCTAAGCGCCTGCCCGTGGCCGGAGGCTGGGCTCGGTTAGGCTCGCGCCATGGAGGACCTGGGGGTCGCGATCTCATACCTCGTGCTGAAGAAGGGAACCCCTGTCTATTCGCGCGACGGAGAGCGGGTCGGCCATGTAACTCGGGTGCTCGGGGACCGACCCACCCACATCTTCGACGGGATCATCGTCGACACCAAGGCGGGTCCGGGCGGTCACCGGTTCGTCGATGCCCCGGAGGTTGAGGCGACTTACGAGCGCGGCGTCGTCCTCACGATCAGCGCCGCCGAGGTCGAGACGCTGCCAAAGCGGCGCCGCTGAGCAAGAAGGCGCGTTGCAGGAATCGATGTGTAGGATTCCGCAAATGCGCCTAATCTTCCTGATCGCTCTTGCATGTCTGACCCTTCTGGCCGCGGGTTGCGGAAGTTCCTCGGACTCGACCCAGAGCGCCGGTGAAAAGGCGCTGGAATGGGTGGAACGGGAAGAAAAAGCGGCCGCCAAGGAAGAAAAAGAAGCCGAAGTAGCTCAGAAGAAAGAAGAAGAAAAAGAAAAGAAAGAGCTGGCGGAACTGCCGCAGCCGAAGGTACCTTCAGGGCCGCCGCCGAAGAAGCTGGTGATCGAGGACAAGAAGGTCGGCTCCGGCCCCGTGGCGAAGGTCGGCGACCAGGTCAGCGCCCACTACATCGGCGTCCTTTACAAAACGAAAGAACCGTTCGACGCCAACTGGGGGAAGGACGAAGCCTTCAGTTTCAAGCTCGGCGCCAAGCAAGTGATCCAAGGCTGGGATGAGGGCATCGTCGGGATGAAGGTCGGCGGCCAGCGGGAACTGATCATTCCGCCGGACCTCGCCTACGGGTCGCAAGGGAGCTATCCGATCCCGGCCAACGCGACGCTTGCCTTTCTCGTCGAACTCGTCAAGGTCGAGTAGCTCCCTGACATAGGATGCCGACCATGCCGAAAGCGCTGCTGACTATTTTTGCTTGCTTCGCGCTCCTGCTGGCAGGCTGCGGAAGCGATTCCTCCTCGACCTCTTCCAGTGCGGAAACCTCGACCACGGCGGAGTCGACCGGAGAATCAGCGGCAGCTAAGGAAGAAGGCTCAGCCGCCGCCAAGAAGGGCGAAGAAGCGGCGAAGAAGAAGACCAAGCCCAAGGTGGAGGTGCCGAACGGACCGCCGCCGCAGAAGCTCGAAATAAAGGATCTGGAAGAAGGGTCCGGCCCGGCGGCGAAGCCGGGGGACGAAGTCACGGTCCATTACGTCGGCGTCAATTACAAGACCGGCAAGCAGTTCGACGCCTCCTGGGACCGCGGCGAACCGTTCACCTTCAAGCTTGGCGAAGAACTGGTGATCCCGGGTTGGGAAGAAGGCATTCCCGGGATGAAGCCGGGCGGCAGGCGCGAGCTGATCATTCCGCCGGAACTCGGGTACGGCTATGCGCGGACCGAAGGCATCCCGCCGGGCTCAACGCTCGTTTTCGTGGTTGACCTAATCTCGGTCAAATAGCGCGCCCCCCGCTACCGCAACGGCTGACCTCGCAGGCACTCGCCGGCGAGCCGCTGCGCTCGCCCGAGCAGGTTGCCGAGCGGTTGCTCGCGGTGCAGGCGCAGGACCCGCGAGGGGCGCGGCTGGCGGTGCGGGCTCGCACCGAGGGGCTTTCAGTCGTCGACGTCGACCGGGCACTGACCGAGGAGCGCTCGCTGCTGATCACCTGGCTGAACCGCGGCACCCTTCACCTCGTCCGCAGCGAGGACTACCTGTGGCTGCATGCGCTGACGACGCCGCCGCTCCTGACCTCGAACTCGCGACGGCTGCGGCAGGAGGGCGTGACCGAGAGCGCGGCGGAAAGGGGCGAGAAGGTGATCGAGAAGGCGCTGACCGAGGAGGGGCCGCTGACCCGTCCGCAGCTGCGAGAGCGACTCGATGCGGCCGACGTGCCGACGGGGGGCCAGGCGCTCGTCCACCTCCTCTTCCTGGCGACGCTGCGTGGGTTCGCGGTTCGAGGGCCGATGGTCGGCAAGGAGCACGCCTACGTCCTCGTCCGCGATTGGCTCGGCGAGCAGAGGCCGGTCGAGCGCGAGCAGGCGCTGGCCGAGCTGGCGCGGCGCTACCTGAGGGGCCACGCGCCGGCCGACGACCGCGACCTCGGCCGCTGGGCGGGCCTGCCGCTGCGCGATGCGCGGGCGGGGTTGGCGGCGATCTCGAAGCAGCTGGTCGAGCGCGAGGACGGGTTGCTCGAGCTAAAGAAGACGCCTCCGCCAGAGCCGCTCCCGGCGCCGCGTCTGCTGGGACCCTTCGACCCGGTCCTGCTTGGCTGGACCTCGCGAGAGGAAATCGTCGGCCCGCACAAGATGCTGGTCACCGACAACGGCATCTTCCGGCCGTTCGCGATGGTGGAGGGGAGAGCGGTCGCAACCTGGCGCCTGGCAGGCGGCAAGCTGACGATCGAGCACCTCGGCGAGGTGAAGAAGAAGGACGCGGCGGCGCTGGAGGCCGACGCCGCGCGCGTCCTCGAGTTCCTCGGCGCCTAGCTCGGAGTGCCGGTCCCGGTCCCGGTCCCGGCGTCGGTGCCCTCCAGTCGGGGCGGCATGTCGTCATGGGCGGGCGGGATTGCCTGGCCCGGAGCCGCATCTGCCTCCTGCTCCCAGATGTTGTTCAGCGAGACCTGCAGGTAGGCCCAGAACGCAGGTGCCAGCAGCAGGTAGAGGATGATCGAGAGCCACCCGCTGACCGGCTCGCGACCGGCGATCTTCGAGGCGCCCTGGATCCGCTTGGTGCCGCGCCAGTAGGACACCAGTGCCGGGATCACGATGATTCCGCCGGGGAACAGTGCCAGCAGCGAGTTCATCGGATTCTGGCCGAGGTCATAGCCCTTGACCTCGCCGTACGCTTTCAGCTCCTTGTTGATCTTGTACCACCAGACCAGGTGGTAGATGCCGAGCGTGATGATCGGCAGCAGGGCCACGGCCCAGGGATTGCGCACCTTCACCTCATGCTCGGTGCCACGCAGTTTCATCTCGTAGGCCATGTCTCTCCCATTTCGTTTGCTGGCTTACTCATGCGGTTTCGACCGTCAGCATCGATCCCTTTAGACACTGGCGAAGCCGATGCCCAGTTCGGCTAGCGGTGCATTCAGCGCCTGCGCTTTGGTTTTGAATTCAATAATGTGCCCTTCGGTCGGGGTGATCGTGAGGTCGATTTCGCTCGATCTCGTACCCGAGGGGAGCAGGCAGGTGGTGACACTGCCGCCGATCGGGCTGCACTCGATTTCCTGCCCGCCGATTTTCGCCCGGTTGAACGTGGCTTTGGTGAATTCGAAGGTGACCGATGGTTCGTCGAGGCCGGTCGATGGTTCGGCTTTGACTTTGACTTGCACCTGGGTCGGGACCCCGGCTTCGATCCCTGAGCCGGTGTAGGAGGCTTCCAGTTTGATTTCCGTCGCTTCCAGCGACGTGCTGAGGGCGTCGAGCTCGTCGCTGTCCGTGAGCTTCACCGCTCCGGCCGTGTAGGTGCCGAGGTAGCGGAAGTTCGCCGGCGAGCTCTTGCCCGGCGCGTCGGGTGGCATCGAGTAGGTCACGTTGCGCGCGGTCTGTTGCCCCACCGCCAGCGAGGAGACCTCGCAGCTGACGAGTCCAGTGCTGGTTGCCGTGGGTGCCGCGGCCAGCGTGCAGCCGGGATCGGCGGAGACAAACTCGCTGCCCTTCGGCAGCGTGGAGCTGACGGTGCCGGGGTCGGTCGGTCCAGCGGCGGGCACCGCCTTCGGCTTGATGAGCAGACTCGTGGGCGGGACGGATTCCGTGTTTTCCGCCACCACGTCGGCGCTGCCGGCTCCCGTGCCGAGGGAGTATCCGACGAAGGCTTCGTTGCCCCCAGCTTCGTTTTCCCCTGGATAGTCGATCCGGAAGCTGCCGTCGGGGAAAAGCACGAGCTGGAAGCTGCGGCGCGGGCTCCCGCCGCTGTGCTGACCGAGATCCCACTCGAAGGCCACCCAGGATTGGTCGGGCGGGGTCACCTGGGTGACGGTGCCGGTCCCGGCGCCCCGGTCCCCGACGTCGAGGTCGTCCCAGTAGGGCATGATGCCCCGCTCCAGCTCTCCGACCACAGCAGGGACGCCGCGATAGTCGTAGGGCTGGACGTCGTCCCAGTAGTCCCAGGCCGGGTTGCGGAAGCTGACCCAGCCGTTGGTCGAGACGCTGATTGAGTCCTCCTTGACGCCGCCGAAGGGGAAGGCGAAGGGAAGCTGGACGGTGACCTGACCGTCGTCTTCGCTGTTGTTGGCCCCGCTGAAGTCGAAAGTGGTGGTGTTCCCGGTCCGGAAGTCCTCGGCAGCGACGTCTGAGCGGGTATAGCCAGCCTGGCCAGCGATGCCGTTGGCGGCGGTGAGGTTGACGGTGACCGGGTCACCTTCTCCCGGAGTGTCCTGATTGGCGTCCTCGACAAAGCCCCAGTCGATGCCGTCGCTCATCGAGAACGCAGCCGCGGGGGGCGGACCGGAAGGACCCGAAGGCCGCGGCGACGATACGCCGGGCACGTGCGCAGTCGGGTTGGAGACGAGACGGAGCTTCCTGCTGCCGAGGCAGTTGTCCCCCTCTTTCGCCTCTTTCACCTGGCGGGTGTCGTCGGCGCAGACGAAGAGCCGATAGACGCCCGGCTTCGTCTTCTTCGGCAGCCGCGCCTTGAGTTTCAGCTTCTTGATCGCCCCGAGGGTGAGCGCCTTCACCTTGACCCGCTTCAGGCGCCGGTCCTTCTTGGTGTGCTTCTTTCCCTTGCCGAGGTAGAGCCCGAGCTTGCTGGCGGATGCCGGCGAGCCGCCCAGGTTGGCGACCTTGACTCCCAGCTTGACCGCGGTACCGATCGTCTTCGTTTTCGGCGGCTTCGAGATCTTCGTCACCACCAGGTCCGGCTGCGCCGTCTTCGCGCCGGCAGGGGCGGCCATGGCGAAAGCGGCGACGAGGATGGACAGGACGACGAGGACACACCGAAGGGGGTTCATTCAGCGACCCTATAAAGAGGCGCGGCGCGGCGCCAGGGAGATCAGTCCAGCTTCGGGGAGCGCCAGGGCGCTTCCAGGCGGCCGACCAGCTCGTCGCCGAGGCCCTCGATCGGGACTCGGACCTGCTCGAGGGTGTCGCGGTCGCGGAGGGTGACGGTGTCGTCCTCCATCGTCTGGTGGTCGACGGTGATGCCCCAGGGGGTGCCGATCTCGTCTTGGCGGCGGTAGCGCTTGCCGATCGAGCCGCCTTCGTCGAACTCGGTCGGGAGGCGGCGGCGGAGGTCACCGAAGATCTCGCGGGCCTTCTCCGGCAGGCCGTCCTTGGAAACGAGGGGGAGGACGGCGACCTTGACCGGGGCGAGGCGCGGGTGCAGGCGCAGGAGGGTGCGCTGGCGGCCCTCCACTTCCTCGACGTCGTAGGAGTCGACGAGGAAGGCGAGGGTGGCGCGGTCGGCGCCGGCGGCGGGCTCGATTACGTAGGGGACGTAGCTTTCTTTGGCCTGCTGGTCGAAGTACTCGAGCTTCTCGCCGGAGAACTTGGCGTGTTGAGTGAGGTCGAAGTTGCCGCGGTTGGCGATTCCCTCCAGCTCCGACCAGCCGATCGGGAAGAGGTACTCGATGTCGCTGGTCGCCGAGGAGTAGTGGGAGAGCTCGTCCTTGCCGTGGGCGCGGACGCGCAGGTAGTCGGGCCGAAGGCCGAGCTCGGTGTACCAGCGCTCGCGCTCGCTCATCCAGTGCTTGTGCCACTTGTCTGCTTCGGCGGGAGGCACGAAGTACTCCATCTCCATCTGCTCGAACTCGCGGGTGCGGAAGATGAAGTTGCCCGGGGTGATCTCGTTGCGGAAGGACTTGCCGACCTGGGCGATCCCGAACGGCGGCTTCTTGCGGGCGAAGCCGAGCACGTTCTTGAAGTTGATGAAGATGCCCTGGGCGGTCTCGGGACGCAGGTAGACGGTTGCGCCCTCCTCGGCGACCGGGCCGACGTGGGTCTCGAACATGAGATTGAACTGGCGCGGCTCAGAGAGCTCGCCGCCGCACTCCGGGCAGCGCAGCTCGGCGTTCGGGTCGCCGCCTCCGGCTTCGACCGCCTCGCGCAGATGGTCCTCGCGCCAGCGCTTCTTGCACTTGCCGAGGCACTGGACGAGCGGGTCGGTGAAGCCTTCGAGGTGGCCCGAGGCCTCCCAGACGCGCGGGTGCTGGAGGATCGCCGAATCCAGCGCGACGATGTCGTCGCGCTCCTGCAGCATCGCCCGCCACCACTCGGCTTTGACGTTGTTCTTCAGGAGGACGCCGTAGTGGCCGTAGTCGTAGGTCGAGCCGAGGCCGCCGTAGATCTCCGAGGAAGGGAAGACGAACCCGCGCCGTTTGCACAGCGCCACGATCTCCTCCATCGTCACCTCGGTCGGACGGGTCTGCCCCTGCTGCTCGGTCGCCTCCATGGCGGGAACGGTAGCGGCTGCGATAATCCCGGGCCGCCATGCCGATTTACGAGTACAAATGCGAGAACGGCCACGTCTTCGACGCGATCCAGAAGATGACCGATGAGCCGTTGACCAAATGCGAGGAGTGCGGGGCTCCGGCTGCCCGCGTGCTGACGCCGCCGGCGATCCACTTCAAGGGCTCGGGCTTCCACAATACCGATTACGGGACCAAGCGCGGCGGCGGCAACGGCGGCTCCGAGAGCGGCGGCGAGAAGAGCAGCTCGGGCTCGGGCGGCGAGTCGAAGTCGGACTCCGGCAGCAAGAGCGAGTCGAAGTCCGAGTCGAAGCCTGCGGCATCGACGGCCGACTGACGATTGGTGAATTTTCCTCCCCATAGGGTGGAAAATTCAGCAAGCGCGCACTAGCCGTTGAGGAACTTGTGGACGGCCTTTTGACGCAGGGACTGGGGGATTTCAATCGAGCCTTCGGGGCCTTCGCCGCAGCCGCTGAGGTTCTTGACGCAGAAGACTTCGGCCGCTGAGCCGCCGCCGATCGCGGCCGAGAGGATCAGCTGCGGCATCGTGAAGAAGCCCATGTCGCTGACGAAGGCTTTGGGCGCCTCCCAGCCGATGATCGGGCCGTGGAGGAAGTTGTAGGGGAAGCGAAGGGGATCGGTGAGCCGGCTTTTGATCCCGTTGATCACGTCTTGCTGGGCCTGCTCGCGGTCGTAGTCGCTGTAGCCGAGGGTGTAGGCGCTCTTGCCCTTGCCCGGGCATTCGACCGGCTCGCGCACCCGCGAGTAGGCCAGGGCCTTTTCGCCGTCGAGCGTGTTCTCGCCCTTCTTCAGCCGCAGGGTGACGCCGCCCTGGCCGCCGCCGGCGCCGCCGGAGATGTCGGCGCAGAGCTTCTGCGGGACGTTGACCTTGATGCCGCCGACTGCGTCGATCAGGTCTTCGAAGCCGGTGAAGTCGACGATCGCGACGTGGTCGATCTGGATCCCGAGGAACTGTTCGATCGTCTTGATCTGCAGGGCGGCGCCGCCGAACGCATAGGCCGCGTTGATTTTGGTCGGCGCGTTGCCGGGGATTTCGGCGAAGGTGTCGCGGGGGATCGAGAGTTTGCGGAAGGCGCCGCCGCCGGCCCGGATCAGCATCAGCGTGTCGGCGCGGAATTCGCCTTCGTAACAAGGCTTGTGCGGCTTCTCGCCCTTCGACTGCTGTTCGAAGCACTCCTCGGAGGTGTTGCCGTCGCCGGCGCCGGGCGGGCGCGCATCGGTGCCGAGGACGAGGATCGTCTGCGCGCTTGGCAGCAGGAACGGGTTGCCGTGCAGCGCCTTGCCAGCTTCGCCGGAGAGCTTGAAGGATTGGATCTGGGCGGAGATGCCGAAGGCGACGAGGCTGATCAGGATCCAGGCCAGGGCGGCGAGGCCGACCCATTTGAGCACCCGCCGCGGGGTGACCCGGCCGCGCTGGGGCGGCGGCAGCCCCGGCTCGTCGCGCTTGCGCCGCCGCCATGCAGGCAACTTTGCACGGTCGCGTAGCCCGGACAGATCTGCGCCTTTCAAGCGCGAAAACAGCCCCCGGCGGGAGCGGTAGACCTTGTACTCGGGCTGGTTTTCGGGCGGCTGGGGAGGCCGCTGCTCGCCGTCGGGCGTCATGAAGGGCTAGAAATCATGGCGATGCGCTCGGTCCTTCGCCTTCAACCCTCCGGTTCCTCGTGAGTAGCGCCGAGACGATCGGCGTCGATCTCGGCGGCACGAAGATGCTCGTCGGGGTGCTCTCCGGCACCGAATCGCTCTACGAGCAGCGCGAGGCGAGCAAGGGCCAGACCGAAGACGAGCTGGTCGAGCTGCTGGTCCGCGAGATCGAAGAGGCGCGGGAAGCGCGCCCCGAGGTGGCGGCGGTCGGGTTGGGGATTCCGGCGACGATCGACCACGAGAGCGGCGTCGCGGTCTCGGCCGTCAACCTGCCGCTGAAGAACCTGCCGGTGCGGCAGATCGTCAGCGAGCGCACCGGCCTGCCGGTCTTCCTCGACAACGACGGCAACGTCGCGGCGCTGGCCGAGTACCTCTACGGTGCCGCCCAGGGCAAGCCCGACATCGTGATGCTGACGGTGGGCACGGGGATCGGCGGCGGCCTGGTTCTGCGCGGCGAGATCTACCGCGGCTCGACCGGGGCAGGGGCCGAGCTCGGCCACATCGTCATCCAGGCGGACGGGCCACCCTGCCAGGGCAACTGTCCGAACCACGGCTGCGTTGAGTCGCTGGCCTCGGGGACGGCGCTCGGGCGCGAGGCGCGGGCGGCGGCGGAAAGCTCGCCCGACTCGGCGCTCGGGAAGGCGCTGGCCGAAGGCAAGGAGATCGACGGGCGGGTCACCACCGAAGCGGCGCTGGCCGGCGATCAGGTGGCGATCGAAGTTTTCGAGCTGATCGGCGGCCGACTCGGGGTTGCCTGCTCCAGCCTTGCCAACATCTTCCAGCCGCACGCGATCGTCGTCGGCGGCGGCGTGATCGCGGCCGGGGACCTGCTGCTCGAGCCGGCGCGCAGGGAAGTCCGCGAACGCGCGCTCGACCCGATGAACAAGACGCCGATCCTCGAAGCGACCCTCGGCAACGACGCCGGGATGATCGGTGCCGCCGCCCTGGCGCGGACCGAACTCGCGAACGCGGCCGGCGCGGAGCCGGTGAGGGACAGCAGCTGATGCCGGGTTGCCTCGTCGTCTGCCCGACGCCGATCGGCAACCTCGATGACGTCTCTGTGCGGGTGCGTGAGGCGCTGGTCAGCGCCGACTACATCGCCTGCGAGGACACCCGCAAGACCGGGGCGCTGCTCGACCGTCTGCGGATCCGCCCGCACCCGCGGCTCGTCTCATTCCACGAGGGCAATGAATCTTCGCGGGCCACTGAGCTGTCGCAGCGGATCGAGCGCGGCGACGTCGTCGCCCTCGTCTCCGACGCCGGGATGCCCGGGATCTCCGACCCCGGCTACAAGCTGATCCGCCGCTGCATCGACCGTGCGCTCGAGGTCACGGTCCTGCCGGGGCCCTCGGTGGTCCCGGTCGCCCTCGTCGCCTCGGGCCTGCCGACTGACAAGTGGCGCTTCGAGGGCTTCCTGCCGCGGCGGGCAGGGGAGATGGAGCGGGTCCTCCGCTCGGCCGAGACCGTCGTCGCCTTCGAGAGCCCCCGTCGGGTCGGCGAGTCCCTAGCCGCCCTAGCTTCCCTCGCCCCCGACCGCCAAGCCGCCGTCTGCCGCGAGCTGACCAAGGTCCACGAGGAGGTAGCCCGCGGCACCCTCGGCGAACTCGCCCGCCGCTTCCGCGGCGACGTCAAAGGCGAGATCGTTCTGGTCATAGCCCCCGCCGCCTCCGGTGACCACGACCAAGACGTCAGCTTCGCTGTAGACGCCCTACGCCACCTGGTCCAGTCGGGTGCGCGACCACGCGCCGCGGCCTCGGTGGTCGCCGCCCTCACGGGGACGAGAGCGAACGACCTCTACAAAGCGCTAACCGGCAGGGAGGCTCGACGGTAGGAAGTGTCGAGTTGCTCTCGGTATGCGAGAGGAAATCGACACCTCTATAGCTTCAAGGTTGAGATGAACTCGTTCTACGTCACCACCCCGATCTACTACGTCAATGCGGAGCCTCACCTCGGGCACGCTTATTCGACGATGGCTGCGGATGTGCTCGCTCGGCACCATCGCCAACGCGGGGATGACGTCTTCTTTCTGACGGGGACGGATGAGCATGGGGAGCCGGTGGAGACGGCGGCTGAGAAGGCTGGGGTCTCGCCGCAGGAGCTGGCGGACACGAATGCGGCGAAGTTCGAAGGGTTGATGCCGACGATCGGGTCGACGAATGACTTCTTCATTCGGACGAGTGATCCGCGACACATGGACCGGGTCGCCGAGATCATGCAGCGGGTCTACGACAACGGCTGGGTGACCAAGGGGGTCTACGAAGGCTGGTACTGCCCCCGCTGCGCCGACTTCAAAACCGAGCGGGAGCTGGGGCCGGGGAACACCTGCCCAATCCACGAGATCCCTCTGCAGAAGGAACGGGAGGAGAACTGGTTCTTCAAGCTCTCCGCCTTCCAGGCGCAGCTCGAAGGCCTTTATGAGGAGCGGCCGGACTTCGTGGTGCCGGAGTTCCGGCGCAACGAGGCGCTCTCCTTCATCAAAGGCGGGCTCGAAGACGTCTCACTTTCGCGTCCCAACCTCAAGTGGGGGCTGCGACTGCCCTGGGACCCCGAGCAGCGAATGTACGTCTGGTTTGACGCGCTCCTCAACTACGTGACCGCGCTGACCTTCGCTCGCGAGGGCGAGGACCTGAGTGAGCGCTACTGGCCCGCCGACCTGCACGTGATGGCCAAGGACATCCTCAAGTTCCACGCGGTGATCTGGCCGGCCCTCTGCTTCGCCGCCGACCTCGTGCCGCCGCGGCGAATGGTGATCCACGGCTACCTGCTGATGGGCGAGAAAAAGATGTCGAAGAGCCTCGGCAACGTCCTCGATCCGTTCGAGGTGATCGACCGCTTCGGCGCCGACGCGCTGCGCTTCTACCTCTTCCGCGAGGTCTCATTCGGCCAGGACGGCTCGATCTCCACCGCCGGCTTCGAGCAGCGCTACGAGACCGAGCTCGCCAACGACTACGGCAACCTCGCCAGCCGGGTGCTGGCGATGGTCGATCGCTATCGCGACGGGACCGTCCCAGCCGCGCAGGTCGACGCCACCCTCGCCGAGGACTTCGAAGGCGCGGTCGCCCGCTTCAGCGAGCTGCTCGACCGGGCCGAGCTGAGCCAGGCGCTCGACCTCGTCTGGACCCTGGTCCGCCGCCTCAACCGCTTCGTCGAGGAGACGAAGCCGTGGGAGCTGGCCAAGGACGAGGCCGACCCCGAGCGGCTCGACGAAGTCCTCTACAACCTGGTCGAGGGTCTGCGGGTGACGACGCTGCTGCTCGTCCCCTACCTACCCGACACCGGCGAAACGCTGCTGGCGGCGCTGGCCGAAGACTCGCGCGAGCTGACAGAGCTCGGCTCCCGGGCGGGGGGTCAGCAGGTGGAGCGGGTCTCGCCGCTGTTCCCGAAGATCGAGGCGCCGGCGGCCTGATGGCCGCGCCGGTCCTCGCCGTCTCCGAACTCCACAAGCGCTACGGCGGCCAGGAGGCGCTCGCCGGCGTCGACCTCGAGGTCGAGGCGGGTCAGCTCGTCGGGTTGCTGGGGCCGAACGGTGCCGGCAAGTCGACGCTGACGAAGATCGCCTGCGGCCTGGTCAGGCCCAGCAGCGGGACCGTCGAGGTGCTGGGAAGGCGCGCAGGCTCGCCGCAGGCGCGGGCGGCGCTTGGCTACCTGGCGGAGCTCTTCCGCTTCCCCGGCTGGCTGAGCGCGGACGAGCTGCTGCGCTTCCACCAGCGTCTGGTCGGCTCCGAAGGCGGCGAGGCCGAGCGGCGGCAGCTGTTGGAGTTGGTTGAGCTTGGCGACGCCGCCGGCAAACGGGTGGAAGCGATGTCAAAGGGGATGCAACAGCGGCTGGGGATCGCCCAGGCCCTCGTCGGCTCACCGCGGCTGCTGCTGCTCGACGAGCCAACCAGCGCTCTGGACCCGGTCGGGCGGCGGATCATCCGCGAGCTGCTGGACGAGCTGCGGGGCCGCGGCATCTCGGTCCTGCTCAACTCCCACCTGCTGAGCGAGGTCGAGCTGATCTGCGACCACGTCGCGATCATCGCCCGCGGCCGCCTGGTCAAGGCGGGGACGCCGCAGGAGCTGGCGGGGCCCGCGGCGGTCGTCGTTGAGACCGGCTCGGGCGTCAGGAGCTTCGAGGGCGCCGGCCGCGAGGAGGCGCCGGCGATCGTCGCCGAGCTGGTCGCCGCCGGGGAGAGCGTCTACGGAGTGGAGGTCCGTCACAGCTCGCTCGAAGACGTCTACCTCGAGGCGGTCGGGGGACAGACCGGATGAACGCGACCGCTATGCGTTCGGCGGCGACGGTGATGGCGTTGTCGGTTCAGGAGGGGATTCGGCGCCGGGTCTTCCTCGCCGTCCTCGTCCTCACCCTCGCCTTCCTCGGGCTCTACGCGCTCGGCGCCCACTTCGCCTTCCGCGATGTCGGCGGATTCGCCGAAGGCGAAACGAAGATCCTCGATCCCCACGCCTTCACCGGGGCGACGATCTTCGGCCTGGCGATGTTCGCGACCCTCTTCCTCGGAGCGGTGCTCGCCGTCTTCCTCACCCTCGGCGTGGTCCGCGGCGACGCCGAGTCGGGGCTGCTGCAGCCGATCGTCGTCCGGCCGATCGGTCGCACGACGATGCTGCTCGCCCGCTTCACCGGGGCGGCGCTGCTCTCGGCCGCCTACGTGGTCGTCGTCTACCTGGCGGCCTGGGCGATTACCGAGGCGACCGGCAACTGGTCACCCGACCACCTGCTCGGTCCCGCCCTCGGGTTGGCCCTGGCGGTGGCGATCATCGCTGCTCTCTCGCTGCTCGCCTCGACCCTGCTCTCGGTGACGGCGCAGGGGATCGTCGTCTTCATGGTCTTCGGTGCCGGCCTCACCGCCGGGCTGCTGGCCCAGATCGGCAACGCGATTAACTCGGACTCGCTGCACACGATCGGGCGAGCGGCGAGCTGGGCGCTCCCGTTCGAGGGTCTCTACGCCGCGGGGCTGCACGCGCTGATCTCCGGCACCTCGGGGCTGACCGGAGTGGTCCTCCAGCTCGGCCCCTTCGGCGGCTCCGAGGCAGCGGGGCCGGACCTGATCGCCTGGGCCTTCCTCTACCTCGCCGGCGTCCTCGCGTTTGCGGCCTTCGTCTTCTCCCGGCGCGATCTCTAGCTTCTTCTACACCGATCCCTGCATACTCAATATCTGCATGAATTTGGCTCTAGAGGTCCGTTTGCGGGTTTAGCCGCGCGCGGGTGGGTAGATCGGCGCCATGGTGGTTCGGGAGAGGGTCCGCGCGGGCAAGTCGACTCCGATGCTGTTCCTGCTGGCGCTGTGCGCATTCGTGCTCTTCACCAGCTCGCCGGCCTCGGCGGCGGGGATCGTCGGCAAGGACGGCAAGATCCACGCCTGTTACAAGGCGAAGGGCAAGGGCAAGGGGACGCTCCGCGTGGTCCGCAGTGCCAAGGCCAAGTGCCCGAAGAAGTGGAAGAAAGTTGCCTGGTATGCGAAGGGGCCGGTCGGCGCGCCGCCAGCGATTAGTGGGCCAGTCGGCCCGCAAGGCTCCACTGGCGCTCAAGGCGAGAGGGGTGAAGCCGGGCCGCAGGGTCTTCCCGGCCGCAACGAAAACCTCGTCCTCAACGAACTCGAAGACAAAGTCACCGAACTGCTCTCGAAAGTCCAGAGCCTGGAAACGATCCTCAACGGGATCAGCAACACGCAGCTGAAAGAAGCGATCGCCGGGATCGCCAAAACCGAAGCGCTTGAAGCGGCGGTCGGCTCGCTCTGCACCCAAGCCTCGGCACTGACCGAAAAATCCGGCGAACTCGGCACCGCGCTGAGCGGCCTGAAAACGGTGCTCGGCACGCTGGCGGTCGTCGCGGTGCCGATCCCGACGGCGCTGTCGCCGTACAGCTGCCCTTAGGTGTTCCTTTTGTCCGCTATGCGGACATAAAGAACACTGCTCAAGCCAGCAGCTCTGACCCGATCTCCTCGGGGCGGGTGAGGCCGCAGAGGGCCATCGTCAGGTCGAGCTCGGCGAGGACCATCTTCAGCACCGTTTCCACCCCCGCCTGGCCGTCGAGCGCCAGGCCCCAGAGGTAGGGGCGGCCGAGGCAGACGGCGTCGGCGCCGAGCGCGAGCGCCTTGAGGACGTCGGCGCCGCTGCGGACGCCGCTGTCGAAGAGGATCGCTAGCTCGCCGCCGACGGCCTCGGCGATCGGCGACAGCGCGTCGAGGGAGGCGAGGGCGCCGTCGACCTGGCGGCCGCCGTGGTTGGAGACAACGATCCCGTCGATGCCGCGCGCCACCGCCTCTCGGGCATCGTCGGCGTGCTGGATCCCCTTGACCAGGATCGGCAGCGAGGTCATCTCGCGGAGCTGGGCGAGGTCATCCCAGCTCAGCGCCGGGTTGGCCTGGACGGCGAGGAACTGGCCGGTCGCCATCCCCGGATCCTCCTCCGGCGTCTGCTCCAGCTTGGCGCGGAAGATCGGGTCCTGGAAGTAGTTGCCGACCCCCCGGCCTTCGAGGAAGGGCAGCCAGGCCTGCTGCAGGTCGCGCGGCTTCCAGCCGGGGATGAAGGTGTCGACGGTGAGGACGATGGCGCCGTATCCGGCCCGCTCAGCCCGCTCGACGAAGCTGCGGGCCAGCTCAGGGTCGTTCGGCCAGTAGAGCTGGAACCAGCGCGGCCCTTCGCCGCCGGCCTCGGCAATTTGCTCGAGCGAGAAGTGGGAGGCGGTGCTGGCGATCATCGGCAGGCCGACCGCAGCGGCGGCACGGGCGGTCGCCAGCTCGCCTTCCGGGTGGACGCCCTGCTGGACCCCGATCGGCGCCAGCAACAGCGGCGCCGGCATCGCCGTGCCGAGGAGGTTGGTGGAGAGGTCGCGGGCGGAGACGTCGCGCAGCATCCGCGGCACGATCCGACGCCGCCGGAAGGCCTCCAGGTTCGCCCGGATCGTCTCCTCGCTGCCGGCCCCGGCGCGGACGTAGTTGGCGATCCGCGGCTCCATCGCCGCCATCCCCTGCTCCTCCAGCTCGGCGACCGAGACCGGCACCGCCGGCGTCTCGCCGCCGAGTCCGCGGGCGTAGATCTCGCGGTAGTAGTCGGCGGGGTCCGGCACCGGGTGAAGGATAGGCTGAGCCGGGTGATCGACTCCCACACCCACCTGTTCCTCTGCGAGGGCGAGGAGGAAGAGCTGGTCGCCGCGGCCGCCGGCGCCGGGGTGGTGCGGATGCTGACGGTGGGGATGAACGCGGAGACGAACGCCGAGGCGGTGGCGAGCACGGAGCGCTACGGGGCGGTCTTTGCGGCGATCGGGAGGCATCCGAACGAGGCGAGCGGGTTCGACGACGCCGCGGCGGCGGAAATCCGCGAGCTCGGTCGGCACAAGAAGGTGCGGGCGATCGGCGAGACCGGGCTCGACTTCTACCGCGAGTACGCGAGCGCCGACGACCAGCGGCGCGCCTTCCGCGCCCAGATCGAGATCGCCCGCGAGCTCGAGCTGCCGATCGTCATCCACGCCCGCGACCCGGAGGGGGAGACGAGCGCGATCGACGAGATCTTCGCCACCCTCGAAGCTCACGCCGGCGAGGCGCCGGTGATCCTCCACTGCTTCTCTGCCCCGCAGCGGGTCGCCGACGCCGCCGAGCGCGGCTGGTACTGCTCGTTCGCCGGCAACGCCACCTACCCGAGCGCGAAAGAGCTGCGGTTCGCGGCGGCGAAGGTGCCCGAGGACCGGATCCTGGTCGAGACCGACGCCCCCTACCTGGCGCCGCAGCCGATGCGCGGCAAGCGCAACCAGCCCGCCTTCGTGGTCGAGACCGCGCGGGCGATCGCCGCGGAGCGCGGCACCTCCTACGAGGACCTGGAGCGGGCGGTCGAGGCGAACGCGCGGGCGCTCTTCGGCTGGTAGTGATCACTTGGTCCGCCTAGGGCAGAACTTCCTCGCCGATCCCAACCTGCTCGACGCGATCATTCGCGACGCGGAGCTGGGGCCCGAGGACGTGGTGCTCGAGGTTGGGGCGGGGGAAGGAGTTTTGACTCAGCGGCTGGCTGCCGCGGCGGCGCACCTGCACACGGTCGAGATCGACCGCGGGCTGGCGCCGGCGCTGGAGCCGATCGCGGCGCTGCCGAACGTCGAGCTGCACTGGGGCGACGCGATGAAGGTTGACCTCGGCGCCCTGCGGCCCGAGCCGACGGCGATGGTCGCCAACCTGCCCTACTCGGTGGCGACGCCGTTGATCCTACGGACGATCGAGATGCTGCCCTCCCTGCGGCGCTGGACGGTGATGGTGCAGCGGGAGATCGCCGACCGCCTGCGGGCGGCGCCGGGGAGCCGCACCTACGGCTCGCCGAGCGCGGTCGCCCAGCTCGCCTGCGAGGTCGAGTTGGTGCGGGCGGTCGATCCCGCCGTCTTCAAGCCGCGGCCGCGGGTCGACTCGGCGATTCTGCGCTTGCGGCGCACCGGTCCCGGAGCCGACGCCGAGACCCGCGAGCTGATCCGCGCCGCCTTCGCCCACCGGCGCAAGTCCCTGGCCCGCTCGCTCGAGCATGCGCAGCCGGGATCGCTGGCGCCGGCGCGGGCGGCGCTGGCGGGCCTGGGCCTGCGGGAGGACGCGCGGGCCGAGGCGTTGGCGCCGGAGCAATTCGCCGCCCTCTCCGCCAAGCTGCGCGGCTAAGCGATGCTCGTCCACGCTCCGGCCAAGCTCAACCTCTGCCTCTACCTGAGCGCGCCCCGCGCCGACGGGTTGCACGAGCTCTGCTCGCTGTTCGAGCCGCTGGCGCTGGCGGACTTGATCGAGGTCTCGCCTGGCGACCGCGACGAGGTGATCTGCCCTGGGGTCGAGGGGGAGAACCTGGCGGCGCGCGCGCTGGCGGAGCTGCGCGAGCGAGGCTGGGAGCGCAAGCCGCTGCGGGTCGAAATCGAGAAGCGGGTGCCGGTCGCCGCCGGGCTCGGCGGCGGCAGCGGCGACGCGGCGGCAATCCTGCGGCTGGCGGCGGGTGAGGTGAGTGAACTGCCGCAGCTCGCGGCGGAGCTCGGCGCCGACGTTCCCTCGCAGCTGCGCCCGTCGCTGGCGCTGGTCCGCGGTGCCGGCGAGCTGGTCGAGCCGCTGCCTGAGCCGGCCGAGCACGCGGCGGTGCTGCTGCCGGGCGGTGGCGGCCTCAGCACTTCCGAGGTCTTCGCCGAGGCCGATCGGCTCGGCCTCGGGCGCCCGGCGGAGGAGCTCGACAAGCTCGCGTCCCAGCTGCGCGAGATCGCCGGCGCCGGCGCCTCGCCGCTCTCCTATCCCCAGCTGCTGGTCAACGACCTGACCGAAGCCGCCGTCTCCCTGCGCCCGGACATCGGCGAGGCGCTCGCTGCCCTGCGCGCCGCCGACGCCCCTGTCGCGATCCTCAGCGGCTCCGGCCCGACTGTGGTCGGGCTCTTCCCCGACCTCGCCGCCGCCCGCGCTGCCGCCGCGGCAACCGGGTACGAGGACGCCATCGTCTGCGCCGCCGGACACGCGAGACTCGAGCCATGAAGCTGCCGGGCGAGGGAGAGGGCGAGGGGCCGATCACCCGCAAACGGATCGTCCTCGCGATCGTCGCGGTAGCGGTCGCCACGGGCTACTTCTTCCTCAGCCGCAAGCTCGGCAGCCTCGACCTGCAGAACCTGCTCCACGACATCTCTCACACGCTCGGCGCCTGGACCTACCTCTTGGTCGGGTTCTTCGCCTTCGCCGAGACCGGCGCCTTCATCGGCCTGGTGGTGCCCGGCGAGACGGTGATGCTGCTCGGCGGCGCCGTCGCTGGACAGGGCGCGATCAGCATCTACCTGCTGATCGCGATCGCCTGGTTCGCGGCCTGGCTCGGCGACACCACGAGCTTCTTCCTCGGCCGCCGGCTCGGCCGCGAGTTCGTCCTGAAGCATGGGCCGCGGGTCGGGATCAGCCACGAGCGCTTCGAGAAAGTCGAGGACTACTTCGGTCGGCATGGCGGCAAAACGATCTTCATCGGCCGCTTCATCAGCCTCGTCCGCGCCTTCGCCCCGTTCATCGCCGGCAGCTCGGGGATGCAGTACCGCGCCTTCGTCCCCTACTCGATCCTCGGCACCGGCCTCTGGGCGACCGCTCACATCCTCGTCGGCTACTTCTTCTCCCGCAGCATCGAGACGGCGGGCAAATACGCCGCCAAAGGCGCCTTCGCGCTGGCGACCCTGATCGTCATCGTCGTCGGGGCGGTCTGGCTCTACCGCCACCTCCGCGAGGAGGAGAACCGGCGGGCGGCGGTGCGCTGGATGGAGGGGCACGGGGCGACGCGCTGGCTGGTCGTGCTCGGGCGCAAGCCGCAATTCCGCTTCCTCTGGGACCGGGTGACGCCGGGGGGCACCTTCGGGCTCGAATTCACCTCGCTGATGGCGACGATCGCGGTCGCCTCCTTCGTCCTTGTCGCCTATGCGGTCGTGGTCGGCGAAAAGCCGGGGCCGACGCCCGGCGACGAAACCGCGGCGGAACTGGTCGAACACCTGCGCAGCGGCGCCCTCACCTCCATCGCCAAGGGGATCAGCTGGCTTGGGGCCGGGGGGGTGGTCGGCGTGCTGGCGGCGACCTGCGCGGCCCTGCTGGCCTGGCGGCGCCGCTGGACCGAGTTCTGGGTCCTGGTCGCCGGGATGGCGATCACCCAGACCGGGATCGACGTCCTCCAGGCGCTGGTCGATCGACCGCACCCGAGCGGCGGGCTCGTCGACACCAGCGGCTCCTCCTACCCCAGCGCCCACGCCGCCCATTCGGTCTTCTACCTCTGGCTGGCGGTGACGATCGTGCTGCGGCTGCGGCCGGGGATGGCGCGCGGCGCCGCCGTGGTCACGGCCGGGTTCGTGCTGACGGCGCTCGTCGGGCTCTCCCGCGTCTACCTCGGTGTCCACTACCTCAGCGACGTCAGCGGCGGCTGGGCGCTTGGGGCCGTCGCCTTCTCCCTGGCGGCAGCGGTGGGGCTGGTCGTCTCGCAAGTGCGCCAGAATCCAGAGCAGTGACCGTCTTCGCGATCACGAAACTGGGCCACCAGTACCTGCTCTACGGCGTCTCCGCGGCGATCTGCCTGCTCGTCTTCGTGACCCTGATCCTCTCTCCGGCGCTGAGCTCCTACGGCCGGGTCTGGGAGAAGGCGGCGGCCGGTTTCCTCTCGCTTTTCGTCCTCGCGGCGCTGGTGATCGGCGGTGTAGTAGTCGGCTTGGTGGTCGTCTACTACTACAACGACATCGTGAATTTCATCAACGGGACCTAGCGCCGTTCCGCGTCCCCGGCGCGAAGGCCGGGATAATGCCCGGATGCAGGCGCAATCAGACAAAGGGGCCGAAACCCCTGCAAAGGATGATCGTGCGGCGCTCCTCGACGCGCTTTCGGAGGCGGTCGAGTCGGGCGCGGGGCTGCCATCGGTGGCCCGGGCGGCGGCGCGGTTGCTCGATGCCAGCGTCGTCCTGATCGATCGTTCGAGCGCAGTGCTGGCCGTCGCCGGCGCCTCCTCTGACCAGGAGCAGAAGCTGCTTTCGGGCGGTGAGGGGGTGACGCGGGTCGAGCTGCGGGTCGCCGACACGGTCGTCGGCGAGCTGCGCTACCGGGCGAAGGCGGCGCCGGAGCCGGCGATCGCGCGGATGGTGACGACGCTGCTGGCGCTGGAGCTGGAGCGCTCGCGCTCGCCCGAGTGGGAGAGCGAGGAGGCAGCGGGCGCCTTCGTGGCGGCGGTGCTGCAGCGCGAAGTGACCGACCGCCGCGACATCGTCGCCCAGGCCTCCGAGCTCGGCGCCGATCTCGATCGCGGCGCCGGGGTGATCGTCCTGCGGGTGGCGCCGCGGGCCGCGCAGACGGGGGAGTGGCGCGAGCGGGTCCTGGTCTTGGCGCAGCGGGCGCTGCGCTCGCTGGCTCCCGGCTCGCTGGCCGCAAGCGACGGCGGCGAGGCCGCGGCGGAGATCGCCGCGATCGTCCCCGCCGAGGACGATGAGCGCCTTGCCCGCGCAGCCGCTGGGCTCTCACGCGAGCTCGACGACAGCCTCGCCGGCTTCCACCTCACCACCGGCCGCAGCCGCCGCTGCGCCGACCCGGTCGACCTCTACCGCGCCGGCAGCGAGGCGCACCTGGCGGTCAACGTTGGCGAGGCCGAGGGCCGCTCCCTGCTCGCCTTCGAGGACACCGGCGCCTACCGCCTGCTGCTGCCGGCGATGAGCGAGGACCCGGCCGAGCTAGAACGCTTCTACGCCGAGACGATCCAGCCGCTGGCCGAATACGACGAGCAGTACGAGACCGAGCTGGTGATGACCGTCGAGGCCTATCTCGACAACGACGGCAACGTCGCCGCCACCGCCAAACAACTGTTTACCCATCGCCACACCATCCGCTACCGCCTCGAGCGCGTCCGCGAGCTCTGCGGCCACGACGTCTCCAGCACCGAAGGCCGCGAGAAGCTGGGGCTCGGGCTCAAAGCAATGCGCGTCCTGGGCATCGCCTCGCCGCGCGGGCCGGCGATGGAGCCGGGGGCGAAAGGCGGCAAAGTGGCGCGGGCGAAGGAGGAGTAGCGCGAGCCTAGGGGGGCGGGCCGAGTTCCGGGGAGAGGACTTGAACCCCTGCTTCCTGGACCAAAACCAGGCGTGCTACCGACTACACCACCCCGGACTGCAGTCCGAGGGTACCGGTGAGGAATCTCAGTGCGGAGTTGAGCACCCCTGAGGTGTCGAATTCCGCACTGGATCACCTGACCGCATGATTTGCGGCCTCCTCGTCGGCGTGACCGGCGGCTTCGGCGGTGGCGCCAAAGCGGAGGAGGCGGCCGCCGAAGGCGATTGCGCAGGCGGCGAACCAGGCCCAGCCGAGGGCGAGGCCGGCGAGGACGTCGGTGAGCCAGTGGACGTCGAGGAAGACGCGGCTGCAGGCGACTCCGACGGCGATGCCGACGGCGAGGCCGGTGAGGGCGGGCCATGAGGGGCGGCCCCACCAGCGGCCGGCGACCAGGGCGAAGGCGGCCCAGGAGGCAGCGGCGGTGGAGGTATGGCCGCTGGGGAAGGAGGGGCCGAGGGTGGCGGCGACGGCCTCGATGGTGGGGCGGGCGCGATCCACCAGTTGCTTGATCGCCTCGGTGAGGAGCTTGTCGCCGAGGATGACCGTGAGCAGGAACGGCGCCGTCCAGCGGTTGCGGGTGCGCCTGAAGTCGACGATCGCGACGACGACGGCGACCGCGACCACCGTCACCGTCTCGCCGAGATCGGTGACCAGGGTTAGGGCGTCGTGCGTCCAGGCGCTTGCGTGATGGTTGCCCCACTCGGCGACGCTGCTGTCGATGCCGGAAAGCAGGTCACTGCTGCGCACCACGACCGCCAGCAGGGCCAGGACGACGCCGCCGACGAGGATCACCAGCAGAGCCAAGGTCAGCGCCAGCCCCGTCGCCTTCTCCGGGTCGCGCCGCGCCGACCGGACTGCCCGCTGTCCCGCCGGGCCGGTGGCGTGCTCGCCCGCCTCGCGGGCGGCCTCGACGACGGGCGCCGTGGCCCCACCCTCGGGGTAGCGGCGCGCGAGGAAAGCGGCGCCGAGGCCAGCGCCGACGGCGATTAGAAGAAGAACCAGGAACGGCATCAGGAGAGGGATTTACCCAGCAAACGGCGATAAATGCAGAAATTGGTTCGAGAAACCGTTGCATAGTTTGGGCGGCCCGCGGGGATAGAAGCTGCCGTGACCGTTGGGGAGACCTCACGCGCAGCCGCCGCACCCGAAACCGGGCGCTCCGGGGACCGCCAAACCGTCCCGATCTTCGAGGCGCGCCCCGGCAGCCTGCCGGATCGCTTCGCCGCCTCCCTCGACGGCCGCCATCCCGCCCTCGTCTTCCTCCTCGCGGCACTCACCGGCTTTGCGGTCCTGGCCGTCGCCTCGATCCTGCTCGCCCTCCTCGTCGTCCACGTTCTCGTCCCGGGCAGCGGCCTCGGCCTCGAAGGCACCGACGAGAGCTTCAATGACACCCTTGCGGCCCATCGCACCGGCACCCTGACCTCGATCGCCGAAGTCGGCACCCAGATCGGCGGCGCCCCGGTGCTGCCGATCCTCGTCGGCATCGTCGCAATCGTCTGCGCCTTCATGCGCAAGTGGCTGATCGCCGCCTTCGCGGTCTTCGTGCTGGCGGTCGAGTCGGCCACCTACCGTGTCACCTCGATCGTCGTTCCCCGCGACCGCCCCTCAGTCCACCGGCTAGAAGGTCTCGAAGTCGACGCCAGCTATCCCTCCGGCCACACCGCCGCCTCGGTCGCCGTCTATGCCGGCCTAGTCCTCCTGCTCACCACCCGCTTCACCAGCAGCCTGAAGAAGGCGCTCGCCTGGACCGCCGCGATTCTGATCGTCAGCTTCGTCGCGATGTCGCGCATGTACGAGGGGATGCACCACCCGCTCGACGTCGCCGGCGGCGTCCTGGTCGGCATCGGCGCGATCCTGGTCCTCCTCTTCGCCTGCCGCGCCGCCGGCACCGCCGCGGAAAGACGCTCGCGCGCATGAAACTCGCCGTAGTCGCCCACGCGGGGAAGACCGTCGGCGGCGGCCTGCCGGAACTGCGCCGCACCCTCGAAGAGGCCGGCGTTACCGACCCGCTCTGGACCGAGGTGCCGAAGAGCAAGCGGGCGCCGGCCGCGGTCGAAGCGGCGCTCGAGGACGGCGCCGAGCTGATCCTCGCCTGGGGCGGTGACGGCATGGTCCGCCGCTGCGTCAACGCGCTCAAAGACAGCGAGGCGCCGCTGGCGATCGTCCCGGCCGGGACCTCGAACCTCTTCGCCACCCACCTCGGGGTCGAACGCGACATCGGCCAGGCGGTCCAGGTGGCCCTGCACGGCGACCGCCGCCGCCTCGACGTCGGCTGCTTCGACGGCGAGCGCTTCGCGGTGATGGCCGGGGCCGGCTTCGACGCGGCGATGATCAAGGCCTCCGATGACCTCAAGGACCGCCTCGGCCGTGCCGCCTACGTGGTCGGCGGCGCCTCCAAGCTCGACTCCGAACCCTTCGAAGCGAAGATCAAGATCGACGGCACCTCCTGGTACGAAGGACCCGCCAGCTGCATTCTGGTCGGCAACGTCGGCGAGCTGTTCGGCGGCATCGAGGTCTTCGCCGATGCCGAGCCCGACGACGGCCTGCTCGACGTCGGCGTCCTCACCTCCGAGGGCCCCGTCCAGCTAGTTCGCGCCGCCGCCCGCACCGCCGTCGGCAGCGCCGAGAAGTCGCCGTTCGTCCGCGTCACCAAGGCCCGCAAGGTGCGCGTGAAGCTGGACCGCAAGGTCCGCTACGAGCTCGACGGCGGCGATCGCAAAAAGGTCAAGTCATTCAAGGTCGATATCGAACCCGAGGCGATCACGGTCTGCGTGCCGCGCGGGTCCGCAAACGGAAGGGGAGCGTGATGAAGGCGGACGTCGGAGGTGGGGTCCAGGATCTGGGCAGCAAGGCAAAGGACCAGGGCCACGAACTCGCGCATGCGAAGACGCTCGGCTGGCTGGCCCGCGCCGGCCTCGTCGCCCGCGGCGTCGTCTACGGGCTCATTGGCGTGCTGGCGCTGGAGCTCGCCCTCGGCGAGGGTGGCAAGGCGACCGACCAGCAGGGCGCGCTGCAGACGATCGCCCACCAGTCGTTCGGCAAGCTGCTGCTGATCCTGCTCGCGATCGGGTTAGGCGGATACGCACTCTGGCGGTTGATTCGCGCGGCTGTTGGCCATGGCGCCGAACAGCGCGACAGCACCTTCGAGCGCATCTCATCGCTGGACAGCGGCATCGCCTACGGGCTTCTGTGCATAGCGGCAATCGGGATCCTCACTTCCTCGGGCGGCGGTTCGGAATCGACGAAGCAGACGACCGGGGGCATCCTCGACTGGACCGGCGGCACCGTCATCGTCGGCGTCGCCGGCGCGATCCTGATCGGGGTCGCCGCCTACCAGGCCTACAAGGGCCTCTCGCGAAAGTTCCTCGAGGACGCCAAAACCGGCGAAATGAGCGAGGGAGTGGAAAAGGCCTACACCGCCCTCGGCGTCTTCGGGCACGTCGCCCGGGCCGTCGTTTTCGCCCTGATCGGCTACGGGCTGATCAAGGCCGCGGTCGACTACAACCCGAAGGAGGCGATCGGTCTCGACGGCGCCCTGCGCGAACTCGCGCACGCCTCCTACGGCCCGACCCTGCTGGGTCTCGTCGCCGCCGGGCTGATCGGGTTCGGCGCCTACTCAATCGTCGACTCCCGCTATCGCAAGGTCTAGCCCTGGGGGCGTCCGCGCGGGCGTCTAGCTTCTTCTTCATGGAGATCGGAGGAGCGTCGCTCGACCCGGAGGTGCGCGAGGGCCTGAGCCGGAGCTGGAAGGCCCTGATGGTCGTCGGCATCGGCGCGATCATCCTCGGCGTGATCGCGATCCTGGTGCCGGCGGTGGCCTCGGTGGGGACGGCGATCTTCATCGGCTGGCTGCTGGTCCTGGTCAGCGGAGTCCTCTTCGCCGCCGCCTTCTCGGCCCACTCGGTAGGAACGGTGGCGGTACGGGTCGCCTGGGCGCTGCTGACGCTGCTCGTAGGCCTCTGGCTGATCGTCGAACCGCACAACGGCACCCTCACCCTGACCCTGGTGCTGGGTATCTACTTCCTCTTCATGGGATTGACTCGGATCACCATTGCCTTCATCGCTCGCGGCCAGCCAAACGCCGGCCTGGTCGGCCTCAGCGGCGCCGCCGGACTGATCATCGGCATCCTCATCCTCGCCAAGTTCCCCAGTTCAGCCGACTGGGCGATCGGCCTCCTGGTCGGGATCGACCTGATCTTCGCCGGCTGGACGCTGACCTCGGTAGCTCTCCTCGGCAAAGAACTCGCCAAGCGCGCCTAGCGGCAGCAGAAGCTCCTCTGCCGCAATACGATGGGGCCAGTGAGCTTTCCCCTAGTGCTCGTAATGGCGGCGGGCGAGGGGACGCGGATGCGTTCCTCGACGCCGAAGATGCTGCACCCAGTCTGCGGCCGGCCGATGGTGGCCTGGCCGATCGTCGCTGCGCGCGCGGCGGGCGCCGGCCGGGTGGCCGCGATCGTCTCGCCCGGGCGCGACCTCTCCGCCGGCCTGCCCGAGGGCGTCGAGATCGTCGAGCAGCCACAGGCCGACGGGACCGGCGGCGCGATCCGCGCCGCCCTGCCGTTGATCGAAGAGGCCGAGACCGTCCTCGTCCTCTCCGGCGACGTGCCGCTGATCTCCGAGGAGACGATCGCCGACTTGCTGGGGGCCCACGAATCTTCCGAGGCGGCGGCGACGATGCTGACGATCGAGCTCGACGATCCTGCCGCCTATGGCCGAGTAGTCCGCGACCACGACGGCTGGGTGGACCGGGTCGTCGAGGCGAAAGCCGCCGGCGACGCCGATGCCTCGCAGTTGGAGATCCGCGAGATCAACGCCGGCACCTACGCCTTCGACGCCGCGCCCCTCGCCGCCGCCCTGCAGGGCCTCTCCAACGACAACGCCCAGGGCGAGTACTACCTCCCCGACGTCTTCCCGGCTCTGCGCGAGGCCGGCCAGGTTGTCGCCGCCCACCGCGCCACCGACTTGGCGGTGACGATGGGGGTCAACAACCGCGTCGACCTCGCCGCGGTCGAGGCCGAGGGCCGCCGCCGCCTACTCGAGGCCCACATGCTCGCCGGCGTCACCGTCGTCGATCCCGCCTCGACCTGGATCGACGCCGGGGTAGAAATCGCCGCCGACGCGAGAATCGAGCCTGGGACGTCCCTGCGGGGACAGACGAAGATCGGCGAGGGCGCCGTCGTCGGCCCGCTCAGCACCCTGATCGACAGCTCCGTCGGTGCCGGCTCCCAGGTCCTTCACTCCTACCTGGTCGAGTGCGACGTCCACGCCGGCTGCTCGGTCGGCCCCTTCGCCTACCTACGCCCCGGCGCCGTCCTCGCCGACAAGGCCAAGGCCGGCACCTTCGTCGAGATCAAGAACTCCCAGATCGCAGAGGGCACCAAGGTCCCGCACCTCGCCTACGTCGGCGACGCCGAGATCGGTCCCGGCAGCAATCTCGGCGCCGGCACGATCACCGCCAACTACGACGGTTTCCGCAAGAACCGCACGGTCATCGGCCGCAATGTCCGCATCGGCGTTGACACGATGCTGATCGCACCGGTAGAAGTCGGCGACTCCGCCTACACTGGCGCTGGCGCAGTGATCAAGGACGACGTGCCCGAGGGTGCGCTTGCCGTGAGCGAGAACGCGCAGAGGAACATCGACGGATATGCCGCTCGCAAGGCGGCCCAAATGCGAGAGGACGAGAGCCCGTGAGCATGATCGAGGAGCGCCCACAAGTGGGAACCGCCATCGACCACGACTACTCGAAGCGGATGATGGTCTTCGGCGGCCGCTGCTCGATGGACCTCGCCGCCAAAGTCGCCGGCAAACTCGAACTGGATATGGGTCAGGTGACCCTGAAGACCTTCGCCGACGGCGAGGTCTACTGCCGCTACGAGGAGTCGATCCGCGGCGCCGACGTCTTCCTCGTGCAGTCGACCTGCGCCAACGAGCAGGAAGAGATGACTCCGAACGACGCCCTGGTCGAGCTCTTGACGATGATCGACGCGGCCCAGGGCGCCAGCGCCCACCGGATCATCGCCGTGCTCCCCTGGTACGGCTACGCCCGCCAGGACAAGAAGTCGGCCCCGCGCGAGCCGATCACCGCCCGCATCGTCGCCAAGTGCCTCGAGGCCGTCGGCGTCGACCGGGTGCTGACGATGGACCTCCACGCCGGCCAGGTCCAGGGCTTCTTCCACGTCCCGGTCGACCACATGACCGCGATGCCGATGCTGACCCAGTGGTTCGCCGACCAGGAACTGGGTGAGGAGCTAGTGATCGTCTCCCCGGATGCCGGCCGGGTGAAGACCGCCCGCAACTTCGCCCGCCGGATCGGCACCCAGTGGGCGGTGATGGAGAAGGAGCGGCCCGCCCAGCAGGTCGCCGAGATCGGCTACGTGGTCGGTGACGTCAAAGGCAAGACCGCGGTCCTCGTCGACGACATGATCGACACCGCCGGCACCCTCACCGCCGCTGCCCAGACCGTGCTCGACGAGGGCGCCGCCCGGGTGATCGCCTGCGCCACCCACGGGGTCTTCTCCGGCCCCGCCTACGAGCGGATCCGCAACTCGGCGATCGAGCAGATCGTCGTCACCGACACCCTGCCGCTGCGCCCCGGCGCTCCGGACAACATCACCGTGCTCTCGACCGCCAGCACCTTCGCCGACTCGATCCGCCGGATCTTCACCGACGCCTCGGTCTCCGAGATCTTCGCCGGCGAGAACCAGCTGTTCTGAGCACCCCGCCCGCAAAGGAGCGCAAGCTGCGCCTGGTCGGCCACAAGGGGGCCGACCTGATCGCGCCCGGGAACACGATCGAGAGCTTCCACGCCGCGGTTGAGGCTGGCGTCGACACGATCGAGCTCGACGTGCTCTGGCTGCAAGACGCTCACCTGCCGCTGGAGCAACGCCACCCGCTGGTGATCGCTCACGACTGGGAGGACGCGGAGCGGCGGACGCCGCTGAAGCTGACCGAGGCGCTCGAAGCCTTCCGTGAGCCGCCGCTCGACCGGGTCGAGATCGACCTCGACATCAAGCTGCCGGGGAGGGAGGAGGAGCTGGTCGACGCCCTGCGCGAGCGCGGCCTGACCGAGCGGGCGATGATCTCGACGATGGAGATGCACACCTTGAAACGGGTGCTCGAACTGGCGCCGGAGTTGCGGCGCGGCTGGACCTATCCCAAAGTCACCAAAGACTGGAACTCGAAGCCCTGGGCGAAGCTGCCGATCCGAGCTGCCCTGGTCGGGATGCGCACCCGCCTGCCCGGCCTCGCGGCCGAGAAGCTGCCGCAGTTCGGGGTCGAGGCGATGTGGGTCTACCACCCGCTCGCCAGCAAGCGCCTCGCCCGCATCTGCGAGCACGCCGGCATCGAGCTGATCGCCTGGACCGTCGACGACCTGCCGCGGATGCAGCAGCTAGTCGAGATGGGCGTGCACGGCCTCTGCTCGAACGACCCCCGCCTGTTCGAGGGCCTCTGACGAAGTCGTGGTTCCTTTCGCACCTATGCGGTGCCAAAGGAACCACGGGATAGCCTTGGTTCAGACCGTGCCGGGAGTGGCCCCGGGCGGGCTCGACGCGCGGCCGCGGCCTTTGGTCTTCACCGTTGACTCCAGCTCCTCGGCGGTGAAGCCGCCGACCGCCTCGCCGTCGAGCGCGTAGCGGTAGAGGGCGACGCCGAAGATGCCGGTCAGCGCCTTCGAGATCAGCAGCGAGATCGCGAGCATTAGAGCGCCGATGACGACGAGCAGGGCGCCGAGGAATGAGGCCGAGGACCAGACGGCGACGCCGACCACGATCAGGGCGATCGCCGGCAGCATCCCGAAGAGGAAGACGGCGCCGCCGATCGCGATGTTGCCGGTGATCTGCTGGCCCCAGCGCGATTTGAACATCGAGGCCGAGCGCTTGATCGTCTCGAACGGGCCGGTGCCCTCGATCGCGATCACCGGGACGGCCAGGAAGGTGACGAGGGACCAGGCCATGCCGACCAGCCGGGCGGCGATCTGGCCGCCGATCCCGCCCTGGTTCTCGAGCAGGCCCATCACCGCGCTGATCGCGGTCGAGACCGCGGCCCAGCCGCAGATCTGGGGGAAGCGGCTGCGGGCAACGGCGATCCCATCGCTGACCGTCGCCTGCTGGCCGCGGAAGATCATGTCCGCGCAGGCCGCGAGGCCGACGCTGAAAAAGAAGCCGATCACGCTGAGCGCGTAGACGCCGATCACGACCAGCGGGATCGCTCCGGCGAGCTCGTCCTGGTCGAAGAGGTAGAGGCCGGGACCGAGGAAGACGATCGCCGGCACGATCGTCGCCACCGCGCCGTAGAGCGGGAAGCGGATCAGCTCCCGGTTGTCGTTCAGCAGGCCCCAGCTTTTCTTGGTCAGGCCCCACCCGCGTTTGATCCGGCTCATCGTTCTCTCCTTCGTTCTGGGACTTAAAGGGTTTCGGCAAGCCCGGGCGTTCTCCTTACACCCCGGCTCTCGAAGTAGTCCCACTCCAACTCGCCTAGCTCCGTCGACGGCGGGTCCGCATACACCCACTCGCGGGCGATCCGGTGCCAGTTCCGCTTCGCTCGCAACTGGCCGAGCACGGCGACGACGCCGATTTCCATCCGCCGCCCCATCAGCTCCTCGGCCGGGAGCGACTCCCGCCGCATCAGGTCGAAGTACTCCGAGCGCGGGTCGTTGGTCGACTCGATGATCTTCATCACCAGCCGCGGCGTTATCTCCAGGTCGCGGTCCTCCATCACGAACCAGCCGCCCACGTCCCGCATGTGTTCGAGCAGTCGCTCGGCGTCGAGCTTCGACGGCTTCTTGATGAAGCCGAGGTCGTGGAGGGCGGTGCGGAAGGCCTCGGGGTCGTTGCGCGAGGCGGCGTCGAAGGCGCGCTGCTCGAGCAGGATCTGCTCGCGGTCGAGCTTCTTCGTCATCCCGAAATCGAGGAAGGCGACCCGGCCGTCGTCCATCAGCAGGTAGTTGCCGGGATGAGGGTCGGCGTTGAAGTGCTGCAGGTGGTAGATCGAGCCGAAGCTGCCCCGGAAGACGATCTCGCCGAAGCGGCTGCGCTCCTCGTGCGGCAGCTGCTTGATCTCCTCGAAGCCGATCCCCTCAACGAACTCGGTCACCAGCACGCGACGCCGCGAGAGCCGGGTGACGACTTCCGGTACGTAGATGAAGGGGTGGTCGCGGTAGGCGCGGGCGAACGAGCGCTGGTTCTGGGCCTCGTACTCGTAGTCGAGCTCCTCCATCACCCGCTCGCGGATCTCCTCGGCGATCGCCTTCGCGTCGAGGCCGGGGGCGAGCACCTTCGCCAGCCGCACGATCGTGCCGGCGTTGCGGAGATCGGCGTCGAGCGCCTCGGCGATCCCCGGGTACTGGATCTTCACCGCGACGCGGCGACCGTCGAGGAGCTCGGCCCGGTGCACCTGGCCGATCGAGGCAGCGGCGAAGGCCTCCTGCTCGAACTCGGCAAAGAGCTCCGACAGCGGTTCGCCGTCGTACTCCTCTGCCAAGACCTGCTCGACCTTCTCCCACGGCATCGAGGGGGCGTCGGTGCGCAGCTTCGCCAGCTGCTCCTGGTAGATCTCGCGGTAGTCCTCGGGGATGAACTCGGTGTCGATGAAGGAGGCGAACTGCCCGAGCTTCATCGCCGCGCCCTTCATCTGGCCGAGCGCGCCGACCATTTTCATCGCCGTCTCCAGGTGGCGCTGCTCGAGCCGCTCTTTGCTTTGCTCCTCAGAACGGCCGACGTTGGCGGCTTTGGTGCCGGCGTAGCGGGCGCCCTGGACCCCGACGATCGAGCCGAGCTTGGCGGAGCGCCGGACTCGGCCCTTGGGAATCTTCGAGTCGTCAGCCACGTGCCAAGGTTGCCACAGGTGCCCTCGGAGGCTGTCTCAGGGTCTCTTTGCGGTCCGTTTCTCTATCCTCTCCCGTCCGATGGCCGCAGGTCGCTCAACTCTGAAGGCTGCTCCGCGCGAGGATTTCGGCTCGCGCAGCTCACGGCGCATGCGCCGTGAGGGGGTCGTGCCCGGTGTCGTCTACTCGGGCGGCTCGGATGCGAAGCCGTTCCAGGTCTCCGAACGCGATGTGCGCAACATCGTCAGCGAGGGCGCGGCGCTGTTCGACCTCGAGATCGACGGCAGCAAAGCCGTCCCGGTCGTGATCAAGGAGGCCCAGCACCACCCGGTGCGCGGCAGCTACCAGCACCTCGACCTGATGCAGGTCAACCTCAAAGAAGCGATCCAGGCCGAGGTCGCGATCGAGCTCGAAGGCGTCGACGACGCTCCCGGCGTCAAGGGCGGCGGCGTGCTCGAGCACGTCACCCGCGAGGTCACGGTCGAAGCGCTGCCGGCCGAGATCCCCGACAACATCTGCGTCGACGTCTCCGCGATGGAGATCAACGACACCCTTTCGCTCGTGGCCGTCACCGCCCCCGAGGGAGTCACCTTCCTGGCCGAGGAGCCGGAGGAGATCACCATCGTCACCGTTTCACCCCCGCGTGTCGAAGAAGCCGCTCCCGAGGTCGAGGAGGAGGCCGAACTGGTCGGCGAGGGCGAGGGTGGCGACGAGGCTGCTGCCGAGGGCGAGGGCGGCAGCGACTCGGGCGACTCCGAGGGCGAGTAACCGCTGTCGCTGTTCCGCCGCTCTGACGGAGAAGGCGGCCGGATCCTCATCGTTGGACTCGGCAACCCCGGGCCCGAGCACGAGCGCGACCGTCACAACCTCGGCTTCATGGTCGGTGAGGAGCTGGCCCGGCGCTGGGACCTGGGCAAGCCGCGGGAGAAGTTCCGCGGCAAGCTCTGGGAAGGGCGGACCGCGCCGGGCGGGCCGCGGGTCGCGATCCTGCTGCCGCAGACCTACATGAACGATTCCGGCACCGCAGCCGGGCCGGCGCGGGGCTCGCTGAAGGTCGACCTCGACCACGTCGTCGTCGTCCATGACGAGATCGACCTGCCGTTTGGCGAGATCAAGCCGCGGATCGGCGGCGGCCTCGCCGGCCACAACGGCCTCAAGAGCCTGAAAAAGGGCTTCGGCGACCCGGAGTTCTGGCGGGTGCGGGTGGGAGTGGGGCGGCCGGACTCGACCGATCCCGAGATCGTTTCGGCCTGGGTGCTCGGCCGTTTCCGCGAGCCACAGGCGGAGGTCGAGGGCCTGATCGACGCGGCGGCCGAGGAGACCGAGCGCCTGGTCGAACGGATAGCTTCCGAGGCATGAGCGCGGAGAACGGCAGCAGCCCCGAGGAGCGGGTCACGAGCTACTCGGTCGACGAGCAGGGGATCGCCTTGATCCGGCTCGAGCGACCGCAGGCGCGCAACGCGATCAACACCCAGCTGCTGCTCGAGCTGCTCGAGCATCTCGCCGTCGCTCGCACCGACGAGGCGGTCCGGGTGCTGGTGATCAGCTCCGCCGATCACCTCGGCCTCTCGGCCGGCGCCGACGTCCGCGAGGAGCTCGACGAGGAGGGCAAGGTCCGCCGCATGCAGCTCTTCGCCGACCTCTACGACGCCGTCGTCGCCTTCCCGAAGCCGACGATCGCCGCTTGCCACGGCGACGTCGTCGGCGGCGGCGCTGAGATCGCGGTCGCCTGCGACATGCGGGTCGGCGGCGCCAACCTGCGGATGCGCTTCCCCGGCGCCGCGCTCGGGGTGCCGGTCGGCCCCGCCCGCCTCGTCACCCTTTGCGGCCTCGCCGCCGCCAAGTACCTGCTGCTCTCCTCGCGGACGATCGGCGCTGACGAGGCGCTCCGCCTCGGCCTCGTCAACCGCGTCGCCCCGGCCGCCAGCACCGAGCAGGCTGCTCTCGAGCTCGCCGCCGGCGTCGCCGCCCATCCGCCCGAGGCGGTCGGCCAGCTGAAGCGCATGCTCCACGAGTGGGACGACGTCGTCGGCCGCTCCGCCGCCGAGGGCCGCGGCCAGGTTGCGTGGCAGCGCAGCGGCCCGGGTTTGCCGTTCTCCGACTGATTAGGCCTTCCGGCCAGACCTTTCCGGCATCCGCCGGCGCTGGATAGGGTCCGCCGCATGATCTTCCGCCGCGCCACCCTGGCGCTCCTCGCTGCCCTGCTCATCCTCGCCCTGCCGGCCGCGGCTTCGGCTGCTGTCTACACGGTCAACTCGACCGAAGACCTGGACCAGACGGAACCGGGGGTGGAATGCCCGGCGGTCGCCGTCGGTGCGGAATGCACCCTGCGGGCAGCGATGGAACTGTCGAACGAATCCACCAGCGTCGACGACGAAATCGTCTTCAGCAGCGACTTCGACGGGGAAGTGGCCGACAGCACGATCGTCCCCTTCACCCTTCCCGACATCGAAGACACGGTGAAGATCGATGGCGGGCGCTGCGAAACCGACGCCAACGTAGAAGGTCCGTGCGTAGGAGTCAACGGGGAATCCAGGTTCGAAGTCAAGGCCCCAGGTGTGGAGATCGACGGCTTGGCGATCAGTGAATTCCAGATCGGGATCGCGGTCGAAGATGAAGATTTCACGGCGCGCGGCAACTGGATCGGTTTCCAACTCGACGGCACCGGCTCGGGAGAACAGCCGTACGGCATCTTCGTCGCGCCGCACGCGGACGGCGCCGTAATCGGCGGCACCGAAGCCGACGAACGCAACGTGATCGGCAATACCAACAGCGGCGTGCTCCTCCGCGGGGCGAGTGGGGGCACGGTGCTCGGCGACTACTTCGGGGTCGAGCCAGACGGAACCACCCTCGCCTCCAACGGCAGGGACCTGACCGTCGCTGACAAGAAAGAAGCGCTGTCCAGCGTGCCCGCCACCGATGACCAGATCGGCGCCGACGTCGGCGAAGCGGGCGCGGCGACGTCGGAATGCGACCTCGGCTGCAACGTCTTTGCCAGTCAGCCGCTCGGTTCGGTGGCGGCGATCCACCTGCAGGGCAACGAATTCGAAGAAGAACTGCCGGCGACCGGCCCGACCACTATCGAAGGCAACTACATCGGTCTCGACGCTAACGGCGAAGCCCTCGCCGAAGCGGCCGAAAGCGGGATCAGGGTCGGCAGCGCGGGCGGGGTCACGATCGGTGGCCCGGAACCCGGCCAGGGCAACCAGATCCACGGCGGCACCTACGGAGTCTTCGCCGGCGCAGCCGGCCCGACCCCCGCGCTCGGGCTGGTGGTGGAAGGCAACCGCATCGGCCGCAGCCTCGACGACAGCAGCAGCCTTTTCCCGCCCTTGATTGGGATCTCGGCCTCATCCGAAGGCATCACGGAAGCTACCGACGCGGCCCAGTTCGTAGACAACTCGATCGAGGCGTCGCAGGTCGGGATCGAAAACCACAGCACCGGTGCGGTGATCGCCGGCAATCTCATCACCGGCGGCGAAACCGGGATCCGCGTCTGGGGCGACACCGAATCCACCGAAATCGGGAACCTGATCGAAGGCAACGAAATCGCCGATCCGTCCGGTTCCGGCATCCAGATCGAAAACGACTTCAATGAAGTCCTCGGCAACGGCATCGCCGGGGCGGGCGAATCCGGGGTGGCGATCCAGCCGATCTTTTCTCACGGTCCCGACGGCAACCTGATCGGCGGCGACGTCCCCGGCTCGGAGAACGCGATCTTCGACAGCGGCGACGACGCGATCTCGATCAACGACTTCGAAGGCACTTTCAACGAAATCGCGCGCAACCTCGGTAGCGGGAACGAAGGGCGGTTCATCCGCCTCGGAGCGGCCGGCGCCGAATCTGTCGGTCCCAACGGCGGCATCGAACCGCCAGAGGTCACCACGGCCGCCAAGACTGAAGCGAGCGGCACCGCCGAACCCGCCGCGCTCGTCCGCGTCTTCCGCAAGGAAAGCTCCGAACCGGGGGAGCTCGGCGCCTTCCTCGGTGAAGCGACCGCCGACGGCAGCGGCAACTGGTCGGTCACCTACGCCGCCCTGCCCGGCAAAACGCTGGTGACCGCGACTCAGACGAACGCCGAAGGCGGGACCTCGGAACTCGCCGACCCGGTCGCGACCCCCGCCGACCCCCAGCCTCCGACTCCGGAAGAAGAAACCGGCAAAGGTGGCGGCGGCAACAACAACGGCGGCGGCAGCTCCGGCGGGGGTGGCAACAACGGCGGTGGCGGCAACGGCACCACCAAAGACAAGACGCCGCCCGACACCAAGATCGTCAAAGGGCCGCCGAAGAAGACCCACAAGACCACGGTGAAGTTCAAGTTCACCGCCACCGAGGCCGGCTCGACGTTCCAGTGCAAGCTGGACCGCAAGCCGTTTAAGCCGTGCTCCTCGCCGAGGAAATACAAGAAGCTGAAGCCCGGCAAGCATGTCTTCAAGGTCCGGGCGATCGACAAGGCGGGCAATGTCGATCCGACGCCCGCGACGCGGAAGTTCACGGTTCTCCAATAGCCAGGCGCGAGTTTCCCTTACTTGGGAGAACCCGCGCATTCTTGACTTTTCGCTCCATTTCGCGGGAGGCTGCGGCCAATGATCGCCGACATGCATTGCCACTACCCGATGCACCTCGCGGCGGAGGTGCCGAAGGAGCCGTGGCGACAGGGCCCCAGCCTGGGCTCTGCGCTGAAGAACGCGCATCCGCGACGACCGGAGTGGCTGGAAAAGCTGCGAGCCAAGGGGGTGCAGGTCGGAGCCAATCTTTTCAACTTCGGCGGGAATCGCTGGCGGGTCAGCCTCGACGAGCTCGAGGGGGGCGACGTGCGGGCCGTCTTCTCGGTTCTCTACGAGCCGTTTGCCGAGCTCGACCTTGACGAGCCCTACGGCGCCGCTCCGGAGGAAGGCTATTTCGATGATCTGATCGGCCGCATCGACGGCGTCGAGCAGGACCTGGAAAGACAGGACCCCGCTGGCGCCCGCTGCGAGGTCGTTAGCTCCGCCGCCGACCTCGACCGCGTCGTTGATACGGGCAAGATCGCCTTCATGCACTGCGTCGAGGGCGGGTTCCACCTCGGCGGTGATCCTGACGAGATCGGGGACCGGGTGGCACAGTTGAAAGCGCGCGGTGTCGTCTACATCACCCTCGCCCACCTCTTCTGGCGCCGCGTCGCGACCAACGCACCGGCGCTTCCCTTCCTCGAGGACCGGCTTTACCGGCGGCTGTTCCGCCAGCCCGATGAAGGGCTCGGCGAGCTGGGGAAGGCGGCGGTGCGGGCGATGTACCAGCAGCGGATGTTGATCGACGTCAGCCATATGAGCGAGCGCGCTCTTGACGACACCTTTCGACTTCTCGACACCCTCGACCAGGAGACCGGCGCCGAACCCACAGACCATCCGGTCGTGGCCACCCACGCCGGCTACCGCCTCGGCTCCCAGGAATACATGCTGAGCCCGGGGACGATCCACCGGATCGCCGCCCGCGGCGGCGTCATCGGCTTGATCCTCGCTCGCCATCAGCTCTGCGAAGGCGCGGAGGTCCAGGATCCCGACGATCCAGCGGAAACGCCGAGGATCCTGCGCCGCCACATCGACTCGATCCGCGCCCGCGTCCCCGGCCACACCAACGCTCACGTTGCCATCGGCTCCGACCTCGACGGCTTCATCAAGCCGACCATGGCCGGGATCGAAACGGCATCCGATCTGACGATGCTGGAAGACCCGCTACGGGCGGCCTACGGCGGTGACGCCGAGATGATGCTCGCGGAGAACGCGATGCGGGTCGCGCGCTGGGCGCTGGGTTGATGAGCGGGGCGCTGAAAACCGCGACCGCAGTGGTCGGCCTGCTCGCCGGGATCGTTACCGGGCTCTACGTGCTGGGCGGCCTGGTGATTGGGCTGCGGCTGCTCTTCGACCACTTCTCCTTCAACTCGGTGGTGACGATCCTCGGCGAGCTCCCCCGCGAACCGGTGATCGCGACCGCGATGACCGACGTCATCGCCCCGGCCGTCACCTTCGGCGTACTGGTTGCCATCTACTACGGAGTGCGCGGAGGCCCGACGTCGCGGGAAGGGGAAAGCGACCGCCTCAACACCGGCCCCGCTCATCGGCTGCTGCTGTTGGGCTTCTTTCCCGTGGTCGCGATCCTGCTCTGCCTTCCCGCGATCTTGCAAGCGATCGACACCAACGGCTTCTCCTGGCTCTTGCTCACCAGCGTGCTGGGAATTGCCGTTACCTACGCCGCGCTCGCCACGGCCTGGTACCTGAAGCGGCGGCTGGGACGGAAGCAGTGGTTGCGGCTGCCGATGGCGGCGGCCGCGGGGGCCCTGTTCGCGGTGGTCGCGCTGACGCCTTCGGTGATGATCGCCAGCGCCGTGCCATTCGAAACGGCGCAGGTCTGCAGCGAGGGCAGCCTGATTCCCGAACGGGGGAGGCTGATCGGGGAAGGCGGGGATCGCGTCCTGCTGGCGACCGGCGAGGAGGACGAGGTCGCGGTCGTCTCTCTGCCCGCGAGCCGGGTCACCCGGAGCGAATACGGGGACCTTTCCTCGGCGACGGTCTGCCCGCTGCCCGAAGGGGTGAAGCCGACGCCGAAGGTCGCCGAAGCGGCCCTCGGCGGGCACGGCAGCGCCCGAGAGCGAGAGCTGGCGGCGGCATTGCGGCCGCGGCTCTTCTTCGATTCGAGGGAGCGGTGGCGACCGCTCGAGGTCAGCCGATTCCTCGAAGAAGGCTTTGCCGACGGCGGTGCGCACGCCGCCTGTCGGGAAAGCTGGCAGCCTCCCTGCCATCCGGTCAAGGGACTGGCGGAGTTGCGGCCGGGCCCCTCGGCGCCCGAATACCTGGATATCCACGGTGAAGACGAAAACGGCACCGACTACAGGTCGTCGAAGCGCGAGTGCCACACGCTGAAGCCGCTAGCGGTGGACTGCAACTCCGGCCCGCGTTCGGTCATCTATTACCGCCGGACCAGTCACGAAGGTCGCTGGTACTGGGACTACTGGTGGCTCTACCGCTACAACGACTACACCGGCCCGCTGAGCAAGTGCAACAAGCACCTCTGCAGCGATCACGAGGGCGACTGGGAGGGGGTCACGGTCATCACCACCCCGACCTTGACGCCCGAAATCGTCGGCACCATCTATGCCGCCCACCACAATCGGATTTTGGTCGAAGGGGCGGCGATTCCCCTGGCGAACGGGCATCCGCTGGTCTTCGTCGCCGAAGGGACCCACGCCTCCTATCCCTATCGCTGTGCCAAGAGCTGCCAGCAGTACGAAAAGCTTCCCGGCCTCGGGCGGATCTGGGAGGACCCCCACGACGGCTCGGCGGTCTGGGGCGGAAACGACGATCGCGACTGCTCGGCGTATCACTGCGTGCGCCCGCTCCCAGAGCGCGGGCAGCCGCTGGACGCAGCGTTGCCGAACGCCGGCGATTGGGCGGGGTGGCCGGGACAGTGGGGGAGCACCTGCCACAGAGGCTGCGAATCCGCCCTCACTGAACTGCAGGGAAGCCCCCGCTCGCCGGGCGTTCAGGCTCGCTTCCAGTGCCCGTGGGCGCCAACTGATCGGGCGCTGCCGGCGCTCAACGGGAGCGGGCTTTCCCGCTCCGAACCGATCGGCGACTCCAAGCGGACGCTCGCCCTCTGCGCCGCACAGCGCGGCGGTCTCTGAGCCCTAGAATCGTCGGTTCCGCCCGGATCGAGCGATCCGGGCGTTTTCCCTGCCCATGAGCCTTCGTCCCCTGATCGAGATCGCCGCTGAGAACGAGCGCGTCCACGCGCTCGTCGCCCGCGTGCGCGCGGCGGCCGAGGGAGGCGAGGCGGCAAATGTGCAGGCCTCGGCGATGCTGCGACCGCTGTTGCTGGCGGCGCTGCTCGAGGACGACCGCGGGCTCGCCGGGCGGCCGGCACTGCTGGTCGGCGCCGACGACCGCTCCGCCCGCGACCTGGCCGCCGACCTGCGCTCCTACCTGGCTCCGCGCCGGGTTCGCTTCTACCCCTCGCGAGGGACCGGCTACGCCTCCCACGTCAGCCCGCCGCCGCACCTGGTCGGACTGCGGATCGACGCGCTCGACGCGCTCGGTACTGAAGACGACGCGATCGTCGTCGCCTCGGCAACCGCGCTGGCCGAGGCCGTCCCGGACGCCTCCCTGCGCCCGGCCGGGTTCGCGCTCGAGCTGGAGGAGGAAATCGACCTCGACGCCGTCGCCTCCGACCTCGTCGGCGCTGGTTACGAACGGGTCGAGCAGGTCGAGGAGCGCGGCCAGTTCGCGGTCCGCGGCGGCATCCTCGACGTCTATCCCGCGACCGAGGAACGGGCGGTGCGGATCGAGCTGTTCGGCGACGAGATCGAGTCGATGCGCTGGTTCTCGACCTTCACCCAGCGTTCGCTCGGCGACGCCCAGCGGGTCGAGCTGGCGCCGGCGGCGGAGATGGACGCCGAGCACCGCGAGCTGGCCGAGCTGGCGGCAATGGCCGCCGAGGAGGAGGAAAAGGAGTTCCCGAACCTAGCCGAGGTGCTGCCGCTGGAGCACTTTCGGGCGCCCTTGGAGCTGGTGCCGGAGACGGCCGCGGTGGTGCTCGTCGGCGAGGAGGAGATCGAGCCGGCGCTGCGCGACCACTGGGAGGACGCGACCACGGCGATGCACGCCGAGGACGCCCAGCACCTCTACGTCGACGTCGCCGCGCCGCTGAACGAGCGCGCGGCGCTTGCCCTGACCGGCGCCGGCGAAGGCGAGCCCGATGGGGAGGAGGGCAGTGAGGACGATGAACCCTTCCGCGCCGCCCGCGCCGAGTCCCCCGCCCGCAGCATCAAAGAGGCCGAGGCCGAGCTGGAGAAACTGATCCGCTCCGGCTATCGCACCGTCGTCGCCTTCGACAGCCGCGGCGAGGCCGAGCGCGCCCGCTACGGGCTCGACCGCCTCGACGCCCGCCTACTCGAAGGCGGCCACCTCTCGCCCGAGCCCGGCCTCGCCTTCGCCGAGGCGCGCCTGCGCGAGGGCTTCGTCAGCCCGGAGCTGAAACTCGCGGTCTACCCCTTCCGCCGCCTCGTCCACCGCCGCCGCACCGAGGAGCCGGCGCCCGGCGCCGGCCGCGGCCGCCTCGCCTTCTCCGAACTGCGGGTCGGCGACTACGTCGTCCACGAGGACCACGGCGTCGCCCGCTTCGCCGGCTTCGAGACCCGCGAGGTCGGCGGCGTCACCCGCGACTACCTCTACCTCGAATACAAAGGCGAAGACCGCGTCTACGTCCCCACCGACCAGCTGGCGAAGCTGAGCCGCTATGTCGGCGCCGGCGGCGAACCGTCGCTCTCGGCGCTGGGCGGCAAACGCTGGCAGAACATGAAGGCGCGGGCGCGCAAAGCCGCGGGCGCCCTGGCCGGCGAGCTGCTGAATCTCTACGCCGAGCGCCGCTTCCGCAAGGGCCACGCCTTCCCGCCCGACAGCGAATGGCAGATCGCGATGGAGACCGCCTTCCCCTATCGGGAGACCGCCGACCAGGTCGAAGCGATCGAGGCGGTCAAGGCCGACATGGAGTCGGAGCGGCCGATGGACCGGCTGGTCTGCGGCGACGTCGGCTTCGGCAAGACCGAGGTGGCGCTGCGGGCCGCGGTCAAGGCCGCCTCCGACGGCAAGCAGGTGATGGTCCTGGTGCCGACGACGATCCTCGCCCAGCAGCACTTCGGCACCTTCCGCGAGCGCCTCGCCGACCTCCCGTTCCGGGTCGAGGGGGTCTCGCGGCTGCGGGCGCCGGCCGAGGTGAAAGCGATCCTCAAAGACTTCGAGGCCGGCAAGGTCGACGTCCTGATCGGCACCCACCGGCTGCTCAGCCGCGACGTTCGCGCCAAGGACCTCGGCCTCGTCGTCGTTGACGAGGAGCAGCGCTTCGGGGTCAAACAGAAGGAGCTGTTGCGGCAGCTGAAACTGAAAGTCGACGTCCTCTCGCTCTCGGCGACGCCGATCCCGCGCACCCTGCAGATGAGCCTCGCCGGCCTCCGCGACATCTCGGTAATCGAGACGCCGCCGGAGGGCCGCCGCCCGGTCCGCACCTACGTCGGCCCCTACGACGAGGACCTGGTCGGGAAGGCGATCCGCCGCGAGCTCGAGCGGGAGGGCCAGGCCTTCGTCCTCCACAACCGGATCGACTCGCTGCCGGAGACGACCGAGCGGCTGCGGGCGCTGATCCCCGACGCGCGCTTTCTCGAAGCCCACGGGCAGATGGACGAGCACCGGCTCGAGGAGACGATGCTCGCCTTCCTGCGCGGCGACGCCGACGTGCTGGTGACGACGACGATCATCGAGTCGGGCCTCGACATCCCGACCGCGAACACGCTGATCGTCGAGCGGGCCGACCAGCTCGGCCTCAGCCAGGCCTACCAGATCCGCGGCCGGGTCGGGCGCTCTCGCGAGCGCGCCTTCGCCTACCTGCTCTACCCCTCGGCCGAGGCGCTGACCGAGGAGGCGGCGGCCCGGCTCTCGACCCTCGCCGACCACACCGAGCTCGGCTCGGGATTCCGGATCGCGATGCGCGACCTCGACATCCGCGGCGCCGGCAACCTGCTCGGCGACGAGCAGTCCGGCCACGTCGCCGCGGTCGGCTTCGAGCTCTACTGCCAGATGATCGACGAAGCGGTCGCCGAGGCGAGCGCCGCCGCCGGCGAGGAGGAGGGTCGCGGGGAGGCGCCGGAGCCGGTCCGCCTCGACGTCCCCGTCGACGCTTATCTCCCCGCCAGCTACGTGCCCTTCGAGGCGGCGAAGATCGACATCCACCGTCGCATCGTCGCCGCCCGCGAGCCCGGCCAGCTGCGGGCGATCCGCGACGAGCTCGGCGATCGCTTCGGGCCGCTGCCCGACGAAGCGGAGAACCTGCTGAAGCTGCAGCAGGCGCGGATCCAGCTCGGCCTCGCCGGTGCCCGCAGCGTTGAGTTCCGCGGCGGCCGCCTCAGCGTCACCGGAGTCGAGCTCGACTCGACGGCAGCCGGGGTCCTGGCCGAACAGGTCGAGGGGGCCCTCTACGAATGGCGCGAGCAGGTGGCGGCGATCCGGGTCGACGGCGACCCTGGAGCCCGTCTGGAGGCGGTGCTGGCACTCGCCGAGGGCCTACGCGAGGCACGGCGCGAGGCCGAGCCCGCAGCGGCTTGAGCTGTTTTTTAATCCCCACCGCAGCTGATTTGACTATGCTGCCCGCTGCGTGGGAGCTAAAGCTGGGCAGAGAGGCAAACCCGGGAGGGACCGGGATCGGGATCGAGCGGCCGGTCGGCAGCGCCTCGCGCTGATCCTTTTCGGCGTTCTCCTCGTCGCCCTCTTCGTTGGCTTTGCAGTGGCTCAGGGGCTCGGTTCCCCGAGCGTCCCCTCGGGCGATGTCGTCAAGGTCCAGGACGTCCCCGACGAACTTGCCACCGTCAGTCAGAAAGACTTCGACCGCGCCTTCGCGCAGCAGGTTCAGGCGGCGAAACTGAAAAAACGCCCGGCCGAGGGCAGCAAAAAATTCGACGAAGTCAAGGAAGCGACGCTGACCGAACTGATCGAAGGCATCTGGCTTCGCGGTCAGGCGGAAGAAATGGGCATCACGATCACCGACAAACAGGTGGAAGAAGAACTCGCCCAGATCAAAAAAAGCAGCTTCCCGACCCCCGGCAGCTACAACAAATTCCTCAAGGAATCGGGGCTGTCGCAGGAAGACGTCGACGACCGGGTCGAACTGCAGGTCGTGATCAACGCGATTCAGGAAAAAGTGAACAGCGAAGCGCCGGCCCCGACCGCGTCTGAAATCTCGGACTACTACGAGGCCGAAAAGGCGACCCAGTTCAGCGAAAAAGAAAGCCGCGACGTTCGCATCATCATCAACAAAGACAAAGCCAAAGTCGAAGCGGCGAAAAAAGAGCTGGAAAAAGACAATTCGCCCGCGAGCTGGAAAAAGGTGGCGCCGAAATACTCGAGCGACCCGACCAGCAAAAGCAAAGGCGGTCTCTCGGAAGGGATCACCGAAGAATTCCTCAAAGGCGAACTGAAAGAAGCGATCTTCGGCAGCGCCACCGGCGAACTCAAGGGCCCGGTCAAATTCGAAACCAACTGGATCCTGACCGAAGTCGTGAAACTGAACCCGGCGAAATCAAAATCGCTAGCCGAAGTCAAAGCGCAGATCGAAGAAACGCTGAAAGGCGAAAAGCAGCAGGAATACCTCGGCGAATTCGCCACCGACTTCCAGACCAGGTGGGTCTCAAGGACCTACTGCGCCAGCGGCTACGTGATCGAAAAATGCGCCAACTTCAAGGGCGACGGCCATCCGGCCAATGCGGCGCCGGCCTGCTACGAAGCCGACCCGAAAACCCCGGCGACCGAATGCCCGGCGCCGGTGACGCCGATCTCGCCGGCACTGCCGGGCAGCGTCACGGTGCAGAAACCGAAAGGCGAACCGTTCCAGCAGCGGCCGCAGCCGGAATCGGCAGGCGCGGAAACCGGGACCGAAGTGCCTCCGGGCGCCGCGCCCGAAGGCGCGCCCCCGACCGAAGCTCCGCCAAGCGAAACCGGCGAATAGGGAGGCATTGGCGGAACCCCCGCGCACGTCTGGCGGCGCCGGACACACTTCGCGGGGCGTCGTCCTCAGTCGGCCAAATAGCGCTGCTATTCGGCCTCCCTGCGTCCTACCCCCGCTCGGTCCGGCACTCGCCAGCCGCACACGCGGGTTCCGCCAATGCCTCCGCGCACCGCAGTCCGCCGCCGGGGCTGAATAGACTGGCGCGCCCGTGAGCACGATCTCCTCCATCCACGCGCGGCAGATCCTCGATTCGCGCGGTAACCCCACCGTCGAGGTGGAGGTGGGGCTGGAGTCGGGGGCACGCGGCTGGGCGGCGGTGCCCTCCGGTGCCTCGACCGGCGAGTTCGAGGCGGTCGAGCTGCGTGACGGCGGCGACGCCTGGGCCGGTAAGGGCGTCTCGCGGGCGGTCGCCAACGTCAACGGCGAGATCGCCCAAGCGCTGACCGGTGCCCGCGCCGCCGAGCAGGGGGCGCTCGACCGCACGATGATCGAGCTCGACGGCACCCCGAATAAGGGCCGACTGGGCGCCAACGCGCTGCTTGGAGTCTCGCTGGCCGCCGCCAAGGCCGCCGCGGCCGATTCCGAGCAGCCGCTCTACCGCTACCTCGCCGAGCTCTACGGCGGCGGCGAGCCGAGCGTGCTGCCGGTGCCGATGATGAACGTTTTGAACGGCGGCGCCCACGCCGATAACTCGGTCGACTTCCAGGAGTTCATGATCGTGCCCGCCGGCGCCGGCAGCTTCTCGGAGTGCCTGCGGGTCGGTGCCGAGGTCTTCCACGCGTTGAAGAAGTCGCTGCACTCGCAGGGCCTCTCGACGGCCGGCGGCGACGAGGGCGGCTTCGCCCCCAACCTCGACTCCAACGAGGCGGCGCTACAGGCGGTTCTGGCCGGCGTCGAGGCGGCCGGCTACGAGCCTGGCAAAGAGGTCTTCATCGCTCTTGACCCCGCGACCAGCGAGGTCTTCGAGGGCGGCTCGTATGAGCTCGAGCACGAGGGCCGCACCCTCTCCTCGGAGGAGATGGCCGACTACTGGCAGGATGCCTGCTCGCGCTACCCGATCGTCTCGATCGAGGACGGGATGGACGAGGAGGACTGGGACGGCTGGAAGCTCTTGACCGAGCGGCTGGGGGACAAGGTGCAGCTGGTCGGCGACGACCTCTTCGTCACCAACCCCGAGCGTCTGCGCCGCGGCATCGACCTCGGCGTCGGCAATTCGATCCTCGTCAAGGTCAACCAGATCGGCACGCTGTCGGAGACCCTGGAGGCGATCCGCATGGCCCGCGAGGCTGGCTACACCGCGGTGATCTCGCATCGCTCGGGCGAGACCGAGGACACCACCATCGCCGACCTGGCGGTTGCCACCGGCGCCGGCCAGATTAAGACCGGCGCCCCCTCGCGCTCCGATCGCGTCGCCAAGTACAACCGGCTGCTGCGGATCGAGGAGGAGCTCGGCGACAAGGCCCAGTTCCCCGGTTTGAACGCGTTCGTCCAACGCCGCTCTTAATGCAGGAAAGCGGGGCCCGGCCGCGTAGCTCCGGGTATGGCAGCCAGCGCTCATGCCGCCCGGCGGGCATCGACCGCCCGCAGGCGGCCAGCCGCGCGCAAAGCCCGGCCAGCAGCTCGCCGCGGGCCCAGCCGGATCAAGTGGGACCGCCTCGGCCGTGTCGCCCTCACGCTCGTCCTCGCCGCCGTCCTTTACTCCTACCTGCACCCGACGCTAACCTTCTTCCAGACCTACACCGGAACCAGCGACGCCAAGGCCAAGCGCCACCAGCTCCTGCAGGAAAACCGGGCGCTCCATCAGCGCATCCAGTCATCGAAGGACCCGCTGGTGATCGAGCGCGAGGCGCGTACCCAGGGCATGGTCAGCGAAGGCGAAACCCCGGTCGTCATCGGCGGCCGCCTCGGCGGCTGACCCACCGGCCGAGGGCCCTCTATGGTTAGCGTCGGCTCCTATCTCGTGGGGGCTGTGCAGCTGGCGCTGGTCCTGGTTCCGATCTGCTTCAGCGCCTACCGGCTGCGCCAGAGGTTGTTGCCTAATTGGCTGGGGGCTCCGGCGCGGCTTGTGGAGTCGGTCGTTGCGGTTGCGCTCCTCATCTGGATCTCCGAGGTCCTCGGCACTTTTGGTCTCTTCTACGCCGGCACCCTGATCGCGGCTTCGCTGCTACTCGGTCTGGCAGCGTGGTTCCTGCCGGGGGGTGGCGCGGATTTGGGGGACCATCCCGAGCAGCGACTGCAGCGCAGGGATGGTGGGACCAAATCGGCGACAGGACCCGCCGGCCCTGAATCACGCGTCTCGCTACTCGTGATGGCCGGGGTCATTGCGATCACCGGGTTCACCTGGGCCGTGACGACGAAGCACGCCTTGGACCGAGGCATCTTCAACTTCGACTCGCTCTGGTACCACATGCCTTTTGCGGTGGACATGGTGCAGACGCACAGCGTCGTCGGCATGCATCACGTCGAGACGGTCTTCACGAACTGGTTCTACCCACAGAATTCCGAGCTGCTGCATGGGGTGGGGATCCTGCTCACCGGCAGGGACACGCTCAGCTTGTTCCTGAACTTCGGCTGGCTGGCGATGGCGTTCCTGGCCGCCTACTGCGTTGGGCGTCCCTATGGGCGCGGAGCAGAGAGCACGGTCGCAGCCGCGATCCTGCTCGCCTGTCACACCCTGGTCGTCCGCGATCCCGGGGCAGCGAAGAACGATTTAGCCGCGGCTGCCCTCCTGCTCGCTTCGATCGCGATCCTGGTCGAGGCGTGGAACGCCAATCGCGTGGTTCCTTTTGCACGTATAGCGGGCGAAAGGAACCACGAGATGGAACGGTGGGCTTTAGCGGCGGCTGGGTTGGCGGCGGGGTTGGCTGCTGGGACGCGTGTGACGGGGTTGGCGATGGCGGGGGTGCTTACGGTGGCTGTGGTGGTGCTGGCGCCTCGGGGGCGGCGGGTCGCCTCTTTCGGGTGGTGGTTCTTGCCGGCGCTTGCTGGTGGGGCCTTCTGGTACCTGCGGAACCTAGCAGTGGCGGGGAATCCGATTCCGGAGGTGGAGAAGCTGGGGCCGATCTCGCTGCCACATCCGGAGCGGTTGCAGGAAGGGCGGCCGGACTTCAGCATCGCCCACTATGCGACCGACACCGGGGTTTGGCGGCACTACTTCTCACCGGGGCTGCACGAGGCGTTCGGGAGCTTGTGGCCGCTGGTCGTCTTCGGGGCCGCCGCGGCGGCACTGCTGGCGCTCTTCCACGGACGCGATCGGATCGTGCGCTGGATGGGAGCCGTGGCGCTCTTCGGCCTCGTCGCCTACCTCTTCACCCCGCTTAGCGCCGCCGGGGCGGAGGGGGAACCGGTCGGCTTCGGGATCAACATCCGCTACGTGATCCCCGCCTTACTAGCCGGCATCACGCTGTTACCCCTGGACCGTTGGCTCGCCCCCGAACTGCATCAGATTTCCAACCCAGGAGGGGGGAAATCTGATGCAGTTCGCGCGTGGGGCCTGTTGGGGGTGCTCGTGCTTGTTTTTCTCGTCACGAATCGGCCGGACGAGGCGCTTCACGACCAGGCGCGGGTCTTCGCGTTCGTGTTCGTCGTCCTAGTCGTCGGAGTGCCGGCGCTGCTGCTCTACGCTCGCTCGCGAGGCACTGGTGCGGCGATGGTGACGGCGGCTGTCGGCGCTCTCCTGCTCGCCGTCGTTGCGATCGGCTACTCACTGCAGCGGCACTACCTCGAGGACCGGTATGCGAACACCGGCTCGAAGGAAGAGCAGATTCCCGGGATGGAGCTGGACAAGGCCTACCGCTGGGCCCGCGACGTCGACCACGCCCGCATCGGTCTCGCCGGCACCACCGCCGGCTTCGCCAACTACGGCTTCTACGGCACCGACCTCACCAACCGCGTCATCTACCTAGGCGAAGACGGCCCTCACGGCGCCTTCAACGCGCTCCCCACCTGCGCCGCCTTCCGTACGGCCGTCAACGACGCCGACCTCGATTACCTGGTCACCGCGCCCTTCCTCAACTTCCTGCACCCCGGCAGCCCAATCGCCTCGCCCGAGGCTCGCTGGCTCCGCGGCGAGGACGCCGTCAACCCGGTCCTCCGCGAAGGCGAAGTGACCGTTTGGAAGGTCGAAGGGCCACTCGACCCCTCCGCCTGCGGCTCACGCAACGCGCCGCTGCGCGAAGTGCCGAACACGCCCGCGTCTTGATTGCCGCCATCCGCTGAGGGGTAACCTCGGCCAATGGCCTACCCGCTCGACAACGCCCTCTTCCAGTGGGAGTCCGGGAAGCGGCGACTCGACGAGTTCGAGGACCCGCGCGAGCGGCGGCTGGCCGACCGGGTCGTCGGCGCGATCAGGGACGAGCTGCGCCGCCGCATCGGCCCGACCTTCAGCGCCGGCGAACTGGCCGACCTCTACGGCGAGGGCACCGACTGGTGCCAGCAGGTGGCGATCGACGTCGCGCCGGCGATGGAGCAGGAGGCGCAGTCGCTGGGTGACGCTGCCTTCTGGCTATATCTCCGCGGCGCCACCGACTTTGCCGGCGGGCGGAAGCTCGAGGTGTAGTTACTCGTCCGAGTCGTCGGAGTCGGAGTCCGAACCGCCGCCGCCGTTCCCGGCGGGCTCGCCGGCGCGGCGGATGACGATCTGGTCGGCCTCGATGCGGACGGTGAGGTCGCGTTTGCCGGCCCAGCTCTCTTTGTAGACGGGGTTGTCCTTGACCGCGGCGTCGAGCCAGAGGCCGTAGCCGTCCTCGTCGCCGTGGTCGAAGGTCGCCTCGAGCTCTTTGCGGCGGCCACGTCCTCCGCGGCGCCCGCGACGGCGACGGCGGCGGCGACCGGCTCCTGAGCCCTCGCCGCCCTCGGAACGCTCCTCGCGCTCCTCGTCCTCGTCACCCTCGGGCTCCTCGTCCTTTTCCGCCTCTTCGGCTTCGGTCGCAGCCTCGATCTCCGCTTCGATCTCGTCGCGGAGGTCGATTTCACCGCCCGTGTTCTCCTCGTCGGCGTTGAGGTCGTACTGCTTGCGGAAATCGCGCAGCTCGGTCGCGCTGATCTCCAGCTGGTGGGCGATCCAGGCATCGGTCCGGCCCTGTTGCACCCAGGCGCGGATCTGGTTGAGCTGCGGCTTCAGCGAGCGACGAGCCATCGGCGCGCGAGTCTATTGAAGGAGGGCATTCGGCTGCTTAGAGGGGGGAAGAAGGTGATGCGGGGCTCAGGCCATCAGGAACGAGAGCGCCTCAAACATCGCCAGGACGACGACGACCACGGTCGCGGTGAGGCAGACGGCAAGGACGCTGAAGCGGACCTTCCCCTCCTGCTCGACGCGGTTGATTTTCCGCGCCCGCGAGCGGTTGGCGGCGCGGCGGCGAAGCTGCTCGCGGCGGCGGCGCTCGAGGTAGGTCTCCTGCTCGAAGGCGGTCTCGAACTGGGAGATGCTCTGTCGCATTCTCATAAAGAAGTCGTTCCGCCGGTCATTGGGATGGCCTCGGGAACAGCGGGGACCGTAGCAAAAGATCTTGCACGGCTCACGATTCGCTCACATTTCAGCAGCTGCCCCAGAGACCTCGCCCGGCCCGCGCAGCCGCATTCTCAAGCCGTTTGAAGCGCCTCGCGAAGCGGTCGTTCGGCGGGATCGTCAGGGTGCGGGCGAGCCCGCGCCGGGCCAGCTCGGCGTTGACGAAGCGGTGGTCGAGGTAGACGTAGCCGAGCAGGCGGTCATAGACGTCGCGACGCTCGACTCCGAAAACGAGGCGCACCCGCCGGTGGGTCACCAGCCGGGCATTGAAGCGGTGCGCCCGCGGCCCGAAGCACTGCACCGGCGTCCCCGGCTTCACCGTCTCCGGCGTGTCGACGCCGATGTAGCGAACGTCCTCACGCTCCCCGTCGAGCCGCACTTCGATCGTGTCGCCGTCGACCGCCCGCAGCACGTAGGCCGTCGCGCTGCGCGGCGGCTCACCGCCGAGGTGCACCTGCTCCCACGGCCGCGCCAGCACCGCAGCTGCTGCAACCAGCAGCACCGCGCTCCCATATCCACGAAAAAGGCCCACCCCCGCCTAAGCGGAGATGGGCCGAAGTTCGCCCCTCTGGAGAGCTGAGCGCTACGGCGTGCGCCGCACGTTGCTGAGAAGCGCCTCTTTGATCTGGCCGACGATCTCGATCGCCTCGTTCCACTCGCGCTGCCAGACGTTGCGGCCGAAGATCACGCCGGAGCCGCCCGCCTGCATCACGTCGCGGGTGTTCTGCAGGACGGTCTCGTCGTCGGTCTTCGAGCCGCCGGAGAGGACGACGAGGGCACGGCCGGCCGATTCGACACACTGGCGGATCGCCTCGGTCTGGTCGACTTCCATCTCGTTGTAAGGCGCCGGGGCGTCCTTGTCCTTGCCCGCATCGATCTTCGGCATGTTGAGCTTGACTACGTCGGCGCCCATCTCCATCGCCATCCGGGCCGCGTAGTCGATCGCGTAGAAGCTGTTCTGGCCGCCCTTGGCCTCGACCGCTTCGCCGCGCGGGTAGCTCCAGACGACCAGCGGCATCCCGAAGCGGTCGCATTCCTCGCGGACGCGGCGCAGCTGGGCGAGGTCCTCGTCCTGGCGCGGGGAGCCGACGTAGAGGGTGTAGCCGATCGCGTCGGCGCCGAGGCGGACGCCGTCCTCGACGCTGGCGTTGCAGCTCGAGAAGGCCTTGGCGGAGGAGGGGAGATCGGTCTTGCCGTTGACCTTGAGGATCAGCGGCACCCGGCCGGCGTAGTCGGGGTAGTACTTCTCGGCCATCCCGATCTGGCATGCGAGCGCCGAGTAGCCGGCCTCGGCGGCGAGCCGGAACTGGTAGTCGGGGTCCTTGGAGGCCGGGTTGGGGAAGAAGTCGCGCGGACCGTGCTCGATCCCCTGGTCGATCGGCAGCAGCATCAGGGTCCCGTTGCCCGGGCCGAACTCGAACAGAAGGCGGTGCAGGCGGGCGCGTTTACCCGGCGGCAGGACCTCCAGCAGCGATTTCTGCTCGGTCAGACTCTTCAACTCCACGTGATTTCCTCCTCGAAGATGGGTGTCCAGGGAGTATGTCATCGGCGGCGCCGGGCGGGGAGCCCAATCCCGGGCCGATTGCCGCACTCCAGAGGGATTTGAGCGGCGGCGGGTATCCTCGGTTGCATGAGCGAGACTGAGCTCAGCGTCATCTGCAAAAACTGCGGCTCAGAGGTCAGTCCCTACGTAACCGAGTGCCCCTATTGCGGGGCGCGGCTGCGCAAGCGGGCGCCGAAGCTGGAGCGGCGCGGTGACGCCCTCGAGGCGCAGGAGCCGCGGCGCAAGCGGAGGCGGCGCCGGATGCCGCGCCCGGGGCGGCCCAGCTTCGCGGTCTCCACCGATCGGCCCTACGCGACGATCGGGATCATCCTCGTCTCGGCGGCCCTGCTGCTGGTCCAAAAGGCGAGCGGCGACGGCCTCTCGACCTTCGGCGGCCTCATCGTCCCGCTTGGAGACGAGTGGTGGCGGGTGTTGACCGCCCCCTTCGCCTACATCGACGTCGGCTACCTCTTCGTCGTCGCGATCGGGCTGGCGATCTTCGGGACCGGGGTGGAGCGCCGCCTGGGCACCCTGCGGACCGCCGTCCTCCTCGTCGCCTGCGGGGCGCTGGGGATGCTGGCGGCGAGCGTCGTCGCCAACGCCCAAGACGACTTCACCGTCGTCGCCGGCGGCAACGGGATGGCGCTTGGGGCCGTCGCCGCCTGGTTCGCGATCCGCCGCGCCGAAGTCCAGGGCGCGATCGGCGAGGACTACGACGCAATTGGGGTCGCGGTCGCCGCCGTCGTCCTGATCGCGCTGCCGCTCTTCGCCCCGACCGCGGACATCGTCGCCGGCTTGGTCGGCGGCGCCGTCGGCGCCCTGGCGGGGGTTGCCGCCTCGGCGCTGCACCACTCTGAATAGGCTCCCTGCGTGCCCGACGACAAGGAGCTCGAAGCCGCCATCGAGCGGCTGATGGAGCCGGAGCGGTTTTCCGAGGCCGAGCGGGTCGTTGCGCAGGCGGCGCCGCAGCTGCAGAAGGTCCTCGCCGCCGCGCTCGCCGAGGGCGGCTGGTTCGGCGAGCCGCATGAGGCGGAGACGCTGCGGATCGCGACCGTCCCCGACCCCGAGGAGCGGCTCGCCGCCCTCCGCGCCCTGCTCGCCGAGGAGGCGAGGATGGGGATGATGGTTGGGGTCGCCGTCGGCTGGGCACTGAAAGAAGAGCTGGCCTCGTCCGAGACGACCAACAGGAGCGAACCCCCACCGGGAGGAGAGAGCTGAGATGGAGATCAAGTACCACGGGCATTCCTGCTTCGAGCTGAGCGAGGGCGATACGACCGTTCTCGTCGATCCGTTCCTGAAGCCGAACAACCCGACCGCGGTCCACACCGGCGAGGAAGTCGAGCCCACCCACATCGCGATCACCCACGGCCACGCCGACCACATGGCCGACGCGGTCCCGGTCGCCAAGCGCACCGGCGCCCACTGCGTCGCCATCGTCGAGCTCGCCGAATGGCTGAAAAGCCGGGGGATCGAGGAGCTCAGCGACCCCAACCTAGGTGGCACTGTCGAGTTCGACTGGGGCTGGATCAAGCTCGTCCCCGCCTGGCACACCAGCACCCTGCCGGGGCACGAAGAAGCGCTGTTCAGCGCCGAGCACGGGACCGCGATCGGCACCGCCACCGGCCTCCTGATCAACATCGGCGGCAAAACCGTCTACCACGCCGGCGACACCTGCCTGTTCAGCGACATGAAGCTGATCGCCGAACGCAACCCGATCGATATCGCCCTGCTGCCGATCGGCGGCCACTACACGATGGACCGCCACGACGGGGTCGTCGCCTGCGAGTTCGTCGGCGCCGGCACCGTGATCCCGATCCACTACAACACCTTCCCGGCGATCGAGATCGACGTCGAGGCCTTCAAGAGCGATGTCGAGTCGCAGACCTCATCCCAGGTCGTGGTCCTGAAGCCGGGGGAGACCCACTCGGCCTAGCCGCTGGCGCTACGGGGCGCTGATTTCAACCGGCGGGATTTCGACGACCGCCGGTTCTTCGGCCGGGGCCGGTTCTTCGGCCGGCGGCGGGGGCGGCGGCGAGCTGCTTTCCGGCGCCGGGGCGGGTTCGCTCGGCGCCGGTTCGCTCGGGGCGGTGGTGACGACTACGACGCCGGTGCCGGCGTGGGCGCCGGGGGTTTCTTCGGAGGGTTTGGCGGTGCCGATCGAACCAGATTTCGCTTCGCCGATCGTCACTTCTGCTTCGGCTGCGGACTGGCCGGCGGCTTCTTCGGCTTCGGCGGTCGCGGGCTCGGCAGCGGGCTCCGCCACCGGTGCTTCGGCTTCGGGCTCAGGCGCGGTCAGGGGAGTATTTTCGACTGGTTCCGCCTCCTCGGCGGGAGCGGCAACCGGGGCGGGCGCGCCCTTGCTGATCGTCGGTACCGGTTCCACCGGGGTGTAGCCGGGGTTCACAGCGGCCGTCTTCGCGGAAGGCGTCGGCGCCGGGGTGTTGGTCGTTTCCTTGACCTCGACCGCGCCGGCGGTGAGCAACGCCGCGGTGACGACTCCGGCGGCCGCCTTGGTCCCGATCGCGCCGCCGAGGGCGCCGATCCCGCTGGCGGCCGAGCTGCCGCCGATCGCGGCGACGCCGCCGCCGACGGCTCCGGCACCCGCGCCGGCAGCTCCGGCGCCGGCTGCTCCGGCGCTGGCACCGCTGGCCCCGCCGAGCCCAAGCTTGGAGGCGATGAAGCCCTTTAAGGCGATCAGCGGCCCAACCGGGAAGAGCGCCGCCAGCGCCTTCTCGTTCGAGCGGATCTGGCTGCGGAAGTCGGCGCATTCCTCGCACTCGCGGAGGTGGCGTCGCACCGGCGCCGAGACCTTACGCAGCCCCTCGGCCGCTTCGGAGAGCTCGACATGGACCTCGCCGCAGGTCAGCAGGCGCGCCTGGCTCGCCTCGGCGAGGGAGATCCGCGCCCGCACCAGCAGTGACTTGACCGAGGGCACGGTGGTGTCCATCGCGGCGGCGATTTCCTCGTAGGAGAGGGCGTCCATCTCGCGTAGCAGCAGCGCCGCGCGCTGGGTCTCCGGAAGCTTGTTGACATCGCTGAGGATCTGGCGAAACTCCTCGCGGTTATGGACCTTCTCGGCGGTCGAGGCGGCGTCGACCTCGGGGACCATGTCCATCGATTCCTGCGCGTCGGCCTTCGGTTTGCGCAGGTAGTTGAGGCAGCGGTTGCGGGCGATCCGGTAGAGCCAGGGGCGGAGGTTGATCTCACGCTCGTCGGCGAGCATCGCCCGGTAGGCGTTGACGAAGACCTCCTGCAGGACGTCTTCGGCGTCCTCGGTCGATCCCAGCATCTGGCGGCAGAAGCCGAGCAGGCGGCCCTGGTAGCGGTCGACGATCGTCTCGAAGGCGCCGGGATTGCCGCTGCGGACCATCGCGATCAGCTTCTCGTCGCCCTGCAGCTTGAGCAGCGGCGAACGGCGGGCGAGGAGCCCGCGGCGACTGGCATGAGTTAGTGCTGAAGCCTCCAAAGATCTCTCCCCTGAGGACTGGGTCTGGACCTATAGACACGGTAACAGCGAACGAGTTGCGCCCTTAGAACATTTATTGCCGTTTTAGAGATCGGAAAACCTGCAGGAGCAGGGCAAACCGGTGAGTGTCGCCTTAGTGGACCATATGGCCACAAAGGCGACATGCAGTGCCCGGAGCGGGACTCGAACCCGCAAGCCCCGTGAGGGGCAGCGACTTTTAAGGCCGCCGCGTTTACCGGTTTCGCCATCCGGGCCTGGCGATGGTAACCCGGAGTGGCCGGCCAGCCAATAGGCTGCGGCGATGGCCGATCACGGCGGCAAGCTGGTTGCGAAGGCGCTGAAGTCCCGCGGCGTCGAGCATCTGTTCACGCTCTCCGGCGGGCACCTGTTCTCGATCTACGACGGCTGCAAAGACGAGGGGATCGCGCTGGTCGACGTTCGCCACGAGCAGACCGCCGCCTTCGCCGCCGAGGGAATCGCGAAGGCGACCCGGCGGGTCGGGGTGGCGGCGCTGACCGCGGGCCCGGGCGTGACCAACGGGATGAGCGCGCTTGCCGGCGCCCAGTCGAACAACTCACCCATCTGCGTGCTCGGAGGCCGCGCCCCCGAGCTGCGCTGGGGGTCGGGGTCGCTGCAGGAGATCGACCACCTGCCGTTCGTCTCGCCGCTAGTCAAGTCAGCGGAGACGGTGAAGGACCCCGCGCAGATCGCGCCGGTCACCGCCGCGGCACTGGACCGCGCCGCCGAGGCGCCCAGCGGCCCGACCTTCGTTGACTATCCGCTCGACGTCGTCTTCACCGAGGGCGAGCTGGAGCTGCCGCCGGTCCCGGAGGCGGCGGAGGCGCAGGCGGCCGAGGGGGTCGAGGAGGCCGCGGCGCTGCTGGCCGGGGCCTCGCGGCCGGCGATCATGGCCGGCACCGGTCTCTACTGGGGGCGCGGGGAGGAGGAGTTACGGGCGCTGGCTGAGGCGATCGGGATCCCGGTCTTCCTTAACGGGCTCGGCCGCGGCTGCCTGCCCGCTGATCACGAGCTTGCTTTCAGCCGCGCCCGCTCGACCGCGCTGCAGGACGCTGACGTTGCCCTCGTCGTCGGCGTGCCGATGGACTTCCGGCTCGGCTTTGGCGGCAGTTTCGGCGGCGAGACGAAGATCATCCGCCTCGACGTCGCCCCGAATGCGCTGACCCGGAACCGCTTGCCGGACGTCGACCTGGTCGGCGACGTGCGGTCCACTCTGGCCGCGCTGCGCGAGGCGGCGGGGGTGAAGGAGTCGCGGACCCGGCCCTGGCTCGAGCAGCTGCGCAACGTCGAGACCGAGAAGCGGGCGGCCGAGCAGGCCGAGCTCGGCGACGAGCGCTCGCCTCTTCATCCTGTCCGGGTCTACCGGGAGCTGAACGAGGTCCTCGACCGCGACGCGATCGTCGTCGGCGACGGGGGCGACTTCGTCTCCTACGCCGGTCGCTACATCGAGACCTACGAGCCGGGCTGCTGGATGGATCCGGGGCCATTTGGTTGCCTCGGCGCCGGGCCGGGCCAGGCGATCGGCGCCAAGGTCGCCCATCCCGACCGCCAGGTCTGCCTGCTGCTGGGCGACGGCGCCTTCGGCTTCGCCGGCATGGAGTTCGACACGATGTCGCGCCACGGTCTCGGCGTCGTCGGGGTGATGGGGAACAACGGCATCTGGGGCCTTGAGCACCACCCGATGCAGTTCCTCTACGGCTACTCGGTGGCCGCCGAGCTGCAGCCGGAAACCCGCTACGACGAGCTGGTCGAATCGCTCGGCTGCGATGGAATTCTGGTTCGCGAGCCGGGTGAGCTGAAGCCGGCGCTCGAGCGCGCCTTCGCTTCCGGCCGGCCGACCCTGGTCAACGTCCTCACCGACCCCGAGGTCGCCTACCCGCGCAAAGCGAACCTGGCCTGACGGTCGCCGGCCTTTTCGCTTAAGGCCGCGAAAACGAGAATCGGCCGTCATTTCTGACGGCCGATCCAAGCGGCCCCTCAGGACGGGCAGGGGTTCGTCTAAAGGGACCTTTATTTGGTGGGCCCAGACGGCGGGAGGCGCCAAAATGCGGCAATCGCCTAAGCCCTATATCGGGTGGCAAGGTGAAGATCTCCCCACCTCGTTCCCCGTGGGACGAGTATGTACCCAGATGTCCTTTTGGTCCAGCTCGGGCTCGGCGGACGCGGATGAAGCTAATGAAAAGTACTGAGGTAGGCATACCCGAAAATCGACTTTTGGTATGCATCCTGGCCCATTTGGCCCGGCCCCGGAGGACAGGCTGTCCAGCTAGTAAATCGAAGGATTTTTACGACTGGCGGAAATTGCAGTGCCATAGAGGATGTCGTGCTCGGAGACCTCGATCTGCTCGAGCCCGAAGGCCCGCATCACCTCGACGAGGATGACGACGCCGGCGACGATCGTCGGCGCCCGGTCGGGGTGGAGGCCCGGGATCTCGACCCGCTCGTCGAGCGGGACCGAAGCGAGGCGGGAGAGCATCCGCTGGATCGGCGGGAGGGCAAGGACGTGGCCGTGGACGCGGGCCGGGTCGTAGGGCTCGAGCTCGAGCTCGACCGCGGCGAGCGAGGTGGGGGTGCCGGCGACGGCGATGCCGCGGTCGGCGGAGACGTCGGGGCCCACGGAGGTCTCGATCAGGCCGCGGACGTCGGCGGCGAGCGCTTCCAGCTCGCCGGCGGTCGGCGGGTCGGAGGAGATGCAGCGCTCGCTGTGGCGAACGACCCCGGCCTGCAGCGAGTCGTGAAAGGAGATCTCGGAGCCCTGGCCGACGACGAGCTCGGTCGAGCCGCCGCCGATGTCGACGACCAGAGTTGGCTCGGCCGGCGGTGCCTTTGAGGTTGCGCCCAGGTAAGTGGCGCGCGCCTCCTCCTCGCCGCCGAGGACGCGAGCCGAGAGCGCAAAGCGCTCGCGCAGCTCGGCGACGAAGGCCGAGCCGTTGTCGGCATCCCGCACCGCACTGGTCGCGATCGCGTCCACAGTCTCCGCCCCCAGCTCCTCGATCACCGCGACGTAATCGCCGATCGCCGCGCAGACGTCCTCGATCGCCTCACCGGAGAGATGCCCCGACAGATCGACGCCCCGCCCCAGCCGGGTCACAGTGCTCCGCCGCTCCACCGGCGACACTCGCCCACCAACCACGTCGGCGATCAGCAACCGCGTCGAGTTGGTCCCGATGTCGATCACCGCGACCCGTTTGCCTTCATCTGCCATCCGGCCACCATAGAGCCCGCCAACCCTCCAAAGACCGCCGCCCAATTGCTACCATCCCCGGTCCGCCGCGGGGTGGAGCAGCCAGGTAGCTCGTCGGGCTCATAACCCGAAGGTCGCAGGTTCGAATCCTGCCCCCGCTATAGGACAAAAGCCCCGCATTTGCGGGGCTTTTGGTTGCCGAGAGCGCAGACAACAGGGTTCAAATCGCCCCTGGGGCAAGCTGTGGGGCAAGGTGAGCTTCGAGCGAGGTGGCGAAGGCCTCGACAATCAGTGACGAGGACTCGGTCCTCGACCGCCTCAATCGCATGAATTCCTTAGCGTCGTCCGGCGCCTACCTCATCGTCTGAGCGGCGACACGTCCGGACGTGTCTAGTAGAACTCCGCGCGTTGGAGCGATGCTGAGGCGGCCCGCCTGAACTCGGACTAGTCACCCCAGTGGCGGGCCGCCACCTTTTACGTCCACCGATGGTGGTTCCATGGAAGGGCTGAGCCTGACTAGCTCAGATATTCCCAATCGCTCTAACCATGGAAGGACGTAACCAGAATGGACTCAGTCGCTGAGCGGCCGTCGGGCTCAAAGGCGCCGGCCGAGATTGTGATCGAGGAGATCCTCGATGAGATTGCTGTACCCAAGGACGTACTGCAGGAGGCGAAGAAGCGCCGCAACCTAGTCCTCGATATTGCCGGGTAACACCCAGCGGGAAGGAAAGGTTTTCCCTCCGGATCGGTCGCGCACGGTACCGAGAACAAGCCTCTTGAGGACGCAGACTGCGGCGAGATGATTGATCGCCGATTCGAGGAGTTTCGAGCGTACGGTCCGGACGCATCCGGTGTCGGCAAGGGGCCTACCGCCTTCGTCGAGTCTTTCCGCACTTTCATCGAAAGCCGGATTCGGCAGACCTACCCAAAAGCAACGGCCACGACGCTGGGTCAGAAGCGCTCGATCAAGGTCGAGTTCAACGAGCCCGTTGACTTTGACGAGTGGGGCGAGGTCGATCCCTACGTCGACTTCATCGTTGGTCTGAGCATGGCCGAGCGATCGGGGATCTGGATCCCGAATCTCGAGACCAATTCGTGGGACCCAGGCGATCCCATGCTCCACACCTCCCTGATGATTGAGAGGGATTCACGAGCCCTCCGGATCTTCCGGGCGCGGGTGCTTCGCCTCGCGAAGCGCGCCGTTAAGCGCGACGCCGCGAGCGGCGGGGTCGCAGTGATGTGTTCTTGGAACCTCAGCGCCCTTGCGCTTGAGTTCTTCGACGAGGCTACGACCCTGAGCGCTGGTCTTGAGGGTTTCTTCACCTACGCCTCAGAACAGATTGCTGCGCATCTCACCGAGGACCCCTCGGACGCTATTACGGACCCAATTCGGCTTCCCAAAGGGGTCACGCAGGAGCAGGCCTCAGCTCGCCTTGCTGAAATGGCCGCCGCGGTTACGAGGGCGAATCAGGCATACAGCCCACAGTCCGCAAGGAACGAGCTCGAAGCGATCTTCGGCCCGGAGATCAAGAAGATCAACGAGCGGGCCGCCAGTCAGATGAAGCGTGCTCTGGGTCGCGAGGACGCCGCGAGCGTGGCCACTGGGATCGGCTCTGCCTACCCGCAGAGGGGAAGCTCTTGGTGTGATGGGATCGCCTACTGACGATGGCGAGAGGATGCGAGCCCGCTTCGAGGCGCAAGCCCTCGAAGCGGGCTTGGAGTTCGTGCGGCGCGAGCGCGGCTTCCGCGAATACCGATACGACTTCGCTGTCGAGGTCGTCGGCACCCATGAGGTTCGGAAGATCCAGGTCTACTGGTCTCCAAACCGGCCTGACGATCCCATCACCCGTATGTCTGGCGTTGCGTGCCGGCGCCATCGCAATCGATCATCCGATCCGGTTCGAGATTTATCGCTTTGCCTTTGGTACCCCTCCGATCCGCCAAAAGATCGATGGACCCTTGACGGTGGCCTGCGTCAGTTGAGGGATCTAGCTGCGACGCACGCATTCTGTGTGTCACGGTGCCGGCTCGGTGAGCCCTGGCATAAGAGAGAGGCGCCCAGCCCCCATTCGCGCCCGCAGGGTTGCAGGGGCTGCCCTGAGAACTGGCGATCATGCCCGTAGCTGGAATCACTGTTGACCTCGACTCCTTGAGCGTGTTCATCTCGGTCGTTGTCGCGCTCATTGGACTCTCCGGCGTTCTCTGGACGCTTTGGGTAAACGGAGACCGAGCCGAGCGCCAGCGGCGGCGCGACCTTCGCGCTCGCGCTTTGGAAGCGGTCCTGGCTTACCGTGAGATGCCGTTCATGATTCGCCGGCGCCGCAGTGAGCCCAAGGAGCGAAGCGCCGAGCGAGTCCGTCTCGCGACGCACTTTTCGGAGGTCCAGACCGAGTTGGCGACCTGTGAGAACTTGCTGGTTGCCGATGGGCCCGATTGGCTCGCGCAGGAGTACCAGGAGTTGGTGTCGATCACCCGGTCAACCGCTGGGCGTGAGGCCCACGAGGCCTGGAAGGTGGACCCGATCACCGAAGACGTCGAGATGAACATGCCGGATCTGTTCGGTCGACTCAAACCCTTGAACGATGGGATAGAGCGTTTCCGCGAGCACATTGCCTGGGCTGGCAAAACGCGAAGGGCGAGGGTGCGCGTATGGCGCAGACCATCCCGGAGTGGCCGAAGTTCATGACTTCTCCAGATGCCGGTAGTAGGCGAGCTCAGTGAAGACAAAAAATTGAGTCCGCGGTCAAGACTAACGTCGTCAGGATGGGCAAGCAACCGAGGGCCTGGGCCGTGGATTTCCATAGCGATGCGGTCATCGACTTCGAGGACGTGAAGTCGCGCGGGGATCGCAAGGCGGTCTTCAACGTCGTGCAGAAGCTCAAGGATCTCGGGCCGGATTTGCCGTCACCCCACATGAAGTCGCTGAAGGGCGAGGCGAATCTGTTTGAGCTGCGGCCGAAGCAGGGGGCCTGTGAGGCCCGGCCGATCTATGCGCGGTTCGGCGATCGATTCATAGTTCTGGCAGTAGCTGCGAAGAAGAAAGACTTCGACCGGGCGGTCACGGCAGCTAGTGATCGTCTGAAGCGCCGCAGTTGACTCCGATAATAAATCTATTATCATCAGGTAGCAATGACGGGCTCAGCTAAGACTTTCGATGCCCTAGTGGCAGAGGAGCAGCTTGCTGATCCGAGCTTTCGGGCTGAGTGGCAGAGGCTCGCTCCTGCGCGGGAGTTCGCGGCCACGCTGCTGCGTTATCGCGCCGAGCACAAAATGGGCCAGAGGGCATTGGCGAAGAAGTTGAGCATTTCGCAGCCGCGCGTCGTCAAGCTCGAGTCCGGCGAGCACAACCCGGAGATCGACACGATCATCAACGCTGTCAGGCAACTGGGGATCGAGTTCGTGCTGGACGTGGCGCCGGCGAGCCGCAAGCCGGCACTGGTGACCGCACGAGCGCAGAGAGGCGGGGCGATTGCCCACGACGATGTTTCCGTGGTCGCAGCCTCATCGGGCTAGGCCTCAGCGCTGCGGTCATTTGGGCGTGCCTGCTTCACCCGCTCGGCGGCATCGCCTCCATGGGGGCGGGCGTCACGCAGCAAGATCCGGATCTCCGTTGCCCGAGTAATCGCCAGCTTTGAGTGGGGATCGCCCTCGTGGATCTCAACCTGGGCCTTGTCGAACTCGGCATCGAAGTCCCCGGGCTGGGGATCGAGGTCTTTCCAAGGATCCGGGAGCATCTCGAGGATTCTATGTTCGCGGTCGCGATCTTCTGGGGCAAGAAATGGGGCAAGGTGCCCCACAAATTCCAGCCGATCTCCACGTAGTTCAATCTCGCGAAATCCGCTTGAAATCTAGCTCCACCTAGTCCAGCCGAGCGAGCGAATCAATCTCATAACCCGAGGGTCGCGGGTTCGAATCCCGCCCCCGCTATAGATACTCAGAGCGCGGCGACTGCCGACTCGACGGGCGTCTCGCCGGAGACCACCTCGAAGGTCTTGCCGATCGCGTTGTCGGCGGGGAGGACGGCGGCTAGGACCGCGACCACGTCGGCACGCGGGATCTCGCCTCCCTCCACCCGGTCGGCGATCGTGATTAGGCCGGTCGGCGGCTCGTCGGTGAGGCTCGCTGGACGGACGACCGTGTAATCGAGGCCGCTTGCTTCGAGCTCCTGATCGGCTTTTGCCTTGGCCCGCAGGTACTCGCCGAAGACGCCGCCTCCCTCGGCCGGGGGATCGCCGGCGCCGATCGAACTGACGATCACGTAGCGGGTCACCCCCTTCGCCTTGGCCGCCGCGATCAGCTTGACGGCGCCGCCATAGTCCAGGGACCACTTGCGCTCGGCCCCGCTGCCGGGACCGGCGCCGGCCGCGAAGACGATCGCATCGGCGCCCTCGACCGCCGCTCCCGCGTCGACCTCGGCCTCGAGGTCGCAGAGGACCGGCTCGATGCCCTCGGCAACCAGATCCTCGGCCTGCTCGGGCCTGCGGATCAGCCCCTTGACCCGGTCGCCGCGCGCGGCCAGCAACTTGCCCAACCGCAGGCCGATCTTCCCGTGTCCACCAGCGATAACCACGTTCATCGCGCCACACCCTAAGTCAGAGCTAGCCCAGGGCGTCGCGGATCGGCACGTCGGGGGGCGACGTCGCGATCAGCTTGCGGTTGGCGAATTCGAGGATCCCGAGGTGGGAGAGCTCGCGCCCGAAGCCGGAGCGCTTGACCCCGCCGAAGGGCAGGCTCGGCTCCGAGGCGGTCGGGTGGTTGACGAAGACCATCCCGGTCTCGAGCCGGTCGGCCACCGCCTGGGCGCGCTCGCCGTCACTGCCGAACACCGCCGCGCCGAGCCCGTACTGCGAGCCGTTGGCCAGGGCGATCGCCTCCTCGTCCGACTCGACCCGGTAAACGACGGCGACCGGGCCGAACAGCTCCTCGTGGTAGGCGCGCATCTCCGGGGTGACGTCGACCAGGATCGTCGGCTCGACGAAGGCGCCCGGCCGGTCGACGCGGTGGCCGCCGGTCACCACGCCGGCGCCCTTCTCGATCGCCTCGTCGATCTGCTCGATCACCAGCTCGGCCGCCCGCTCGGAGGAGAGCGGCGCCAGCGTCGTCTGCTCGTCGAACGGGTCGCCGGGTTCGAGCTCGGCCATCCGCTCGGCGAGGCCGTCGAGGAAGTCCTGGAAGACGTCGGCCATCACGATCATCCGCTTGGCGCTGGTGCAGACCTGGCCCATGTTGTGCATCCGCCCGACCAACGCCGCCTCCACGGTGCGCTCGAGGTTGTCGCCGTCGAGGACGATCAACGGGTCACTGCCGCCGAGCTCTAGCACCACCTTCTTAAGGGCGCGGCCGGCCTCCTCGCCCAAGGCCGCGCCGGCCCGGTCGCTGCCGGTCAGCGAGCAGCCCTGCACGAGCGGGCTTTCGACCATCCGTGCGATGTCCTCCACCTCGACGAAGACGTTGGCGAAGACGCCCTCGGGAGCGCCGGCATCCGTGAACAGCGCCTCGATCGCCAGCGCGGATTGGGGCACGTTCCGCGCGTGCTTGAGCAGGATCGTGTTGCCGAGCACCAGGTTCGGGGCGCTGATCCGGATCGCCTGGTAGGCGGGGAAGTTCCACGGCTGCACGGTCAGCAGGACCCCTAGTGGCTCGGTGCGGATGAGCGCCGAGCCCTCATCCTCCATCTCCAGCGGCTGGTCGGCGATCTGCGCCGGGCCCTTCTCGGCGTAGTACTCGAGGATCCGGATCGTCAGGTCCAGCTCCGCCCGGCTGTGGCGGATCAGCTTCCCCATCTCGAGCGTGATCGTCTGCGCCAGCTCCTCGTAGCGCTCCCGCATCAGCAGCGCCGCCCGCGCGACCACCCCGGCCCGCTCCGCCGCCGCCCGTTCTCCCCAGGGCCCCGACGCGCGGTGGGCCCGCTCGACGACCCGATCGATCTCCCTGCCGTGCAGCGAAGGGAACTCCCGCAACACCTCGTTGGTGTACGGGTTGACGGTTGCGTAGCCGCTGCGGGAGCCAGCCTTGGCATCGGCCATCGCCACGTCGTGCCGTCCCTACGTCCGCACCGCGGAGATGTCGATTCGCAGTTCGACCTTGTCGCCGACCAGCAGCCCGCCGCCGGCAAGCGACTGCTGCCAGGTGAGACCGAACTCGGTCCGGTCGATCGAGCCGCGGATCGCGACGCCGACGCGATCTTTGCCCCAGGGGTCGACGGCCGCGCCTTCGACGTTGGCCTCGACCACGACCTCGCGGGTGACGCCCTTGATCGTCAGATTGCCCGTGACCCGGTAGCTCCCGCCCTCGACGTGGTCGATCGCCGTCGACTCGAACGTGATCGAGGGCCAGCGCTCGGCGTCGAAGAAATCCGGCCCCCGAAGGTGTTCGTCGCGGTCGGCGTTGTTGGTGTCGATCGAGGCGACCTGGGCGCTGCCCCAGACCCGTGAGTCGTGGTAGTCCTCGGCCGCCTCCAGAGTCCCCTCGTACTGCTTGAAGTGCCCGCGGACGGTGGAGATCATCATGTGCTTGACCTCGAAGCCGACGCTGGAGTGGGTCGGATCCACCGTCCAGGTCCCGCTCGGCACCCGGACGATCCCCTGTTCGGTCTGCAACTGGGTCGTCATCTCTGTCCTCCGGTAGGCCGCCGGAGCCCGCCTGTCAACTGACCACTCCCGTGCTTCCCGTACCCGGTCAGTGCGATGAGCTCGAAGCGCCCCATGCCTCGCGCGAGGCAGCGGGGGCAATGCAGCGGAGGTTCCGCGGTACGAATCCGGATCCGGCAGTTGGGGCACTGCGTCCGTGGCATGGGGCCTCCCTGACCCGGCTCTCACCGTGGTAGCACGCACTTGCACCGGTAAGCCGTAGGGAGATTGCTTCAACCCCATCGTCGGGAGCTGGGGCTCGCCCGCTGTTGACACCCTGGCATTACCGGCCTACCCAGGGAACAGATGGCCGCCGTGCGCAGTGATCGGATCGGGATTCCCATCGGGCTCCGCGAGCGACGGGTGCTCGCCTGGCTGCGTGCCAGCGCGGGCGACGCCCTCGCCGGCCGCAGGGTGTGGCCCGCCGCCTCCCTCTCCGGCGGGCACGCCGCCGGTCAGCGCCTCCGGCGGCTGCTGGACGACGACCTCGAGATCGAGACTCTTGCCGTGGAAGCGGACGAGCCTGCCCTTGGCGGGTCGCTGCAGACAGGGGACATCGTCGTCCTCCACGACTGCTTCACGGTCTCCGTCGCCGCGGCGCTGCGGGATCGCGGAGCCCACGTGGTCTGGCATCTGCGCGAGCGATCCGGTTCGTTCGCGCCCAGCGTCAGGGCGGTGATCGATGTTCTCGACCGATCCGGCGGCGCCCCGGTTGACGCGGTGGTGGTCGACGAGCGCGTGGGCCCCGGTGGCCCGGAGCGGGTTACCGCCCTTGTCCCCGCCTCCCAGCTCCTCGACATCCGCGAGGTGCCGTTCGGCGACGATGCGGCACGCGCCGAGCGGGTGGCGCTCGCCTGGATCAGCCTGCTCGGCGACATCGTCGCGGAGGACCGGGCCGACCACGTCGGCGGCACGATCCAGGCGCGGCCGGTGGTCGCCGCGCGCTGAGGGCATGGGCGCCGCCGAGCCAACCGAGGTCGCCGAGACCCCCGACCGCGACGGCGCCTTCCCGCGGCTCAGCGGAGGGCAGATCGAGGCGTTGACGGCGCGCGGGCGCCGCTCGCGGACGACGGTGGGGGAGAGCCTCTACCGCCAGGGCGACTCTCCCTACGACTTCTTCGTGGTCTTCGAGGGCCTGGTATCTGCCCACGCCGATGCCGAGGGGGACGAGCCCGCGGTCGCCGTCCATGGCCCCCGCCGCTTCCTCGGCGAGCTCAGCCTGTTGACCGGGCAGCCGGCCTTCTACACGACGATCGTCCGCGAGGCCGGGGAGGTACTGCAGGTGGCCCCGGAGACCCTGCGCCGGCTGGTCGGCGAAGATTCGGCGCTCGGCGACCTCGTACTGCGTGCCTTCCTCCTGCGTCGAGAGCTGCTCAGCGGTCTCGGCGCCGGGCTGAAGATCGTCGGCTCGCGCCACCTCCCGGACACCCGTCGCCTCCGCGACTTCGCTGCCCGCAACCGGCTGCCGTTCCGCTGGATCGACCCTGAGTGCGACCCCGGGGCCGAGGCGCTCCTAGAGCGGCTCGGGATCTCGCCCGAGGAAACCCCGGTCGTGGTCTGGGGCAATCGGGTGTGGCGCAACCCGGACAACGCCGAGCTGGCTGCGGCGGCCGGGATGCGCGAGGAGCCGCCGCGGGACCGGGTCAGCGACCTCCTCGTCGTCGGTGCCGGCCCGGCCGGCCTGGCGGCGACCGTCTACGGCGCCTCGGAGGGCCTCCTCACCGTCGCCCTCGACGGCATCGCCGTCGGCGGCCAGGCCAGCACCTCCTCGCGGATCGAGAACTACCTCGGCTTCCCGTCGGGGATCTCCGGCGCCGAGCTGGCCGAACGAGCGACGATCCAGGCGCGCAAGTTCGGCGCCCGGATCGTCGTCGGCGCCGCCGCGGTCGGGCTCGAGCGCCGCGACGGAACCCATGCGATCTCGCTCGACGATGGGACGACGCTGGAAACGCGGGCGCTGCTGATCGCCACCGGCGCCCGTTATCGCCGCCTCCCGGTCGAGCGGTTAGAGCACTTCGAGGGGAGCGGGGTCCACTACGAGGCGACCTTCATGGAGGAGCAGCTCTGCGTCGGCGCTCCGGTCGCCGTGGTCGGCGGCGGCAACTCGGCCGGGCAGGCGACCGCCTTCCTCTCGCAGCGTGCCGACACGGTCTATCTGCTGCTTCGCCATCGCGAGCTGACTCGCGACATGTCGCGCTACCTGGCCGACCGGATCGAACGCCTTCCCAACGTTGAGGTGCTCCCCAACACCGAAATCCGCGAGCTGTGTGGGGATGACTTGCTCGAAGGCGTCGTCGTCGCGGACCTGGAGAGCGGCGGGCGCCAGCGCCTCGACGTCCGCGAGCTGTTCGTCTTCATCGGCGCCGAACCGTGCACGGACTGGCTCGAGGGCGTCGTCCCGCTCGACGACCACGGTTACGTGCTGACTGGATCGGGCGCGGCAGCGGCGGGCCGCGACGGCGGGGCGCCGCCTGCCCTGCTCGAAACCGGGGTGCCGGGGATCCTCGCCGCAGGCGATGTACGCGCCGGTTCGATCAAGCGCGTCGCCTCGGCGGTGGGCGAGGGGGCGATGGCGGTGCGCCTCGTCTACGCCCAGCTCAACCCCTGAGTGGCGGGCCCAAACGGGAGTTGTTGTTCCCGAAGACCCCTTGGATCAGCTCGCGGAACGGGTCCCACTGCTCGACCGCCAGCGGGGCACCGGCGGAGCGACGTACTGGCAGTGCCATGTCTCCTCCTTTTCGTAGGACTGCTTGCCGTCCCATCGATAGGTAGGCCCGAGGGTGCCGTTGTCGAGAACTTGATCCGCTACCGGCTCGCCCTACCAACCCGAGTGATCGACAACCGCCGGTCGCCCACGAGACAAGGAGGAGCTGGTGAAGACGAGAAACCGGGAAGGCGCCCCGCGCCAAGGGATCGGCGGCCAACCCCGTCGGGCGGTCGCCTCCTTCAAGACCTATGCCGAGGCGGAGCGCGCCGTCGACCACCTGGCCGACCAGAAGTTCCCGGTCGAGCGGGTCTCGATCGTCGCCCGTGGCCTGAAGATGGTCGAGCAGGTGACCGGCCGCCGCGGCTACCTCGAGGCGGCGCTGCAGGGTCTCACCTCCGGCGCCCTGATCGGCTTCCTGATCGGCTGGCTGTTCGGGATCTTCAACTGGTTCGAACCGATCACCTCGGCCTTCTGGTTGGCGATTGACGGCCTCTGGTTCGGGGCTCTGATCGGGGCCCTGTTCGGTTTGCTCCTGCATGCCCTGAGCCGCGGCCGGCGCGACTTCGACTCGGTCGCCGGCCTCAGCGCCGACCGCTACGAGGTTCTCGTCGACGACGAGGTAGCCCCCGAGGCGGCGCGCCTGCTCGGAGACCGCCTGCTCGGAGGCGGTGAAGTCCCCCGGTAGTTCCCGGAAGCGTCCGACGGCCAGGCGATTGCCTTGCGCAGCTTGCCGAGGGCGCGCTCCTCCAGCTGCCTTACCCGCTCGACGCTGAGCCCGGCCTCCCGGCCGATCTCGCGCAGCGTCCGCTGCCGGCAGCGAATCCCGAAATGAGCGAAGACGATCCGGCGCTCGCGCTCTTCGAGGCCGGCGGCGAGTTCCTGGAGGTGCGCCCCGTCGGCGAGGTCGACGACCCGTTCGTACTCCTCCTCGGTAGCCGGATCGGTCAGTCGCTCGGCAAGGGTCGTCGTCATCTCTTCGTCGCCGGGTAGCGGTGCCTGCAGACTGCTCGGAGCGCGCTCGACCGAGACCAGGTGCTGGACCTGGTCCAGCGGCATCCCGGCGGTCTCGGCGAGCTCGGAGTCCGAGGGCTCGCGCCGGTTCGCCTGGGCGAAGGCGGAGCGCGCCCGCTTCATCTGGACGAGGCCGCGGGCGGCCCGGTCGGAAAGGACGACCGGACTGGTCAGCTCGGCGACGAGCTGCTGCATCGCCTGCCGGACCCACCACGAGGCATAGGCCCAGAACGGCGTCTCGTAGCGCTGGTCGTAGCGCCGCGCGGCGCGCAGCAGACCGACTACACCCTCCTGCTGGAGCTCCTGGCGTTCGAGGCTGCGGAAGCTCCGGTAGATGTTGGCGACCCCGTCGATCGCCGGCATGAATGCCGTCACCAATTCCTGGGTGGCGGCCCGGTCGCCAACCGCGGTCAGGACGAGGAGGCGGCGCTCTCGGGCCACGGGGAGAGGCGAACTCACTGGATGCGCGCCGTCGCGCATTGCGCCTTCTTCTTCCGGTGCTGCAGTCCGGTGAACCCTCCATATGCCCATGGTCAGGCTGTCGTAAACCCTCTTGACGCTGGCCTCCACCGCCCTACCAAGAGAAGGTGTGCAAGCCCGCGAGCGGTCCGGACACCCCGGGCCTGGGAGGAGGCCACAATGGCTAAGGCGGTCGGAATCGACCTCGGTACGACCAACTCGGTGGTCGCTGCGACGATGGAGGGCGGACAGGCCGAGGTGATCCCGAACTCCGAGGGGTCGCGAACGACGCCCTCCGTGGTCGCCTTCACCGAGGATGGCGAGCGGCTGGTCGGCCAGATCGCCAAACGCCAGGCGATCCTCAACCCCGAGGCGACGATCTACTCGGCCAAGCGGTTCATCGGCCGCAAATGGGACGAAGTCCAGACCGAGATCGAGACCGTCCCCTACGAAGTCGTCAAAGGGCCCAGCGACGCGGTCCGCTTCGACGTGCGCGGGAAACAGCAGGCGCCGGAGGAGATCTCGGCCGCGGTGCTGCGCAAGCTCGCCGACGACGCGGCCAAGTTCCTCGGCGAAAAAGTCACCGAGGCGGTGATCACGGTCCCCGCCTACTTCAACGATGCCCAGCGCCAAGCGACCAAAGACGCCGGCAGGATCGCCGGCCTCGAGGTGCTGCGGATCATCAACGAGCCGACCGCGGCGGCGCTCGCCTACGGCCTCGACAAGAAAGGCTCCGAGACCGTCCTCGTCTTCGACCTCGGCGGCGGCACCTTCGACGTCTCGCTGCTGGAAGTCGGCGACGGCGTGATCGAGGTGCGGGCGACCAGCGGCGACGGCCACCTCGGCGGCGACGACTTCGACAAACGGATCGTCGATTGGCTGACCGAGGAATTCAAAAAGGACCAGGGGATCGACCTGGCGGCGGATCCGCAGGCGCTGCAGCGGCTGTACGAAGGCGCCGAGCGGGCCAAGGTCGAGCTCTCCTCGACCACCCAGACCCAGATCAACCTGCCGTTCATCACCGCCGACGCGTCCGGCCCGAAGCACCTCAATGTCACGCTCGCCCGGTCGAAGTTCGAGCAGCTGGTCGAGGACCTGATCGAGCGCACCCGCGGGCCGGTCGAACAGGCGCTGAAAGACGCCGGCCTCAGCGCCGACGGCATCGACGAGGTGATCCTGGTCGGCGGCTCGACCCGGATCCCGAAAGTCCAGGAGCTGGTCCGCAAGCTGACCGGCGGCAAGGATCCCAACCAGACGGTCAACCCGGACGAGGTGGTCGCGATCGGCGCCGCCCTGCAGGCCGGGGTGCTGAAAGGCGAAGTCGAGGACGTCGTGCTGCTAGACGTCACCCCGCTCTCGCTCGGGCTGGAGACGATGGGCGGCGTGATGACGAAAGTCATCGAGCGCAACACGACGATCCCGGCCCGGCGGACCGAGGTCTTCTCGACCGCCGAGGACAACCAGACCGCAGTCGACATCGTCGTCCTCCAGGGCGAGCGCGAGATGGCCCGCGACAACCGGCAGCTGGCCAAATTCCGGCTCGAAGGAATCCGGCCGGCGCCGCGCGGCGAGCCGCAGGTCGAGGTCACTTTCGACATCGACGCGAACGGCATCCTCAACGTCTCGGCGCGCGACAAAGACACCGGTGCCGAACAGCAGGTGACGATCACCGAAACGACCAATCTCGACAGCTCCGACATCGAGCGGATGATCAAGGAAGCCGAAGAACACGCGGCCGAGGACCGCCGGCGGCGCGAAGAGGTCGACGCCCGCAACGAGCTCGACGCCTTCGCCCATCGGGTCGAACGGCAGCTCGAGGAACTCGGCGACCAGGTGCCGGTCAACCAGAAAGAGCAGGCCGGGGCGCTGGTCCGCGACGCGCGGGCGGCGATCGACGAGCAGGCCGGCCTCGACCGCGTGCGGCCGCTGGTCTCCGACCTGCAGCAGATGGTCCAGGCGCTGCAGAGCGCCGGTGCGACGGCCGGCCCCGGAGACGGTGGGGGCGGCGAGGGCCAGCCGGCGGCCGAGGAGGAGGAAGTCGTCGATGCCGAGTTCACCCGTGAGTGAGGAGGAGGAGCGCCTCGACGACGAGCGCTACCTGCGGGCCCTCGCCGACCTCGAGAACTACCGCAAGCGCTCGGCGCAGGAAGTGGAGCGCCGCGTCGCCGAACAGGCCGAGCGATTGCTGCTCGACTGGATCGAGGCGGTCGACAGCGTCGACCGCGCGCTGGGGATGCAGCCCTCCGACGGGCTGCGCAGCGTCCTCGAGCAGATGGAGGCGATCCTCGCCCGGCAGGGCGTCGAACGGGTGGGCGCCGCGGGCGATCGCTTCGATCCCGAGTTGCACGAGGCGATCTCGGTTCAGGAGAGCGGCGAGGTGCCCGACCGCACCGTGCTCGACGTCGCCCGCTCGGGCTATCGCCACGGCGAACGGGTGCTGCGCCCGGCGCAGGTGGTGGTGTCGCGGGACGGCGGCAGCTCAGAGCGGGAGCAGGAGCCCGGCGGAGAAGGTGAGGACTGATTGGCGGTCGGCTTTCGTGACTACTACGAGGTACTGGGCGTCCCGCGCGGCGCCGGCGACGAGGAGATCCGCAGCGCCTACCGCAAGCTCGCCCGCGAATACCACCCGGACGTCAACAGGGATCCCGGCGCCGAGGACCGCTTCAAAGAGGTCTCGGAGGCCTACGAGGTTCTGCGCGACCCTGAGAAACGAGAGAAATACGAGCGCCTCGGGACGAACTGGAAAGCCGGCGAGGACGTCAGCGGCGCCTCCGGCTTCGGCGGCGGTTCCGGGCCCGGCGGCGGCTTCGGCGACGGCCGGGGATTCGCCGACGGCGCCGGCTTCAGCGATTTCTTCGAGAGCTTCTTCGGCGGCCGCCGCGGGGCCTCCCCGGGCTTCGAGGGCTTCTCGATGCGGGGCGGCGATCAGGAGGCGACGATCGAGGTCACGCTCGAGGAGGCGGCCCGCGGCGGCAAAAAGAAAATCTCGCTCGCCGACGGTCGTGACTTCGAGGTGCGGATCCCCCCGGGCGTACGCGACGGCCAGAAAATCCGCCTCGCCGGCCAGGGCGGGGCAGGGGCGAGCGGCGGCCCGGCGGGAGACCTCTACCTGCGGGTGCGGATCAAACCCCATCCCCGCTTCCGGCGCGAAGACGACGACCTCGTGGTCGAGATCCCGGTCGCGCCCTGGGAGGCGGCGCTCGGGGCCACGGTTCCCGTCCCCACCCTCGACGGCAGCGCCAAGGTCAAAGTCCCGGCCGGCTCCTCCAGCGGCCGTCGCTTGCGGCTGCGAGGCGAGGGGATGCCGGGCCCGGGCGGGCGCAAGGGCGATCTCTACGCAAGCGTCAAAATCGTCGTTCCGAAGGCGCTCGAGAAACGCGAGCGCGAGCTGTTCGAGGAGCTGGCCGCGGTCTCCCGGTTCGACCCGAGGCGGGGACGCTGATGCCGCCCGGCACGGCACTCGTCCTCGTCGACGCCCGGGTGCTGGCCCGTCGCTCCGGCCTGCACCCCGACCTGGTGCGGCGGCTGATCGCGCTCGACGCCGTCGACCCCCTCGACTGGGACGCCGCGGCACGCCTCGCGCGGCTGGAGCGGCTGCGTCGCGACCTCGGCCTCAACGTCGCCGGCGCGGCGCTCGCCTGCGACCTGCTGGAGCGGATCGAGGAGCTGGAAGCCCGCTGCCGTTAGGCGTCGGGCGATCGCCATGGCGACGGTGAAGCTGGGCCTGATCGTCTCGCCGGCGATCGACCAGGTGGCGGCCGATGAGCTGGCGGCCGACCTCGGCGGCGCTCTGGGCGAGCGCTACCCCGAGGTCGAGTGGGAGTCCGAGGTCCTGACCGATCCGTTGGCCGAGCCGCCGGTGCACCTGACCGAGCTCGTCTCCGCCGCCCGTCGCCTGCTGCTCGACGCCGATTGGGACCTGGCGGTGGGGATCACCGAGCTGCCGCTGCGGCTCTCTCATCGGACCTTGCTCAGCCACGCCAGCCGCACCCACGGCGTGGCGCTGGTCTCGCTGCCGGCGCTCGGCGTGCTGAGGCGCCGCCGGCGTCTTTACGACGCCGCCGCCGACGCGGTCGGGACGTTGGTCGGCGATCCGGAGGAGGGCGGCGGCGCCCGGTCGTCCGGCGCCGGGCTCGGGGTCCGGCGCCGCCTCGCCGAGCTCGCCGGCGACGTCGAGGACGACGGGGGCGCCGCCTACGTCGCCCGGGTGATCGGCGGCAACCTGCGGCTGCTGGTCGGGATGGTCGGCGCCAACCACCCCTGGCGGCTGGTCGGGCGGCTTTGGCGGGTGATGCTGGCGGCGGTCGCGGCGGTCGCCTTCGTGATGATCCAGATCGAAGTCTGGATGATCGCCGCGACCCTCAGCCCGCTGAAATCGACGATAGCCGGCCTCGCTTCGATCGCCGCCGCCTCGGTGACGCTGATCGCCGGCCACGGCCTCTGGGAGCGGGCGCCCGCCCCGCGCGTGCGCGAGCAGGTGACGCTGTTCAACCTGGCAACCACCGCGACGGTCGTGTTCGGGGTCACCGCGCTTTACCTCTCCGTCTTCCTCGTCAGCCTGCTCGGCGTCCTGCTGCTGATCGAGCCGTCGCTTCTCTCGGAAGCGCTGGAACGAGACACGAACGCCTGGGACTACGTGCGCCTCGCCTGGCTGTCGAGCGCGCTGGGGACGATCGGCGGCGCCCTGGGGGCGACTCTGGAGACCGACGAGGCGGTCAGGGAGGCTGCGTACGCGCACCGACCGAATAACACCCGTGGGCGATAGCCACTTGCGACCTCATTGGGACCCCGAAAATGGCAAGTAGCGTGCTAACGACAAGGAGCCACCTCCATCGCCGGCAGAAGATGCGGAGGAATCCGATTGACCCGCAGCTGGGGCAAGAAATGGGGCAAGAAGCCCCACAGACTCCAGCCGATCCCAGCGTAGCTCGATTCCGCAGAGACCGCTTGAAACCATGCCCCACGTAGTCCTTCGGGCCTCTGCATCGGGCTCATAACCCGAAGGTCGCGGGTTCGAATCCCGCCCCCGCTATAGGACGAAAGGCTCCGCAATGGGGCCTTTTTTGTGTCTGGAACTTCGCACCAATCTTCGCCGCGCCATAAGGACCTGAAGCCCCTCTTTTAGTGCATCAGAAACGTTCCGTCTGCTGAAGACGATAAGTTCCGCTAAGCTCATGCAGACGATGGAAGAGCAAGCGGCTACCGCAATGATCAAGCGCCTCGAAGAGCGCATGGATGAACGCTTCGATCACGTCGACGTGGAATTCGGCCGAGTCAATGCCGAATTCGGCCGGCTCGACAAGCGGTTCGAACATGTCGAAGCCGATATCCGTGAACTACGAGCCGCTCAAAGGGAGAGCGCGAAGGAACTCAAAGCGGCCACCGAGAAGCTGGAAGCTAGTCAGAAGGCCGCAACGGAGAAGCTGGAAGGGGACCTGAAGACGGCGACCGAGAAGCTGGAAGGAAGCCAAAAGATGGCCACGGAGAAGCTGGAAGTCGGTCAGAGCGAGACCACCAGGGATCTGCGGGGTGAAATCGCAGAGCTGCGCGGCGACATGAAGTCGATGCAGCGGTTGATGCTCTACGGATTTTTCACTCTGGCGGGGCTCATGCTCGTCCTGGCCGGGTTCCAGGTCACCTAGACCACTGGCTCACGAAGCCCGCCGAGCGCCGTAAGGGTCGCGGGGCCCGCGGTCCTCGGACAGGGAGCGCTGGGAGCGGGTGACGAGACGCTCGATCGCGTCGGCTAGGTGCTCGGGGGCGATGTTGTAGTCGTTGCGCTCGGTGCGGATCAGGTGGGCCTCCAGGAGGACGTCAGCGTGGGTGTGGCCGGTGGGGGTTCGAAGCGGTAGGAGGCGAGCTCGATCAGCAGGCCGAGGGGGTCGCGGAAGTAGATCGAGTCCATGAAGCCGCGGTCCTTGACGCCGCTGTGCTCGATGCCGCGCTCGTCGAGGCGCGCAACGGCCTGGCGGAACGTCGCGTTTGAGAGGGCGAAGGCGATGTGGTGGACGTGGCCGGTGTCCTGCGACCTCGTGGAGGGGTCGGGCGCGCGCTCCTCGTTGGTGAAGATCGTGATCAGCCGCCCGTCGCCCGGGTCGAAGTAGAGGTGGCTCTCCTCGGGGCGGTCCAGGTTGGGCTGCTCGAAGACGAACGGCATCCCGAGCACCCCCTCCCAGAAGTCGATCGAGGTTTGGCGATCGGCACCCGTGAGGGTGATGTGGTGGACACCCTGCGTCTGGAGCTTGCGCATCCCGGTCATCTTCCTTTCGTTACGCCCTCGCCGCGCCGAGGAGGGAATCGATCTGATTGACGGTTTCGATCATCCCCTGCTCGAAGCCCATCTCGATCGTCTGTTCCATCGACGCGCGGTCGGTGAAGTGGGTTTGGATCGTCATGGTTGCAGTGCCGTCGGCTTCGGCGATCGTCACCGTCATCGCGGACGGGCCGCCGTCCTCCGGGTTGCCCTCGGCATCGACCTCGTCATCTGACAGGCGCAGGCGGTGGGGCGGGTCGACCTCCTCGATCAGCCAGCGGCCGTGGTGCTTCTCGCCGTCGGGGCCGGTCATGAAGTAGGTGGTGCGGGCGCCGGGGGTTAGCTCGTGCTCTTCGAAGGTGGAGGAGTGGGAGGGCGGGCTCCACCAGCGCTCCAGCTGGCGGGGGTCCGCCCACAGCTCCCAGAGGCGCTCGGCATCGGCGTCGAACTCCGCCGTGATCGTCATGGTCAGGGCGTCGAGGTCCTTCTGAACGTCGGTGACGGGCATCAGTTGTCTCCTTTGTCGGTCTTGAGGATCTGCTCCATCCGCTCGATCCGGTCTCGCCAGTCCGCCTCGAGGCGATCGAGGGCGGCGCGGGCGCGGGTGAGGGCGTCGCTCCGGGTCTGGACGATCGACTCGCGCCCGACCCGGTGCTTGCTCACCAGTTCGGCCCGCTCCAGCACGGCGACGTGCTTTTGCATCGCCGTGACGCTGATCGGGTGTTCGCGGGCCAGGGCCGAGACCGAGAGCCGGCCCTCGTGGGCGCGGCGGAGGATGTCGCGGCGGATCGGATCGGCCAGGGCCCGGAACAGCAGGTCGGTGGCTTTTTCCTCGTCGCGGATCCCGTTATCTACAACCATTAGGTTGTAAGTTAGCACGCGCGGGGGGTGCTGCGACCGAGGCCTTTCCACCTCGAGCCCGACCCTCTCAGCGCTGAGCGGAAGGCTCAGGCGGGTTGCAGCCTGCGGGCGGCGGCCGAGGAGGGCAGCAGCAGCGCCGAGAGGCAGACCATCGCCAGGGCGGTGATCTGGAGGGTTAGCCCGAGCGGGCTGGGGGAGAGGGGGTCGCCGAAGACGAGGATGCCGCCGAGGATTTGAGCGGCGTTGGCGACGATGCCCATCAGCCCGATCGTCTCAATCGCGCCGCCGCCCTGCAGGGCGGCGACCGCGGTGTATTGGGCGAGACCGCCGCAGGCGAGGGTGAGGGCCAGCAGCGTTGCGGTAAGCGGCCAGCCGCCGGCACCGCCGGTGAGGGCCTTGATCGCGATTCCGGCGAGGGCGAAGAGGAGGCCGGCGAGGACGGCCAGCAGAACCCCCCGGCGCTCGGCCAGGCGCGGGGCCCGGTGGCACAGCGCCACCCCGGCCGCGAGCAGGATCAGGCCGCCCTCGAAGCTGACGATCGCCGCCATCGAGAAGCCGGAGTGGGCGCCGTGGAAGTGCGGCAGCGTCGCCGCGAGGAGAGCGAGCCCGCCGCCGCCGAGCGCCAGCGCCAGCCACTGCCGCCGCTCGACCCGGCCGCCGAAGAGGCGCTGGGAGAGCACGGCGAGAGTTACCGCGCCGCCGGCGAGCACCGCCTGCACGAGCGAGATCGGGGCCAGCGAGAGGGCGACGATGTGGGCCAGCCAGGCGAGGGCGGCAAGCCCCCAGCCGGCGGCGAACCAGGGCGAGGCAGCGAGGCCGCGCACGCTCGCGAGCGGCCGGCTGAAGGAGATCGGATGGGTGTGCTGGCAGCCCCGGTGCTTGAGCAGCGAGGCGAGGTTGGTCATCAGCGCGACGGCGGCGGCGAGGCCGATCCCGATCCCCATCGGAGCCGCTAGGCGTCGCGGTCGCGAACCGCCGCGACGGCGGCGCTGGAGGTGCGGCAGGCGCGGGCGATCGTCGCGTTCGGCGCTTCGGGCGCCCGCTCGATCTCGAACTCGATCAGGGCAGTGCGGCGAACCTTGACCCGGTCCTCGCGGGCGACCGAGTCGGGCACCGCGTCCATCGCCGCCTCCCCGGCCTGGGCGCGGCTGCAGGTCAGGCAGAGGACCTGGTCCTCAGAGCGAGACCAGCTCACCGGCAGCTCGGTCGGGACGCCGTCCATCTGGCCGACCGAGACCCCGCAGCGGCTGCAGCTCCACCTGATCGATTCGGCGGCCATCGCTCAGGCCGCCGCTCGACTGCTGCGGCGACGCCGGTTGCGGCGCGGTCGCTGCCGGGGTCGGGTGGACGTTGCCGCCGGGGCCGGCGTGCCGAGGCCGTGGTCGAGGCCGAGGCTGGTGGCGATCCGGCTCATCTCGCCGGCCTGATCGTCGAGGACGAAGCTGATGCCAGTGCCGGTGCGCCCGGCCCTGCCGGTGCGCCCGACCCGGTGCACGTAGGCCTCGCGGTCCTCGGGCGCGTCGTAGTTGATCACGTGGGCTACATCGGGGATGTCGATGCCGCGGGCGGCGACGTCGGTCGCGACCAAGGTCATCACCTCGCCGCGCTCGAAGCGGGCCAGGGCCCGCTCGCGCTGGCTCTGGCTCTTGTCGCCGTGCATGGCGACGGCGTTGACCTGCTGGCTGCGCAGGCGCTTAACCAGGCGGTCGGCGCCGCGCTTGGTGCGGACGAAGACCAGCGAGCGGCCGGCGTCGGCGGCCGAGAGGTGGGTGACGAGGTGCTCGAGCTTGGCGCTCTGCGAGTCGACCGACAAGAACCGGTGCTCGATGTTCGTCTGCTTGCGCTCGGGCTCGGCGTGGGTGTGGGAGCGGGCGTCGCGGGTGTAGGCGGCCGCGACCTTGCCGGTGGCGCCCTCGAGGGTGGCCGAGAAGAACAGCGTCTGGCGCTCGACCGGGGTCTGGTCGACGATCCGGTCGACGGCGGGGCGGAAGCCCATGTCGAGCATGCGGTCGGCCTCGTCGAGGACGAGCACGCGGATCCGCGCGAGCGAGACGGCGCCGCGCCCGATCAGGTCCTCGAGTCGGCCCGGGGTGGCGACGAGGATGTCGGCCGCTCGCGCCGCCTTGATCTGCGGGCCCATGCCGACGCCGCCGTAGACGGCGGTGATCTTCAGGCGGCGCGCCTTGGCAAGCGCCTCCAGCTCGAGCACGATCTGGCCGGCGAGCTCGCGGGTCGGGGCCAGGACCAGAGCGCCGGGGCCGTTGCCGCCGGGCTCGATCAGGTCGACCATCGGGATCCCGAAGGCGAGGGTCTTGCCCGAGCCGGTGGGGGACTGGACGAGGAGGTCGCGGCCTGCGAGCGCGTCGCGGACGACCATCTCTTGAACGGGGAAAGGCTGGGTGATCGAACGCGCGCTGAGGGCGTCGACCACCGGCGTGGAGGTGCCGAGATCGGCAAAGGAAGTGATGTTGTGAACTCCTGAGTTGAACGACTTGGGAGATCCTGCGGCCCCAAGGCGCTTACTGAGCACGTGGAGGAAACGGAACCTCTCGGGCGGCGAATCGGCCAACCCGACCTGTCCACCGTAGCAGTCCGGCGGGCGACTCTCCCTAAGCTCCTTCGGTGGAGAAATCTTTGCGCCATCGCTGGGGAGCAGCTTGCGGAGGGGCCGTTCTGGTCGCGTTGGCGATCCTCTCGCTGCTCGTTTTCAGCGGCTGCGGTCAGGCCGGCGGCGAGCCCCTCGGGAAGGGCTCGCCCCCGGATGCGCGGCTCCCGAAACTGCCGGCGGACTTCCCGCCGACGCAGTTCGAAGCGATCCGCCCGGTGCCCTTCGGCCTCTTCGTCGTCACCTACTCGGGCCGGGACGGGCGCCCCTGGGTGATCGTCTTCGACACCGAAGGCAGGCCGCGCTGGTGGTTTAACCCCGACACGCGGGCACTATGGGGGCAGATCCTCCGCGACGGCAGCGTGGTCTGGGCGCGCTCCTTCGGCGACGGCTACGGTCTCGACCCGCGGATGGCCCACGAGGTGCGCTCCGAGTCCGGCAAGCTGCTGCGTCTGGTCGAGACCGAGGGGTCGATCGTCGACGGTCACGAGTACCGCGAGCTTGCGAACGGGAACGTCCTGCTCGACACCTACGTCCCGGAAACGGCCGACCTGCGCCGGGTCGGCGGTCCGCGGCGGGCGACGATCGTCTCCGCCGAAGTGCAGGAAGTCGACCCCGCGGGGAAGGTCCAGTGGCACTGGAACTCGCGCGGCCACATCGCCCTCTCGGAGACCGGCCGCTGGTGGCACAGCGTGCTCAGCAACCCGCGCCGCCGGCTCCAGCGCGAGGCCTTCGACCCCGTCCACATCAACTCGATTGAGCCCCGGGGGCGGGGCGAAGTGATCGTCTCTACCCGCCATACCGACGCGGTCTACGGGATCGACCGCGCCAGCGGGGAGATCCGCTGGAAGCTCGGCGGCAGCACCACCGGCAAGTCCCTGCGGGTCGTCGGCGATCCGGCGACCAAGCTGCTCGGCGGGCAGCACGACGCCCGCCTCGACCGCTATGGGCGGCTGACGATCTTCGACAACGGCAAGGACCGCCCCCGCCGTCCCCGGGTCGTCTTCTACAAGCTCGACCTCGCCGCCGGCAAGGCGATCTACAAGGGTCAGTTGAACGACCCGGAGGTGAGGCGGAGCCACTGCTGCGGCTCGGCACGGGAACTGCCAGGCGGCGGCTGGTTGGTCAGCTGGGGGGACAACAAGCTCGTCACCGGCTTCGACCGTGAGGGGAGGATCGCCTTCCGCCTGCACCTGCCGGCCCCGACTTTCCGCGCGGTCCCGGTGCCGCCGGGCGCGACCGACGTCAGCCGGCTGGCGCGGGGGATGAACGCGATGGGGCGCGTCGGAGCCTCTGGCTAGTCAGACCACCAGTCGCGTTCGCCTTCGACATCGTCGCGCGGGTTCTCGCCGAGGTTGGGGGCGCCGATGACGAGGAGCTCGAGGCCGTCGGTGCCTGCCTCGTAGCCGCGCCAGGTTCCGGGGGCGACCCGGACCACGTCGTACTGCTCCAGCTCGACGATCTCGTCATCGAGCTTCATCCGGCCGCTGCCGCCGAGGACGACGTAGAGCTCCTCCTGGCGCTCGTGGACGTGGCCATAGGGGAAGCGGTAGTCGGGCGGGACGCGCTGGTAGCCGAGGCCGGACTGCTCCAACTCGAGCGCCTTGGTCGCGAGGCGGAACTCGAGGTCGGGCGAGCCGTCGAAGTTGGAGCCGAGGTCGTCGAGGTCAGCCCTGAGGTTCTTGTGGGTGAAGGGCACGGGGGTCACCTTAAGGCAGCGCACTACCATCGCCCCCATGAGCGGTCAGCGGGTGCCTGGAGGAGTTGTCCACGATTTGCCGGGGGATCTGCGGCAGGCGCTGGTCGACGATGCGGTGGCGCTGGAAGCCTGGAAGGACATCACGCCGCTCGCCCGCAACGAGTTCATCTGCTGGGTCGAGGACGCTAAGCAGCAGAAGACCCGCGAGCGCCGGATCCGTCGCACCCGGGAAGAGCTGGAGGAAGGGATGCGCCGCCCTTGCTGCTGGCCCGGGTGCAAGCACCGCGAGCGCAACGGCAAGGCGACGCCCGGATAAAAGAAAGCTAGTTCGGGCGATAGGTGAGCAGGACGACCCCGGAATCGAAGCGTTTCACGTCAGCAAGGTCCATTCGGATGGTCCCCCGGTCGCCGAGTACATGGAGATTGCCCTTGCCCCAGACGAGCGGATTTAGGTAGATCTCGAACTCATCGATCAGACCTCTCTCGGCGAGGGCGTAGGCGAACTCGCCGCTGCCGTGCATGAAGAGGTCTCCCGATGCTTCGTCCTTCAGCGCCGGTATCGAGTCCTCGAGCTTGCCGTCCAGCAGGGTGGCGTTCCATTCGAGCTCTCCGGACAAGGTGGTGGAGCCGACGTACTTCGGCACCCGGTTGACCATGTCGGCCCATTCGCCGGATTGGTTGGGCCAGTATTGCGCCAGGCCTTCATAGGTCTTGCGGCCGAGGACCAGCCCGCTCGATTTCTCCTGGCGTTCGAATGAATAAGTGCCGTGGTCGCCGTCCGGCTGCACCCACTCTCCCACCGGGTCGATGACGCCGTCGAGCGTGGCCTGGGTCGTCGCGATCAGCTTTCCCATCTCGCTTCTCCTTATCTCTCTGTGCGAACGTAGGTTGAACTATGGCTGCAAGCGAAGGCTCATCGGCGATCTCGCCGACCGCCCACTACACGGGGGAGACCTGGGTGCGGAACGGGCTTTCGCATCCGGAGCTTGCCACCTGGCAGGGCCGACTTTTCTTCGACGCTCTGCGAGTGCCGAACGCGGCGAGCCGGCTGCTCGGGGGTCCCAGCCTGGAACCGATGCTGCTGGCGCGCCACCGAGTGATCGACGCGCTGCTCGAGGAGCTGATCGAGGACGGGGTCACCCAGGTGATCGAGGCGGCCTGCGGGATGTCGCCGCGAGGGTGGCGGTTCTGCGAACGCTACGGCGACGCGCTCACCTACGTCGAGGCCGACCTGCCGGCGATGGCCCGGCGCAAGCGCGAGGCGCTCGCCCAGATGGGGTCGCTGGGGGAGCGCCACCGGGTCGCCGAGCTCGACCTCCTCCGCGAAGCCGGCCCCGGCAGCCTCGAGGAGCTGGTCGGGACGATGGACTCCTCGGAGGGCCTGGCGATCGTCACCGAGGGTCTGCTGGTCTACCTCGACGACGAGACGATGAAAGTGCTCTGGGCGCGGCTGGCGCGGGCGCTCGCGCCGTTCCCGACTGGCGCCTACCTCGCCGACTTCCGCTTCGCTCGCCACGGTCGCGGGTTTGCGGAGCGAGCCTTCGAGCAGCTGCTCGGCACCTTCGTCCGCAGCGACATCCACCCCTTCCAGGGGGATGAGGCCGCCGCCGAGGCCGCTCTGCGTGCGGCCGGGTTCAACCAGGTCGAGCTGCACCGCTGCGACGAGCACCCGGCAGCCGCAGGCTCCGTCCCGGAGGCAGGTGCCGGCATGCTCAGCATCATCCGGGCAACGGCCTGACCCGCCTCTGCGACACTCACCCGATGAAGATGCGCGCCGCGGTCCTCGAGCGGTTCGGCGAGCCGCTCGTCGTCCAGGAGGTGGAGCTGGCCGAGCCCCGGGCGGGCGAGGTGCTGGTGCGGCTGGCTGCCTGCGGCGTCTGCCACACCGACCTCTACACCGCCTCCGGCGCCGATCCCTCCGGCTACGCGCCGGCGGTCCTCGGGCACGAGGGCGCCGGCGTCGTCGAGAAGGTGGGGGAGGGGGTCGGCTCGGTGGCGCCCGGCGACCACGTCGTCACCCTCTTCTCGCCGCAGTGCCGCGAGTGCATCCACTGCCGCGACGAGCGCACCAACCTCTGCCTGGCGATCCGCGAGGAGCAGAATCAGGGGCACCTGCCCGATGGGACCACGCGGATCTCCCGCGACGGCGAGGACGTCCGCCACTTCATGGGCTGCTCGACCTTCGCCGAGTACACGGTGATGCCGGAGATCGCCCTGGCGAAGATCAACCCGGAGGCGCCGTTCGAGCACGCCTGCCTCTTCGCCTGCGGGCTCTCGACCGGCCTCGGCGCCGCGATCAACACCGCCGCCGTCCGGGCCGGCAGCACCTGCGCGATCTTCGGCGCCGGCATGGTCGGCCTCGGCGCCGTCGCCGGCTGCCGCCTGCAGGGCGCCGAGCGGATCATCTGCGTCGACCTCTCACCCGAGCGGCTCGAGCTCGCTCGCGGCCAGGGGGCGACCGACCTGCTCGAGGGCGGCGAGGGCACGGTCGAGCGGATCCTCGAGATGACCGACGGCTTCGGCGCCGACTACACCTTCGAGGCGACCGGCAGCGTCGCCGTGATGCGCCAGGCGCTGGAAGCGGCGCGGATGGGCTGGGGCCTTTGCACGGTCGCGGGCGTCGCCGGCAAGGGCGAGACCCTCGACGTCGTCCCCCGCTTGCTGATCACCGGCCGCCGCCTCGCCGGCTCCTCTTTCGGCGGCGTCAAGGGCCGTGACCAGGTTCCGGTCCTGATCGACCGCTACCTCGACGGCGAGATCGACGTCGCCCCGTTCCTCTCCCACCGCATCGCCCTCGACGAAGTCAACCGCGGCTTCGAGCTGATGGAGGCCCAGGACGGGATCCGAAGCGTGATCGAGCATTCCTAACCGGCGTTGAGCGCGACCGCTTCGCGGAAGAGCGCCTTCAGCGCCTCGGCATCGATCTCCTCGCCCTCCGAAATGTCGATCGCCCGGCGAGTGTTGCCGTCGAGGCTTGAGTTGAAGAGGCCGGAGGGGTCCTTGAGGGAGGCGCCCTTGGCAAAGGTCAGCTTGACGGCTTTCTTGTAGGTCTCGCCCGTGCAGACGATGCCGTCGTGCGACCAGACCGGGACCCGCCACTTCCACTCCTCGACCACCTCTGGGTCGGCCTCGCGGATCAGCGAGCGGGCGCGGGCGAGGGCCTCACCACGCCAGTCGCCCAGCTCCTCGATCCGCGCATCGATCAGTTCGGCGGGGGAGGCGTCCGGGTTGGCTTCTTCGAAATCGCTCTGCTTCCGCATCGCGGGAAGTTTAGGTCGGGGGGGGGTGGTCGTCCACACTGAGGTGGCCGGCTAGCGGCTCAGCTCATCGGCAACGAGCGCAGCGACGCGCTCGGGTTCGGCTTCGAGCTGCGTGTCGGTGAAGCGGAGCACGGTGTAGCCGGCGGAGCGTAGGTCGAGGTCGCGGGCGTAGTCGCTCTCGAAGGAGACGGAGCCCCGGTGGTAGAGGAAGGAATCGGTTTCGACGATGAGGCCGTGAGAGCGCCAAAGGAAATCGACCTCCCAGCGGCCGACCTTGACACAAGCGAGCACCGCGGCCATCCAGCGCCCGTGCCAGTTCGGAGCGCGGTGGCCTACCGCGTAGACGCCGCGGTGGAGGCGGTGGAGTCGTCCCTTCGTCACGCGCTCTGAAGCACCGCGCCGCCCCAGTCCCGCTTCTTCGAGTTGCTGCAACGTCACCACACCGTGCTGCCGCGAAGCAATCCGCGCGATCTCAGAATCGACCGTGTCGCTTTTGTCCCCCACCAAGGGACAAAGTCGACAGGCCCGAGGACTCACCCCCTTACCCCGCAGCTGTTCGTCCCAAGGAGCGGCTTCGGAGTTACGCGGCGCTCGGGTTCAACGCCGCCGCCACGAGCTCCACCGAGCGCAAACGATTCGCAACCGTGTCGCAGTAGTGGACCGTCATCAACTCATCGGCGCCGGTGTCCTCCGCGAAGCGCTGCAGATACTCCGAGACCTCGTCAACCGTCCCCGTGGCGGTATACGCGAGCATTTCGTCCACTGCCGCCGCCTGCGGCGACGCGAGCAAGTCGGTGATGTCGTCATCGCTGAGCTTGCGGCCGCGGCCGAAGAGGGCGCGGGCGCGTACTCGGCGGGCTGCTTCGAGCTGGGCGGCGGCGCTCTCGCTGTTCTCGGCGGCGATCACGCCTACGCCGGCGATCGCGTAGGGCGCCTGGAGTTGGCTCGACGGCTTGAACTCGTCGCGGTAGACCTTCAGCGCTTGGTGCAGGAAGCGGGGCGCGAAATGGGAGGCGAAGGCGTAGGGGAGGCCGAGCTGCGCCGCCAGTTCAGCGCCGAAAAGGGAGGAGCCGAGGATGTAGAGCGGCACTTTGGTGCCGCGGCCGGGAATTGCCCGCAGGCCGGGGAGCGGCTCGTCGTCGCTGAGAAACCGCTGCAGCTCGACGACGTCCTGGGGGAAGCGGTCGCTGGCGTGGGGGTCGCGGCGCAGCGCCATCCAGGTGCGCTGGTCGGTTCCCGGCGCCCGGCCGAGGCCGAGGTCGATGCGGCCCGGGTGCAGCGTCTCCAGGGTCCCGAACTGCTCGGCGATCACCAGCGGCGAGTGGTTCGGCAGCATCACCCCGCCGGCGCCGAGCCGGATCGCCTTGGTGTGAGCGGCCACGTGGGCGATCAGGACCGCGGTCGCCGAGGAGGCGATCGAGGAGATGTTGTGGTGCTCGGCGTACCAGATGCGGCGGTAGCCGCCGCGCTCCGCCGTCCGCGCCAGCTCGACGCTGCCGGCGAAGCTTTCGGCGATCGTCTCCTCGCGGCCGACGGCGGCGAGGTCGAGGATCGAGAGGGGGATCGGGACCGCGGCCATCGGCCGCCAACGATAGAGAGGAGCGGTCGCCGGCCGGCGGGGGCTGGTGCCTTTCTCAGCCCCGCAACATCTCCGTCGGGCGGCTGCTGTTCCATTCCGGCCAGAAAGGGTTAGGTGTCAGGTGCCGATCACGTCCCCACCCCGCCGCCGTCGGGCAGCGCCGCTGCCGCGGCCGCTGTTCGAGCGCAGGCGCCTGCGCCTCGCCGACCGGGCCGAGACGACGATCCACGTCGCCCGCTTCGACCGCGCGGCCTTCGACCTGCGAGTGGTTGTCCTCGACCCGCCCTCGACTGTGCAGGGGTGGTGTCGCCGCACCGGCGCCGATCACGCGATCGTCGGCGGCTTCTACATGCGCCCCGGCGGGCCGGCGCTCGGCGACCTCTGGGTTGCCGGCCGGGAGCTTGCGACCGAGCCCTTCGACGCCCCCTGGCACGACGAGCGCGCCTGCGTCCACGTCGCCGAGGGTGAGGTGCGGTTGGCGCCGCGGCGGCAGCTCGGCCCCACCCCGCACGGCGACCTCCTGCACGCCGGTCCGATGCTGGTCGAGGGTCGCCGTTCGCTGGTCGCCGGTGACGCCGACCGCGAGGGCTTTTCCGCCGGCGCCCGCCAGTTCGACTCCGACATCACCGCCGGCCGCTACCCGCGGGCCGCGCTGGGGCTCGCCGCCGGCCAGCTGATCGCCGCGGTCTGCGACGGGCGCGCCGATGACGAGGCGGGCCTCTCGATGGCCGAGCTGGCGGCGGCGATGATCGGCCTCGGCGCCGAGGAGGCGATCAACCTCGACGGCGGTGGCTCGGCCTCCCTGGTGGTCGGCGGCTCGCTCGTCAACACCCCGCGCGAGGAGCACGGGATCGAGCTCGAGGGCGGCCGCGCGGTCGCAACCGCGCTCCACTTCGCGCCCCGCCTCAGCTTCTAGGGGCTCCTTTCGGGCCGCCGCACCGGCGCCGCTAGCCTCAGCGGTGTGGAGGCCGCGACTCGGATGCTGATGGGGAACTACTTCTACCCGCGCGGCGGCTCGGCCCACGCGACCCGGGCGCTGGCCCGCGAGCTCGGCCGCAACGGGGTCAATGTGACCCTCGTCGCCGGCTCCCGCTCCGATCTCGGCGAGGCCGCAATCGCCTCCTGCTTCTACGAGGGACTCGACCTGCAAGCGGTCGACTTCACCCCCGCCCTGCGCTCGGCCGATCCGCTCCGCTACGCGGGCGGTCCCGGCACCGCCCCGATGCACGGCTCCTACGAGGACCGCCCCGGCGCCGTCGACCCGGTGCTGGCGCAGCTTGGCGACGAGGAGCTCGAGCTGCAGGTGCGGGCCTGGGCCGCGGCCTTCGAGGGGGCGGCCGCGGGCGGGGTCGACCTTCTCTACCTCCACCATCTCACTCCGCTGAACGAGGCCGCCGCCCGGGCGCTGCCGTGGGTGCCGGTGATCGGCCACGTCCACGGCACCGAGCTGCTGATGCTGGAGGAGATCGAGGCGGGACCGTCCGCTGGCTGGGAGCACGCCGATGCCTGGGCGGAGCGACTGCGGCGCTGGGCCGCCCGCTGCCGGCTGATCGTCGTCAACGACCGCGGCGGCCTCGCCCGCGCCGCCGAGCTGCTGCAGCTCGAGGAGGACCGCTTCGCCTGCATCCCCGGCGGCTTCGACACCGTCTTCGCCCCCGGCGAGATCGACCGCCGCGCCCACTGGTGCCGCCACCTGGTCGAGCGCCCGCGCGGCTGGGCGCCGGGCGGTTCCCCCGGCAGCGTCGCCTACGAGGAGCGGGACCTCGATGCACTCGACGGAACGGTGCTGCTCGCGGTCGGTCGCTTCACCGAGGTAAAGCGCTTGCCGCTGCTGATCGAGGCCTTCGCCGCCGCCCAGCCCGATTTCGAGAGCCCGGCGGCGCTGGTCCTGATCGGCGGCCATCCGGGGGAGTGGGAGGGAGAGCACCCTTACGAGGCGATCGAGCGCACCGGCGCCCGCGACGTCTTCCTCGCCGGCTGGCACGGGCACACGAATCTGCCCGCCTTCCTCCGCGCCGGCGACCTCCTCGTCCACGCCTCGGTGCGCGAGCAGTTCGGCCAGGTTCTGGTCGAGGCGATGGCCTGCGCCCTGCCGGTGGTCGCGGTCAACCGCGGCGGCCCCGCATCGATCGTCGAGGACCCCGAGACCGGCTGGCTGGTCGAGCCCGACGACGTCGACGCCCTCGCCGCCTGCATGGTCGCCGCGGTCAACGACGACGGCGACCGCCGCGCCCGCGGCAAGCGCGCCCGCGAGCGCGCAGTCGCCCACTACTCCTGGGAGCACATTGGAGCCGAACTCACCGATTTGGTGCGATCGGTCGCGGCAGGGGGGAGAGTTTCCGGTCCCCAGTCCTTATAGGGGCGATGGCCGTCGCAATTCGACCTATTGAAGGCGCCGCTGCTCATGCTACTTTCATGTACATGAGCGAGACCGTTGGCGTTGCCGAACTGCGACAGAACCTCAGTGTCTACCTGCGGAAAATCGCCGCGGGCGAGCGGTTCGTGGTCACGGACCGGAACAAACCGGTCGCGATGCTCGGGCCTGTTCCGAACACGGACAGCCGCCTCGACCAGCTGATTGCCGAAGGCAAAGTGAAGCCGCCGAAGCGGAGGGGTCCGCTGCTTCCGCCGCTGGAAAGGGACCTCGGTGACGATCCCGAACCGCTGACTCGGGCGCTCGAAGAAGTTCGCGGCTACCGCTGACCGTGCCGCTTGTCTACGTCGACTCCTCGGCGCTCGTCAAGGCCATCCTCAAAGAGAAGCGGTCCACCGACTTGGAGTCCTATCTCTCAGGGCTGGAGCTCGTCAGCAGCGAGCTGGTGCTGACGGAGGTTCCGCGCGCTCTCCGGCGCGCGAGCGCAGCCCGCGACCTTCCGCTCGAGTCCCTACTGCGGCGGGCCATAGACCAGATCGACGCGATGTCTCTGCGATCCGTCGACGAGAGCCTGCTCGTCGGCGCCGGCCTGCTCGCCGAGCCCGCCCTGCGCAGCCTCGACGCGATTCACGTCGTCACCGCCCTCCACGTCTATCCGATCGACGCCTTCGTCACTTACGACAAGCGCCAGGCAGCAGTCGCGAGTCTCGTCGGGCTTCAGGCGGTCTCGCCCGGCGCCGAAGAATGAGTCACAGGTAGCGTCCTCGCCGTGAACATCGTCTGGACGCTCCTCGGGGTGGCGCTGATCGTGCTCGCCCTGCGCGACATCTTCGACGTCCTCTTCCACCCGCTGGGGCGGGGGATGATCGCCCGCCGGGTGGTGCGGGGGGTCGCGGCGGTGGCGCGGCGCAAGCCGGGGCGGAGCGGCACCCTCGGGCTGCTCGTCGGCCCGATCGGCTACATCGCGGTGATCGCCACCTGGGCGGTGCTGCTGACGGTGGGCTGGGCGCTGGTCTTCCTGCCGCAGCTGCCGCAGGGGTTCCACTTCGACTCCGGGCTCGATCCGGCCAGGCACTCCGGCTTCCTCGACGCCCTCTACGTCTCGCTGGTCAACCTCACCAGCCTCGGCTACGGCGACATCTCGCCGTCCGCGTCACTACTGCGGCTCCTCGGGCCGGTCGAGACCCTCTTCGGCCTCGGCCTACTGACCGCAAGCATCTCCTGGTTGCTCTCCATATATGGGGCGATCTCCCGGCGCGACTCGCTCGCCCACGAGGTGCACCTGGCCAAGGAGGCGGAGGAGCACCTGGGGGAGAAGCTCGCCGACTCCGATCCGGAGCTGCTCGAGACCCTGCTGGCCACCTACGCCGAGCAGCTGATCCGGGTCCGCCGCGACCTCATCCACTTTCCGATCGTCCACTACTTCCGCACCGAGGACGAGGAGCGGGCGCTGGCCGGGCTGCTTCCCTTCCTCGGCTCGCTCGTCGACGAGGCGGGGGAGGAAGGACGCCCGCATTCGCTGCGGGTGCGCGCCGAGATCCTGCGACTGGCAATCGGCGATTTCGCCGAGACGCTTCGCCGTCGCCTGCGAATGGAGGGGGGAAGCACCGACGAGATCCTCCGCCATTACCAGAGCGACCACGGACCACTTAAGTCATGAGAAAGCGGTTTTCTCAGACATAGCGATACATTGACCCCGCGTTTCGAGAGACGAGACGAAGGGGAGCGTTGTGAGGAAATTGGGGAAATTCGCCGTCGCCGCCATTGTGGCCTTGCTTGCCTGCGCGCTCATCGCCGGCTGCGGCTCCTCGTCATCAGATGAATCCGGGGGAGGCGGCACCCTGACGGGGACCTACACCGCCTTCCCGGAATCGCTCGACCCTGGCCTCAACTTCACCCTGGAAGGGGCGACGGCGCTGCAGAACGTCTACATCCCGCTGCTCACCTACGCCCACGCCGATGGCGCCGCCGGGACGGAGCTGATCCCGGGCTTGGCGAAAGACCTGCCGCAGATCGACCAAGGAGGCAAGCGCTACACCCTTTTCCTTCGCCCGGGCCTCAAGTACTCCGACGGCAGGCCGGTCAAAGCCTCCGACTTCCGCTTCGTCGTCGAACGTCTTTACCGCATCAACTCGGTCGGCTCGACCTTCTTCACCGGCATCGTCGGCGCCGAACAGTTCGCGAAGACGAAGAAGGGTGGCATCTCGGGGATCGAAACCGACGACGCCAGCGGCAAGATCGTCATCCACCTAAACGAACCGAGCGGCTACTTCAGCTACATCCTCGGCCTCACCTACGGAGCGCTGCTGCCGCCGGATACGCCGAACGAAGACGCAACCGCGAAGCCGCCGCCGGCGACCGGGCCGTACGAGATCACCGACGTCCGTCCCGGCCGCGGCTGGGACTACGCGCGCAACCCGGTCTGGGCCTCGGCCAACGGCGAGGCGATGCCGGACCTGCCGAGCGGCCACGTCGACAAGATCAAGATCACGGTCCAGACGAACCCCGATGCCCAGGTGAACGAAGTCGAACAGGGCAAGGTCGACTGGATGAAAAACCAGCCGCCGCCCGACCGCTACGCCGACCTGAAGCGCAAGTACGAGGGAACCCAGTTCCGCGAGGTGCCGACGATCAGCATCTATTACTTCTGGATGAACACCCAGAAGCCGCCGTTCGACGACGTGCGGGTGCGCCAGGCGGTCAACTACGCGATCGACCCGGCGGCGCTGGAACGGATCTATGCCGGCACGCTTAAAGCCACCCAGCAGATCCTGCCGTCAGAGATGCCGGGTTATGAGAAATTTGAGCTCTACCCGCACAACCTCGCAAAAGCGAAGGAACTGGTCGCTGAGGCGCAGCCGAGCGACCGCAAGATCACGATCTGGACGATCAACCTCCCGCCCGGCGACGAAGCGGGCGAATACTTCGAGCAGGTGCTGAAGCAGCTCGGCTTCGACGTGAAGCTGAAAGTGGTCAACGCCTCCACCTACTTCACCCTGATCAGCAACACCAACACTCCCGATCTCGACGCCGGCTGGAGCAACTGGCTGCTCGACTACCCGCACCCGAACGACTACTTCCAGCCGCAGCTCTCCGGCGAAAGCATCCTCCCGATCGGTAACTCCAACTGGGCGATGTTCGACGAACCGGCGATCAACGCGAAAATCAAAAAGCTCGGTCAGGAAGAGCTGGGGCCCAAGCAGGAAGACGAATACGCTGCGCTTGACAAGGAAGTGATGGAACAGGCGCCCTGGGCGCCGTTCGGCAGCCTCACGCTCGGCACCTTCGTCTCCGATCACGTCAACCTCGACAACGTCATCGTCAGCCCGATCTTCGGTCAAGACCTGACCAGCTTCGAACTCGAATAGGCCGCTGCGGCTAATTCGCCCCGGGCGGTGCTGCGGCATCCTGCCCTCGGGCGCTCGCCATAGCATGGAGTCGATGGCCACCGGTGAATTTGTCGAGATCAGGCGCGAGGAGGGAAGCGGGTTTCGCTTTGCCTCCTGGGCGGCGCTCCGGCCCTACGCGCTCGGGCTCTACTTCATTGGCCTGATCGTTTGGATCGCCAACTACGGGGTCCCGGTTCAGCGGGAGCTGGTGATCCTCTGGACCTGCGGGGCGCTTGCCTGTGCCTCGATCGGGCGGCCGCCGCGGGAAATCGTCCAGCTGGTGGTCGACTGGCTGCCGATCGTCGCCGTGCTCTGGGCGTATGACCTGACCCGGGGGGCGGCGGACACCTTCGGGATCGGCATCCATTACCACCCGATGATCGACTTCGACCAGGCGATCTTCGGCGAAGTGCCGACGGTCTGGTTGCAGCAGCACCTCCACGACCCCGGTGTCGTGCAGCCCTGGGACGTCTTCTTCACCCTCGTCTACACCTCGTACTTCATCACCCCCTTCGTCCTCGCCGGCTGGCTCTGGGCCCGCGACCGGCCCGGCTTCCAGCGCTTCACCCGGCGGCTGGTGACGCTCTCGCTGGCCGGGCTTGCCACCTACATCGCCTTCCCGGCCGCGCCACCGTGGATGGCCAGCGAAATGGGCCTGATCGGTGAAGTCCACCGGACCACGGCGGAGGGCTGGAAAGTGCTCGGCGTCGGCACCGCCTCGCTGTTCTCGAAGGGGCAGGGGACCGCCAACCTGGTCGCCGCGGTGCCCTCGCTGCACTCGGCGATCGTCACCCTGGTCGCGCTCTTCCTCTGGGGGCGGGTGGGGCGCAAGCGGCTGCGGCCGTTGCTGTTGCTCTATCCCGCAGCGATGGCAGTCACCCTGATGGCGACGGGCGAGCACTACTTTTTCGACGTCGCCCTCGGCTGGGTCTACGCCGGCGTCGTCATGGGCGCCTGGACCGTCTGGGAGCGGCGGCGCGAAGCACTACGAGTGCCCGCGGAGGCGGAGGCGCCGGCTTAGCTTCTGCGGCGCCGGCTGCCCGGCGCCGCGCAGCTGGACCTTGATCGGAATGGCGCGGGCGCCGGCGCGCTGGCGGGCGGCGACGAGCTTGCGGCCGGCCTTGGTCAGGCGCAGCGAGAGCTTTTGGGTCTTCCCGTTCGCGATCGAGTAGGTGCCGGTGGCGAGCTTGCACTTCTTGGCCGCGAGGCGGACCTGGCCGCTGCAGTTGCCGCCGCGGCAGCGGAGGCGCAGGGTGACGGCGCCGCGAGCGGCGACCAGCCGGTGGACCAGGAAGGCGACCCCCGCCTTGGCGGGAGCGGCGATCGACGTCGCGCCCGAGCCGCTGCCGCTGCTGCGGGGCGGTCCGGCCGTCGGGTCACTCGGCGTTTGCACGAGGCCGCCGAGCGAGCCCGGCTGCTCGAGCACCGGCAGCTTCAGGCGCAGGTTGGAGACGGTGATCTGGGTCTGCAGGTTCGAGGGCCGCGCGTAGGGGGCGTCAGAGGGGAGAAGCTCCAGCTTCGCGGTGTCGCCGCCAGCGAAGCGATAGCCCTGCGGGTGCAGCTGGAAGACGACCCCGGCGCCGCCGTTGCCGGGCCGCAGCAGGCCGCGGGCGACGAGGCGCTCTTCGCCGTTCGGGAGGACATCGAGCAGACGCGCCGCCAGCTCGGAATCGACGTTGGTGGTGGCGAGGTCGGCGACGATCGTCGGCGAGCCGAGCAGGGTGAACCCGGGGGCCGGCACTGGCAGTCGGTAATTGGCGACCCCGGCCTGGTCGGCACCCGGGGCGGTGGCGCAGGCGCCGCCACCGGCGATCGGGTCAAAGGTTTTGCCGATGTTGGGATCGCCTGCTCCCGGCACGATCGTCTGCGCGGCGACCCCGTCGAGCTTGATCTCGCCGGGCGATAGTTCCTGCCAGTCATTGGCCCGGTAGGGGCCTTCGGAGGCTTCTTCTTCGGGGCAGGCGGTGGTGAGCGCTTCGGCGCTCGAAGCCGGGGCCGCGCCGACGCCCTTTAGATAGTGGTCGAACCAGGCGTTCTCGCGCTGCAGGAAGAGTTCCGCGTCGGCGGCCTTGTTCTGGCTGCGGGCGTGGCCGTCGTCCATCAGGAAGAGCGAGATCGGGTCGCCCGGATACTGGGCGCGGGTGCGGTTGTAGTAGCGGACCGCCTCATCGACCGGGAAGAGGTCGTCGTTCCAGCCGTTCTGGATCAGCAGTGGTGCCGGCGGCTGGCTGCGGTCGATGTAGTAGGAGGAGTGGTAGGTGGTGATCTGGTCGAGTATTTCCTGCGTCTGCGGCTTCGTCTCGTACGGCTCGCCGCTGTTGATCAGCGAGTACCAGCTGACCAGGTCTGCTTCGGGGTTGACGCCGGGCGGGGCGTAGTTGCTCATCGCGAGGCCGGTGCCGAAGAGGCCGGTCACGTAGGAGGCCTTCTCGATCCCGATCCGGGCGGTCCCGTTCGCGCCTTTGTAAGGGGAATCGGGGACAAAGTCGAGGGTGCTGCCGTTCGGCATCAGCGAGTAGGCGAGGTCGGTCCAGGGCCACTGCGGCACCGCCGCCGCCAGTTCCATCTCCTTGCCGCCGGGGCTTTCCCAGGGGACGAGGGTGCCGTCTTCGAGCATCGTGCGGTTGCGCAGGGTCGCCAGCGCCATCGACATGCCGCCGCCGTAGGAGACGCCGGTGGCGCCGATCTTCTTCGGCTCGGCGACCCCTTCGTCGGCGAGGACCGAGATCAGGTACTGGGCGTCGCGGACTTCGTAGCGATCGTCCATCAGGTGGTTGTAGCCCTCTTTGCAGGCGCCGAGGGCCTGGGCGAGCCGGTCGGGGTCGTTGAATCCGCAGGAGTTGCCCCAGCCGCGGTCGCTCATGCTGAAGACCGCGTAGCCGTCTTCGGCCCATTTTTGGACTCGCGGGTCCCCGAGTCCGATCTTGCTCCCGCCCCAGCCGTGGAAGAGTCCGATCACCGGCCAGGGGCCGTCTTCGCCGCTGCTCGGCTGCGGCGGAAGGACGACGTTGAGGTCGATCTTGGTGACCCCGTCCCAGGTCATCGTCGTCCCGCTGCAGAGGCGGACGTCCCCGTTCGAGCCCTGTTTGGCGCAGGCGACGTCACCGCCGTAGAGCGTCGGAAAGTCCGCCCGCGCCCCCGGCGCCAGCGTCAGCGCGACCAGCAGCGCCGCCGCGGTTGCGATCGCCATCTTCCTCACGCAGAGGAAGTTACCCACAAGTTGGTAAGTCAATCCTTTTAGGCCAGCTGCCTGGAGAAGCTCTCTTCGAGCGCCTCCTTGCCCTCTTCGCCAGGCACGGTTTTGTCGAGGCGCGCCCAGGAGTGACGTTTGTCGATGTGGAGGCTGGCGACCTGGTTGTCGAAGTAGGGGCCGTCGAGGGTGCGCCAGCGGATCCCGGGGTCGGGGGCGCCGGCGGCTTTGGCGAGCAGGTTGGCGACGGCGATCAGGGGCCTGCGGAAGGCGGCGCGGACGACCCGGCGCTCGTTTTCGTCGAGCGGGTTGCGGTAGGGGGAGCAGACCGCCTGGTAGATCGGGGTGCGCTCGCCGGAGCCGCCGTTGCGGGGGTAGCCGGCCTCGCTCAGGTAGGCGTGGTGGACGTCGCCGGAGAGGACGACGATCGAGGCCGGGGCCTTGCCACGCTCACCGGTGGCGATCTCGTGGAGGAGGTCGCGCAGCTTGGCGAAGGACTCGCCAAAGGCGGCCCAGTGGTCGAAGTCGACTTCGCGCCGCAGCTTCTCGCTGGCCCAGGCCAGCGGCTTGCCCCAGACGCCGTTGCAGACCTGCTCGTTCCAGGCCTCGAGGCGGTCGAAGGCGGGGGAGAGGAGCCAGGGGACGGTGGTGCAGATCAGCAGGTGGTCGAAGTCACCGCTCGTGTGGTCGACGATCCATTCCCACTCTTCGTCGTCGACGATCGCCCGGCGGTCCTCCTCCAGCACCCGGCCAGCGCGGGAGTCGATGAAGACCGCCCGGGTGCGGCCGAAGTCACGGCAGAAGCTCCAGCGCACGCCGGCCCCGGACGATTGGATCCGGTGGGCCCAGGGGAAGATCTCCTCCTCGGCCTTCTGGTTGCCGCGCACCCGCTGGTAGAGGTCGTCTTCGGAGAGCTCGCGCGGCGACATGTTGCCGAGGTGCTGGTAGATCCAGTAGCTGGCGATGCAGCCGACCGCGCGCCGGTGCCACCAGGACTTCGCCTGCATCTCCAGCAGCCAGGAGCGGGAAATGTTCCAGTCGTCGCTCATGTCGTGGTCGTCCCAGAGCATCGAGACCGAGACGCAGGAGAAGAGCCAGCGGATCAGCGGCTCCTGCCAGCTCTCCTCGTAGAGCCAGGTGTACTCCTCGAAGTCGGTGACCTCGTCGAAGGGCGGGGTGTCGGTGCCGCGCCGCTGTTTGATCTTTTTCCGCGTCTTCGGCGAGCCCTCGTCAACGTAGACCTGGTCACCGAGGAGGAAGAGCTGCTCGGGCCAGTCGTCGCGCTCTCCCGCGCACATCTGATGGGCCATCACCCAGAGGGCGTCGACCTCGTGGCCCTCCTCGGTCTCGTCTTTCGGTTCGGTGAAGGGCGCCTCGTGGGGGACCGCGACCCGGCAGGAGCCGAAGATGATGTTGAGATCCTTGTCAGCGTCGGTGGTGCGGATCGCGCTCGGCGGCAGCTCCAGCTTCGGGTCCGGCCAGCGCGTCTCGCCGTCGAGCTTGACCTCGTACTCGTAGCGCGAGGCGGGCTCGAGGTCCTCGATGCAGACGATCGCGTAGTGGTGCCCCTCGACCCGGAAGGTCTTCTCGGTCCGCCCGAGGACGTCGACCTCGCAGGCCTCGTCGGTCTCCACCCAGACGGTCGCCTGGGTGTCGGAGACGTGTCGCAGCAGCGGTCCGAGGACGAGATCAGCCATAGGTTCATCATCCCTACCCAATCGCGCGAGAATCCCACCCACCCCACCCGGGTGGGGTGGGGCTAGATGCGGCCGAGCAGGAGGAGGATCAGGAGGATCAGGGCGATCAGGCCGAGGATGCCGCCGGCGACCGCGACCTTGGCCAACACCAGGACGATCGCGACGATGATGAGAAGTCCGATCAAAGCTCCGACCACGTGAGTTCCTCCTGATTCGCGGCAGGCGGAATCCGCCCGCATTTGGATCGATTTCCCTAACAAAACGCGGGTGACTCGATTCCGTCAGGCCCATCCGAATTGCACTGACAGTCCCCCCTCGTACTCGTTTAGGAGTCGAGAGAAATGCCCATATGTAGGAAAAGATGGCCTGGGATGGGAAAATCGGGCGATGAGCGTTGCCGTCGCCGTGCCGCTTTCCCGCCTGCTCTCGGACGAGCGGCTGACCAAACGCGCGGTGACAGGCGACGAGCGAGCCTTCGCGGCGATCTTTCAGCGCTATCACCAGAGCCTCTACCGCTTCTGCATGGCGATCGTCGGCAACCCGCACGACGCCCAGGAAGCGCTGCAGAACACGATGATCAAGGTGTTGCGGGCGCTCCCCGGCGAGGAGCGGCAGATCGACCTGAAGCCGTGGCTCTACCGGATCGCCCACAACGAGTCGATCGACCTGCTGCGGCGGCGGCGGGAGAGCACCGAGCTCGACGTCGAGCAGATCGCCCCCGGCTACGGCCTCGCCGAGGACGCGGCGACGCGGGAACGGCTGCGCCGGCTGCTCGCCGACATGAAGGAACTGCCGGAGCGTCAGCGCGAGGTGCTGGTGATGCGCGAGATGGCGGGGCTCGACTTCGAGGAGATTGGCGGCGCCCTGGACACCTCCGGAGCGGTCGCCAGGCAGACTCTCTACGAGGCGCGGCAGAGCCTGCGCCAGATGGAGGAAGGGCGTGAGATGAGCTGCGCCACCGTGACCAAAGCGCTTTCAGACGGGGACGGCCGGGTAACCCGCCGCCGCGACGTCCGCGCCCACCTGCGCAGTTGCGCCCACTGCCAAGCCTTCCGCGAGGAAATCAAGACCCGCCAACACGATCTCGCGGCGCTCGCGCCGCTGCCGGCCCTCGCCGCGGCGGGGATGCTGCAGGGGGTAATTGGCGGCTCCCACGGCGGCGCCGCCGGCGGCAGCCTGGCGACGACCCTCGGTGGCGGCGCCGCGAAAACGATCGGCGCCTCGGCAGCGGCAAAAGGGGTGGCGACGGCGGCGGTTGTTGCGGCGATCGGGGTGACCGCGGCGGATCGCAGCGGCGTCATCCACCTCGGCCTGCCCGGCGAACCGACCACCCCGAAGTCCGTAGCACCGGCGGCGGGCTCGGCGGGTGGCGCGGATGCCCAGCAGAACGCCGGCGAGGTCGGCAACGGCCACAGCCTTAGCGACAGCAGCAAGAGCGCTGGGGCTGTAGGAGCCGGTGGCAACGCGGTTGGGACGGGCGCCAGTAAGAACTCGATCAACTCTCAGGCCGATTCCGCCGTTGGCGATCGCTCCCACCGAGGGACCGCCGCCGCCCACGAGCACCCGCAGCCCCACGAGGAGGTCAGCGCCGAGACGACGGGGCCGCCGGAAGAGCACGCCAGTGGCCAGGGTCACGAAAAGCAGCACCCGGCAGCCGCTGCCGGAGGCCAGGAAAACGCTGCCACCCACAAGTCCTCAGGGGAGGGCTCACAGAAGCAGTCTCAGGAACCAACCCATAAGCAGCCTGGCGAAACGGGCGCCGAACATGGCGCCGGCCACTCGAAGACTCCGACCCCGACCTCGCATCCCGGAGCCAAGGCACCGCCTCCTACCTCTGCGCCGCCGGAGGAAGCGCCGGCAAACCCTCCGAAAGCGGCGCCGGAGACCCCGGCGCCGGATCATCCGACTCCTCCGCCTCAGGCGACTGAAAAGTCTGAAAAGACGACCGGCCCGCCGGAAGGCACGCCCGGCAAAGGGCTCTCAGGCGAAAAAGGCGCGAGCTAGCGCAACGCCTTCGCGCCTGCGCTCCATCACCTCTCCGTCCCGAGCGCCGTCATGGTCGCGACGACCGACTCGGCGAGCGCGTTGACGTCGTAGCCGCCCTCCAGCACAGCGCCGACCGGTGCGCCCCAGCTTGCGGCCGCCTCCTTGACGATTGTGGACATGCGGCCGAAGGAGGACGCCTCGAGCCGGCACTCCGCCAGGGGGTCGGCGCGGTGGGCGTCGAAGCCGGCCGAGATCAGGACCAGTTGCGGCCGGAATTGGGCGGCGGCGGGGAGGACCTCCTCCTCGATTAGGCCGACCCAGAGATCCTCTTCGCTGCCGGCCGGCACGGGCAGATTGATCGTGTAGCCCGTGCCGCGGTCGCTGCCGGTGTCCTCGCGAGCGCCGGTACCGGGGAAGATCCCGCCCTGGTGGATGCTGGCGAAGAGGACGTCGTCGCGGCGGCGGAAGATCTCGGCGGTGCCGTTGCCGTGGTGGACGTCCCAGTCGAGGATGAACACCCGCTCCAGTCCGAGCTCGGCCAGCGCCAGCGCCGCGGCCACGGCGATGCTGTCGAAGAGGCAGAATCCCATCGCCCGCGCCGGCTCGGCATGGTGCCCGGGCGGCCGCAGGGCCGAGAACCCGACTTCGGCCTCACCCGCCAGCAGCGCCCGGGTCATCGCGCAGGCGCCGCCCGCCCCGTGCAGCGCCGCCTCGTAGGAGCGCTCGCCGGCGAAGGTGTCGGCATCGATCAGGCCGCCCCCGGAGCGGCAGAGCCCGCGGATCGCCTCCACGTGCTCCCGCGGGTGGACCAGCATCAGCTCCTCCTCGCTCGCCGCCGGCGCCTCGCGCCGCTCCCACCCGAGCCAGTCCCGCTCCCCCAGCGCCGCCTCAATCGCCCGCACCCGCTCGGGCTGCTCGGGATGCCCCGGCAATCCCTGCCGAGGATCGTGCTCCAGCGACGAAGGGTGGCTGAAGTAGAGCATTGGCGTGACTGTACCCGCGGTCGCTTATCGGCCTGGCAGGGGAGGCTCGGTCGAGGTAGAAACCGGAGGTATGGAACGAAAGCTCAGCGTCGGCGACTCACTCAGCGAGGTATTCCGCATCTACCGTGAGCACGCAGGTGTGCTGCTGCCGGTTGCCTTCTGGCTCTTCCTGATCGTCGCGATCGTCAACGGGGTGACCGAAGGGCAGCTGTCGCTCTTTTGGCTCGGGATCGTGGTTAGCCTCGCCGTCGGCACCCTCTACCAGGGGATGGTGGTCGAACTCGTCCGCGACGTTCAGGACGGGCGCCTCGACGCCTCGGTGGGGGACATGATGCGCTCCGTCCTGCCGGTTCTGGGACCGCTGATCGGCGCGGCCATCCTCACCGGGATCGGGGTCGCCGTCGGGTTCTTCCTGCTGATCGTCCCTGGGCTGATCCTGCTGACGATCTGGGCGGTGGTCGCGCCGGTAATCGTGATCGAGCGCCGCGGCGTCTTCGACGCCTTCGGCCGCTCCCGCCAGCTGGTCAAGGATCAGGGATGGCCGGTCTTCGGGACCGTTGTCGCCGCCTTCCTGATTGCGATCGTCGCCTCGATCGTCCTCATCGCAATCGCCAACAGCATCGCCGACGGGCCTCTGCTGCGGATCGTCTTCAGCGCCCTCGCCTCGACGGTCACGGCCCCGATCGAGGCCCTGGTCGCGAGCGTTCTCTACTTCCGCCTGTTGGCGATCAAGGGCGAGCAGAGCGCTTCCAGCGCGTCGGCCGCGGCCGGATCGCCGCCGGTCGCTTCGTAGCCGGCCTTCACGCGCGCCGCGCCGGGCGCACATGCTTCAGCGGCCTTCGCCGCAGACGCCAACCGAGCTGGGCTGAGGCGACGGCGCTTCAGCTTCACGCCCGCCTCCGCCTCCTCGACGTGGGCGGCGACGTCGAGCTGGTCGCGCGCCCAGGGGACGATGCAGACCGGGACGCCGTGGGCGAGGGCCTTCTGGGCGATCCCCATGCCACCGTGGCAGACGACCACCGAGGCCTGTTCCAGCAGCGGCCGATGGGGGAGAAAACGCTCGACCACGGCGTCACCGCTGCGAGGCAGGCTCGCCGGATTCACCCCCGCGGTGGTGACGACCAGCCGCCAGCGCTCGGCCATCCCTTCGAGGGCGGCGGCTGCGATCTCGCCGTCGTCCTGGAACTCCGACGAGCAGGCGACGAGGGCGAGAGGACGCTCGTCCTCGGGAATTGGGCGGGGCAGCTCCGCCGGCGGGTCCCAGGTGCCGGCGCCGACCATCAGCACGCCCTCGGGGAGCGGCCGCGGGTACTCGAACGGCTGTGCCGTGTAGTAGAGGGTCAGCGGCGCCCGGTGCCTCGCTTCCTCGATTCCCTGGAGCGGGGGGAGGCCGGCGGCGAGGCGGCCGGCGTTCGCGGTCGGCAGCCGCACGTCCTTATCGAAGCGGGCGAGGATGAGTCCCAACGCGGCGTCGCGCAGCCTGCTAAGCGGGCCGCTTTTTGGCCGCAGCCCGAAGCCGAACGGTGGCAGCCCGGGGGCCATGTCTTCGAGCAGGAAGGGTCGCGACTCCGCCCAGGCGAGGCCTTCGCGCTCGGCGACCGCCTTGGCGCCGAAGGTCGTGGTGTCGACGATTGCGAGGTCGGGGGAGACCTCGCGCAGGGCGCCGGCGAAGTCCTCCACCTCCAGCCGCGCCCGCTTCGCCCAGACCTCGAAGGCGCGTTTGCCGGCCGCCACCTGCGACTTCGCCTCGTGGTCGTCCATCGCGACCGCCTCGATCGCGGGATCGATCGGCTCGCAGGCGAGCCCCGCCGCGCGCACCGGCTCGGCCCCCGCCGCCAGCGTCCTCACGTGCACCTCGGCACCCCGCCGCCGCAGCTCCAGCAGCGGCCCCATCATCGGGTTGAGGTGGCCGCGGGCGGGCGAGGTGTAGGCGAGGACTTTCAAGTCACAAACCCTACGTCCACGGACCGACCTTTGGGCGGGTTTGTGAGCAGTCAGTGCCGCAGTAGCCCCGCGACAGCTTCGGCTAGCCGCGCCCCGCGCGGGGTCAGCGTGTACTCAGTATGGGGCGGCCGGCCCGGGACGAGGTGCCGCTCGACGATCCCGGCGCCCTCGAGCTGCTCGAGCCGCTCCGAGAGCGTCGTCGGGGAGACGCCGGGGAGGGACTGGCGGAACTCGTTGAAGCGGACGGCGCCGCTGGAGCAGGCGTAGATCGTCGCCATCGTCCAGCGGCGCTCCAGGAGCCCCGCGGCGGCGCGGAGCTCCGGGGGAACCGGGGTGCAGTTGCGGCAGCGGGGGGACACGTTGCCTCCTACGCCGCCACTGCCTCGTGTCCCTTCTCGGCCGGCTCCAGCGCCAGCCCGAGGACCTCGTCGATGCTCATCACCGGGTGGAAGGTCATCTGCTCGCGCACCTCCTCGGGGACCTCGTCGAGGTCGCCGCGGTTGCGCTCGGGCAGGATCACCTCGGTCAGCCCGGCGGCGTGCGCCGCCAGCACCTTCTGCTTCAGCCCACCGATCGGCAGCACCCGGCCCTGCAGGGTGACCTCGCCGGTCATCCCGACCGTGTGTTTCACCGGCCGCCCGGTCAGCAGTGACACCAGCGCGGTGGTCATCGCGGTGCCGGCGCTGGGGCCGTCCTTGGGGATCGCCCCGGCGGGGACGTGGAGATGGAACTCGCGCTGGAACTTCTCGGCGTCGATCCCGAGCTCCTGCCGGTGGGCGCGCACGTAGGAGAGGGCGATCCGCGCCGACTCCTTCATCACGTCGCCGAGCTGGCCGGTGAGGACGAGGCCCTTGTCACCGTCCATCGCCGTCGCCTCGATGAAGAGGATGTCGCCGCCGGTGCCGGTCACCGCCAGGCCGGTTGAGACCCCCGGGATCGCGGTCCGCTCGACCGACTCCTGGAAGTGCTTCTGCCGACCGAGCGCCTCGCGCAGGGTCTCGACGTCGATCACGATCTGGGTCTCGGCATCGCCGGAAGCGATCTTCGTCGCCGCCGAGCGGATCACCTTGCCGATCTCGCGCTCGAGCCGCCGCACGCCCGCCTCCCGGGTGTACTCGGAGATCACCATCCGCAGGACCTCGTCGGAGACCTCGACCTCCTCGGGCTTCAAGCCGTTCCGCTTCAGCTGCCTCGGCAGCAGGTAGCCGCGGGCGATCGCCAGCTTCTCCTCGGTCGTGTAGCCGTCGAACCCGATCAGCTCCATCCGGTCGAGCAACGGCGCCGGGATCGTGTCGACCATGTTCGCGGTGGCGATGAAGACCACCTCGGAGAGGTCGACCTCGACGTCGAGGTAGTGGTCCCTGAACGTGTTGTTCTGCGCCGGGTCGAGGACCTCGAGCAGGGCCGCGGAGGGGTCGCCGCGCCAGTCGGCGCCGACCTTGTCGACCTCGTCGAGGAGGATCACCGGGTTCATCGTCTTGGCGTCGTGCAGGGCACGGATGATCCGTCCCGGCATCGCGCCGATGTAGGTGCGGCGGTGGCCGCGGATCTCCGCCTCGTCACGGATCCCGCCGAGGCTGATGCGGACGAACTCGCGCCCGAGGGCGCGGGCGATCGACTCGCCGATCGAGGTCTTGCCGGTCCCCGGAGGGCCGACCAGGGTGAGGATGGCGCCGTTGGCGCGGCTGTCGTCCTCGATCTGGCGCTCCTCGCGCAGCTTGCGCACGGCGATGAACTCGGTGATCCGTTTCTTCACGTCCTCCAAGCCGGCGTGGTCGGCGTCGAGCACCTCGCGGGTGTGCGCGGGGTCGAGCCGCTCCTCGGAGCGCTTCGCCCACGGCACCGCGATCAGCCAGTCAAGGTAGCTGCGGATCATCGAGCTCTCCGGCGACTGCTCGCCCTGGCGCTCTAGCCGCCGCAGCTCCTTCTCGGCCTGCTCGGCGACCGCCTCCGGCATCTCCGCCTCGGCGATCTTGCGCTCGTACTCGGCGATCAGGTCGGCCTCGTCCTCGCCCAGCTCTTTGCGGATCGACTCCATCTGTTTGCGGAGGAAGTACTCGCGCTGCTGCTTCTGGGCGCCGGACTCGACGTCGTCGCGGATCTTGCTCCGCACCTGCAGCTCGGCGAGACGCTCGCGCTGCAGCTCGACCGCCAGCTCCAGGCGGCCGGCGACGTCGATCGTCTCCAGCAGCCGCAGCTTGCCCTCGTTGGAGATGTCGGGGGAGAGGCCGGAAGTGTCGGCCAGCGCGCCCGGCTCCTCGACCGAGCGCAGGAAGGCGGCGATGCGGCCGTCGTCGCCGCGCAGCTCGAGGATCTCCTCGACCACGGCGCGGTATTCACGCACCAGCTCGCGGGTGTGCTCGTCGTCGGGGTGGCCGTCGCGGACCTCCTGGACCTCGACCCGCAGCGTCTCGCCCTCGCCCGGTTGTGCGGAGCCGGCGATCAGCCCGCGGTGCAGGCCCAGCACGGTGGCGACGGGACGGCCGCGGCGCGAGAGCCCGGTCTCGATCACCTCGGCGACCACGCCGACGCGCCCGTACTCGCCGTCGCGCCGCGGGATCAGGAAGACGCGCTCCTCCTCGCCGACGTCGATCGGCAGGGTCGCGGTCACGGTGGGGAAAACGATTGCCTCGTCGAGCGCTATCAGCCGATAAGTCATAACCAAGTCCACTTTCTGTAGTTAGTCCTTGGACAGGATAGCGCTGATGGTTTCCGTGTCAAGTTTTCCTGGTCAAGTGATCGGCGGCGCCGGTGGCGATACGGTGCTCGCGTGGGCAAGGTCAAGTGCCAGATCTCGGTTTCCGCCGACGGCTACGTCGCCGGGCCGAACCAGAGCGAGGAGCACGGACTCGGCGAAGGGGGCGAGGCGCTGCACGAGTGGGTCGTCAAGCTCGCCGCCTGGCGCCAGTCGCACGGGCACGAGGGGGGCGAGGTCACCGCAAGCAGCGAGATCTTCGAATCCGCGGGCGCCGACACCGGCGCCATCGTCATGGGCCGCAACATGTTCGGCCCCGTCCGCGGTCCCTGGACCGAGCCGTTGTGGAACGGCTGGTGGGGCGACGAGCCGCCCTTCAGAGTCCCGGTCTTCGTCCTCACCCACTACGAACGCGAGCCTTTAACGCTCGGCGAGACGACCTTCCACTTCGTCACCGAGGGACCGGAGCGAGCGGTGGAGCTGGCGCGCGAGGCGGCGGGTGGCGAAGACGTCTCGGTCGGGGGCGGCGGCGAGACGATCCAGCAGCTGCTCCGCGCCGGCCTCCTCGACGAGATCCTTGTCAATCAGGTCCCGGTCATCCTCGGCAGCGGCATCCGCCTCTTCGACGAGATCCCGCCGAACGTGCACCTAGAGCAGAAGCGAGTGGTGGAGGGCGACGGCGTCGCCCACCTCCTCTACTCGCTCTCTTACTAGGCGCTTTCCGACAGGGCATCCGGCGCCCCCGCGCCCAGCGGACAAAACAGCGGCTTGCCGCCGTACTGGCTGACCGCCGCCAGAATCTCCTCCCGGGTTTCCCGCTTGATGGCGACCAGCAGCACCGAGCTACCTGGCAGCAACAAGCCTCTGACCTGCTGGCGGAAGCTGAGGTCGAGCTCGCTCGGCTCGGCCTCGTTCATGACGACGCTGAAGATGAGACCCCAGAAGCGGCTCCAGGCGGCCGTTGCTCCGGGGTGCCGGCTGGTCAGCAGCTGGTGGTTCCCGTTCTTCTCGGCGACGATCACGCTGACCGCATCCGGGTCGAGGGGGAATTCAGCGGCACAGCGATGGAGCTCCGCCGCTGCCTGAGCGGCGACGGTCTCCTCCGTGTATGCGATGGCGATCAGCTCTGGCATCGGTGGAGCTGCCCTCAGCGGAGCAACTTGACCCAACCTAGGTCCGGCTCGCCCGACCCGCATCGCCCGAAGCGGGTGATCTCGACGAGCTCCCTACCCCGGGGTGGGAAGGCCTTAGGAATCGGGCTCCCGATCGAGCAGGCCGGCCTCCTGCGCGAGCGCGACCGCCTGCCGCCGCGAGGAGGCGCCAAGCTTGCGGTAGATGCTCTGCGCCTGGGTCTTGACGGTGTTCGGCGAGACGAAGGTCTCGGTGGCGATCTGGGGATAGGAGAGATGGCCCGGTAGGAACTGGAGCACGCGCAGCTCGGCCGGGGAGAGCCCGCTCACCTCAACGACTGAAAGCTCTGCGACCGCCCGCGCTGACTCCTCGATCCACTCGCCGAGCACGATCGCATCCGGGGTGCGGTTCAGCAGCTTCTTCGCCTCGGCGAGAAATGCTGCGGCCGCGGGTCTATCACCGAGACGCGAGGCGCAGCGAGCCAGCGCGATCCTCGCCTCGACTTCGTACCAGGGCGCGAACTCATCGAGCTCTCCGAGCAGGCCGATGGCGATCCGCATGTCGGCCATTGCCCTCTCGACCCTCCCGAACCTGGCCTCGACCAAGGCGGACACCGCCATCGTCAACGCCACCATCGGGTACTCGATCAGGCCGGAGCGGTTGACCTGCGCTCTGGCCTGTGCCGCCAGCGACTCGGCGAGCTGCCAGTCCCCGTCCTCGATCGCGAGCAAAGCCAGCTGGGCGAGGGCCAGCACCTGGATCGTCGGAGCGCTAACCGATCCGCGTCGTGCGCCCTCCAGCAGTCGATCGCGCGCCGGATCGCGGAGCCCCAGCAGATGTAACCCGACCCCGTCGAGCATGCAGCACATCGATAACCACGGGCTCTTGTCGGCGAGGTCCTTCGCGGCGACCACGGTGTCGGCGCACATCGCCTCGACCCCCTGCCGGGCGAGCCCGGCTTCGGCCAGAGCTAAACCTGGGCCGAGGTCAAGGCCGTTGTCCGTGCCTCCCTCGGCCTGCAACAGACTCCTCGCCACCGCGATCCAGTGCTCGGCCTGCGGTCCGGCGCCGCGGGTGATCCCACCGAAGGCAGCGGTTAGGCTCAGGGCGGGGTCCGAGGCGATGGTCTCCTCGCCGAGGAGGCCCAGCCAGCCGATCACCGTGGCAACCCGCCCGCGGGTCATGTAGCGGGGCACCCCCAGCCACAGCAGCTCCCCGGCGCGCCTCGGGTCTCCGGCCTCGATCGCGTGCTGGATCGCCCGGTCCCAATCGCCCTGCTCGGCCCACCATTCCGAGGCCCGAAGGTTCAATCTCGTCGCCTTGCCCGGCTCGACGCGGTGCAGCTCCGAGCACAGCATCTCGCGGAACATCGGGTGGAAGCGAAACCACTCGTCACGACGGTCCAGCGGCGTCAGTAGTGAGTTCGAACGCGCCAGGTCGACCAGCGTCCGCGCCGAGCCGGTGCGCTCGAGGACGGCGTCGCAGAGATCGCCGCTGAGGCGATCGAGGACCGCCGCTCGCCGCATGAACTCGAGCCTGCGCTGGGAGACCGAGGCGAGGAATTCCTCCTTGATGTAGTCGACGACGATCCGGTCGTCGCCGGCAAACCTGGAGATCGCCAGGTCGAGGTCCGGCTGCTCACTGAGTGCGAGCCCGGCGAGGTAGAGGGCGGCGGGCCAGCCCTCGGCGTGCAGGATCATCGTGTCGAGCTGCTTACCAGTGAGCTCGACGCCGAGCCCAGCCAGAAGGGCGGCGCACTCGGCCTTCGTCATCGTCAGCTCCGCCGTGCCGAGCTCGGTCAGCATCCGGTGGGCTCGCAGCCTGCCAATCGGCAGGGCCGGCTCGGTTCGGCAAGCGAGCGCAAGCCTGGAGCCGGCGGGAAGCTGCCCGGCGATCGCCGCGATCACCGCCAGCGCCTGCGGGGACTCGATCCGCTCGAGGTCGTCGAGGACGAGGACCATCGGCACCGTGCGCTCGCCCATGGCGCGGCCGAGCCGGGGGAGGACGATGCTCTCGATGCTGGGCTCCGGGGCCTGAAGGGCCGTGGAGACGTCGTCGGGCACCGGCTCGACCCGCTCCAGCGCCTCGACGATCGAGGCCATCAGCATCCCGGGATCGTTGTGAAGGTCGCCGAGGATGATCGAGGTGAACGGCCGTGGGTCCTCTTCGGCCCACTGCCCCAGGAGGACCGACTTGCCGTACCCCGACGGCGCGCTGAGGAGGACGACCGGCGCCGAGCTCTCCTTCAGCTTCTTGATCAAGCGGGCGCGGGGGATCAGGGACGAGGCGCTTTGGACGCTGGGAACGGGTTGAGCGATGGCGCCGCCATCGTCGTTCAAAGCGCGACTCGATCAAAGAGGGAAATGGTCTGTTGACTGTACCGCCCGTTCGGATTTCTTGTGTGATCTGAGTTAGGCCGCGGGAGCCCGGCAAGCCTCGCCGAGCTCCCGCGTGTCGACTCAGGTCCCGGCGGGCCGCTCTTCCTCGCCGTAGACGACGAGGCCGTGGATGCAGATCACGCACAGCGCGAAGATGCCCAGCGACCAAAAGGGGTAAGCGCCTCCGACCGCCAGGAGTGCGCCGATCGCTCCGAGCGACGCGGCGACGATTCCGATCACGCGACCGAAGGCGCCGCCGGCGAACAGTGAGAAGCCGGCGAACAACTGGATCACCCCGAGCAGGATCGTGATCCAGCCCCAGGTGTGAAGGCTGGACAGCACATAGTGGGTGTTGCCGGCGTAGAAGTTGGCATCGGCGACTGCGGCGATGCCATAGATGACGTTGAGGACCCCCGCGATCAGCAGCAGGATGGCGACGAACACAGCGCGACCAAGACCTCTCATAGTTCGCTCCCTTCGTAGTTGCGTGTGATTGCAGGCTCGCGCCTGGCCGACGCACGGGCATCATCTGAACCGGGTGATTCCCGCCCGCTGCGGGGTTCACCCGGTTCAGGTGATGCGCCGCACGCCTGGCGCACTTAGCTTCGGTAGGGATGAGCCTCGAGGCCACCAAGACCATCCCGCCCCTCGAGATGGTGGAGCTCGGAGGCGGCGCCTTCTGGATGGGAGCCGACGGTCCGGAGTGCGTCGCTGGCGACGGTGAGGGACCGGTCCGCGAGGTCGAGGTAGGCGCCTTCGCGATCGACCCCTACGCCGTCTCCAACAGCCGCTTCGCCGCCTTCGTTGAGGCGACCAGCCACGTCACCGACGCCGAGCGCTACGGATGGTCATTCGTCTTCGGCGGCCTGCTTCCCGACGAGTTCCCGGACACGCGCGGGGCTGTCCAGGCGCCTTGGTGGCGCCAGGTCCACGGCGCCTTTTGGCGCCGGCCGGAGGGGCCGCACTCCTCAATCGAGGATCGACTCGATCACCCCGTCGTCCACGTTTCCTGGCGCGACGCCGAGGCGTTCTGCCGCTGGAGCGAGACGAGACTCCCGACCGAGGTCGAGTGGGAGTTCGCGGCTCGCGGCGGCCTAGTTGGGAAGCGCTTCCCCTGGGGAGACGAGCTGGAGCCGGGCGGGGAGCACCGGATGAACGTCTGGCAGGGCACCTTCCCTTCCGAGAACACCCTTGGCGACGGCTACCTCGGCACCTGTCCCGTCGACGCCTTCCCCGCCAACGGTTACGGGCTCCACAACACCACTGGCAACGTCTGGGAATGGTGCGCTGACTCCTCCGACGGCGCGCAGGCGATGGTTACCCGCGGGGGCTCCTACCTCTGCCACGACTCTTATTGCAACCGCTACCGGGTCGCGGCCCGGAGCTCCAACACCGTGGACACCTCGACCGGAAACATGGGATTCAGGTGCGCCCGCGACCACTCCAAACCTGAGGGGACGAGATGAGCAGCAAGAACGACGAGGTCAAGCGCGACGTCCTGCCGATCCCCGACCGGCCCTACGAGGGTCCGATCACCTATGACGCCAAGGACCCCGACACGTCGTTCCCTCCGATCGAGCCGCTGCGTCCGCCCGCCGAGGCGCCGAACGTCCTCGTCGTCTTGCTCGACGACGTCGGCTTCGCCTCTTCCAGCGCCTTCGGCGGACCCTGCGCGACCCCGGTCGCCGAGGCGTTGGCGGCGGAGGGGCTGAAGTACACCCGCTTCCACACCACCGCGCTTTGCTCGCCGACCCGCGCCGCGCTGCTCAGCGGCCGCAACCACCACTCGGTCGGGATGGGCGGGATCACCGAGATCGCCACCTCCGCGCCCGGCTACAACTCGGTCCGCCCCAACACGGCGGCGCCGCTGGCCGAGACGCTGAAGCTGAACGGCTTCTCGACCGCCCAGTTCGGCAAGTGCCACGAGGTCCCCGTCTGGGAGACCAGCCCGATGGGCCCCTTCAACGCCTGGCCCTCGCGCGGCGGCGGCTTCGAGCGCTTTTACGGCTTCATCGCCGGCGAGACGAACCAGTACTTCCCGGCGCTCTACGACGACACCGTCGCGGTCGAGCCCGATCGCTCGCCGGAGGAGGGCTACCACCTGACCGAGGACCTAGCCGACAAAGCGATCGGCTGGATGCGCGAGCAGAAGGCACTGATGCCCGACAAGCCGTTCTTCATGTACTTCGCCCCCGGCGCCACCCACGCTCCCCATCACTGCCCGGAGGAGTGGTCTGCCAAGTACAAGGGCCACTTCGACAAGGGCTGGGACGTGCTGCGCGAGGAGACGCTGGCGCGGCAGAAGGAGCTCGGCGTCGTGCCCGAGGACGCGGTCCTGACCGAGCGCCCGGCGGAGATACCCGCCTGGGATGAGATGCCCGCGGAGCTGAAGCCGGTGCTGGCGCGCCAGATGGAGATCTACGCCGGCTTCCTCGAGCATGCCGACCATCACGTGGGCCGCCTGATCGAGACCCTGCGCGACCTTGAAGCGCTCGACGACACGCTGATCTACTACGTGATCGGCGATAACGGGGCTTCCGCCGAGGGCACGATCAACGGCACCTTCAACGAGGCCTTTACCTTCAACGCCGCCAACAAACTGGAGACGCCGGAGATGCTCGCCGCCAGGATCGACGAGCTCGGCACCCCTGCGGCCAACAATCATTTTGCGGTCGGCTGGGCGCACGCGCTCGACACCCCCTACAAATGGACCAAGCAGGTCGGCTCGCACTGGGGCGGCACCCGCAACGGCACGGTCGTCCATTGGCCCGCCGGGATCGAGGCCAAGGGCGAGATCCGCCACCAGTTCAGTCACGTGATCGACATCGCCGCGACCGTCCTCGACGCCGCAGGGCTGCCCGAGCCGACCTTCGTCCACGGCGTCCAGCAGATGCCCCTGCACGGCCGGAGCATGCGGCCGAGCTTCGACGACGCCGAGGCCCCCGAGCACCGCGAGACGCAGTACTTCGAGATGTTCGTCAACCGCGGCGTCTACCACAAAGGCTGGACCGCGGCGACCCGTCACAGCGTCCCCTGGGTAGTCGGCGCCGAGCTGCCGGCGATCGACGACGACGTCTGGGAGCTCTACGCGCCTGACGACTGGACCCAGGCCAACGACCTCGCCGCCGAGCAGCCCGAGAAGCTGGCCGAGCTGCAGCGGCTGTTCCTGATCGAGGCGACCCGCTACGGGGTGCTGCCGCTCGACGACCGCCGGGTCGAGCGCTTCGTGCCCGAGATCGCCGGGCGACCGAGCCTGATCAAAGGCAACTCGCAGATCCTCTTCGGCGGCATGAAGCGGATCTCGGAGAACTCGGTGATCACGATCAAGAACCGCTCCCACTCGGTCACCGCGCAGCTCGTCGTCCCCGAGGGCGGCGGCGAGGGCGTTGTGATCGCCCAGGGCGGCGCCTTCGGCGGCTGGAGCATCTACTTCAAAGGGGGCCGGCCGACCTACTGCTACAACCTGCTCGGGATCGCTCGCTTCAAGGTCGCGGGAGCCGAATCGCTGGACGGCGGCGAGCATCAGGTGCGGATGGAGTTCGCCTATGACGGCGGCGGCCTCGGCAAAGGCGGTACCGCCGCACTCTACGTCGACGGCGCCAAGGCCGGCGAGGGCCGCGTCGAGGGGACGATGCCACTGATCTTCTCCGGCGACGAGACGACTGACCTCGGCTCGGACCTCGGCACCCCGGTCAGTGACGACTACGCCTCAGCCGGCAGCGCCTTCACCGGCAAGGTCGAGTGGGTCCAGATCGACGTCGACGACGCCGCCGAGGACCCCGACCACCTGATCTCCCCGGAGGAGCGCTTCCGGGTGGCGATGGCGCGGCAGTAGCCGGCCCTGATGTGGGTCTTCCGGCTCACCAGCCTCGAGCTCGCCCTCCTGATCTTCGGGATCGTGCTCGGCGGGACCGCTCTGGGGGTCTTCCTCGGGCGCCGCGTGCGGCACCTCTCCGGTGACCTGAAGGAGCCGTTTGGAGTCCTGCAGGCAGCGCTCCTCGGCGTCGTCGGGTTGATCCTCGCCTTCGGCCTGTCGTTGGCGGTGACGCGCTACGAGGATCGCCGCGCGAGCGTCGTCGCGGAGGCCAACGCGATCGGAACCACCTACCTGCGAGCGCAAACGCTTCAGGAGCCGGCCAGGTCCAAGTCTCTCGCCCTCCTGACCAGATACACGGAACGGGCGGTAGAGCTGTCGGACACGGTTCCCGGAAGTGAGGGGGAGCGGACGGCGGCGGACCGGGAGGAGCTGCTTCAGCGCCGTCTCTGGGCGCTCGGCGGGCAGGCGATCGAGGCCGAGCCGGTGGCGAGCGCGCCCAGGCTGTACATCGAGACGCTGAACGAGATGATCGATGCCCAGGGCGTTCGCGTCGCGGCGCTCAACAATCAGGTCCCAATCGCCGTCTTCCTGCTCGAGCTCGTGGGCGCCGCCCTTGCCCTCGGCCTGCTGGCGTCCTACCTGGCACTGCTCGGGCGCGGAGTGCTCGCGGTCGCGCTGGCCGCACTCCTGGTCTCGTTCCTGCTGCTCGTGATCGCCGACCTCGACCGGCCCACCAGGGGGATGATTCGCGTTCCGGATACTGCGCTCCGCGACGAGCTTGCCTCGATGCGGCTGCCACCGGCCGCTGCGCCACCTTCACCGGGCGGGGAACTCAGCGGCAGTCTGACGCCGTAGCGCCTCGGTACCGAGCACCAGCAGCGCCGCCAGCAGGGATCATCCCGATCGGTTTCTGGAAGGCGACCGGACAATCACCCTGTTCAGATGATGTTGTCTGGCTCGGGCGGGCGATAACTTCAGTGGACCGGATCGCAGTCACGACGAAGGGAGCAAGCTTGTGAGCGCCGAAGAGTTCGATGAAATGGGCCCAATCGACTACTTGTTGGTTGAGTGGCCCGGGCGCCAGCCGACCGGAGAGGCGGCACCGCATCTGATCGATCTGGTCGATCGCGGCTTGATCCGTATCCTCGATCTCGTCTTCCTCCACAAGGACGAGGACGGGTCGCTCACCAGGCTCGAGATCGCTGACTTGGGAGACCAGGTTGAGGCCTTCGCCGAGTTCGACGGCGCCTCCTCGGGGCTGCTCTCCGATGAAGACACCCAGGAGGCAGCGAGCGCGCTTGAGCCCGGCACTTCGGCGGCATTGCTCGTCTACGAGAACCGCTGGGCGGCGCCCTTCGCTTCCGCCCTCCGACGCTCAGGCGGCCAGCTGGTCGCCAGCGGTCGCATCCCAATCCAAGCCATGCTCGCCGCCCTCGACGCGGCGGACGTGGACTGAGCAAAGGAGAACTGCCATGCCAGGACTACTCAGAGGCGTCGCGCGGACCGCGGTCATCGCCGGAACCGCAACCAGTGTGAGCAACCGCGTGTCCAAACGTCAGTCGGAACGTTGGGCCGCGCAGGAAGCGCCGGCGCCGCAGCAGGCTGCACCAGCGCCGCCCCCTCCCGCTGCGCCCGCGGCCCCCGCCGCCGCGTCGACGATCGATCAGCTGAAGGAGCTGGGCGAGCTGAAAAGCCAGGGAATCCTCACCGAGGAGGAGTTCGCCGCACAGAAGGCCAAGATCCTCGGCTAGGCCGAGCAACGCCCGCCGCACATTCCCCCTCCCCCGAACTGGAGCCCGATGAAGAACTCACCTAGTCCCGAGGAAGCCGTGAAGCTCTACGGCAACCGCTTCCTGACCGAGGACGCGCCCGACAAGGAGTTCCCGGCCGACGGTATGTCGGCGCTCGACGCGATGCGAATGGTCGACGAGGAACTGGTGCTGGAGGGGGACCCATGGCGGAACCTGGCCACCTTCGTCACCACCTGGATGGAGCCCGAGGCGCAGCGGATCGTCGCCGAGAACCTGCACCGCAACTTCATCGACCACGCCGAGTATCCGATCTCAGCCGAGATCGAGCAGCGTTGCATCCGCATGCTCGCCGACCTCTACAACGCGCCGGGGGAGACCACCGGCTGCCGCACCCAGGGCTCCTCGGAGGCGATCATGCTTGGCGCGCTCTCGCTGAAGTGGAAGTGGAAGGAGCGCCAGGAAAAGGCTGGCCGCTCGACCGCGAAGCCGAACCTCGTCTTCGGCGGCGACGTCCACGTGGTCTGGGAAAAGTTCTGCCGCTACTTCGACGTCGAACCGCGGATCGTCCGCCTGCGCGAGGACAAGTACGTGATCGGGCCCGAGGACGTCGAGCCCCACGTCGACGAGAACACGATCGGCGTTGCCGCCGTCCTCGGCACCACCTTCACCGGCCATGCCGACGACATCACCGGGATCAACGACCTGCTGCTGGGGATCAAGAAGGAGCGCGAACTCGACGTGCCGCTCCACGTCGACGCCGCCAGCGGCGGCTTCGTCTGGCCCTTCCTCTACCCGCACTCCGAGTGGGACTTCCGGCTCGAGCAGGTGCGCTCGATCAACGTCTCCGGCCACAAGTTCGGCCTCGTCTACCCGGGGATCGGCTGGCTCGTCTTCCGCGAGAAAGCAGACCTCGCCGAGGACCTCGTCTTCTACGAGAACTACCTCGGCAAGACCGACGCCACCTTCACCCTCAACTTCTCCACCGGCGCCTCGATGGTGCTGGCCCAGTACTACAACTTCGTCCGCCTCGGCCACCAGGGCTACACGGTGGTGATGCAGGCGATGGAGGAGAACGCGAAGGCGCTCGCCAAGCGGCTGGAGGACAACGGCAACTTCGAGCTGATTGGGGCTGACAAAGAGCAGCTGCCGCTGGTCGCCTTCAAGCTCGCCGGCGAGCACGACTACGACGAGTTCGACGTCTCCTGGCAGCTTTC